>Ga0137369_10004799_pt1 | contig 13789 bp, 9 predicted proteins | sample SagtaG_12_FD_104918 | JGI IMG/M metagenome (GOLD analysis project Ga0137369, IMG submission 104918) | Vadose zone soil microbial communities from Sagehorn Ranch, Mendocino, California, USA - Sage1_L_113_16 metaG | ecosystem: Environmental > Terrestrial > Soil > Vadose zone | place: USA... | reverse complement strand
TACCATTCATAGTCTGTATCATCAGATTGTTCCGTCTTTAATGCATCCGGTTGAGCCTGCGCCAAGCCGCGCGGTGGGTTTTGTTTGTGCGGACGGAATGAAAGGCTATGCAGGTATAACTGCCGGTGCTCAGGGAGTTTTACTTACGCCACTAATACATCCCGAAGTGACCGATGTTGAGCCACGGTTGGCCGCGCTTGTGAACGGATTGTCTGATCGTCGCGGCAAGCCGGTGTACATGTGTGTGCGGTCGTATCAAACTTGGCTTGAACCTGCCCTCGAAGATCTAGGCGCGCAAGCAGCGACGCGCCAAGCAGTCATGGTGAAGCGCTTGACACGCATGGTGCCCGAAGAACAACCTGCCCCAGCTGTGCCTTCAGGTGTGAGCATCCAGCCATCGCGTGTGAGTAGGGCGAATGTAGATGAGAAAATAGATTGTCTTTGGTAATGGCTCAAGCGTGGGGCGGCAATATTTCTATGAAAATTAGAGCACTTATTTTTGATTTCGATGGACTGATTCTTGATACTGAGACCCTGGAAGTAGATGTATGGAGTGAGATCTATTCTGAATATGGGTTTGAATTCCCGCTTGATTTATGGGCACCAATCATTGGTGGAGGTGGGATTTCAGAATTCGATCCAGCGTTGTATTTACGCCAAATCCACGGCGATTCGTTAGAGGTGGAATTACTTCGTTCTCGACATAAACACGAAAGCAATCAACGCGTCCATTCTGAATTTCTTCGGCCTGGTGTGGTGGATTATCTGAATGAGGCCCAGCGTCTGAAGCTGAGGCTCGCCATTGCTTCAAGTTCTGATCATGCGTGGGTGGATGCGCATCTTGTACGCCTTAGCCTGATCCAGTATTTTGATAAAGTCATCTGTTCTGACGATGTTTTGCCTGGCCGCACCAAACCCCATCCCGATTTGTTCTTGAAGGCGTTGGAGCAGTTACAAGTGCGTGCAGAGGAGGCAATTGTCTTCGAAGATTCGCCTAATGGGGTAGAAGCTGCTAAACGCGCGGGGATTTTCGTGGTAGCAGTTCCCAATCCGGTCACATCCAAGTTGTTCATTAAAGGTGAGAATCTTAGGTTACAATCTATGGCAGATTTAAGTCTATCTGACTTGCTTATCAATTTTGAAGTAAAATAATTTCGGCCGTATGTTTGTTGGGATCCCACAGATGGCTGCAGTAGTTTGAGCAGATATCTGTGGGATGTTTTTTGTTGGAGGTTATGCTCTGATCTATCTTGGAGGATCCTATGAGTGTTGGAAAAATACGTTGGCAAGATACCGTGAAACATTATGCCTATCCTGAAACCTGGCGCAGTTTGTGGCAGGTAATTAATTCGGTTATCCCCTTCTTCGTGCTTTGGTATCTCGCCTATCGCAGCCTAGAAGTTGGATATTGGTTAACGTTCTTGATCACGATTCCTGCCGCGGGATTCATGGTGCGCATGTTCATCATCTTTCATGATTGTTGCCACGGCTCGTTCTTCAGGACGCCGCTGGCAAACGATCGTTTGGGCTTATTGCTAGGTGTGGCTGTATTCACTCCATATTTTGAGTGGAAGCATTCGCATGCGATCCATCACGCGACCTCGGGCGACCTCGACCGCCGCGGCATTGGAGATGTATACACGATGACAGTTGAAGAGTATCTTGCCGCGCCATGGTGGAAAAAGGCCGGTTATCGCATTATGCGTAACCCTCTGATCTTGTTTACGGTTGGTGCCACGCTTGTTTTTACCATCACGCATCGCTTTTGGACTCCAAGTTCTGGCAAGCGTGAACGCAATAGCGTGGTATGGACAAATATCGCGCTGTTCGGCTTCATAGGCTGGACGATTTATCATATTGGCTGGCAGGCTTACTTACTGGTGGAATTACCTATTCTGCTTATGGCTTTTGGCGCAGGTGTGTGGTTATTCTACGTACAGCACAACTTTGACCCAACTTACTGGGAACGTCACCAGGATTGGCAGTTTTTCAATGCCGGCATGGATGGCAGCTCTTTTTATAAACTTCCGAAAGTGTTGCAATGGTTCACAGGCAATATCGGCTTCCATCACATTCATCACTTAAGCCCCAAAATACCCAATTACAAACTAGAGCAATGCCATAAAGAGAATCCCATGTTCCAGATCGAACCACTAACCTTTGGTACGAGCCTGAAATCTCTGTTTTATAGGTTGTGGGATGAAAAGCGGAAGCAGTTAGTAGGATGGAATGCTCTACGTCAATATCGCCGCAATTCTTCTGTTATCACCGATAACTGATAACTAACCTTTGCAACTCCTTCCTGTTTTACGAGATCCTCATATTGGGTGTATCTTTTCCTGCAAAATGAGATTAAAATAGCAGTGTGGAAACCGAATTATACGACCGTATTACTGGTGTATATAATCGTTCACTGCTAAATACTCGTCTTCAGCATGAGGTCAAGCGTGCGGTTCGCTCAAACCAGCCCCTCTCGCTCCTCATGCTGGATATCGACTATTTTAAAAGTATTAATGATGCGTTTGGTCATAGCCGCGGCGATCAGGCGTTGTCTGAAGTTGCAGCACGTATTCAGGCTCAGGTTCGCCTGTCGGATGAGATTTTCCGTTTTGGGGGAGATGAATTTGCCATTTTGCTACCGCAAATTAATAAACCGCAGGCCATTGTCCTTGCCCATCGTATCATGAAACATGTTGGCGAATCGCCACTTACAGGTAACCCGCCCCTAATGCTTTCTATCAGCATAGGCATTGCCAGTTATCCTGAAGACGGTGAAACTCCTCAAGGCTTGCTTGAAATGGCTGAACGTCGTCTTTATCAGAGTAAACTTCAAGGACGCGCACACGTGATATCACAAGACGTTGATACCTCCAATGCTCAAAACGCTAATGGAAATGACCACTTAATTGAACGCGATCGCGCTCTTAGCCAGCTAAGGCAATTTACTGACGCGCTAGAGCTTACTACACGCGGCACTCTGCGCGTCACAGGCCCAAGGGGTATTGGACATACACGTTTTCTTGAAGAGGTTCAGAATATATTTCGCCTGCGCGGATATGGTTCGCTTTGGCTAAGTGGCCGGGCTGCTCTGCAATCGCGAGTATATGGCGTAATTACCGAAGCTTTACAAGCTTGGGATAATGCTCCCCAGACAATCACTCCTGAAACAGTCGGGATATATCTTGCAAATTTCATAAACCAAAATAACTTATATGGATTGGTCATTCTGCTAGATGACTGGCAATGCATAGATGATGCGAGCCTAGGTGTCATTAATCACTTGCATAACAGTGATCAATTTAAGCATGTGGCATTGGTATATGCTGGTGAAGATCACAGTTCTATGTCATGGATGGACATTGAAAAAGATGAGTTATCCATCATCGAACTTCACTCCCTTTCTGAAGCTGGCGTTCGGGTTTGGCTGCGCACGAGTCTTGGGCAGGAGCTTCCGGACGACTTGATCCATCTGGTGACCAGTTTAACAAGTGGCCTTCCCGCATATATCAGGCGTGTAATCCACTGGCTGGTTTCTGAAGAAAAGCGGAATCTTGAGAATCAGAATTTTGTCACAGTGCTCACTCGTTTACAAAACGAATATGAAGACATCATTGACAATGCTGCAGTGCATCCAAATAACCTGCCTCAAACCTTGCCCTTATTTATTGATCGCGAAACCGAAATCCTTCAGATTAAAGGACTCCTTCAAGAGAAACATCTTGTTACACTGCTTGGCCTAGATGGCATGGGAAAAACGCGGCTAGCGCTTCAAGTGGCAATCGAAGTTCTTGATCATTATCGAGATGGTGCTTTCTTCGTCGCGCTTGAAGCTACCTCACCACCCGAATTGACGATCAATGCCATTTCACAAGCCTTGAATTTTAAACTGGACCATAAACGTGATTCGCTCGAACAATTGCTTCAGTATCTTTCAACTAGACAGCTCTTATTGGTACTGGATAATTTCCAAGTCGCATTAGATGGCGCGAACTTGCTGAAGCAAATTATGGATCGAGCTCCTTCAGTAAAGGTTCTTGTCACCTCCCATGAGCGGTTAAATTTACTTGGCGAAACAATTGTGGAATTGGGCGGACTCCCCTTCCCTGAACTAAACTCAACCGAAATAGAACTGTATCCTGCTGTACAACTTTTCTTGCAACACGCTCGCCTCCAGCCGAACTTTGAACCAGATCTCATTTCCATTGGCCGCATCTGCCATTTAGTGGATGGTATCCCACTTGGCATCGAACTTGCCTCCACCTGGGTTTCAACGCTCTCCTGTGAACAGATTGCTCAGAGTATTGAACAAAACCTGTCATTCCTTACTTCAAATAAAGATTCTGAATCCCATCGAGGCCTGATAGCGGTTTTCGACTCGATCTGGGAACTCTTTTCTAACAATGAAATGCGCGTGCTCACGGGGCTTGGCATTTTTAAAGGCAGCTTTTCAGAGCGGGCCGCGACAAGAATTGCCGGGGCTTCACACTTTTTTCTCGATGCATTAGTTAATAAGCTGCTTATTTATCATCGAGGACCGAGTCGCTACTCTCTTCATATGTCATTTTCGCAGTATCTACTTGAGAAACTGCGTTCAGATGCTCTGCTTGCCAGCCATATAGAAGCCCAACATAATTTATTCTACCTGGGCTATGTGCGCGAATCTGAATTGGCACTACAGAGATCTTTTTCTCCATCGTTATTACAAGACATTATTGCAGAGATTGATAACATTCGAACGGCCTGGAATCAAATGGTTGCGGCAGGGAACTATAGGGCGCTTGAATCAACTCTCTCTGCATGGATGGTACTTTTGCGCAACCGTGGTTGGTTCCGTGAAGCTATTGATGATCTGGTTGAGTTGGACTCGAATCTTCCTGAGGATCCCAGTGGCATTTCCGATATTGAATTGTTTTATATTCGTATAAAAAGCCATCTGGGTGAGTTCTACTATTATGTTGGAGATTACGAAGCGGGTATTCGTGAATTGCAGAACGGCCTTGAGCGTGCCAAGGCCAATGGATATCACCGTGAAGAATCTGATATATACCGATTATTGGGTAATCACTACAGTGCACTTGGGCGTTATAGCGATGCCAAGGAAATGTACCAACTCGGCCTGGCAATCGCAGAAAAACGCCGTGACCTGTATCTCGTCTATGAACTTATCAACAGCCTTGGAGTGGAAGCCTATAAGGAGGCCGATTATGAAGGCGCGATTCCAATTGTCAAACGCGCGTTAAGAATTGCACGCAAACTCGAGAATAGAAGCAATATAGCGAAATCTGTGAACAATTTAGGTAATCTATACTATGAAACCGGAGATTTACCTCGCGCCAGGAAAATGCTGACCAAAGCGCTAACGTACCTGCCTGACGTCGAAAGCCAGACCCTTAGAGGTTCCATTTTTGATACGATGGGAAGAATCCTTACCCGTGTCAAAGAATATCCCTATGCCGCTCAGACCTTTTCGCAAGGACTTAACTTGGTTAAGGATATTGAAGACATGCTGGTAGTGCTGCAAATATTTGTAAGCGTTGCCGAATTATTAGATAGTATGGACGAAAAACCGCTTGCATTAACCCTTGTCAATCTCACCACAGATCATCCTGCCGCTTCCAATGATATCAAAGCCAGGGCAAGTCGCTTGCGCGAAAAACTCATCGCTGAAAATACTGAGCCTGTAGATCGTAACTGGCATGCAGATGAACTCGCACGAGTTGTAGATGATTTGATAAAAATACTCGATCAAAAAAGCCAAGCTTAGAAACAAATTGGGGGAAGAAACCACTTAGCTGGTAGGCTAGTGGGTCATTTTGTCGCAATTGCAGCGCTGATGCGCTTTGCTTCGAGTGCAACCTCGCGTAGCATTCCAGTCGGCGATACGTAATACCCGCAGAAATACAAACCGGGGACAGAGCTCTCGCAGCCGCTGGTGGAAGGCTTTCCCTGTTCATCGTATACATCGGAGATCGCTTGTAAGAACGTGTTGACCCGCGGACGATACCCGGTTGCCAGAATCACTGCATCAAAATTCCTCTGTTGTCCATTCGTGAACAGGACTGCCTCTTCAGTGAAGCTTTCGATCCCAGGATAAACAGTGATATGACCTTCTTTGATAAGTTGGATCGTACCAACGTCAATAAGTGGGATGCGTGCATCCTGTCGGATTTGCATTAAGGGTCCGTGGGGTAGCGGACGAAGCCCATACTTCGTGATGTCACCTATCGTAGCGCGCAGTATTGGAGTGTTCAACATATCCGCGAAGCGCGGTGGCAGTTTTCTCTCCAAGATGCCGATTGTCAAGGTCGGAATGCCAAACAGCTCACGAGGGATCACGTTGACAAGGCTCCGAATGGCCAGGCTCGGTTGAGCTCCGTGTTCCCATAAGTCAATCGCGATCTCGCCGCCAGAATTGCCGAAGCCCACCACCAGTACATTTTGGTTCTTGAAGGCTTCGCCATTTCGATATTGAGAGCTATGCAGAATAGAACCCCGAAAATCCTTTTGTCCATCCCAGATAGGCAAGTATGGTTCTCGGTTGTAGCCAGCGGCGACCACTAAATTTGGCGCTTGATAGAGGCAATCTTGCGTCTGCACTTCCCAGATGTTGTTCACATAACGGGCCGAGATGACCTGTTGACCGAACCGTGGCTTCAATTGATAGTGCTGGGCATAAGATTCCAAATAAGCAATCACCTGAGCGCGTGATGGATAGCGTGGAAAATCCTTAGGGAAGGGAAGAAATGGAAGCGCGGAGTGTCCTTTGTCGGTATGGAGGTGGAGCCGGTCATAGTGGCGATGCCAAGCCGAACCAATCTTGTCGCTCTGTTCCAAGATAAGACAGCTAATACCAGCTTGCTTTAGACAAGCTCCAACTGCCAGACCAGATGGTCCTGCACCGATGATAATCGTTTGTTCCTGATTCACAGTGGGATGAGTTGAAACTGGGAAAGCCGCTACATTATTTACCATATCATCTACTCTGAGATGACGAATTACTGGAGCTAAAAGACAAATATCACCTTTCAGGTCAATTCGCGACCATGGTTGTTATAAGTGCGTAAGCTGATTATAGTTCAATCGAAATTCGCTAGAAGGAATCTCATATGAATAAGAAAAAATTGGGCATTAAACAAAAAAGGTGGCTGCTTGCCTTGCATATTCTATGTATGGTCGTTTGGCTTGGGGGTACTCTATGTCTATTGACCTTGAACATTGTCGCCTCGAAGGCAAGTAATATCAACGAATTATATGTTACCAATTTGAACTTGAATTTGATTGACGAGTCTTTCATCAAATTCCCTGCCATGGGAACGCTTATCACGGGTTTGTTGCTTGCATTCTTTTCCAACTGGGGACTGACCAACTACTATTGGATTGTCCTAAAGCTAGTTGCAACCATGTCCATTATTGCCTTTGGCATTTTCGGCATGAACCGCTGGTCGACCGAAGCGACCAATTTGATCACCACAATTGGATCGAATGTTATGCAATTGCCAGCTTATGTATTCGACAGAAACATGCTGCTGCTTGGCGCTTCCATGAGCAGTTCTATCATGGCGATCATGGTATTTCTATCCGTTTTGAAGCCCTGGGGAAGACGAAAACAAATTAAGGAAGTTGCGGTACTATCTAACCCTGTTTCTTAAAGCACATCTTGAAAGTCTAAGAGACTGGCAAAAGCCAGTCTCTTTTTATTATCGCAAGAACTCTAATGACTTAATTATGAAGATTTTTCTCAGTCTTACATGCCACCACCTGGAGCAGCCGGATCTGCTGGTCCGATGCGATAGGGTCGCATCATCTCGTTGTCTTCATGCTCAACGATGTGACAGTGCCAGACAAAGTACCCGGGTGTATTGAATTTAGCTCTGATGCGGGTTACTTCGCCTGGATAGGAGATGACTGTGTCCTTGAGACCATTCTCCCATGCCTCCGGTGGACGAACATCATCGGTAAGCTGGACTGGCTGTATAGGCTCCTCTGTCTCCTCATCAAGGACCAACGCCTCTCGGTTCACCACCTCAAAAGCTACCTCATGGACGTGCATAGGGTGAGCATCGGCAGTGAAGTTGTAGATCTCCCATAACTCAGTAGCACCCACAGCCGGATTCTCACTGATTGGATCGGCCCACATCTTATGCACCGCATTGCCGTTGTCATCCACATTGCCCAGCATGGCCTCGATAGGTCCATCGAATCCAATGTCTGGGTCAACATCTCCCATCTCCAGCAGTGCGAGCGGCCGCGTAACTGATTCAGCCGGAAGCGGTGCAATGACTGGAAGGACCAGGAACTGTGGGAGCGTGGTGGGATCAGCCGCAACGGCTGGCACAACATCAAAGGCCATGATTTGACCGGTTGAAGCCGGGTCTGCAATGTCGAAATCTACTCCAGGAATGCCGCCACCGAATGGCTCGTCTGGACCGACGTTGGTAAGGATATGTTGGCCTACTGGGACGTTGGTAAAGTCGACGATGACATCCGCACGTTCGGCCAGACCCATGAGAAGTCGGTTGCCGTGGTTCGCAGTGATGTTCACCGGCGCAGCCAGGAAGCCTCCCTCGTTGCCGATCTGCCAGACTTCCACGCCTGGGATCTGGTTGAAGTCCAGGATCAGGAAGCGCGACTGGCATCCGTCTAGGAAGCGGAAACGGTAGCGGCGCTGCTCAACAGTCTGGAAGGGCCAGGTATTGCCGTTGACCGTGATCATGTTGCCGAAGAACTCAGGGTTCCAGATGGGCGAGATCTCGGTGTCCGGGATGTACGGTCCACCAAATTCATCGAAGAAGGCGCGCGTGTCTGGGTAGAACAGCGAACCATCCGTATTGAACGAGCGGTCCTGGATGGCGATGGGGATCTCATAGTAAGTCTTGTTCGGCGGGAATGGGTCATCAGCTTGAGGCGCCGGGCCTGGAAGTACTGCTTGTGTGTTGGTCTGGCCATCGATTACAGCATCGTCTCCAGCCGGACCGCCACGTACGATGTAGAAACCGGCCGGGCCGGCATAGACGTTGAGGCGGGTCATGCCCAGCGCATGATCGTGGTACCAGATCGTCGAAGCCCGGTTATGTTTTGGATACTGGAAAGTGGCAAATCCCGGTCCCCATGCAGCTCCATATCTTGCAGCGGCTTTACCAGCAAAGTAGTCGTACCAGGTGCCTCTTTTAGCATAGCCTGCAGGTATGTTCTTTGCTTTTGGCAGATACCATGCCTCCGCATACCCATCGCTTTCATCGCCAACGCCGACTGCGCCATGCACATGTGTGATGATTGGGACAGGGCCGGTGTAAGGACTGGGTGTGGCAGCAAAGGTCGGGCGCGAATCGCGGCCTCTTACACCTCCGGGTGGATTTGCCCAGTGTAAGGTCGGATCAACTGGAAGCAGATGGGGCAAGAAGTTACCATTGCCATCCACAAGTTCATTGATCCACTTTACACGCACTGGCACATTCGCCTGGGCTTCGATAGTAAGTGACGGTGCGTTGTGCAGCAGCAATCCGTTCGGGCTGGCCGACTTGACCGCGCCATAACCCCATACGGTTGTGAAGGGCATGCCAGCAGGCAGGATCTGTTCCTGGAATTGTCTCATTGAGATTTCGTAATAGTCAACAGTCTTGCCCTTCTGCTTGACCACCCCTGCCTTTGGCATGACAGGAGGGATTAGCAATGGTGTAACATATTTGGTAACATCGCCCGGATCCAAAGTGCCACCAGGAATCTGTGCCAGGGCATGAAGTATGAATTTGCCACGCGAAGCAACATACAACGAAAGCATCCCCGCTCCTGAAAGTTTTAGAAAGTCTCGTCTTGAGAGCATTTTGTCCTCCAAAAAGATAATGATGTTCTTGCCCTCACATTAATGCTTATCTCCCGTAAAGAAGAAAAAGATATAGTATATGAAGATATAGTTGTCTTGGATATAGATTCCTCCTTTCTTGTTAAAGACATAAAAAAACCGGCTCCATTGGGCCGGTTTCGCTATTGGCTCCTCGGTGACTTTATCCGGAAAAGGATAGAGCGACCATTCTGGTCACCGAATCTCAGCCGCCCATTATTGAACTACTCAAGCTATATTTGAACCTTGTCGAAATACCTAAAGTTGTCTACTCGATTTTTATATGTTATATATTAGTACAAAAGGGGTATATAACATAGTGTCTTTTGTCACAATTTCGACGAGCTTCATCAGAATAAGGCGCAGGCTCGGTTAAATCTCTATCGGTACTGGCTCTCCCAGTGGCAACCACCTGACTCGTTCTTTGATCCCGGCCGCGGCAAATTGTTTTTCAGCCTCTGCCTTAGGCTCTCGAAAATGCTTCCAACCTTCATAATGGATGGGCACAATGGTTCGCGGATTGAGCGCTTTGACTGCGCGCACAGCTTCCTTAGCACTGAACGTAAAGTGAATAGGTCCAGTGATTGGGAAACGGGCTTTCCCGATATGAAGGACAGCAGTGCCAACCTGAAAACGATGCGCGATCTCATGAATCCCATTGAACCAAACAGTATCACCAGAGATATAGAGTGCGCCATACTTCTGTTGTGCCCACTCCAAAATGAAACCAGTTGTTTCACCTACGATGAGATGACTCCCCAGGGAACCGTGCCGCGCCGGCACCGCTGTCACTTTGATCTCCAGACCATCTGCACGGATCGTCCTGCTTTCCCAAGATTTCAATCCAATTGCATTATTGCCCAAACGTTTTGCGCCTGCGGATGTTGTCAATACCTCTCGAGCGAGTGGTAACAAAGCGCGTCCCGCGCGATCCAGATTATCTTCGTGATGGTCATGGCTCAAAAGAATTGCATCTATCTTTCCGATATCTTCAGCCCGTATAGTTGGAGCTGTCAATTTTTGGGAGCTGGTGCCATAGCCAAAGTGATATCGCCCTCCAGGAGGATCAAATACAGGATCGGTCAAAAGACGGATTGAACCCATCTGCAGAAGTATAGTCGCTGTGCCAATGTGGGTGATGGTACAGTCCATCTGTGCTTCGTGTTAGGTCAATCCGCGCTGATCAACGTTGGGTCGCTTTCGGTAGGTACTGGCAATTTCTCTGTCAGTTCTTTGCGCGGAGTGAAAAAGGTAGTGAGCAGCCCAAGCGCGGCAGCAACAAATGCAATAACAAAGACCAGGTGAATCGCACTTGCCATTGCCAGGCGCACCCCCGCGTCGCCGACCGCCTGAGGTGCAGACAAAGGATCGAGTAACTGCTCGACCAGCTTTGGGTCCAGGCCAGAGGCGGCTAAGGTCGAAGCGAGTCGAATGCTGAGCGCCGCGCCCATCACGCTCACGCCCAAAGTCCCACCAATCGAGCGGCTGAATTGAAGTGTCGAAGTGGCAGTACCGAGATAACGTCGCTCGACGCTGGTTTGTACGGCCACTAAAAATGCTGGAATAGAAAGTCCCATGCCAATGCCCATCATGGCTACGAAAATCATCATCGTGATCTGGCTGGAAGTTGCACCGAGCAACGTCATCAGAAACGCGCCGGTCGCGAAGAGGGCCGTGCCAATCAAACCCAGTCTGCGGTAGCCGACCGTCAGAAGCAGCCTCATGCCTACAATGCTAGCCGTGACCCAGCCTAACAACATCGGGGTGATAGTGATGCCAGCCTGCGTTGCGCTCGTGCCGAGCACTGACTGAACAAAGAGAGGGATAAAGGAGATGCTCCCGAACAGCGCCCAACCTGTCAGCACTCCATGTGCAATGGCTGTGGCAAATAGACGGTCACGGAAAAGAAGTAAAGGCAGGATTGGGTCTGCGGCGCGGCTTTCGACCCATAATAGCGCGATGAAAAGCGCAACAGCAATTGTAATCAAGATCCAGCTAGTAGCTGTACCGAAGTCCATGACGCCCAGCAATAATGCAACTACGCTGGACATCAATAGTACGGCCCCTGCATAATCCACTGCGGGTTTTTCGTGACTATGGGCCTGGTCCCGCCATGCGAGAGCAACCAACCCCGCGGCGAGCAGACCGGGCACGATGTTGACGTAAAAAACCCAGCGCCACGAAAGTTGATCGACGAGGAAGCCACCCAAGAGCGGCCCTACAATGGACGAGACCCCCCACACGCCGGAGAAAAATCCTTGCATGTTGGCGCGTTGTTCAAGTGTGAACATCTCGCCGATCAAAATAAAAGCCAATGGCAAGAGACCACCCGCACCAAGTCCTTGTAATGCACGCGCGAAGATGAGTTGCGTCATGCTGTTTGCCAACCCGCTCATGATGGAGCCAATGAGGAAGAGTGCCATGGCAATGACGTATAAACGACGGCGGCCGTATAAATCGGAGAGTTTGCCAAAAAGCGGGACGACAGTTGTGGAGGCTAGCATATACGCTGAAAAGACCCACGAGTAATGTTCCAACCCGCCCAACTGCCCTACGATGGTAGGCATTGCAGTGGCAACGACGGTCGATTCCATCGAGGCCAAAAACAGGCTGAGCATGATCCCAGCCGTAACGAGAATGATACGGTTACGTGACATTATTTTCCTTTGCCGACCCCCACCTAACCTCCTTTCAGGGGTAGGTTTTTAGCGGCCAAGGCTCAGGGAGAAAGACACCCAAAGAGATCGGGCGTTGGTTAATCAGAGCAGTAAGCACATGAATAATGCCTCGCGTAAAGCAACTTATTTTTCGTGCTTTGAATGAATGAATTTTTGTTTTGCGGGCAATATGTGTCAATGGCAAATGGGACAAGTCACAATCTTGAAGTTTAGCATCGAGCTCGCCGCCAACACTGACGACCCAAAGGCTAGCGACAGACAAAGCCAACCAGAGACGAGCCGCCCGATCTGGATCAGACATGCGTGTGTTTTGCCATTGCCATCCGTCACTTTTCAAGTCTTTGAAACTATCTTCGATCCAACTACGCATACCATACCATGCGACCGAAGCATTTTCTGGAGGCAAGTCAGTCAGAATAATCCAAGGTTCGAGATGTTTTGCACCCCACCCAGCCAAAAGAGTCCCTTCGACCGAGTTGACTGCAAAACAGGTTACCTTTCCCGCCCAGACAGAACCTGGACATGGAAGCAGTTGAGACATATGTCGGAAGTCAGCTACTCCTTTAGGGCGGTACTTGCTACGCAAGTTAATGCGTAATAACGGATGCCACCCACAACCTTGAATGGCTTCATAGAGCCAACGGGCATATAGACCGCGATCTGCGGCAACAATGATTAGCCAATCAGCAGGAGTGCTTCCCTGCAAACCTTTGAACAACCTCAACCAAGGCTCTTTCCAGGAACCTTTCTGACCTTCACGCAAAATAGTCCATGCTATCGGAATAGCACATCCACGATAAACCACGCTGATGGAAAGAACCACAAATAACTTTTTCAGCGAGGTTGCATCCATTGCCAATACCAATTTCTGTTCATTGGGTGACCAGAGTGCCAATATCCATTTTAACAACGGCACAAAACTCTGGCTGACTTCCCAATCAACACGCTTTTTCCCTTGTTTGTCTTTCTTGTCCCAATACCATTCTCGCAATCGTTGCCTGAAATTGCTTTCCTTTTCACCAAAATCAGTTGCTAATGCCATTGCTACGCTCGAAAGTCCGCAGGTTTTGGCTAAAACAATCCCGTAACTCCACAGAGCTAACACTGTGATTTGTGTCCCACTCAGATGTCCCATATGTTCTTCAATGATCGAACGCCAGTCGCTAAATGGTTTTGTGGTATTAATAGTGTGCCTCTGTTTGTTGGGTGTGTTTGGCGACACTATTTTACCGAACACTCAGAGGCTGTTTTTCAAAAACCTACCCTTGTAAGC
>Ga0137369_10004789_pt1 | contig 13806 bp, 7 predicted proteins | sample SagtaG_12_FD_104918 | JGI IMG/M metagenome (GOLD analysis project Ga0137369, IMG submission 104918) | Vadose zone soil microbial communities from Sagehorn Ranch, Mendocino, California, USA - Sage1_L_113_16 metaG | ecosystem: Environmental > Terrestrial > Soil > Vadose zone | place: USA... | reverse complement strand
AGTCCTCCTCGAGCTTGAACGCCACCAGCCGCGCCCGGACGCGGTAGGTGGTTTTCTCGACCGGGCCGATCCGACCTGTGCCGAGCTCGCCGGGCGGGTGGAGCCGTCGCAGCGCGGCGATCGTGGTCGGACGCGGCCCAAAGTGGATCGAGCGGGCGCCCGCATCGGTAAGCGTCTTCACCGCCCAGCGCTCGACGCCGCAGGCGACACCGCTCGAGGCCGCCGGCTGCGCACCGCCGACGCTGGTCCCAGAGCCATGGCACCAGTAGGTGCGCCGGCCGACCACGACCGTTTGGATGTCCTGCGGTAGCCGCTCGTCCTAATAGGAGCTGCACCAGAGGCCATGCCACGCATAGGTGTGGTGATCCGACGGGCAGACATGCTCGAGATGGGACGGGTCGCGATGAGCTGGCGCGGGCGAGGCGATCGTGGCCGCGAACACCGCCGCGGCGAGCAAGGCGGCGACAACGACGAGAGGGCGGAGGCGGCGCATGCTCCGACGCTAGCGTGGTGTCTGGATCGCGCATCCCGCGAGCGGGGTCGGAGAGCAGCATCCTGCAGCGACTGCTCGCGCGAGAGGCGTGGCTGGCGCGAGAGGCGTGGCTGGCGCGAGAGGCGTGGCTGGCGCGAGAGGCGTGCGACGGCGTCCCCGAAGGGGTGACGGCCGGCGCGGCGTTCGGATGCGTGGTCGGAAGGTTCGGCGGTGCTCCGAGCCGCGTCAGGGGGTGGGCGTTACCGGGCGTTGGGGGCGCGGACTCTCTTCAACGAAGACCACGTCCCACTCCTCCGCGGCGGGCGAACGGCGAAAACAGCAGTCCGCCGGATCGTCCGATAGGTGCAACGATGGCTCCACGTAAGCGTCCGCGCCTCTACGAGAAGAAGAGCGGGGGCCGCTACCAACGGCCCCCGGCTAAAACCCCAACGCGGGGCGACGGTGCGCACAACGAACGCCGAGGACGCTAACACCCGGACCGGCGGTGCTCCGGTTTGTTCCGTCCGACGCGGATGCTGAGATGTGCTCGCCGGCCAGGAGGTCGGCCCGACCACTACCACCGGAACGGCACCGGGGTCGGCAAAGCACAACGAAGGAGAACTGCCGTGCTGAAGGTCACGATGATGCTTGCCGACCACGCTGCGGCGGTGGGCGGCAAGCTCTACATCAGCGGCGGGGGTTGGTCGATCACCGGCCCGGCGCCGACGCCCGGAGCCATCGCGATGGACGTGAAGGTTCCGTGGGATGAGCGGGAGCATGAGCACGAGCTCCTGCTTGAACTGCTCGACGCAGACGGGCAGCCGGTGCTCGTGCCGACGCCGCTCGGCGTCCAGCCGCTTCGCATCGAGGGCAAGCTCAAACTGGAAGGCCCGCTTGACCCCGCCGTCAAGCCGGGTACGCCGCTCGACGCGCCGTTCGCGATCAACTACGGCGCGATTCCGCTCGCGCCGGGAGCGAGGTACGAGTGGCGCCTCTCGGTCAGCGGCCACATGAACGAGGACTGGACGCTGCCGTTTACGACGCGCGCCGTCACGGTCTCCGAGGCTGAGGCAGCGTGAACTAGCGGACGAGTCGCAGGGCGGGCCTCTCGGGCCTTCCCTGCGACGACGTCTGAGGTTGCCTCGGCTGCGGGACCACCACCGTCGGCGGCGTCACGAACCCTGAGTAGGCCGTGATCTCGACGCGCACGGTCATCGTCGCGTAGTTCTACTTCCTTCGGCTCGTGCCTGCATCTCGAACCGTGCGCACGCAGCGTCCGCTTGGGCGCGAACTCGACCGCATCACGAGGTTGGAGCGCTCGCGGCCCGCGGAAGTCCCGCCGCCGGTTCCCATTCGGCGCGCGATCCATTATCTGTGCATGTGGCCGACATGCACTACGCGATGGGGATGTAGATGAGGCGTGTAGGCAACCCGGGCTTTGGCTGAATGGTGCCGTTCTTAGTGTCGCTCCGGCCCTCGAAGCCCGTCTTGGTGTTGTCCCCGTGATGACGGAACTCTGCTCTCTATTCAGACAACGCCCACGTGGGCTTCGAGACTCATCGGAGTTCACTTGCTACGAGCTCGCCACGGCCCACGAGTTCGCCACAGACCTCAGCTCCGAGTTGGCCGCCGTTCACCGAGGACGAGGAGATAGTCGTCCGGCGCACTGACACCGCCGTCCGCACGGTACTGCTCCAGGTATCCGACGAACGCGCGGTGCAGCTGCGCACGGCAAGGCGTATCGAGAGATTCCAGCAGGCCTTTGAAAGCGCCGTGCGCGGTGGTCAGCAGCTCCCAGATCGCTTCGGCCGACTCGCCCTGAAGCGCGTGATTTCCCTCGACGAATCTGAGCTCGAACGCGTCGGCGAGGAGGTCGCGTACGTGCTCTACCCGGCCCCAGTCATTGGGATCTCCCGCGCCCGGCTCGCGCCGAGGACGGAACGGCTCGAGCACGGCCGAGTACGCAGGATCGGGTCGCCACGACACCAGGCCCAGCCTCCCCCCGGGCCGGCAGACGCGTGCGAGCTCGCGCGCGACGGCGCCGTGGTCAGGAGCGAAGATGACGCCGACGGCTGAGGCGACGACGTCGAAGCTCGCGTCGTCGTAGGGAAGGTCCTCGCAGTCGCCCAAGTCAAATCGGATCGCCAGGCCCTCGTCGGCTGCCAGGCGCCTGGCTGTCTCGACGAGCCGCGGCGCGAGGTCAAGCCCCGTCACCTCTGCTCCTGCGCGTGCGGCTCGGATGGCAACAGCCCCCGTCCCGGTCGCGGCGTCGAGCCAGCGCTCGCCGGCTCGCGGGGAAAGCTTCGCGATCAAGTGGTCATGCAGCGGCGCCAGCGTCTCTGCAAAGCGCTCCCATGGTGCGGCTCCCCACATCTCCGCCTGACATGTCTTCAACGACTCGAAAGCCATCTCCCAGCCTCTGCGGCGCTGCCTGCAGCGCCAATCGCCTCGAGCCGCTGGATCGCGTCCTCTGCGACCTCAGTTGCTGCGTCTGCCTCGAGGAAGGGGAGAAGATCGACCAGCAGTCGCGCAGCCAGGTAGCCCTCCCCGTAGGCCTCCAGCGCCGAGGCCGCAGTCCTCGCCTTCGCGATCGACTCGCGGATCTGGCGGCGCTCGGCAAGCTCCACGCCTTCCCCCCAGTCGGCGATCCACTCGAGGTGCGGCGCGCACGCTGACCCCGCCAATGCACGTGCCTTCTCGGCGAAGCCGTGAAGCCGCTCCCAGTCCCGCTCGAGTGCGCCGAGCTGGAGCTCGAGGCGAAGTCGATAGACCTGTCCCTTGACGCTCCTGTGCTCCTCGAGCTGCTCAGCCCTACGTCTCGCGTCCTCCACGCCGATCAGAGGACGGAGGATCTCAACCAGGCGGTAGGCCCAGAGCCCAGCGCCGGAGACCGCTGTCGCGTCGTAGATCTCGAGAGCCCGCTTCGACGCCGCCGCTTCGTTCAGCTCAAACGCCGCCAGTGCCTGCCCGGCGAGTGCGCTAAGGCCGTGGAAGCAGGTGTGCATGCCCTCCTCGGCGACGAGGTCCGGCGCCTTGGCCGTCGCCTCCGCCAGCTCGGCAAACCGCCCGAGCGGTAGCAGAGCGGCCGTCTGGGCGGATCCCGCGTGGAGTCTGCGGTGGGGACCGAGCCGGGCAGCGAGCGCGGCGGCCTCGGCGCCGGCCCCAACAGCCTCCTCGAAGCGACCAGCATCCGCAAACGAGATCGAGGCCGTGACGAACATCTCGTGCGCTTCTCCCCGATCCTCCATGGTTCGTCCAACCGCGAGCGTGCGCTCGGCGAGCTCGGCGGACTCGCAGAAGCCCTCCGCCGTCTCCATCGCGAGCATGTCGAGCGCGTAGGAGAGAAGCGTCTGCGAGCCGATTTCTTGGGCGATCGCGACTGCCTGCTCGGCAGCACGCCGCGCGTCCTGCTTCGGGTGTGGGGCGACGTTCCAGAACCGGACGCCTGCACGCCCGGCGAGCAGCGCGCCTCGCTCGAAGGTGGCCTGCCCCTTGTCGTGTTCCAGGCCCTCTTGCAGGATCTCGGCCGCCTTCGCCTTCCACTCGTCGCCGGTGAGGGCGCCGGCGTAGCGCGCCCACAAGAGCGTCGCCCTCGCGCGCAGCCGCTGGATCACGCCCAGGTCGCCGAGGCGCTCCGCGAGCTCGAGCGCTGTGAGGTAGTACGACCAGGCTTCATCCGCGCGCACACCGGCATGCGCTGCCTGCGCCTTCAGCTCCACGGCGGCGAGGCGCTCGGCGTCTGTGCGAGCAAGGGTGAGGGCGCGGTCGCCGAAGCCGAGCGCTTGGTCGATCGCGAACTTTGTCGTCGCTGCACGTCCGGCGGCGACAAGCGCATCCACGGCCTTCGCGCGCACGTCGTCGCGGCGTGCAGGATCTGTCGGCCAGGCGAGCTCGGCGTCCTCGGGCCGCGCCGCTGACTCGTAGTGGTGGGCGATGAGCTCGACGTACTCCTCGCGCCGGTCGCGGGTGATCTCCTCGATCCAGCGTCCGACCTCCGCGTGCGCCGTCGCGCGCCTTCCCTTCGGGATCGACTCGTACGCGACCTCCCTGATGAGCCCGTGCCGGAACGCGAGCTCGGTCTGCCCCGGCAGCGCCGAACGAGGTCGTGTCTGAACCAAGCCCTTTGCCTCGAGGGCGCGTAGCGTCGGGCGAATGTCCTCGTCGCGCATCGAGTCGAGGGTCGTCGCCCAGAAGGTCCGGCCGATCACAGCCGCATCCTGCAGCGTCCGCTTCTCCTCGACGTGAAGCGCATCGACGCGCGCCGCGAGGAGCGCGCGGACCGTGTCCGGGATCGTCACGTTCGCGTCTGGTGCTACCTCGGCGATCCCGCCGGGCGTCCAAACGAGGACGCCCTGGTCGATGAGGTGCGCAACGATCTCCTCGGCGAAGAGCGGGTTGCCTTCGGCGGCGGCGAGAACCCTTAGGCGCAGGCCGGAGCGCACGCCTGGGAGCAGCTCATCGATGAGTTCCTTGGCGTAGCTGTCCGAGAGCGGCTCGAGGCTCAGCTGAGACACCCCGGCCCGTGCGCTCCAACCCGGTCGGATGTCCGCGAGCTCGGGCCGCGCTGTGGCAAGCACGAAAACCCGGCCGGTGGAGCGCGCTACGAGGTGCTCGACCATGTCGAGCAGCGGCGGCTCGCCCCGGTGGAGGTCGTCGATCACCACGAGCGTCGGCCTGAGCGCGGCGGCCGCGCTCAGGAACCGCGGCCACGCCAGGCCGAGCTCCTCGCCGATCGACTCCGGCGACATGCCTTCGAGCGGGTTCTCCGACAGGCTGATGCCCGCGGTCGTGGCGAGCGCGAAGAGCACGCGGTCGACCTCGGTCGAATCGAGGCTGCGATCGTCGAACACGCTGCGGACGAGCTCGGTCAGCTTCTCGGCCGCGACATCGGCTGCATCGTCAAGCAGGATCCCTGCAGCCGCCCAGAGCATCTCGCGCAGTGCCCAGTAGGTGATCCCCTCGCCATAGGGGAGGCATCGCCCTCGGTAGACCGCCGGCGCCGCGGGTGCCGAACAGCACTCTGCGATGAACTCCTCCGTAAGGCGCGACTTGCCGATACCAGCCTGGCCGAGGATCGTGACGAGCGCAGGTCGGGCTTCGTCGGCGCTTCCTCGGTAGAGCGTCTCGAGCAGCGCGAGCTCGCGTCCTCTTCCCACGAGCCGACTAGCGATTCCGGGGACTCCGCGCGGTCGCGCCGGCTCGGCCGTTTCGAGCACGCGCCATGCGCGAACCGGAACGGACTTCCCCTTGAGCTCTCGCTGCTCGATCGGCACGGTCGCGAACGCTCCGCGCGTCGCCAGGTAGGTACGCTCGCCCGCGGCCACCTCACCCGGCTCAGCCGTCTGCTGGAGCCGAGCGGCGACGTTGACGACGTCTCCGGTGACCATGAGCTGTTCGGCCTCGGTACCTGCGATGACCTCGCCCGAGTTGACGCCGATGCGCATCGCGAGTTCGACGCCGTGCCGCGCGGCGATCTCGGTGTTGAGCTCCTGAAGACGCGCCTGCATCCCGAGAGCGGCTCGCAGGGCGCGCTCGGCATCGTCCTCGTGCGCGGCGGGAATGCCGAACACCGCCATCACCGCATCGCCGATGAACTTCTCGACGACGCCGCCTTGCGACTCGATCACGGACGCCATGGCGCCGAAGTACTCGGAGAGGAGTGCTCGGAGCCGCTCCGGGTCGAGCTGCTCGCCGAGAGCCGTCGAGCCGGTCAGGTCTGCAAACAGAACCGTGACGAGCTTTCGCTCCTCCTCCCTCGCAGACGGCCGATCGAGACGATGACCGCAGGCGGCGCAGAATCGTGTACCGACGGTCGTCTCGGCGCCGCACGAGGGGCATGCCTCGACCAGAACGCGCCCGCAGGAGGGGCAGAACCGGGAGCCGGGCTCGGTCTCGGCCTCACATGACGGGCAGCGCGGAGTCATCGTCGACCACCCGGTAACTTCGCGCCGCAGCGAACCGGTTTCAAGCCCCGTCGGCACCGACGCCCTGACACTGGAGCGCGGTGGCGCTCACGCGATGGGCACGTAGAGACGGCCGCTCGCCGAGCGGCTTTGGCTCAACCACGCGGTTCGTGCAGGCCGTAGACGTCGTCGCATGCCGCCCTCGTGTGGACCCGGTGATGACAGGAGATGGTGTCCGTGCGCGGAACGAAGTTGCACCGCGACCTCCGGCGTGACAGGCCGGTACGAGGCAACCGGCTGCAGTCGGCTACGAGCCGGAATTACCGGCTACAGCGGGCATTTCGTCCTCGAGCGAACCGGCTGTGACCGGTTACGACCGGCTACCCACCCGGCACAGCCTGTGTGGTACATGTGTGGGCGGTGTGGTGCCTGCTGCGACAACGGCGCGCCACGATCCGTCATTAGAACCCGGATTCGTCGGACGGGTCGGGGCTCAGCACATGCTCGGGGACCGCGGTGGTGGCCATTTACTCCTCCCGGGCGCCCGCTCACCGTCCTCCTAAACGGAAATAAGTGCAACCCGCTACTCGCGAGAGACGTTTTCAGATCCTGGTTCGGTTCGCGTAGCGGCGCGGTGGTACCTCTTTCTGGTTCACGCTTTCTGTAGTTCACGCGTGCGCGCGAATATCAAATCGCGCCGGACTTGACAACCGATGGTGGGGGGAGGAGCGCTCGACCCTGACCGCCTCTCCGAAAGAGCTTTCTTCCAAGCGAAACCGAATATTCGGCACCCACGGGCTCAGAAAGACGCGAGCGGGCGCAAGGCCCGCCCGCGTCTCCGCCGGAGGCGGCGTCGTGGAGGACGTTCAGGCGGGTGTGCCCGCCCGGCCGTAGTTCCGTCGCAGAATCAGCGCAGCTCCGGTGAGGAGCAACATCAGGGCAGTTGCGCTACCAGCGCCCGCGCCGGCAGCGGCCCAGTCGAAGCCGTTGTCCGGGTGCAGATTTGCGACCGTCGGAGCGACCGTCAGCAGGTCGGTCCCGCGGAACCCGGCCCGGTCGTCCGGCCGAGGCGCGGCCGAGTCGGTGACGCCGATGCCGCGGACACCGGACCGGTCGTCCGGGCGCACTTGGGCCGAGGCGCTTCCCGCGCTTACGCCGCGCAGGCCCGAGCGGTCATCCGGCCGAACCGTGGCCAGCGCCGGGAGCGCCAACGCGAGCGAAGCGACGAGCATCAAAGCCAGCGCTCCGACCCTTCCCATCGTCGAGTTCTTCATCGCTGCCTCCTTTGGATCTCGAACCACCCCGTGTGGCTCGCTCCAGAGGAGACCGCGCGGTGCTTAAGGCGCGGCAAGCGGATGGTAAGAAAGCGCTTAAGTGGGCGGCTTGGCGATCCTCCGCGGCCGTGCTAGCGTCGGCGGGGGAAAATGGAGTTCAGGATCCTCGGGCCGCTCGAGGTCTGCGGCGAAGCGGGACCCCTCCCGCTGGGCGGTGCGAAGCAGCGAGCCCTGTTGGCGATCCTGATCTTGCACGCGAACGAGGTCGTCTCGGCAGAGCGGCTGCTGGACGACCTGTGGGGCGAGCGCCAGCCGACGAGCGGGACGAAGGCGCTCCATGTCTACATCTCTCAGCTGCGCAAGGTGATCGGGGACGATCGGGTGCTGACGCGGGCGCCGGGGTATGCGCTCCGTCTCGATCCGGAGGAGCTCGACGTGAACCGCTTCCAGCGGCTCCGCGAGCAGGCCGAGGCCGCGGAGCCGCATGAGGCCGGTGCGATCCTCCGTGAGGCCATCTCACTGTGGCGGGGGACTCCTCTCGCCGACGTCGCCTACGAGAGCTTCGCGCAGTCCGAGATCGCTCGGCTCGAGGAGCTGCGGACGAGCGCGCTCGAGCAACGGATCGACGCGGACCTGGCGCTCGGGCGCCACGCCGAGCTCGTCGGCGAGCTCGAGGGCCTGCTGAGGGAGCATCCGCTTCGTGAGCGCCTGCGGACTCAGCTGCTGCTCGCGCTCTACCGCTGTGGTCGCCAGGCTGAGGCGCTCGAGGCGTACCAGGAGGGCCGGCGCGTCCTCATCGAGGAGCTGGGGATCGAGCCGAGCCCAGAGCTGCAGGAGCTGCAGAGGGCCATCCTGAACCAGGACGCCTCGCTCGCGGCCGCGTCCGCGCAGAAGCCCGCGCCGGAATCGAGGCCGACTCTGCCCGCGGCGGCGACTCGGCTGATTGGCAGGCGGGAGGAGTTGCGGGCGCTCAGCGACCTGTTGCTCGGCGAGGCGCGGCTGGTGACCGTGACCGGGGCAGGCGGCTCGGGCAAGACACGGCTTGCTCTCGAGGTCGCGACCTCCCTTGCCGCGGAGTTCGGGCAGGAGGTCAACTTTGTCCTGCTCGCCCCTCTGCGGCAGCCAGAGCTTTTGCCGACGAGGATCATGGCGGCGCTCGCGATCAAGGAAGCGGCAGGCGAGCAGCCGCTTCAGACCCTCAAGCACTCGTTGCAAGGGCAAGCGTTGCTGCTTGTGCTTGACAACTTCGAGCATCTGCTCGAGTCGGCACCGGTGCTCGCCGAGCTCCTTGCGGACTGCCCGCGATTGAAGCTGCTCGTCACCAGCCGTGCGGCGCTACACCTGTCCGGCGAGCACGAGTACCCACTCGAGCCGCTGCCGCTGAAGCAGGCACTGGCGCTGTTCACTGAGCGCGCCCGCGCGGTCCGGCCCGATTTCGCAGGCGACGAAGCCGTGCTGGCGGCGATTTGCGCTCGTCTCGACTGTCTGCCGCTCGCCCTCGAACTCGCCGCAGCCCGGAGCAGGCTGCTCTCTCCCCAGGAGCTGCTCAGCCGGCTCGAGCGCAGGCTGGAGCTACTAAGGGGAGGGCCGCGCGATCTCGCTTCGCGCCAGCAGACGCTGCGTGCGACGATCGACTGGAGCCACGCCCTGCTCGATCCTGACGAGCAGCAACTCTTCGCCCGTCTCGCGGTGTTTACCGGCGGCTGCACGCTCGAGGCAGCAGAGCACGTCTGCGCCGCTTCCCTCGACCAGCTCGAATCGCTCGTCGACAAGAACCTGCTCAGGCGGCGGGAGACGGCTGGCGCAGGTCGCTTCTGGATGCTGGAGACGATCCGCGAGTACGCGCTCGAACGGCTGGAGGTAGCGGGAGGCGCAGAGGCGATGCGCCGTGCGCACTGCGGCTACTACCTCGCTCTCGCCAGAGAGCGGGTCGCCGAGCTCGACCACGGCCAACGCGCTGCGCTCGACACGCTCGAACGAGAGCTCGACAATTTCCGCGCCGCATTCACCTGGGCGCAGGAAGCCGAACCCGAAGCCGCGCTGCGACTTACGGCAGCGCTGAGCAGCTCCTGGTACGCCCGTGACCAGCTGGTCGAGGGACGACGCTGGTTCGAAGCTGTCCTTTCAACGTCACATACACCCTCTCGCGACCTCGCCGTCGTCGCCGCGGAGCTCGCCCGCCTGCACTACTTCCTCGGCGAGCTCGAGCCGGCCGCTCGGCGACTGGAACACGCTCTCGAACTCGCCGAGACACTCGAGCTGCCTTCCGTTCTATCGGAAGCGCTCAGCACCAAAGGCGTGCTCCTCGAAAGCGCCGGGCACCATGCCGAGGCGCTCGCCCTGCTCGAGCGAGCGCTCTCGGTCGCGCGCGAGCACGACCTGACGAACAAGCCTCTGCTGCGGGCGCTCGTCAACCTCTCCCACCTGATGCACGCGGGAGAGAAGCTGCTGGAGGCGAGAACCATCGACCTAGAGGCCCTCGAGCTCTCGCGCAAACTCGGCAGTCACGCAGGCGAGCAACGCTGCCTCGGCCACCTGCTTGAGGGATACGTCCTACTCGGCGACTGGAGCGCGGCGCTTGCGGTGGCCGAGGAGATCGAGCAGACGTCTCTGCCCGGCAGGCTCGGCGACTCGCTCACCGGCGGGCTGCCATGGCTGCACGTGCAGCGCGGCGAGATCGACAGAGCGCGGCGGGTGCTCGAGGCGCATGGACACCTCGCCAGCGCCGACGAGGTGCAGGCGCGCGCGAGCTACGCGGTCGCCGAAGCGGTCGTCCTGCGAGCGGAAGGCCGGCCCCGGGAAGCTCTCGCCTCGGCGGTGCAGGCACTCACCGCGCGCGAAACGCTCGGTGCACGCCATTCGATCGCGAAGCTGGCGTTCGTCGAAGCTGTCGAGGCCGCTTTCGCGCTCGACGACCTCGCTCAGGTCGCGGAGCTGCTCGGCGAGTTGGAGCGGATGCCCCCGCTCGACCGAACACCGTTTGTCGAAGCACACCACGCCCGGTTCATGGCACAGCTTGCCTCCCGCCGCGACGAGCTGGATGCAGTCGAGCCGGGACTGGCTCGGGCAACCGCGGTCTTCCGCGAGCTTTCAATGCCTTTCTATGTCGCGCTAACGTTGCTCGAGCAGGGCGAGTGGCTGACCGCCCAAACCCGCACGCACGACGCCGAACCACTCCTCAGAGAGGCGCATGACACATTCAAGCGACTCGAGGCGAAGGTCTGGCTAGAGCGGGTGATCCAGTCGCAGCCGGCAGGACAAGCCGAGGCTGTGCGCTAACGGCTTTCCTGAACGAGCGGCGCTGCCCGGTGTGGCGATCTCCGCGCGGAAGAGGCGACCCTCGTCCTCGGGTACCCCATCCTGTGGGGTGCCACATTCTGTTCACACCGCGGGATCATCCCGATTGGCGGAACCGAGTTCACGGATGACGCAACGGGAGCGACGGGACTCGAACCCGCGACCTCCGGCGTGACAGGCCGGTCCGCTCTTTCCGGGCTCGCCTGTAGGGCGCGGGGATCTGCGGTGAGAGCAGGTCTTTCCATCGGTCGCGTTACGGGGATCAACGGGCGCGGGCGGGGACTCCCGCCGACATCGTGCGGGATGAGCGCGGGATTGAGCGTTGTCTGAATGGATAATGGCGCACGACGTGGGCGGGGAAGAGCATGCCGAAGTGCCTGCGACCGCCAATCGACTCCCACCGAACCACCGGCCGATGTGCAGCTAGGCGGGCAGATGCGGACTGGATGCAGGTCGAACCCGCGACCGGTTACACCCGAGGCGCATCCTCGCGTCCGTTCAGTACGTAGCCAGGCGAGTCAGGGGGCCGATGGCCTCTGCGCGAATCGAGCTCCACCCCCCGGGCTCTCCGGGCACCAGCGCCAGTCAGGAGCGGGTAGCGCCTGGAACGCCATTGCGGCGATCATGAGCCCGATGAGCGAGCTTCCCGTCGGGACCGTCACGCTCCTCTTCACGGACGTCGGGCGCTCGACTGAGCTGGTCAAGAGCCTGCAGGAGCGGTACGCCGAGACGCTCGCAGCGCACCGTGAGCTGCTGCGCGCCGCTTTCGCCGACCACGACGGGAGGGAGGTCGACACGCAAGGCGATGCCTTCTTCGTCGCCTTCGCCCGTGCCACGGACGCTGTCGCGTCGGCCGCTGCGAGCCAGCGCGCCCTCGCCGCCCATCCATGGCCGGACGGCGCGTCGGTGGCCGTCCGGATGGGGATGCACACGGGCGAGCCGTACTTCGAGCAGCACGGCTACACCGGCCTGCCCGTGCACCGCGCAGCCCGCATCTGCACGATTGCGCACCCGGGCCAGGTGCTGCTCTCGCGTGCAACCGCCGGGATCGTCGACGATGCGGAACTCCCCGGGATCTCGCTGCGCGACGTCGGCGAGCACAGCCTCGAGGACTTCGAACGCCCCGAGCGGATCTACCAGCTCATCGTCGACGGCCTGCCAAAGGACTTCCCGCCGCTCCAGACAGCGGATCAGGTTCCGCTGATCGGAACAATCACGATCGTGAACGTCGAGGGGCGGCGCATGATGCGCTTGATGGGCGAGCTGCCGTCTGCGCAGTTCGGCGCCCTCCTGAACGAGTACCGGCGCTTCGTCCCGCGCGTGCTACAGGAGGCGGGCGGGAGACAGGCCGAGGTCGCCGGTGATTCGGCGACGGCCGCCTTCGCCGGCGCGAGGGAAGCGGCCCTCGCCGCTGTCACGGTGCAGGAGGCGGTCGCGAGGCATGACTGGCCGCACGGCCTGAGGCCCCAGGTGAGCATCGGGCTCCATTCGGGCGCGGCGGGCATCGGCTGGCTCGGTCTCGCCGTCTTGCGCGCCGCGCAGCTCTGTGACGTCGCAGAGGGCGGGCAGATCTTCCTCTCGCCAGTGACCGCGGGGCTCCTCGCGGACGAGGATCTGGGCGCTCTCTCGCTGCGCGACGTCGGCGAAGTGCGGACGCGGCGCAGCGGGGAGCTCGTGCGCGCCTGGGAGCTCGTCTACGAGCTGGCGCCTCTGGCCTAGACAAAGGATGACGGAGGCCTCTTTCCTAATCGCGACTGGCAATGGCATCCCGTGCTGTACGGGCATTCTGGCGCCGACGATCCGCCGAGCAGGTATTTGAGTCGTTACCCGACGAGGCGCTCTTTGCGCACGACTCGCAGCCTCAGGCGCTGGCGCTCGAAATCGGCCCGCTGAAGGTGTTGTAGGCGCGGGGCTTCTCCGTCTCGTAGCCGATGTTGAACCAGTGCTGGCGCTGCGCAGAAGACCCGTGCGTCCAGGTCTCGGGATTTACCTGTCCTGGAGCACGATGGGGGACTGAGGACCCTCGCCGCGTACGAATTCCGCTCGTTCTTCAGCCGCTGAGGCGATGTTCGTGCGAATGTGCCGAGCGCACTTCGCCCTCATCGCGGATGGCCCCGTCACGCGCTCCGTGAGGTCAAGTGACTGAGCGGTGCCTCTGTAGTCGAACTGGCCATCCGCTTGCGGGATCTGCGCGGGATGACCGAAGACTCTGGCGCCTCGCCGGCCACAGAACATGGCGATTTGCAGCGCTTTACGCGATCGAACCGCGTCCGGGATTCGCGTGCGGGATGAACGCGTGGCCGGTTGAAAGCCCGGCGGTCGATTCCGCCAGAATCGGCAACAGAAGATGGCAATTTGCAGGATGTTTTCTACGGGAGCGACGGGACTCGAACCCGCGACCTCCGGCGTGACAGACCGGTACGGGCTCAACCGGCACAGACGGCTCCAACCCTCTATTTCCGGCTAGAGCACGCATTTCGTACCAGCTCGAACCGGCTGTGACCGGCTACGACCGGCTATCAGCCGGCAGAGCCTGTGTAGTACGCGTGTAGTGGAGCGGGTGTCGGGCTAGGCAACGGAGCGGCACGCGTGCGCTCGAGGAGGCGCGTGGATGCGCCATCCGGCTGGAGATGATCGACCTCCTCCTTGCCAGGCGCTTGAAACGGCAAGCAGTGGGAATCCACCTGCTGACTGGCCAGGCCACTGCTACGCCCCCTCTTCCGGTTCGACCCCGTGACCGAGGATGGTGGAGCCGATGAGGGTCAAGGATGTGTACCCCGGCGCGGTTTGGCCCTTGCGATGCTCACCGCGGGTCTCGATCGGCTGGCGGGGCGAGGGGCACGCCGCCTGAAGGTCGGCT
>Ga0137369_10004788_pt1 | contig 13806 bp, 10 predicted proteins | sample SagtaG_12_FD_104918 | JGI IMG/M metagenome (GOLD analysis project Ga0137369, IMG submission 104918) | Vadose zone soil microbial communities from Sagehorn Ranch, Mendocino, California, USA - Sage1_L_113_16 metaG | ecosystem: Environmental > Terrestrial > Soil > Vadose zone | place: USA... | reverse complement strand
GGGCTCGCGCTGGCCACCCTCGTCGCCACAGGTCAGCCGGCCGCGGACGACTTCCCGCTGGCCGGCGCGGACGCAGGTGCGGTCCGCGTTCCCAGCGCGCCCGGAGCGTGGGGCGGACCGCGGACCGGCACCGAGCCGACCCTCGCCGACCGGGTGGCCGACTACCAGCTGCAGGCGGTGCTCGATCCAGTCCGCCACACGGTGGACGGGAAGGAGCGGCTCACCTGGCGGAACCGGAGCGATCGGCCCGTCGGCAGCCTGTATTTCCACCTCTACTTGAACGCCTTCGAAGGGCCGGGTAGCACGTTCCTGACCGAGAAGGCGCGCTACCGTGGACTCCACAGCGGCGTGGAGGACGGCGAGTGGGGCTCCATCGAGCTCCGGAAGGTGCGGCAGGGGGGGAAGGAGCTGAGCTGGGCCTACCTGCATCCCGACGGCGGTCCCCAGACTGATCGTACGGTCGTCCGCGTCGACCTGGCCGAGCCCGTCCCGGCGCGCGGCGCGGCGGTGCTGGACCTCGAGTTCTTCGACCGGCTCCCGCGCGTCGTCGCGCGCAGCGGGTACTTCGGCACGTTCCACCTGGTGGCGCAGTGGTTCCCCAAGGTGGGCGTGCTCGAGCTGCCCGGCGAGCGCGGCGCGACCTCCCCGCGCTGGAACTGCCACGAGTATCACTTCCTCTCCGAGTTCTACGCGGACTTCGGCGCCTATGAGGTGACGATCGTCGCGCCGCGCGGGTACGTCGTGGGCGCGGTAGGCGAGGAGCAGGGTCCGTCGCGCGAGGTGCCCGGTGGACTGGCGCACCGCTTCGTGCAAGGCGACGTGCACGACTTCGCCTTCGCCGCCGATCGCGCGTTCCGCGAGCTCACCGCGGGCTACGACGGCCCGGGCAGTCCGCACGTCACGGTCCGCGTGCTCCATCGCGCGGAAGACGCGGCGGCCGCGCGGGCGACGCTCGACGCGACGGTCGGGTCGCTCGGCTATTTCTCGAGCACGCTGGGGCCGTACCCTTACCGCACCTCGACGGCGGTGGTGCCACCCTTCAACGCGCTCGAGGCGGGCGGGATGGAGTACGAAACCTTCTTCACCTCGGTCCCTTTCAACGACGATCCGCGGCGGGTATTCACGGCGCTGGTCGCCCAGCACGAGTTCGGTCATGGCTACTTCATGGGGATGCTCGCCTCGAACGAGTTCGAGGAGCCCTTCCTCGACGAGGGACTCGACGAGCTCTGGGGGGCGCGCTCCCTCGGCGCGGCGCCGTTGCCGGTGCGCTTCCCGGTGCTGGCGCGGCTCGGCTTCCCGACCTTCCGACTCGACTGGTGGGACTACCTGCGCCTGGGCGGGGCCGCGCGGTACCCGGCCGATCCGATCGCCGGCAATTCCTGGAACCGCTACTCGACCCGCAGCTATGGCCAGGTCTATTCGCGTACCGCGCTCGTCTTCCATGATCTGGGCCAGCTCCTCGGGGAAGAGGTGCTGGCCAGGGCCATGCGCGAGTACTACCGCCACTGGCGATTCCGGCACCCGTCCACCGCCGACCTGCGCGCTGCGTTCGAGAGCGCGTCGGGGCGCAAGGACCGCGTAGACGCCTGGTTCGAGGCGCAGGTGTACTCGGCCCAGCCGGTCGACGATCGCGTGGAGCTGCTCGAGACGACCGAGGCCCTGCCGCAGCCGGGGATGCGGGCTGCCGACGGCGGGCGGGTCGAGGTGGGTCGCGCCGCGGTGGACGCCGAGATCCGCGAGAGGCGCCGAGCGTTCCGGAAGGAGCAACCCGCGGCGAAGCCGTGGGAGGGACCGTTCCCGTGGCGCACGGTGGTGAAGGCGCGCCGCTACGGCGCGCACGTGCCCCAGACGCTGGCGGTGGCCTTCGAGGACGGCACCACCGAGGAGGTGGAGTGGGCCGCGGGCGAGGCGTGGCATCGCTGGGAATTCGAGCGATCCTCCCGCGCCGTCTCCGCCCAACTGGACGCCGGGCGCCGCTGGCTCCTGGACGTCGACAAGCTCGACGATGGACGCACGCGCGAAGCCCGGCGGCTCCCCGCGCACCGCTGGACGCTCGAGACTGGCGCATGGCTCCAGATGGTCGTCGCGCTTCTGGAGTCGCTGTGATCACGCCGGGACTCTTGCGCCGCTCCTTCGGACAGGCCTTGCAGTGGCGTTTCCTGGCGCTGTGGCTTCTGCTCGTCGCGCTGCCTTCGGTGGCGGCGCTCGCACCGCTCTCCAGGCTATTGCACGATCGGCTGGACCATTCCCCCCGCGCGCAGCAACTGGTTGCGGCGCTGGACACGCACGCCGTGGCAGATCTCCTGAAGCACTTCTCCGACCCCGCCGCGGGCGCGGCGCTCGGGACGGGCGCCTGGATGGCGGGGTTGCTCGCGGTCCTCTGTGCGCCCCTCGGCGCCAGCGCTGCCCTGACCCTCGCTCGCGCCGACGAGCCTGTCCGGTTCAGGGCGTTGCTCGCCGGCGCCGGGGAGCATTACGGGCGCATGCTTCGCATGCTGCTCGTGGCGCTGCTGCCCGTGGGGATCGCCGCCGCCTGCGCCGTCGGGTTGTCGCGCCTCGCGGTCAAGGCGGGGGAGCGCGCCATCCTCGAATCGCAGGCGGTGCGCGATCTGCGCCTGGCGGCCCTGGGTGGGTTCGTGCTGCTCTTCCTGGCACGGCTCACCCTCGACGCCGGGCGCGCGCACTTCACCGCCGAGCCGCACCGGCGGTCCGCATTCCTCGCGTGGTGGAGCGGCGTCCGGCTTTTCGCCCGCCGCCCTTGGCGCGTGCTGCTCCTGGGAGGCGTCACGCTCGCCGTCGGCGCCACCTTGGCGGCGCTGTTCCTCCTGCTGCGCCTGCGCGTCCAGCAGGCCGGACCCGCGGCGCTGCTGCTCGCCTTCCTGCTCGCCGAGCTGGCGGTGGCCTCCGTGGGCTGGGACCGCGCGGCGCGCCTCATCGGCCTGGCCGAGCTGGTGCGGGCCGATTCCGCCGAGCGCGCCCGCCGGGCACCGGGATCCGAGCGGCCGGGCGCTGAAAGGGCCCGAACCGCGGTGGCAGAACCAGGCGGGGAGGACCTCGGCGTGCTCCGCCGCGACGTCTTGTGCTTGGCGGAGCGTGCGGTGGCCGGCGCCAACTGTGGCCGTGCCGGGTAGCACCGTCTGGACGTAACCTAATTGTAGCCAGCTACCCGTAGCTGCAACGCCCCCCACCTCCATGATGATGGTCGCCTACGTGTCGGGCCATGGTTTCGGGCACGCGACGCGGGTCGCGGAGGTCCTGCGGGCGGTGCGTGCCCGGGCGCCCGGGACCGCGATCGCGGTGGTCACCGCGGCCCCGGAGATGCTGTTCCGCGAGGCGCTCTTGGCGCCGTTCGTCTACCGGCGGCTCGAGTGCGACGTCGGCCTGACTCAACGCGGGGCCCTGGTGATCGACGAGGAAGAGACCCTCAGGCGGTGGCAAGCGTTCGAAGCCGAGCAGCCCCGACGGGTCGAGTCCGAGGCGGCCTGGTTGCGGCAGGTCGGCGCCAAGGCGGTCCTGGCCGACCTCCCGCCGCTGGCTTTCGAGGCGGCGGCCGCCGCGGGAGTGCCGGGGGTCGGCCTCGCCAACTTCTCCTGGGACTGGATCTACCGCCACCTGGCCCGGCGCCAGCCGGGCTTCGGGGAGCCGGCACGGGCGGCCGCGGCCGGCTACGCCAAGGCCCACCTGCTGCTTGAGCTGCCGTTCGCGGGCGACCTGCGTGCGTTCACCCACCGCGAGGCCATCCCGATGGTGGCGCGACGTCAGCGGCGTGCGCGCGAGGAGACCCGTCTCCTCCTCGGCCTGGCCCCGGGGCCGGTCGTCCTGGTCTCATTCGGCGGGTTCGGTCTGCCCGGCTTCGACCCGCGCGTCCTGGAGGGGTTGCGGGATTACCGGTTCGTCCTGGAGACGGACGAGGCCGACCTTCCCGCGAACGTTACGGGCTTGAGCCGGCATGGGCTTGAGGCACGGGGCCTGCGCTATCTCGACGTCATCGGGGCGGCCGAGGTGGTGGTGAGGAGGCTGCTCGAGGTCGCGGCGGGGAAGGGTTGAGGGTCAGAGGCCGGCCAGGGCCAGGCCCTCCATCGCGTACTTCTTGATCTCCGCCTCGTGCTTGCGGAAGAGGTCGATGTTGGCCTGGGGGGCTCTCATCAGCTCTGCGCCCTTGTGGGCCTCCTTGATCATCTCGTCCGCCGCCTCCTCCATCTTCTTCTTGTCCTCTTCGGAGACCTTCGGTACTCCCTCGAGGCCGGCTTGGCCCGCCTTCTCGAGTCCCTCCATTCCCGCGCGGGTCTGCTCGCGGTATGCCTTCAGCCCCTGGTCCATCACGTCGGCCGGCTGCTGCCCGCCCTCCTTCTGGGCGGCGGACGCCCACGCCGACTGGTAGACCTGCTGGACGATGAAGTGGTACTCCTCTTCGCTCATCCCGACCGCGGCCAGGCTCTTCACCAGGGCCAGGCGCGCCTCGAGGAGGATGCCCCCCACCGTCATCACGTCGGAGAGGCTGGCCTCCTTCTTGTCCTTCATCCCCTCGAACTCGGCGCGGTGCATCTCGTAGACGGTGTGCGCCCCCTTGCGCACCTCGAGGAACTTGAGCAGGCGGGGCTCTTGGATCACCCCGTCGGCCGGCCGCGTGAAGGGGTTGGCGTTGGCCTTCTTCTGGTAGGTCTCGAGCTCCTGGGTCCTCTTGGTCAGGTCGCCGGCGGTCTGCTCGACCTTGCCCTTGATCCAGTAGGCCCCCATCCCGATGGTCACCACGGCGGCGATCCCGGCCACGACCACGGCAATCCCGCAGCCGATCGCGATCTTTGCACCGGTCGTCATTCCCGCGCCTCCGTTCTGGTTGTGATGGCGGGAGTATAGCGTCGGTTGCGTCCGGTCGAAACCGGGGGCGGTTCGCGCTATCATGCAAGGTCCGCTCGGCCGTGCCGGTGCCGCCCGGGTGAGGAGGGACCATGGAACCGACGTGGCATGACGGCCTCAGCCGGGGAGCGCTCGTGGAGCTGGTCGAAGGACTGCTCCTCGCGATGGACAAGGCGGTCCCGCGGCTGGACGCCATCGCCCACCACCTCTCGCTGATCGCCCAGCAGGGGGAGGAATTCGAGGTGCTCGGGGGGATCGGCGACCAGGTGGCGGACATCGGCGACGAGCTCTACTCCGCGAGCGACCGTGAGAAACTCCGGGAGTGGGGCAACCAGATCGACACCCCGGAAAAGGCCCATTGACCGCGAAGACCGTGGGCCTGCTGAGCCTCGGCTGCCCCAAGAACCTCGTGGACGGCGAGGTGATGCTGGGACGGCTGCGGAGCGCGGGCTACGAGCTGGTGGCCGACGCCCGGCAGGCCGACGTGGTGGTGGTCAATACCTGCGCCTTCATCGACCGGGCCAAGCAGGAGTCCGTGGACGCGATCCTGGAAATGGCCCGGGAGAAGGAGAGCGGCCGGGCGCAGCGTCTGGTGGTGACCGGCTGCCTGAGCCAGCGCTACGACGAGGAGCTGCGCCGGGAGATCCCCGAGATCGACGCGAGCCTCGGCACCGGCCAGGTGGACGACATCGTCCGGGCCGTGTCGGGGGACGCGACCTCCCTGGCGGACGCCGCGCCGGGCTTGCCCACCTGGGTCTACGACCACACCGCGCCGCGGGTCCTTTCCACCCCGCCCTGGCTCGCCTACGTCAAGATCAGCGAGGGCTGCGACTACACCTGCTCGTTCTGCATCATCCCCACCCTGCGCGGCAAGCACCGCAGCCGCAACGTCGAGGACGTGGTGGCCGAGGTGCGGGCCCTGGCCGCGCGGGGGGTGCGGGAGATCGTGCTCGTGGCCCAGGACTCCACACGCTACGGCCTCGACCACGGAATCCGCGACGGCCTGGCCTACCTCCTGCGCCGCCTCGGACGGGTCGGCGGGATCCGCTGGATCCGGATCCTCTACGCGTACCCGGCCACCCTGACCGATCCCATCCTGGATGCGATCGCCTCCGAGGAGAAGGTGGTCAAGTACGTGGACATCCCGCTCCAGCACGAGAGCGAGCCGGTTCTGAAGCTCAAGAAGCCGCCCACCGGGAAGGGCAACCTCCTCGGGATGATCGAGCGCATCCGCCAGCGGGTTCCCGGGGTCGCCATCCGGACGTCGTTCATCGTGGGCTTCCCGGGCGAGACCGACGCGGATTTCGCCAAGCTGCTCGCCTTCGTCGAGTCGGGCCAGTTCGAGAGCGTCGGCGTGTTCACCTATTCGGACGAGGAGGGCACGGGCTCATTTGAGCTTCCCGACCGGGTGCCGGCGAAGGTCAAGGAGCGCCGCCGCCGCGGACTCATGTCGCTTCAGAAGCGGATCTCCACCCGAAGGAACCGGTCCCGGGTGGGGGAGCGCATCGAGGTGCTCGTGGAGGGAACGCACGACGACACCGACCTCCTGCTCCGGGGCCGGGCCGCCACCCAGGCCCCCGAGATCGACGGCCAGGTGCTGATCAACGAGGGCACCGCCGCCCCCGGCTCCTTCGTGACCTGCGAGGTCACGGAGGCGCACCCCTACGACCTGGTGGCCCGGATCGTTTAGCAGTTGTTACTTTTCGTACTGGTTCCGGAACGAGTAACGAAAAGTAGCAGCCACGTCTCCGCTAGAACGTGAACCGGACCGCGACCTGCAATTGACGCGGGTCGCCCACCCCCAGGCGCAGGAAGCCGTCGAAGTTGAAGAGCGCGGGCGTGCTCAGGGTGTTGACGTTGTTCTTGCTGTTGAAGGTGTTGAACATCTCGACGATGGGTACGAGGGCCGCGCTCCTCCCGAGCTTGATGGGCCGCTGCAGCCGCCAGTCGAACGAGAAATACTTGTTGTCCTTCCGGTCCCAGTTGCGTCCGCGGTCGACGTTGTTGAGCACCCGCGGCGAGGTGGTGATGGGCTGGGCGGAGCGGGCCTGGAAGCGCGCGTTCCCCTGCAACCCCCCCGGCAGCTCCGCGTAGGCGAAGAAGTTGAACTTGTGGCGGATGTCGCGGTCCGACGGCCCGTAGTCCTGGCTCAGGTCGTAGAAGTTGAAGGTGCGGTCGGTGAAGGGATCGCGCTCGTTGGAGTCGTCGTCGAGGTCCTTGGAAAGGACGTAGTTCGCCTCCAGCTGGTAGCCGTGCGAGAAGCGCTTCCGGATCCCGAGGGTGCCCCCGCGGTAGAGGCTCTTGCCCCGGCTGTTCGCCACGAAGACGTCGCCGAGCTGCGGCTCGAAGGGGTTGCCGCCGGTGTAGGAGGTGGTGTCGCGGGTGGGCGGCTGCACCGCCGCAACTCCCGTCCCGTGGGCGTTGTAGTTCAGGAACCGCGTGAGGTGGACGGCCTTCGACCAGGTGAAGTCCACGTAGGCCGACCAGTCGGTCGCCAGCTCCTGCTCGTAGGCGGCGTTCCAGGTGTAGATGCGCGGGTTCTCGTAGTCCTTGGCGAAGACGCGGACGCCCGTGAAGAAGGGGAACGTCCCGGGCGCGACCTTGGAGGGGGGCAGGATGTTCGGCCAGGTCGGAGTCGGAGCCCCGAAAGCGGTGAGGAGGCCGGTGTTGACGAAGTCACTCTTCTGCTGCAGGCCGTTGGTCGTGACCGAGCCCACCTGGCTCAGCATGTTCTGCCGCGCGTAGTAGACGCCGGCGTTGGCCCGGATCACCGACTTGCCGTGGCTTCCCAGATCCCAGGCGATGCCCAGCCGGGGCTGGAACTGCTTCTTCTGGTCGGGGATCGTCCCGTCCGAAGGGAAGCGGGGATCGTTCAGGAGGAAGGCGTATGCGGTGGTCTTCGGATCCACCGTCTTGGGCATGTACTGCGCATCCCAGCGCAGGCCGAAGTTGACGGTCAGGTTGGGCCGCACCTGCCACTTGTCCTGGGCGAAGACCGAGAATTCGTTGTTGGCGATGTCCGAGGCGCCCGCGGCGTCGGTGGCGATCCCGTTGTTGTCCGTGGAGTCCAGATAGAAGAGCAGGGGACCGCCGGTGGCGGTGGCGCCCGCGGGGCAGGGGGTCGGATAGGTCACGTAGCCTCCGTTGGAGCAGGCCACGGTGTTGGGCCCGTATCCCCCCGCGGCGGCCGGCGAGGCGTAGCGCAGGAAGCCGGTCACGCTGTCGAAGATGTACCGTCCCTCGAAGAAGCCGCGGAAGACCTGGACGTTGGTCGTGTGGAGCCACTCGCCGCCGAACTTGACGGTGTGCTTGCCGGCCACGATGGAGAAGTTGTCCTTGGCCTGGAAGCGTTTGATCACCTCGTCGATGTTCGGGGCCAGGAAGAACGGGTTGCCGAAACGGAAGCTGGGGCCGAAGCCCATCGCGGTGTCGGGGGGCACGTTCGAAGGGCTGGCCGCCCGCGGCCGGTCCTCCCGCGAGTAGGTCAGGTGGAACTCGTTCAGCTTCGTCCCCGAGACGGTGGTGAAGAGGTTGAGGTTCGCCACGTTGATCTTCGACGGCCCCTCGATCCCGTTCGCCGAGTTGCCGTAGGTGGCGACGTCGAAAGTCTGGTTCGTGTTCTTCGAATAGTCGAAGTTGTAGGAGAGGGCCAGGTTGTTGCTGGTGTCGATCACCCAGTCGAGCTTGGCGAGGAGGGCGTTGTTGTTGATCTTGTGGTCGACGGGGAGGCCCTCCTCCTGGCCGCGGGAGGTCCGGAAGAAGTTGAGCAGGGCCAGGCGCTGGCAATCCGCGCTTCCCCCGATGAGCGACTCGTTGGCGGCAATGGTCGGCGCGGAGACCGGGCAGGGGCTGCCGATCGGCTCGGAGAGGTTCGGGCGCTGCAGGTTCTCGCGGATCCCTTCGAGGGCCAGGAAGAAGAAGGCCTTGTCCTTGACGATGGGCCCGCCCAGGGTGCCGCCGAACTGCTCCCGGCGGAAATCCTTGAGCGGCTTGCCGTCGGAGGTGTTGGAGGTGAGGGCCTCCAGGCGCTGGAAGTGGAAGAGGCTACCGTGGACCTCGTTGGTCCCCGACTTCGTGATGACGTTGATCACGCCGCCCGCGGTGCGGCCGAACTCCGCGTTGGCGCCCTGGGCCACCACCTGGAACTCCTTCACCGCCTCCAGCGTGATGTCGATGGCCGCCCGCTGGCCGCCCATCTGCTCGCCGAAGAAGCCGTTGTTGTAGTCGCCGCCGTCCAGGCTCACGTTGTTGAAGACGCCGCGCTGCCCGGCGAAGGTGATCTCGTCGCCGTCCGGCCCCTGGACCACGCTCACCCCGGGGGTGAGGGTCAGCAGGTCCTCGAATTTCCGGCCGAGGATGGGGGTGTTGGCGATCGTGGTCTCGTTCAGGGTGTTGCTGACCTCGGTCCGGCTGGCGTCGACGGTGGGGATCCCCGTGACCGTCACCGTCTCCGAGGTCCCCGACACCTTCATGGCCGGCGCCAGGGTAATGGTCTGGCCCACGGTCAAGGGCACGTTGTCCTGCACCAGGGTGGCGAAGCCCGACTTGGTGATGGTCACCCGGTAACGGCCGGGAGCGAGCTGCAGGAAGACGAAGCGACCGTCGGACCCGGTGGTGAGGGTCCGGGCGACGTTCTGGCCCAGGCTCCGGGCCTCGATCTCGGCGCCCGGCACGACCGCGCCCGTCTGGTCGACGACCGTGCCCTGGATGACGCCGGTCGTGATCTGGCTCTGCGCCCAGACCGGGCCGGACGGGGCCAGGCAGGGGAGCAGCAGGAGCGGCAGGCAGGCTCGCTTTCGCATTCGCAGTCCTCCGGGGTTGCGGTCGCCTACCTCGACGAGGGGCGCGAGGTGGCTCGATCGCGGTTTTTTGATGCCGGAGTATAGTTCCGGCCGGCCTGCCGGGACAAGGGCGGCCGGCGGACCCGGTCCGACCGGGCCTTTGAGGAGGAGAGCATGGACGACCGCACTCCAGCGCTTCGCACCCTCGCTGCCGCCCAGTGGCGCCTGGCGGTATCCCTGACCGCGGCCATGATGGCGATCTACTTCGGCTTCATCCTCCTGGTGGCCTTCGACAAGCCCCTGCTGGGGACGATCCTGCGGCCCGGCTTGAGCCTGGGCACCCTCCTGGGGGCGCTGGTGATCGTGTCCGCCTGGGGGCTGATCTGGATCTACGTGCGGTGGGCGAATTCCCACTACGACCGGACCGTGGCCTCCATCAGGAAGGAGGTCCGATGAGCGGGTCCGTCGGCCAGCCCCACCTCGTGGCCGTCCTGTTCTTCTTCGGCTTCATCGCCGTCACCCTGGGGATCACCTGGTGGGCGGCCCGGCACACCCTCAGCACCGAGCATTTCTACGCGGCCGGCCGCCGCGTGACCGGGCTCCAGAACGGCCTGGCCCTGGCGGGGGACTACATGAGCGCGGCCAGCTTCCTGGGGATCGCCGGGCTGGTGTCGCTCTCGGGCTTCGACGGCCTCATCTACTCGATCGGCTTCCTGGTGGGCTGGCCGATCGTCATGTTCCTGATCGCGGAGCCGCTGCGGAACCTCGGCCGCTACACCTTCGCGGACGTGGTGGCCTTCCGCCTCCGCCAGGCCCCGGTGCGGATCGCCGGTGCCTTCGGCACGCTGGCGGTGGTGGCCTTCTACCTGATCGCCCAGATGGTGGGAGCGGGCAACCTCATCAAGCTCCTCTTCGGCCTGTCCTACGAGACCGCGGTGGTCATCGTGGGCATGGTCATGATGGCCTACGTGCTCTTCGGGGGGATGATCGCCACCACCTGGGTGCAGATCGTGAAGGCCGTGCTCCTGCTCGGGGGCGCGTTCCTCCTGGCCTTCCTGGTCCTGCTTCGCTTCGGGTGGAGCCCCCTCGCCCTCTTCGACGCGGCGGCCGCGCGCTATGGCGCGCAGGTGCTGGCTCCGGGGCAGCTGGTGTCCGACCCCTGGGACGCGGTCTCCCTCGGCCTCGCCCTGATGTTCGGCACCGCGGGCCTGCCCCACATCCTCATGCGGTTCTACACCGTCCCCGACGCGCGCACGGCGCGGACCTCCGTGAGCTACGCGACCGCGTTCATCGGGTTCTTCTACCTCCTCACGTTCATCCTGGGCTTCGGAGCCATGGTGCTCGTGGGCCAGGACGCGATCCGGGCGGTGGACCGCGGCGGGAACATGGCGGCTCCCCTCCTGGCCGAGGCGGTGGGCGGAACCGGCTTCCTGGGCTTCATCGCGGCGGTGGCGTTCGCGACCATCCTGGCGGTGGTGGCGGGGCTCACCTTGTCGGGGGCGGCCGCCCTCTCCCACGACCTGTGGGTCAACGTGGTGCGGCGAGGGGCCGCCCCGGAGCACGAGCAGCTCCGGGTGGCGCGCCTCGCCACCCTCCTGTTGGGGGCGCTCTCGATCGCCCTGGGGATCGCCTTCAAGGGGCAGAACGTGGCCTACATGGTCGGCCTGGCCTTCGCGATCGCGGCCAGCGCGAACTTCCCGGCTCTCGTCCTTTCTGTGTTCTGGCGCCAATTCACCACCCGAGGGGCCCAGGCGAGCATGCTGGTGGGGACCCTCTCGGCCCTCGGCCTGATCTGGCTTTCCCCGGCCGTGCAGATCCGCATCCTCGGCCGGCCCTCCGCGCCCTTCCCGCTCAGCAACCCCGGGCTCGTGACGATTCCCCTGGCCTTCCTGGCAGGGGTCGCGGTCTCGTTGCTGATGCCCGAGAAGGACGCTCACGAGCGATTCGCCGAGGTGGAGCAACGGGTGCACCTGGGGGCGTAGCCCCTTCGGTTCTTGCCAGGGCGCCTACTGTTTGATACACTTCAGATTCCGGCTCCGGCGAGTGGCACCAGAGTGGGTTCCGCCCACTCTTTTTTTTGGAGCGCGGGCGAAAGTCATTGGGGCAGGAGGGGATGCTGGACAAGATCCGGGGGGCCGCCGAACGGGTGACCTCGGGGCGGGGGTACGAGCTCGCGGACGTGGAGCTGAAGCGCGAGCGTGGGGGCACCCTCGTCCGACTCTACGTGGACAAGGAGGGGGGCATCGGCCTCGAAGACCTGCAGGCGGTCTCCGAAGAGGTGTCGGCCATCCTGGACGCAGAGGACCCGGTGCCCACGGCGTACACTCTCGAGGTGTCCTCCCCGGGCCTGGATCGCCCCTTGAAGACCGAGGCCGATTACCGTCGCTTCCTGGGCCGCCTCGCCCGGCTCTCGACCTATGAGCCGGTGGAGGGCCGCCGCCACTGGACGGGTCGGCTCGCGTCGTTCGAGGACGGGGTGGTGGGCGTCACCCTCGAGAAGGAGGGCGGCACGCTCTGTCGCATCCCCCTCGCGAAGATCGCCCACGGCCGCCTGGAAGTCGAGTTCCCCAGGATTTGATCCCGTAGAGGCGAAGCATTCATGGCCAACCAGCTCCGACAGCAGATCGAGCAGATCAGCCGGGAGAAGAACATCAACCCCGAGGTGATCATCGCCGCCATCGAGGACGCGATCCTCACCGCGTCGAAGAAGTACTACAAGGGCGCGGAGGACCTGCGCAGCCGGTTCAACGACGAGAGCGGGCAGATCGAGGTCTTCGCGGTCAAGCAGATCGTGGAGGCGGTGGAGATCCCCGAGACCCAGATCGGCCTCGAGGAGGCGCGCAAGCTCATCCCGGAGGCCGAGATCGGCCAGGAGATCGAGTTCCCGAAGCCCACCGACGTGCTGGGCCGCATCGCGGCCCAGACCGCCAAGCAGGTCATCTTCCAGAAGGTGCGGGAGGCGGAGCGCGACAACGTCTTCGCCGAGTACTCCGGCCGGGTGGGCGAGGTCGTGAACGGCATCATCAAGCGCCAGGAGATGGGCGACTTCGTGGTGGACCTGGGCCGGGCCGAGGCCCTCCTGCCCCGCAAGGAGCAGAGCCGGGCCGAGACCTACCAGACCGGGGACCGGGTGCGGGTGGCCATCACCAAGGTGCTGAAGTCGGCCAAGGGGCCCCAGGTGGTGGTGAGCCGGACCGATCCCGCCCTGCTGATCAAGCTTTTCGAGAGGGAGGTGCCCGAGATCTACGACGGCACGGTCCAGATCAAGGGCTGCGTGCGCGAGGCGGGGGAGCGGGCCAAGGTGGCCGTGATCTCCCGCGAGCGGGACGTCGACCCGGTGGGCGCCTGCGTCGGCATGAAGGGGACCCGCGTCCAGTCCATCATCCGCGAGCTGCGGGGCGAGAAGATCGACATCGTGGAGTGGAACGACGACCCCGCGACCTTCGTGGTGAACGCCCTGAGCCCGGCCAAGGTCAGCCGCGTCTCCATCCTCGACGACGAGCAGAAGATCATGGAGGTGGTGGTCGAGGACAAGCAGTTGAGCCTCGCCATCGGCAAGAAGGGCCAGAACGTCCGCCTCGCGGCGAAGATCGTGGGCTGGCGCATCGACATCAAGAGCGAGGAGGAGAAGCGCCAGGAGGTCGAGGCCGAGATGGCCCGGATGGCCCGGATCGTGGACGAGCTGCGCAGCCTGGAAGCCCACGGGGTGGGCGAGAAGGCCGTGCAGAAGCTCATCGACTCCGGGGTGGCCGGGGTCGGCCACGTCCTCGAGATGAGCGACGAGGACCTGACCTCCCTGGAGGGGATCGGGCCCAAGACCGCGGAGAAGATCCGGGAAGCGGCCACCGCGGCCAAGGCGGAATGGGACGCGCGAGACGCGGCGGCGGAGGCGGAACGGCTGGAGGCGGAGCGGCTGGCCGCCGAGCAGGCCGCGGAGGCCGAGCGACAGGCGGCGGCCGCGGCCGAGGCCCCGGGCGAAGCCGAGGTCGCCGTCGCCGCCGCCGGGCCCGCCGAGGGCGAGGCCGCGCCGGTCCCGGGCGAGGGAGGGGAGCCGGATGGTCAACGTTAGGGTCTTCAATCTCGCGAGGGACCTGAACCTCTCGAGTCAGGAAGTCATCGACCGCCTGAAGAAGCTCGGGGTCGAGGTGAAGACCGCCTCCAGCTCGGT
>Ga0137369_10004782_pt1 | contig 13813 bp, 10 predicted proteins | sample SagtaG_12_FD_104918 | JGI IMG/M metagenome (GOLD analysis project Ga0137369, IMG submission 104918) | Vadose zone soil microbial communities from Sagehorn Ranch, Mendocino, California, USA - Sage1_L_113_16 metaG | ecosystem: Environmental > Terrestrial > Soil > Vadose zone | place: USA... | reverse complement strand
TTGATGCGCAGCAGCGATCGCACGCGCGCGAAGAGCTCGGCCTGGTTGATCGGCTTGGACAGGAAATCGTCGGCGCCGGCCTCGATGCCGTGAACGCGCTCGTTTTGCGGGTCGAGCGACGTCACCAGCACAACGGGCAGCAGCGCCGTCGCCGGCGCGGATCGGATCGCGCGGCATACGTCGTATCCCGACATTCCTGGCATCATGACGTCGAGGAGCACCAGATCCGGCTGCTCGGACGCCACTTTGACGAGACCTTCCTCGCCGTTGCTCGCAGTTGCCACGGCGAAGCCCTTCGCCGCGAGCAGATCGCCGATCAGCTTGACGTTATGCGGCGTATCATCGACGACGAGTACTTTGGCCGTCATTCGCGCGTCCTTTCGAGCACGCTTCGAACGGTGTCGAGAAAGCCTCGCAAATTGATCGGCTTCGCGACGTAGCCGTCGAATCCGGCGTCGGTGATCTGCTTGAGGTCGTGCTGCATCACAGATGCCGTCACGGCGATTACCGGAATGTCCGCCGTCGTCGCATCCGCGCGCAGCCGCGCAATTGCCTCGATGCCGCTGATTCCGGGTAGCTGAATGTCCATCAGGACCAGATCGGGCACACGTTCGCGCGCGAGCGCGATGCCGGCCTCTGCCGTTCCCGCTTCCAGCGTCGCGTAACCCTTGACCTGCAACACGTCGCGCACGAGCTTCAGGTTCTTCTCGTTGTCCTCGATGATCAGGATCGTCGTCATGTCCGGCTCGGTAACGTGAACGTAAACACGGATCCCGCGCCAAGCGCGCTTTCGACCCAGATTCGTCCGCCGTGAAGCTCGATGAACTTGCGTGTAAGCGCGAGGCCCAGGCCCGTGCCCTCCTGCTTGCGCGTGTAGTCATCGCCGACCTGGCGGAATTCCTCGAACACGGCGGCCTGATCTTCGGGCGCGATTCCGATTCCGGTGTCGCGCACGGCGACGACAGCGTCGGTTCCGTCGAGCTTCGCGCTCACATCGACGCGCCCGCCGTCAGGTGTGAACTTGACCGCGTTCGACAGCAGATTGAGGAGTATCTGCTTGACCTTGCGCTCGTCACCGGTCCACAGACCGAGGATCGGGTCGATCTCGAGCCCGAGCGTGATGCCGTGTTGCAGCGCGCGCTCGCGAACGAGCGTCATTGCGGTGGTTATCACCGACGGAAGGTCGAACTGTGACAGGTCGAGCTCCATGCGACCGGCCTCGACCTTGGACAGATCGAGAATGTCGTTGATCAGCGCGAGCAGGTGCGTTCCCGACGAATGGATATCTTTGAGGTAGTCGTCCTGCTTGTCGTTCAAGTCTCCGAACAGCCGCTCGATCAGGACTTCGGAGAATCCGATGATCGCATTGAGCGGCGTGCGCAGCTCGTGCGACATGTTGGCGAGGAAATCGGACTTGTGCTTGTTCGCGATCTCGAGCTGCTGGCTCTTTTCCTGGATCTCCCGGAACAGCCTCACGTTCTCGATCGCGATCACCGCCTGGTCGGCGAATGTCGCGACAAGCCGAATGTCGCGGTCGGAGAACGGTCGCACTTCCTTGCGCCACATCACGACCACACCGATGGGTTCGCCTTGCCGCAACATCGGAACGCCGAAAATGCTGCGAAAGCCGAACAAATTCTGTGCTTCCTTCCACGTGTATGACGGATCGGTCTGGGCATCGGCCAGATGCACGATCTGCCCGGTCATTGCCGTCCGGCCGACGACCGTGCCGGGCCCTGCCTGCACCGGGTGAGCGCGCATGAATTCGAGCTGGTCGGGTAGCGCCCCGTGGTGCACGGCGATGTGCTAACTATCGCCCTCGCGAAGATAGACGATGCCCTTCTCGGCCTTGCAGAGCCGCGTCGCATTCTCGATCAGCGTTTCGAGCACCGGTGTCAATTCGAACGTCGTGCGGCTGATCGTTTTTAGCACCTCGGCAGTCGCAGTCTGTTGGCTGAGCGCTTCGTTGGTCTCGTTGAACAAGCGCGCATTCTGGATCGCGATTACCGCCTGGTCGGCGAAGGTCTTCAGCAGCGCGATGTCCTTGTCGGAGAACGGGCCGACGTAATCGCGGCCGACGAAGATGGCGCCAATGCTCTTGCCCTCCCCAAGCATCGGCGCAAAGATGACGCCTTTGACACCGATAGCCTTGCACGCGCGGCGCGTCCTTTCGGACACGCCTTCGCCATGCTCGACATCGGGGAAGTGCACGATGCTGCGGTGGAGGATGGCGGCACCGCTGCCCGTTAGCTCATCAATGGGCGCTGGCCAGATCTTTTCGAGCTCGTCCCGCCCCGGGCCGTGATATGCGCCGAGGCGAATCAGCCCGTCTTCGCCGACGAGGTTGATGCCGATCGTTCGACCAGCGAACAGTCGCTCACAGCTTTCCAGGATCTTGTCGAAGACCGGCGCCGTGTCGGCAATCGAGTTGCTGATGGTCGCAAGGACTTCGCCCGAAGCGCGCTGTTGGTCGAGCGCCTCCTTGGTCTCGTTGAACAGTCGCGAATTCTGGATCGCGATGACCGCCTGGTCGGCGAAGGTTTTCAGCAGCGCGATTTCCTTCTCGGAGAAGGGGCCCACGTAATCGCGCGCGACCCAGATCACGCCAAGGCCCTTCCCCTCCCACAGCATCGGAGCGTAGATCGCGGCCTTCATCCCCGTCGCCCTACCGCCCAAGCGCGCGCCCTCCGGCACGTCCGGCTGTTCGATATCCGGAAAGTGCTGCACGGTGCGTGTCTGGATCGCCCTACCCGTCGCGGTCGTGTCGTCCGCGCGCACAGTCGACATGAGTTGCTCGAATGCGTCCCGCTTCGGGCCGTGATACGCGCCCAGATGCAGCGTACCGTCGTCTCCGACGAGATTGATTCCGACATGCTTTCCCGCAAATAGCCGCTCGCAGCTTTGCACGATCTTGTCGAACACCGGCTTGGTGTCGGCGATCGAGCTGCTGATTGCCGACAGGATCTCCCCTGACGCGCGCTGCTGGTCGAGCGCCTCCTTGGTCTCGTTGAACAGTCGGATGTTCTCCAGGGCGATCGCCGCTTGATCGCCGAAGGTCTGCAATAACGCGACTTCCCGCTCAGTGAACGACCTCACTTCGCGCCTTCGCAGCAGGATCGTGCCGAAGGGTTTCCCCTCGCGGAACAGTGGCGTAACGATCACCGTACGATGCCCGACACGCTGCGCAATCTCGTAGCTAAGCGGATATTCGGCACGTTCGTCCAGCATGTCGCGTACCTCGATCGTCCGCCGTTCAAGCAGTGCGCGGCCCGACACCGATTCGCGGTTGATCGGCAAGGCGTCGATGGAGCTCACAGGATCGGGCGACGGGCCCTTCGATGCAAGATGGCGCAGCATGTCGCCGTCGGTGAGGTACATCGATGCGGCCGAGGCGTCACACAGCCGCGCGGCGCGCTCGGCGATCGCGTCGAGCACCGGTTGAACATCGGTCGGCGACCCCGAGATCACGCGCAAGATCTCCGCGATCGCGGTCTGCTGCTCGAGCGCTTCCTTGGTCGCGTTGAACAGGCGCACGTTTTCGATCGCGATCGCCGCCTGGTCGGCGAAAGTCTTCACCAGCGCGATCTGCTTGTCGGTGAACGCGCGCGCTTCCATCCGCCACAACGCTATGGCGCCGATTGCGCGGTCCTCGCGCATCAGCGGCACCGAAAGGATCGCGTGGTGACCGATGCGCTTTTGCAGTTCGCGCGCAACCGGGAACTCCTCCTCCGGCGCCTGCGCCAGGTCCGCCATGTGAATCGATTCGCGATCGATCACCGCACGGCCGGTGGCCGAGCCGCGCGTCAATGGCATGAATTCACCTTCCTCCAGGCTCGGCGTGCTGCCGAAGCTTGCCGCGCATCGAAGGGCGTCATGTTCGACCAACACGATGGTCGACTCGGCCGCATCGCAAAGCTTCAATGCGCGCTCGGCGACTGCTTGGAGCATTGGCCGTACGTCGCCGGGCGAGCCCGAGATCACGCGCAGCACCTCGCTGATGGCCGTCTGCTGCTCCAGCGCCTCCTTGGTCTCGTTGAAGAGCCGGACATTGTCGATGGCGATCACCGCCTGGTCGGCAAAGGTCTTGAGCAGGTCGACCTGTTTCTCGGGAAAGTTTCCCGCCGCCTCGCGCGCGACGGTGATTGAGCCGATGATTTCTCCCTTGCGTAGCATCGGCACGCCCATGATGCTGCGGAAGCCTACTTTTTGTGCAAGATGCTTGCGCCCGTACGCGGCGTCCGCAAATACGTCAGGTAGCTGCAACGGCGTTCGACCGCGAATGACGTGGGCCGAAAGTGCGGCGGCGTCCGGGGCGAGCGGATACGACGCGCGTATCGCCTCGACGCCCTCAGGAGACACGCCATGGACTGCCACCAGATGAATCGACTCTCCATCGAACTTGGTCACGATGCCGATCTTGGCGTTGCAAAGGACCGCCGCCCGCTCGGCGATGGAATCGAAGACCGGCTGCGTGTCGGTGGGTGAGCCGGAAATCACACGGAGGATTTCGCCGGTTGCAGTCTGACGGTCGAGTGCTTCCTTCGTTTCGTTGAACAGGCGGACGTTCTCGATTGCGATCGCCGCCTGGTCAGCGAAGGTTTTGACCAGCGCGATCTGCTTGGCGGTGAACGCGCGCGCTTCCATGCGCCAGAGCGTGATTGCGCCGATCGCATGATCCTCGCGCATCAGCGGCACCGAGAGGATTGCGTGCGAGCCGGTGCGCTTCTGCAGTTCGCGCCCGAGCGGGAACTCGTCCTCCGGCGCCGCTGCGAGGTCCTCCACGTGAATCACCGTGCGATCGACGACCGCGCGACCGCTGGCCGAGCCGCGCGTGAGCGGCACGAGCTCACCCTCCTGCATCGCCGACATGTCGCCGAATCCGGCTGCGTACCGAAGGGTGTCCCCCTCGGCCAGAAAGATCCCGGACTCCGCGGCGCCGCACAGGTTCAATGCACGCTCGGCGACGGCATTCAACATCGGCCGAACGTCGCCCGGCGAGCTCGAGATGACACGCAGGATCTCGCTGATCGCCGTTTGCTGCTCGAGCGCCTCCCTGGTCTCGTTGAACAGCCGCACGTTGTCGATCGCGATTGCGGCTTGGCGGGCGAACGTCTGCAACAGCGCGACCTGATCCGGCGAGAACAGGCCGGGTTCCTGCCGGAAGAGGAAGATCGCGCCGTACGCGCCGCCCTCGCGCATGAGCGGCACGGCGAGCGCAGCTCGGATGCCCATTCTCTCCGCGTTCTCGCGCGCATCCGGGAACTCGCCATCGACCACGGGCACGATGTCCGCGTAGTGGACGGTCTCGCGATCGAGCACGGCACGACCGGTAATGGACGACCGTTTCAACGGCACCGGCACAGTCTCCATTCGTATATGTTCGGCCGAATACTGCGCGACCGCACCGAGCATGTCGCGATCGACGAGCAGGATGCGCGCGAATGGCGCATCGCACAGGTGTGCCGCACGTTCGGCGACCGCATCCATCACCGGCTGAACATCCGTAGGTGAGCTTGAGATCACGCGCAGTATTTCGCTGATCGCCGTCTGCTGCTCGAGCGAATTCTTGAGCTCGCGCGTGCGCTCCTCGACCTTGCGCTCGAGGCCCGCGTACGATTCGCGCAGCTGACCCGACATGCGGTTGAAGTGGTCGGCAAGGGCCTCGAGCTCGTCGCCGGTACGAACGACAATCTTCTGCTCCAGCTCGCCGGCGCCGATGCGCTGCGCGCCTTCGGAAAGGATTCGTATCGGGCGTACCATGCCGCGTGCAAGCGCGAGCGCGGCCAGCGCCGAAATGACGAGGCCCGCGAGCAACAGCAATCCCGTCCTGACGATCGATGCGTTCAGCCGTTCGTACACTTCGGCCACCGGCTGCTCGACGAACACTTTCCAATCGAGCGGCTCGATCGCGGCGACCGACGTCAACACCTCCGTTCCGCCGAGATTGCTCGACAGCATGGCCGGCTCGGAGGAAACGGGGGTGGCAAGAGCCGTCTTCACGTGTGCGAGATCGGACAGGTTGGTCTTGCGCAGCACGAGACCGATGTCAGGATCGGCGACGAGAAAGCCCTTGCTGTCGACCACGTACGCCTTGCCTTTGTCGCCGATCTTGATGCGCGACACGACGTCCCAGATGAACTTCAGGTTCACGTCGGCCACGGTGACCGGACCGGCATCGCCGCCCGAGCGCAGCGAGATCGTCATGTACGGCTCGGTCTCCTTGCGGAAATAGACCGGCCCGTACCACGGTTGGCCGCGGCGAGCGTTGCGAAACGCCGGCTCGCCCGAGCGGTCCTTTCCCGAGCCGATCACGTCCATGCCGAGCCGCGATACAGCGATCAGCTCGTGACCCGAAGCGTCCAGTTGCGCGATGTCCGTCACTTCGGGCGCCTGCCGCAGCAGCTTGAGGAATTCGAGGCGCCGCAGCTCCGTGGCACTCGCGTCGAGTTGCGGCAGCGCCGCGTATGCGAGCTGTTGCGAGATCTGCCGGATGTACTGCTCGATGCGCGAAGCGGCCCCGATCGCCTTCTCGTGCTGCACGCTCGCAAGCGCCGCCTTGTTTTCCTGATACGAGAAGTACACGCTGATCGCGCCCGATGCGAGCAACGACAGTGTCACGAGCGACAGAATCAGCAGCAGGTACTTGCGGAAGAGCCGGCCGCGGTGCGCATCGTGCAGCGACCATGCGCGTGTCTCGTCGACAGCGGGCGTTGGCTCTGCTGTGACGGGAAGCACCTGCGGGGCGCGCGCGTCCATTGGCCTATGCCGGTACGCTCGATGGAATCATTGAATCACCCGGTCGGCGCGGACGAGAAACTCAGGAGCTAGCGTCAGGCCGAACGCGCGCGCCGCCTTGGCATTGACCACGAGCTCGTAGCGCGTGGGCTGATAGATCGGCAGCTCGCCCGGTTTCGCGCCCTTCAGGATCCGGTCGACATAGCCGGCGGCGCGGCGGAAGTTGTCCACGATATCCGTTTGGTAACTCAGGATCGCACCTTGCTCTGCCGTTCCGGGCCAATAGTGGACGACCGCGATTCGCAGCGCCGACGCTCGTTCAATGATCTCGTCGGCCATCGCCGTCAGAACCGTATCGCCGCCGACGAGCAGCGCGTCGGGCGGCGATTTGGCGAGTGCATCGATGGCGAGCGCGAGCGAGGCTCGGTCGGTGGCCTGGACGCGCGTAATCGTAATCCCGAGCGGAGCAGCCGTCGACCTCACACGCGCTTCGATCTTGGCGGTTGCGGGGAACTGAGGGTTGACGAGCAATGCAACGCGCGAGACGTTGGGCAACGCCGCCTTGATCAACTCCAGGCGCTTGCTGGCCGTTTCGTCGGCGAGATCCGACACCCCGGTTACGTTGCCGCCCGGATGCGCCAGGCTCTTCACGATGCCGGCATCCACGAGATCGCTCGAGGTCGCGACGACGATCGGGATGCTGGACGTGGCGTTGTGCGCAAGGCGCGCGCCGGTAAGACCCGCGACGACAAGCACGCTTGGACGCTCGGTGACGCTTTCGCGCGTCAGCTGCGCCAAACGGGCTGCGTCTCCGTCGGCATACCGAGCGCCGAAACGAAACGTCGTGCCTTCGACCTGACCCGCCTGGCGCATCCCATCGAGGAAGCTCTCCCTGAACGGGCGCGTGCCCTCCTCGCTGCCGCTGCTGACCATGACGACCTGCGACAGTGACGCACGCTGAGCGGCGACGAATGGCGATACGGCCATCGCGAACAGGATGACGATGCGGGAAGCGCCGGCGATCATTGAATGACCTCGTCCGCGCGCAGCAAGAGCGATTGCGGGATCGCGAGCCCGAGCCCCTTCGCGGTCTTGAGGTTGACAACGAGGTAGTACCTTGTCGGCTGCTCCACCGGTAGATCACCGGGCTTCGCCCCTTTGAGGATTCTGTCGACGTAGATCGCCGCCCGACTGAACATGTCGTCGAACGTCGGGCCGTATGCCATCAACCCTCCGTCCCGGACCAACACGCCGCTCTCATACATGGCGGGCATGCGATGTGTCGTAGCAAACTCGAGGATCCGCTTGCGATTGAGGTTGGTGAGCGCGTCCGACACCAGAAAAAACGCGTCGGGGCGTTCCCGAGTCATCGCGGAAAGGGCCTCGTCAATATCATCGGGTTCGCGCACGCCTAACGCCTGGACCGTTACACGCAAGACGCGCGCGGCTTTCTCGATCTCTCCGTAGCGTAGCGTCATCGCGTGATCATTGGCGTTCCAGAGTACGGCGATACGCGCCGCACTCGGCACCGCCTCCTTCAGTATCCCGAGCCGTTTGGCACTCAACTCAGTGGCCGGATCCGTGATTCCGGTGATGTTTCCCCCCGGCCGGGCGAGGCTCGTGACCAAGCCGATGCCCAGCGCATCGCCCGGCGCGACGACCACGATCGGGATGGTCGAAGTCGCTCCCTTGGCAGCCTCGGCGGACGGCCCGCCCATCGTCAGAAGCAGATCGACTTCGAGGCGCGCAAGCTCAGCGGCAAACGCAGGCAGGCGCTCGAGCTTTGCTTCAGCCCACCGGCCCGTGTAAGTCACGTTCTTGTCGACTACGTAGCCAAGCTGCTGAAGCGCCTGTCGTAGCGCGGCGGGTGGAGCGCCATCCGGTGGGCGCGCGCCGCCCGACAGAAATCCGATACGCCAGACCTTGGGCGGCTTTTGCGCGCGGCTGGCGAATGACGCCGTCAGCAAGCAGCCTCCGACGGCGCGCATGAATCTCCGCCGCTCGATCACTGAATCACCCGATCGGCGCGCAGCAACAACGACTGCGGGATCGTGAGACCGATCGCCTTCGCGGTCTTCAGATTGACGATCAGCAGGAATGTCTTCGGTTGGCCAATCGGCAGCTCTGCGGGGCTTGCGCCCTTGAAAATCCGATCCACGTAGTTGGCGCCTTCGCGCCGCACTTCGTCCAAATCCGCCGAGTACGTCAGCAGCTCCTGCCCGTTGCCGCGAACATCGTGGACAGCCGGCAAACGATAACGAACCGTCAATTCGGCGATCTTGTCGCGATGCAGATTGAGATGCGGATTACCCCAGACGAGTAATCCCTGCTCACCCTCTTTCGCCATCCCCTCGAAAAGCCGGTCGAGATCTTCGTCGGTCCTGAACTGCACGTAACGAACGCGAATGCCCAGTGTCGTCGCGGCGCGATCGGTAGCGCCGCGGTAAAGCTCGTATCCGGGACCCTCGAACGGGACACCGCGCAGCACGGCGACCCGGCGAAGATCGGGAACGACCTCCTGCAGCAACTGCAGACGCTTGCCCATGGTTTCCGGCGAATAGAGCTGCATACCGGTCAGATTGCCTCCCGGTCTCGCAAGGTTCTGCACCGACTTTTCGGCTTCGAGTTGTCCGGCCGCGAGAGCGACTATGGGAATCCTCGTGGTCTTTTCAAGAAGCACTTCCGCCAGGCCCGCGCTGCCAACGGCGATCACGTCGGGGCGCAAGCGGACCAGTTCCTCGGCGAGCGCGGTAAGCCGCTGCGGATTTCCATCAGCAAAACGAGATTCGACGATCAGATTACGGCCCTCGGCATATCCCAGGGATCGCAGATTTTCAAGCAGTGTCCCCAGGTAACCCGTCCGCTCGGCGGATTCCGATCCTTGGCCAAGGTATCCGAGTCGATACATCTTTTGGGCGCCTTGCGACAGCGCAGGCAGCGGCCATACGAGCAGGACGCCGGCGCACGCGACGACGAAGCGACGGCGCGCCATCACGGGATCACCTCGTCCGCACGCAACAGCAGCGACTGCGGGATCGTGATGCCGAGCGCAACGGCGACGACGAACCTGCGCCGGTGCATTACTCGATGCGCTCGTCCGCGCGCAGCATCAACGACTGCGGGATACCGAGCTCTATGTGAGCCCCGCGCGTTTCCAAGTCGGCCTCTGTTCTCCACGCGACAAGTCTGCGCGGTCGTCGAGCCTTCATCCAATGACCCGGTCCGCGCGGGCGAGCAGCTGCGGCGGCATCACGATGCCCACTTTGCGCGCGCTTTCGAGATTGATCACCAGCTCGATCTTGGTCGGTTGCTGGACGGGCAAGTCGGCGGGCGGCGTTCCCTTGAGCACCGCATCGACGTATTTCGCCACGCCCTTGTAGTATTCGCGAAAGCTGAAGCCGTAGCTCATCAGCCCGCCGGCATCCGGGAATTCGCTGAAGCCGTAGATCGCCGGCAACCGGTTGAGCTGCGCGAGCGGCACCAGGCGCGCCGCCTGGCCCGCGAGGAATGCGTCGGTCCTCACGATCAGTGCATCCGCGCTCTGCTTTCGCATGGCGGCGAGCGCTCCATCGAGGTCTTCGGCCACCTTCGCGCCGAACGACATGACGTTGACGCCGGTCGTTTCCGACGCTTGCTTGAACTTGACCCAGAAGTACGGATCGGCGACGTCCTCGGTGTTGCGCAGAACGGCAATATTCCGCGACTGGGGAACCGCCAGACGGATCAACTCCAACCATTTCGGAATCAGCTCTTCGAACAGCGTCGACGTGCCGGTGACGTTCGCGCCGGGCCGCGCGAGGCTCGCGACGAGTCCGGCGGAAACCGGATCGCCGTCGACGGACATCACCACCGGAATGGCGCGCGTCGCCTGCTTGGCGGCACGCGTCGACGGAATGCAGGTCGTGACGATCGCCGCCGGGTTTTCTTTGACGAGCGTTGCGGCGAGCTTCGGGAACTCGTAGGCCGCGCTTCCAGCCCAGCGCACGTCGATCGTGATGTTCTTGCCGTCGACGTAGCCGTACTCGCGCAATGCATCCTTGAGCGCACCGAGAAACGCGGCGTTCGTTTCCGGCTTCCCCACCGAGAGATACCCGATATGCGGAATCGATGACGCGCCCTGCGCAAAACTCGCGAGCGGCCTGGCGGCTAGTGTCGCCGCCGTCAGGAGAACGAGCCGTCGTCGCGTGACCATCACATCAGGAGTGCCCGCGCCAAACCCAGCGTCTTAGCGGTGCCGACGTTGATCACGAGATCAGGGTTGCCCATCTGCTCGATCGGAAGGTCCGCCGGCTTTGCGCCTTTGAGGATCCTGTTGACATAGTGAGCGGTGCGCCGCCGCTGCGCTGGAAGGCTCGTCCCGATCGACAGCAGACCCCCCCCTGCACGTACTCCCTCACCGCCGCTACTGTCGGCAACCGTAGCTTCAACGCGAAATCGGTGATCGCCTTGGTGTGCGTGAGCGTCACGCTGTCCCAGCACAACGCGAGCGCGTCGGGCGGCTCTTTCGCGATCTTGGTTAATGCGCTGTCCAACGTTTTCGCGTCGCTCACATCGAAGGCGTTCACCTGCAATCCCATCGCCAGAGCCGCCGCCTTGATCTCCTCCACGCATGACTCGTTGCCCGAATTGGCCCGATTCCACAACACCGCCATGCGAACAATCTTCGGCGCGATCACGCGCAGGACCGACAGTCGCTTCTGCCACAGCTCCGCGCCGTCAATGGCAATCCCGGTCAGGTTGCCTTCCGGTCGTCCGAGACTCGTCACGAGCCCGCCTTTCACCGGATCCACGGCGAACTCTATTGCAACGATCGGAATCGCCTTCGTCGCCTGCTTGGCCGCGAACGCCGCCGGCTCCCCCGACGTGACAATAACGTCGACGGGCGAGCGCACTAAGTCCGCCGCCTTCGCTGCTAGTTCGTCTGCTCTGCCGTATTGGTACTTGATGGTGACATTCTTGCCTACGACGTAACCCGCTTCGCGCAGAGCCTGCTGAAAATCGCCATCGTCAAGATGGGCCGTCGAGGGAGCGCTCCCGTAACCGAGGTACCCGACGCGGTGCACCTTGGCGGCGGGCCGCGCGAGCCCCTCCGAGGGCGTACCGGAAACGCCCAGCGCTATCGCGACGATCCATACCGCTGAACTACGATGCAACGAGCGCTCCCTTGACCCTGGGGATGGATTGCTCATTCCCTCGCCGGCACACGTGCCGAGCTGGTCGATGACTCCGGCCGTCGCTCGGGCTCGCCCTCAAGCATAGCTCACTGCGACGCCGGTTGTTTCCGCGACCCGTTCAGCTTCATGTCGAGATACTCGCTGCGCTCGACCTCGTGCAGCTGCAACGCATAGCGCTCGGTCGAATCGAACCAATGCTCGAGCCGTTGCGTGAATCTTTGTTCCGACGCGAGCGAAGCCGTGCTGACGCACGCATCGACAGCCAGGAAATAGCGCATCGCATTGCGCTCGAGCGCTCCGCGCACGTCGCCGACGTGCACCGGCGTTCCATCCGGACGCCGGTCGACGACCGTAAATCCGACCTTCTCCGCGCCAAGCGTGGTCATGTACGTGCGCAACGCCATGGCCGCCACGGCGCCGTACGCGTAGGAATAGGACAGGTTCACGAACGTTCGGGCGCTATCGACGCCCGCCGCCTTGAGCTCAATTCGGTAGTTGCGCGTTCCGAACGGACCGGAAGCGGCCGTCAATTCGATGTGCAGATACTCGGGTGTCCGTTCGACGATTGCGAACTTGAAGTCGACGCGATGCGCGCCCTCTACCGACGTGCCGCGCTTGCGACCGATATAGGCGACGAGAGCGCCTTCGCGCGTGTTCGATGACGCGTCGCAGCTCTTGACGTTCAGGTGAAGGATCAGGATGTCGCACCACTGCGCCGGTCCGCGCACTGCCTGCTCGAATTGCGCGAAGGGATAGTCGACAAGCGCGTCGATGTCGCCTTGTACCGCGCCGGGGCTTTGCCGCGACTCCAGATACAGCGGCCGCTTGAACCCGTTGTCGGCGAGCTGGTCGCGCCGGCTCGCATAGCGCGCGCGCAAAGCGTCGGGCCCCGTGACATCGGCGGCATCGACCGCAGACACCGTGAGTAGCGGGAACAAGACTGCGACCAGCGCGGGCCGCAACATCCGCACGGCAGGCACCTGCCAGTCGATCCTGCTTCGCCATGCGCTCGCCGCTCGCATGCGCTGAGGATACGCGCGCGAGGCAGCACTGTCCTCACCCACGCCGGTAGGGTTTTTGCGCTCACCTAGCCGACCGGCCCGGCCGGCGCGAGCTCCTTGTGCATATGCCCAGTCAAGTCGGCAATGGTAACCTTGCGCCCGCGACCGACGCCCCGCACCGCGGGACCTGCGCTGCGCGACCCGACATCGGACCTGCTCGTGAAGCTCCTTGCGACCGCATTGGTCATCCTCGCGTTCGGCGTGTTCGTGTGGGCGACCGACAAGATCACGTTCGAGGGCGAACGTACCGTGTACACCGTCACGTGCGATCACGGGACGTGGGAGCGCAGCCGCTGCGCGAGCAGACTCGCCGCAAGCGACCGCTACACGTTCCGGGCGAGCCGGTCGCGACAGGAAGTGCTGTACTGGGTCGTCGGTTCGAAGCAGCCGTCGGGCAAGTACACCGATTGCCAGGTTGCCAATCGCGGCAACTGGACGTGCAACGTGCGCGTCGACCAGCCGATGACCATCACGTATGAAATGAAGAACGACCATCCCGTGCACGGAGCCGAAGGGCTCGCATTGCCTTTTCACGCGGTGCCCAAATGGAAATGGTGGGCCATCCGCTACGGCATCGGACGTTATTCCGACGCGGGGCTCTGATGCGCGCGCTGCTGTTTGCGGTCGCGATCATCGCTGCCGGCGCTTTGGTGCTTCTGCTGCCGCTACCGTGGCCCGAATCGCTCGTCGGCGGGCATATAGTCAACGCGGTCGACATCGCAGCGCCGCCTGATCGCGTGTTCGCGTATGTCGCCACGCCGGCAAACTGGCCGCGCTGGCATCCGGCCTCGCGCGCGGTTCGCGGTGTCGTCGATCGCACGCCCGCAGTAGGCGAGACGGTGA
>Ga0137369_10004779_pt1 | contig 13816 bp, 18 predicted proteins | sample SagtaG_12_FD_104918 | JGI IMG/M metagenome (GOLD analysis project Ga0137369, IMG submission 104918) | Vadose zone soil microbial communities from Sagehorn Ranch, Mendocino, California, USA - Sage1_L_113_16 metaG | ecosystem: Environmental > Terrestrial > Soil > Vadose zone | place: USA... | reverse complement strand
GGATGAGCGCGTGCACGTCGAGGGCTTCGTGCTCGAGCCCGAGGAGGTAACCCTCTCGCTGGAACCTGCACCGGGCTATGCGGCGGCGGCCGATCGCGGCGTGCTGGTCGTGCTGGATACGACACTCACGCCCGAGCTCCAAGCCGAGGGGCGAGCGCGCGAGGTCATTCGTCTGATCCAGGATGCGCGCAAACGAGCCGGCTTCAACGTCTCGGACCGCATCCGCGTCCGCTATGTCGCCTCGGACAGCGTGGCCGACGCCTTCGAGCAACACGCTGCCTACATCCAGCGCGAGACCCTGGCGACGCGGCTCGAGGCTGGCCTGGATGGGGTCACCGATTGGCCGCAGGTCGAGGCCGAGATCGATGGCGTGCCGGTCGTCGTCGCCGTCCAGCACGAGCGCGCTTCGTGAGCGACGCGGCCCCGGCGATCGGGGCGCGGCCGCGTCGGACCCGCTCGTTCCCGGTGCGCGGGCTGCTGTTTCTCGGACTGGCCGTGCTGGTCGTGCTGCTCGATCAGACCACCAAGCGCCTCGCCGAAGATCGTCTGGAGCGCACTGGGGTGCGCTCAGTGCCCGTGCCTTTCGTCGGCGACGTCCTGCGGCTCACGTATGTCGAAAACCGCGGCGCCGCGTTCGGCCTCTTACAAGACCAAACCGCGTTCTTCGTCCTGATCGGGGTGATCGTGATTGGCGTGATCGCGGCCAGCTATCGCTATTTGCCGCGCTCGGGGTTTCGGCTGCATCTGGCGCTCGGTCTGCAGCTCGGCGGGGCCGTGGGCAACTTGATCGATCGCATCCGCCAGGGCTACGTCGTCGATTTCGTCGATTTCGGCTACCACTCGAACTGGTGGCCGGTCTTCAACGTGGCCGATTCCGCCATCGTGATCGGTGTGGCGCTGCTGGCGTTGAACGCGCTGTCGCCGACGCCCAGCGAGGAATCCGCGTCTCTCCAGGATGCCCAGCGCTGAGCGCACGCGAACGCCGCTACGCGCGGTAATGCGCGACCGACCGGACGGGCGGCTCGTGGTGGTTCCGCCGTTCGCCGCGGGCGACCGACTCGACGGCTTCCTGGTGCGCTTCGGCGGAGAGCCGGACCGCTCGCGCGCCGAATGGCAGCGCCTGATCGGGATCGAGGCGGTGCGCCTCAACGGCTTACCGAGCAAGCCGAGCCAGCGCGTCGCGGCCGGCGACCGCGTGCTGATCGTGCCCTCGCCGCGCCGCCTCGACCTGCCATCGCAGGAGGAGGTCGCCTTTACTGTCGTCTACGAGGATCCAGCGATGGTCGTGATCGACAAACCCGCGGGCATCGTCGTCCACCCCGCGCCAGGCAATGAGTCGGGCACGCTGGTCAACGGACTGCTGGCGCGCTTCCCTGAGCTGCGCGACGAGAGCGGCGACTTGCGTCCGGGCATCGTCCATCGTCTCGACAAGGACACCTCGGGTCTGCTGGTCGTCGGCCGGACACTGACCGCGACGGCGGACTTGCAGCGCCAGATGGCCAGTCGCACCACCGAGAAGCGCTATGTGCTGCTGGTGCGTGGCAACATCTCGGAGGACGAGGGGCTCGTCGACGCGCCCATCGCGCGCGACCAGCGCAATCGCCAGCGCATGGCGGTCCGCGCGGGCGGCCGCGGCGCGCAAACGCACTTCTGGGTGCGCGAGCGGTTCGGCGACTTCACCCTGGTCGAGGCGCTGCTGCTGACCGGGCGAACGCATCAACTGCGTGTGCACTTCTCGTCGATCGGGCACCCGGTCGCCGGCGACCCGACGTACGGTCGCGGTCGGTCGTTACTCGGTCTGCGGCGCCAGTTCCTGCACGCGGCGCTGCTGCGCCTGCGCTCCCCCGCGGATGGCGCCGAGCACACCTTCCGCAGCGAACTACCAGCTGATCTCGCCGACACGCTCGAGCGGCTACGCAGACGCGGAACGCGCTACATTTAGCTGTGCCTGTCCGCACTCGGACCGCGCCCTCACCTACGGGCGACCCACACATCGGCACCGCCTATCGCGGGCTGTTCGACTCGGTCTTTGCTCGTCACTCTGGCGGGCAGTACCTGCTGCGCGTCGAAGACACCGACCAGACGCGCTATGTCGAGACCAGCGAACAGCAAATCTACGACTCGCTGAAGTGGCTGGGCGTCGAGTGGGACGAGGGGCCGGATCGCGGCGGCCCGTTTGCGCCCTATCGTCAGTCCGAGCGACTTCCTCTTTATAAAGAGCACGCGGAGCGCCTGGTCGCCAGCGGTCGCGCGTATTACTGCTGGTGCTCACCCGAGCGGCTCGAGCACGTCCGGACAGAGCAACAGAAGCTGAAACAGCCGCCGCGCTACGACCGGTTTTGCCTGGGTAAATCGCGCGAGCAGCGCGCGACCGAGGTGGGCTTCTCCGAGCCGCCCGTGATCCGCGTGATCGTTCCTGATAACGTCGCGCTCGAATTCGACGACATCATCCGTGGTCGGATCAGTGCGCCGCGGCCGAACGATCCGGTCATTCTCAAGTCGGACGGCTTCCCGACCTATCACCTGGCCGTGGTCGTCGACGATCACCTGATGGAAATCACGCACGTCACCCGTGGCGAGGAGTGGATCAGCTCCACGCCGATTCATCTTTTGCTCTACGACGCGTTCGGCTGGCACCCGCCCAAGTTCGCCCACTTTCCTTTACTGCGCAATCCGGACGGCTCCAAGATCAGCAAACGCAAGAACCCCGCGGGTCGGCTGCTGTGGTTCATCGAGGAGGGCTTTCTACCCGAGGCGTTGATGAACTACCTCGCGCTGATGGGCTGGAGCATGCCCGACGAGCGCGAGATCTTCACCTATCAGGAGATGGTCGAGCAGTTCACCTGGACACGGTTCAGCACGGGCGGACCGATTTTCGACGTCGCCAAGCTCGAGTGGATGAACAACAAGTACATCCAGAAGCTCAGCGACGACGAGCTATTGGAGCGCATGCGCCCGTTCCTGCCCGGCTCGGGCCAGGAGGACGCGTTGCGCGTTTTGGCGCCGGCGTTGAAGGAACGCCTCCATCGTTTGAGCGAGGTCTCTGACCAGGTTGAGTTTCTCTTTGTCGGCGAGATCGATCTGGATCGTGACGTGTTGGTGAAGCAGGGCTCGGAGGCGACACCCGCTGCTGACGCTTTGCGCGCGGCTGAAGACACGTTGCGCCACGTGGAGCCGTTCACCGTCGAGGCTGTTGACAAGGCCCTGTTGGGCGGTGCGGACGAGCGCGGCTGGAAGCGCGGCCACGCGCTGATGCCGATCCGCTACGCGATCAGCGGCAAACTCAAGACGCCACCGCTCGGGCACATGCTGGTCGCGCTGGGCCGCGCGCGGGCGCTGCAGCGCATCGAAGACGCCCTCGACGTCCTGACCAGCAGCTGAATGCTGAAGCCAAAGACGGCGCCGCGATCGCCCTATGGCAGCGATCGCCGTGGCACATGCGGTTCACTGACTGCCGCTGAATGCTGAAGCTGTTGCTCGGTGCGCTGGTCGTTGTTCTGGCGGGCATTGCCTACGTGGGCGGCTCGGCCGCCATTCCCCAGGGTATGAGCCAGTTCGCACCCGCGCCGACGCCCGCCGCTGGCGAGGTCAGCTTCGAGCTCACTCAGTCGCAGCTGTCCGAGCGCATGCGTCAGCAGCTCGTCGGACAGTCGCTCGGCGAGACGCCGCTCGGCACAGCCACGCTCACAAAGCTGAACTGTGAGCTGAAGCCGAATCAGCTCATAGCCAACGGCGATGCTGAAGTTGGTGGCAAGACCGTGCCGGTGTCGATGACCGGCCACGTTGATATGCAGGCCAACAAGCCGGTCGTCATCGTCAACGACGCCAAAGCCGCCGGTGTCCCGCTGCCGCAATCGACGCGCGAGTCAATTCGCAAGACTGTCCAGGACCAGGTCGATCAGGAGATTGCGCGGCTGCAGATGCGCGTGACGTCGGTGACGATCGGCGAGGGCAAGATCCTGGTCATCGGCACCCGCGCCCGCTGAATGCCGCTCACGCGTGCACGGCTCGTCCAGTGCGTAGTCGATCGCCTGCTCCAGACCAAATCCGCGGCCCTCGGCAGTAGCCGCGCTAAAAGCGGCGTCGCCCAGACGAGTACGCGCGGCATCTCGGTCGCGCTCGAAGCGCGCGCGCGCACCCCATTGCAGCGTCCCGCCGACCATCTCGAGCAGCGCCTCGACGCTGCCCAGCAGGCGCGCAGCGTCGGCAGGACGATCATGGGCCAGGGCAACGCCCCCCACCCTTCGAGGCAATTTGCGATGCCCAGCTTGTTGCCCGTCTGTCCCAGCACCTGGCCGCCGTGCCCAGCGGCGCACAAACGTGCGGCGCGTTGCACATCAAGCCCGACATACACCCCCCGTGGACAAGGTTGGTTCGCCAGTGTGCAGGGCCATGCACACACGCAGCTCAGTGCATAAGCGCCAGGCATTCGCGGTGAGCGCTTGCTGCGCCTCGCAGGCCACCTTCGCCGCGTTGAGCACACTGGCGAAGACGATGAAGAAGCTGTCGCCCTGCGGGTGGACCTGGCGACCGTTGTGGTTGGCGAGGGCGGCGCGCATAAGCCGATGGTGGTCGGCAAGCACAGCTGAGTAGCCGTCCCCGAGCTGCTGCAGGAGCCGCGTCGAGCCCTCGATATTGGTAAACAGCAGGGTTGACGGTTTCGGTTGGCAACTCCGTCTGGCCGGTGGTTCCCGACGCGCGCTTTTCGCAGTCACGCCAGCCTACGGCCGAGATAGCCCCCGTCAACGCACGCTGGGCGCTTACCGCATCAGGTGGCGCTTGAGAAAATCCACGGCCAACGGGTACGCGAGCAGCTTGTTCTTGAGCTTGGCAATCTGATGGCCTTCATCCTCGAGCCGTAGGAACTCGACCGTGCGACCTAGCGCACGTAGCTGGTCGACCATCTGTTCGGCCTCGCCGATCGGCACCCTTGGGTCGTTGGCCCCGTGCATGACCAGCAGCGGTGCGCGGATCTTGTCGACGTGGTTGATCGGCGAAATCTGGATCAGGAAGTCGCGGTCGCGCTCGAGGCTGCCGTACTCCGCCTCACGTAGGTGCCGCCGCCACGGACCGGTGTTCTCCAGAAACGTGACGAAGTTCGCGATGCCGACCAGGTCGACGCCCGCGGCCCACAGCTCGGGATAGTGCGTCAACGCGGCCAGGACCATGAACCCGCCGTAGCTACCGCCGTAGACCGCGACGCGCGACGCATCGGCCCGCCCGCTATCGCGCAGCCAGTACGCCGCGTGCGCCAGGTCGTTGACCGAGTCCATGCGCAGCCGCACGTCGTCGAGGTGTTGATAGGTCCGCCCGTAGCCCGAGCTGCCACGCACATTCGGCGCCAGAACTGCGAACCCAGCCGAAACGAGGTACTGCACGAGTGGCTGAAACGAAGGTCGAAACTGGCTTTCGGGTCCGCCATGCACCCACACCACGCATGGCGGCTTCTCGCCCGCGTTCGACGCCCGGTAGAACAGCGCGGGTACCTGCCGACCGTCGAACGTCGGATAGCTGACGTGCTCGGGTTCGATCATCGTGCCGAGGTCCACGCCCAGCCCGCCCGCGCTGGTCACTTGTTTGGCCGGGCCGCCGGCCCAGAGCCACACATTGGGCGACGCCGTCGAGGCCGTCCACGAGATCGCTAGACGTTCGCCACGACTGTCCCAGGCCAGCGCGCGCTGCCAGTAGTCGTACAACGTGCCTGGCGGCAGCCCCTCAACGGCGATCTCTGCGCCTGAAGCCAAATCGCGCACCATGACCTGCGCGACACCGTCACGGTTACACGCGTACGCCAGCCGCCGCCCGGACGGATCGAGCGTCGCCTCGTCGACGTCGAGGTCAGGCTGCACCACAAAACTGAGCTGACCGGTCGCTACGTCGATTCGGGCGGGTGTTCCGAACTCACGTTGGTAGTCGGTCACGCAGAAGATCGCGCTGCCGTCGGCACTCCACTCGGGTCGTTCGTAGAACGCTTCGCTGTTCAGGTCGGTCAGCAGCCGCGGCGGATCGTCACCTCGTGCGTCGACGAGCCACAGCTCCTGATGCTGGGCGGAGAACGCGCGGACCACCGCCAGCCAGCGCCCATCGGGCGAAAACGGGCCGGGGCGATTGGTCGAGTCGTGCTCCAGGACACATTGTGTTTCGCCGCTGGCCAGGTCGCGCACATAGACGTCGAACCAGCGTCCAGTGCGGGTGTTGGCCGCGTAGCTGATGCGCTCGCCGTCGGCTGACCAGTCGCCGAAGTTGTGAATGTGCCCAGGATCGTCCGTCAGCGGCTCCCAGACAGTGCCAGGCTGGCGCGACAGCAGCAACTGCGTGTGCTCGTTACCGCCGACGTCAGCGCCAACCATGAGCATCCCCGGGCGCGGGCCAGGATAGATCGTCTGCGCCCGATCCGGCGGCGCGACCAGCAGCTCGGGCCAGGCATCGCCCGCGACACCCCACACCTGCGGCACGCCCGCCAGGTCGCTGACAAAGACGAGATGCTGGCCACTGGCGTCGAATCGGCCAGCTGAGGCGGAGCGGACCCGCAGGAGCTGACCAAGATCGAGCATCTCGGACGAGGCTAGCACGGTACCCTCGGCAGATGCTGACCACGCGAGCGAGCGCTCTCTTTGGCATCGAACATCCGGTCGTGCTGGGCGGGATGGGCAGCGGCACCAGCCCCGAGCTGGTGGCCGCAGTCTCGAACGCGGGCGGCCTGGGCATTCAGGGCTGCGCGGGCCGCTCTGCGTCTGAGATTGGCGCGCTAGCGGATGCGATTCGCCGCTCGACTTCGAAACCGTTTGGGCTGAACCTGCTGCTGTTCCTGGCGAGCGAAGACGCCGTCGACGCCGTCCTGGCCGCCCGACCGCCGGTGGTCTCGTCGGCTTGGGCGTGGCCGGAGACCGACCTGCGCACGCTCTTTGCGCGCGCGCACGACGTCGGCGCGACGGTGGTGCACATGGTCTCGACGGTGCACGAGGCGCAACGCGCCGCCGAGGCGGGCGCCGACGCGATCGTGGCCCAGGGCACCGAGGGCGGCGGCCACGTGTGGCTCATGGGCACGATGGTCCTGGTCCCGCAGGTCGTGCGCGCGGTACCGCCGCTGCCCGTGCTGGCCGCGGGCGGCATTGCCGATGGGGCGGGCCTGGCCGCGTCGCTTATGTTGGGCGCTGAGGGTGTGCTGCTCGGCACGCGCTTCCTGGCGACGCCCGAAGCGCCGCTGCCGCAGGCCTACAAAGAAGCGATTTGCCGCAGCGACGGCCACGATACGATCTTGACCGAGGTTCCCGATATCGCCGCCTCGCAAGTCTGGCCTGGCGCCTACGCGCGGGCGTTGCGGACGCGCTTCATCGAGTCCTTCGTGGGTCGAGAAGATGAGGTGCGCCGCCGCCACTCCGAGCTTGCCTTGAGGTTACGTCAAGCCCGCGAAGCTGGCGACGTCGACAACGGCGCGCTGCTGATCGGCCAGGACGCGGGCCTCATCGACACCATCGAGCCCGCGGGCGCGATCGTCGAACGCATCGTCGCCGAAGCCGAGAGCATCCTCGCCCGCCGCGGCGCCGACGTGCTGTCTCCGATCGGCCGGTCGTGATCTGGTAAAATCCCCCGGTTCAAGAACGATTGCCGGATGGGGTAACGGTAGCCCGCCACACTCTGGATGTGGTTGTCTAGGTTCGAATCCTAGTCCGGCAGCCTGCGCCTGGTGAGTTTGATGTGCCTTTCTGGTGATCGCCAGGAGGGCTTTTTGCTGGTTGGCCGCGATCGCCTGGGGTGGCGGGCGCTGTGTGCCGCCCTTACATTAGCCATCTTGGCATGTGGCGCGCCTCAGCCGCCCCCCAGGCTGTACGTAGTCAAGAGCGGGCCGTATCCCCTCTACGAGCACAACGGCGACTGGCTGGCCACTCGCCTGAGCGGCCTGCCGCTGGCGGAGATCGAGGAGCGGATCATCCGCGAGGCGCGGATGACGCAGGCGCAGAACCGAGCTACGAGTACTACGGATGGTCCGTGGCTGCACAGCGGCTGCATCTTTGATGTGCAGCGCACAGCGCCCGACGCGCAAGACGGAAGCTACGTGTGGGCGTACGGCAAGGTTGTGCGCTGTGATGAGCCTGTGGTCACGGGCCTGCCCGAGCCGCAGATGGGTATGCGCCCGCGCGCGGTGCGCAACTACGACGGGCTGCTGGGGTACTTCCCCGCGAGCCTGCTCGAGCCATATGCGGGCAGCCCACCAACGCCACGGCCGGCGCCGTGATTGCGCAGACGTGTGGTACTTCGGTACCAGTTCAGACGCCGATCGACCCCTTTCGGCTTCGGGAGACCTTATTACCCGCAGCCCCACCGCGGAGATCGACCACGACCATGCCCCGCCTGTGCATCAATTGTCTCCTTGCCGAAGCGCCGTGTGCGATGCACCTGCCAACTGACCAGGCACGCGGCACGCAACCGCGTCGGGACGCGAAGGGCCAGCGCCAGGTCACGATCGAAGGCGGCTTAAGGACCTCTGCGAGCTCTAGCTGCCGCGCCGCGCTGAAGCGTCGGCGAAGGCGTGGTCACGTGGCTGCTCACGCCCAAACGCGGGACCGAACTCGATCTAGCGACAATCGTTGGGATCGCGTAACAACCGCAGAGGTAGCCGACCTACTTCGGGCATGGACTCTGTGAGCACGCTGCTAGCGACACTGAACGCAAGGGCTGCAGACAACGCGAAGCCGATTGAAGCCGGAGAGCTTCGAGTGACTCGAATCGCGGGCTTGAGCGCGATCGCGCTGATCCTCGCGATTGCCGTAGCTTTACCTGCGCTGTATAGCCATCTCGTCGAAGCGAAGATGGAGCCAGCCGTGATTCAGACCTCTTTCTGGATCACTGGTCTCCTACTGCTCGGTGCGCTGTTGGTCGGCGCGGTCGATGTACTCGCACGCGCATGGGTGACCACAGCCGTGAAAGGGCGCGGCGATCAACCACCGCCCAGCATTGCAGGCATCGTTAGCCAGTCAGCAACGGTAGCCGAGCCACACGTGGTTACCAGCGAGAGCCGCCTCGCAGCCGCGGTCGAGGCCATGAAACAAGATCTCCACGAACTGTCGACGACGGCGGCGCGAGATCGCGCGAATTGGGCGAACGCGTTCGCTGAGCTCAATAAACAGGTGCTGGCTCTGCGAATCCCGAATGGTTTCGTGCACAACCCGGATGCCTGACGGCCCGACCACCTGTTTGCTCGGCGAGACTCGTGCCAGAAGCACGCGACTCGAGCAGCGCCGCGAGTTCTAAACTCAGCAACGGGTGGCCGAGAAGGACTACAGCCATCGTGACGTGGTCGACAAGCTAGGCATCAAGCCCGGCTTTGCCGTGGCCTTCGCAGCCGAACCGCTCGCCGTCGAATCTGCGTTGCGCAGCCGCGTGCTGGAGCGCATCGGCCGCGACGCTGCTACTGACGATGAGCCGCTCGACGTAGTGTTGGTCGGAGCTGATGCCTCGACTGATGCCGAGGCCGTGCTCAAGCGCTGGCGAGCGCGCATCGACCAGGCTGGCGGCATCTGGCTGCTGACGCCGAAGCGCGGCCAACCAGGCTACGTCGATCAGCGCGATCTGATCCTCGCCGGCCCGGGCGCGGGCGTGGTCGATAACAAGACGTGCAGCGTCTCGGACACGATCAGTGGCATCCGCTTCGTCATCCGTAAAACTGATCGCGTATACTCCTGAGCGCTCCCGTCTACGCCGCACAAACACGCCCAGGCCCGTTCGTCTAGCGGCCCAGGACGCCACCCTCTCAAGGTGGAGATCGCGGGTTCGAATCCCGCACGGGTCACTCGAAAATCAATCTCAAAACCGCCTGCCAAGGGCGGTTTTTGGTGCCCACCGCCACCCTACTGCACAAACAACTGCACAAATGAGATGGCCGGTATCTGTAGAGCGGCTTAGGGCGTGCACTGGATCGGCCACACGACTTGGTCGCGCGGTGCCGCACTGGCGTGTCGTCGTGCGACGCTCGTCGGAGCCACCTGTGAAGCGGTGGCCAGAGGTTTGGCGACGCGCCAGAGCGGCGCTTTGCCCTGAGGCGGACCCGTCGTGCAAAGAGCCGAGTCGACAGTACTACGTGCCGTGCCATGGCGCAGGTGCGGCGTGTCACGTCGTGCGTCACCTTGGGCCGCTGCTCGACAGTCGGCACTTACCCGGGCTGCCGACCGAAACACCTGCGTCCGGCCGGCCAGGCCATGCTTGGGTCAGCCCGTCGGCCGCGGTCTACACGGGGCGCCGAAACCAAGCTTTACGTGGCCAAAGCTGATCGCCAGCCTCGAGACGGCACCGCGCGGCCGCCGCAACACCACTCTGAACCATGCCGCCTGGACGCTGGGCCGCTGGGTCGCCGCGGGCCTGCTCGATCGGCACGACGTCGAGACCGCAACGGGCTACTCGCCTACGACGTGAGCGGCAGGTATGGGCAACGATCCGCAGCGGGCTCGGGGCTGGCCTCCACTTGCCGCGAGATGACGAATAAGATCTGCCACCCGCCCAACGCGACGCCGTGTGTCACGCGTCCGCACCCTTGGCTAGGCGGGAGATCCCGCATGCGGGATGTTGATGACGTTGTGATCTGTGCTGTGATGAGACTGGGATTGACTATGTGATTCGCTTGTGGCATGATCTGGGGAGCGGAGTACAGTGATGGCCATCAGCGCAGCGCGACCCGACTATGCGGCGCACGAGCGTGCCGTGCGCTCCAGTTTCCCTGAGGTGGCGCGCACCTTACGCGACATACTGGGCGCAAAACTCTGCGCTTATCTCGGCTCAGTCAAGGAGACACGAGCCGTGAATGAATGGGCAGATGGCACACGTGAGCCGAGCGCCGCGACTCAACAGCGGCTTCGCCTGGCATTGCAGATCGCACTAGCTATCGCCGATGCCGACGGAGCTGATGTTACGCGCGCGTGGTTTCAAGGCTTGAACCCTCAGCTTGACGATCGCTCGCCAGCTCGCCTCCTGCGTGAGGGCGACCTGGACGAGATCGGACCCGCTGTTATCTCCGCGGAGCGCGCCTTCCTCGTCGGCGGGTGAGCAACGTACTGGCCTCGGTCCATCCAACGGGGCCTGTATATCGAGTGGGCCGCCGCCCTGATCCGTGGGCGTGGCCTGATTGGGCGTATGCCGCTGGCGATGGCACGTTTGGCAATCGTTGGGACGATCCACGTGGCAGTTATCGCGTCCTTTACGCGTGCTCTCATCGCGTGGGTGCCTTTGTAGAGACGCTCGCTCGCTTTCGCCCGGACCTCGCAGTTGTTGCGGGGCTCGCGGAGATCGATGGAGACGAAGAGTTGCCGCCTGTTGCGATCCTTCCGAGGAGCTGGCTAACTACGAGATCGGGCGGTGAAGCCACCATCTCGGGTCGGTTCGCAGACGTGGGAGATGCCCGCTCGCTGGCGACGCTGCGCACTGCACTCGCGAGCCGCGCAATCCACCATGGGCTCGCCGAGATCGATGGCGCCGCGATTCGACTCAGCGCCCCGCGGACATTCACACAAGAGGTCTCACGCTTTGTCTACGAGTGGAGAGATGCTGAGGGCGTCTTTGTCGGCATCCGCTATCTCTCTCGCCTCGGAGACAGGTTCGTAAACTGGGCAATCTTCGAGCCGGCCTCAGGCGTAGCGCTCACGCTGGAGTCCGTCACAGCTCACGAAATCGCAGCAGACGATGTCGATCTGAATGAAGCGCTCGGCGTCCTCGGCCTCAGGTTCGGGTAGTCCGTTTGGGCTGGTCTCGTCGGTGTTGTCACAACGGCTACTTGCGGGCTCAAGGCCAGCCTCGCACGTCCACTCGGCATCGAGCAACGTGGCCGTCGAGATGACAGGGCGGGCTGAGGGGTGCGGCCGCGTGTAGCGGCTAGGGCCCGATCAGGCGCTTCTCGACAGTGACCTCGGCAAGCCGTCCGCCGTCGCGATCGCAGCGGAACTCAAGGTACCACTCGCACTCGACTGGGGAGCTTGGCTCGCGTGGACCGTCGGCGTACGCATAGAGTGCCTTGCCTTGCTGGATCGATTCCGCCACCAATCCCTCGTGCTCGAGGAAGCTGAGGAGGTGTGCTTTGTCGCGTTGTTCCTGCGCGGCTGGTAGCGCAGCCCAGACCTGAGCCAGCACCGCCCGTTCGTCGTCCAGGCGCGTCCAATCGATGTGGCGCACTGGTTCGGTGTGCTCGGCTGGGCTAGTCGACGTTTGCATCGCGCTCAGCCTCTGATGATAAGGCCTTCGTGCTCGAAGCCCGGCGCGACCGCGGACGATGATCGACCCATACGCGCCCGGCACGGCGCGTGTTGGGGCGCCTTCGTACTCATACCGTCGTCGCGGCTGTGGCTGTAGGCGAGGACCAGCGAGAGGTGGGACAGTGGCAGCAAGCCAAGGGGACGGTCGAGACGCCTGTCGCAGATGAGCAGCTGACCCGGCCCACTGCGTTCAACGGGTGCGGTCTCCTGGTCTGCGATGCCTGCGGTCGCACGAGACTCCATCACGTGCTCACGGTTGCGGTCCGCCGGCTGTTGAACACAGGCCGGCTCTGCGGCGGCGGCGCAGCATCGCCTGCCGGCGACGGCGGGCACGCCGCGATATGCGCGGACGGCTCGATGGCTCGACGGCCACGTTCGGTCAGGCGGAAGGGGATCGGTCCCACGATGTCAACGAGCAACTGATCGGCGACAGACGACCTGGCTGAGTTCACAACGCCGGCTAACGCGAAGCTCAGGGCCATTTCATAGCGGGATGCTCTACCTCGGGGAGTGAAGGTGAGCGTCGAAGCGCCGTCTTCGCGGGCTACATCGAGAACGGCTACCTCTCCCCTCGTAGCGTCCATAACGGCGCCCCGCACGGTGGGAACTGCAGAAATACTGCACAACGAGATGGCTGGCCGCCCTTGCCGAATAGGCGGCGCTGTACCGGCGTCAGCGCCGAACCCGGCGGCGGACAGGCGCTGGCAGGGGCGCGTCGCTGTAGAGCAACCCCGGGTTCGTCCCGAGGGCGAACTGCTCGAGCCAACGCTCCAGCGCCGCGCGGTGGATACGAACGAAGTGCCCACCATTACGGCGGATCACCGGGAAGCCCGGTTCGTACGACCACTGGTCGAGGATCTCCTCGCTGACCTGGCACAACTGGGCGGCTTGGGCGCGCGTGAGCAGCAGTGGCGATTCAACTCGCCAGTCCGGCTGGAAGAACTGGCGGTCCTCTGCTGTCATTTGCGTGTGCCTGGCAGGAGTAGGTAGCGCTTGTTGAGTGTCCCGCGAGGAGTATCTCCGCCACGTTTCGGCGCCGCGGGCAATCGCGCCGCCCGCTGGCTGGTGGCGTCCAGTTCAGCCCTGGCTGGCACTGTCGGACGGCAGGGTCGCTCCAAGCCTTCCGCGCAGGCCCATACGGGACTCGTCGCTGCGAGCAAGGTCACCGGTGCATAAGCCGCCAGAAGGCTCGGCGACTTCGTGATGAGCCAGGTCAGGGTGGACCACTCTGGCCCCAGCATGCTCGCCTTGGTCACACGTCAACTGCGCCGGCCTGGAAAAGACAGCCAGGGTCGATGGCGCGGCCCGCCCGAGTCTGCAGCGGTGTCATCAGCGCCCCCAGCAACCCGCGATCTCGCAGTCCACCCGCCCAGCTGTGGGCGGTGGCAATGTCGCAGGTTAGGAATGGCGGCAGTGCCGCGGGCTAACTCGGCGACCAATTGACAGCAGGCGACAAGCAGGGGAACGTCGTGCTGTCGAGCGGGGTCGTGCCAGCGTTCCACTTCGCGTTACGGCATCGGTATCTGCGCGGCGCCATCCGCCGCTGCGCTCGCGATGGCGTCGGGCCCAGCACCGGTAAG
>Ga0137369_10004777_pt1 | contig 13820 bp, 11 predicted proteins | sample SagtaG_12_FD_104918 | JGI IMG/M metagenome (GOLD analysis project Ga0137369, IMG submission 104918) | Vadose zone soil microbial communities from Sagehorn Ranch, Mendocino, California, USA - Sage1_L_113_16 metaG | ecosystem: Environmental > Terrestrial > Soil > Vadose zone | place: USA... | reverse complement strand
GGCGGAGAAGCTCCACCGTCTCATCACGTCCGCGACCTGCTCCTTCGCGGTCGGCCCCAGCAGGAAAAGGGCAAAGACGAGGACGAGCACGACTTGCACCCGGAGCGTCGCGAGCGTTGTCAGCGCCTGGGCCAGCGTGCGCTTGCGATCGGCTTGGCTGGTTGGCACGCGGCTCTCGAATCGGTCGAGCAGGAAGATGCTCGCGACGATTGCGAGCGCACCCAGGACACCGACGACCAGCACCCATTTCAAGATCGCAGCGCCGACGAGGATCGGGAAACTCCACGAGTCTGGCGGCAGGAAGAACCAGGACTTCGCCGCGAGCTCCGGGACGAGCAGGGCCGTGGCGAGGTTCTCGACGAGATCGGCCAGGACGACGAGCGGCACGAGGTAGAAGGCCCGCCTCACCAAATTGCGCTGCGCGGCCTGGACCGGCGTTGCGAGGCGCTTCGCTGCGAGCCCCAAGTAGCCACGCCTGAGCAGAACGGCAAAGAGCGTCCCGTAGGCGACGATGAAGCCGAGGTCGACAAGGAGGTAGATGGCCACGAGCCAGAGGAAGCCCGTGAGCCCCGCGCTCGCGGCTGACGCCTCCCGCCACGTGAGCACCGCATCGCGCGGAGCAGCGAGCGACGGTATGTGGAATCCCAGATCCGAGAGGCTCGCCATCCCGTAGGAGAGGTCGCCGGCCGGGTGCAGCGCCTTGAGGATGTCGTCGCAGACGCGAAGACCGACCAGGCTGCTCAGCCCGAGGATCGCGGCGGCGGCGTAGATGCTGCGGCGAAGGCGAAGTGCGGGCCCGTCTTCGCCACTTGCCACAGCCGCGCACCACGAGAAGGGTGGGACGGAGAAGAACGACGGCAACGCGCGCCGATCTTCCTCGGGGAGTCGACTTTTGTCAAGAAGCGGGACGGGCCATGCGGGACAGCCGCTACGAGCTCGTGGCTGCGCTCACGAGCCCCGACTCGTAGGCGAGCACGACCGCCTGGACGCGGTCGCGGAGGCCGAGCTTTGCGAGCACGTGGGTGACGTGCGTCTTGACCGTCGCCTCGCTCACGAACAGCTCGGCGGCGATCTCGGCGTTCGAGAGCCCGCGCGCGATCAGCTTCAGGACCTCGAGCTCGCGCTCGGTCAGCTCCGACAGCCCTGCGGGCGGGCCGGAGCCGGGCGGCGGTCGGCTCACGAACTCCTCGATCAGCCGGCGCGTGATGCTCGGGGCTAGCAGCGCGTCGCCCGCGGCAGCCACTCGCACCGCCTCGGCCAGCTGTTCGGGCTTGATCTCCTTGAGGAGGAAGCCGCTCGCGCCCGCCTTCATCGCCTCGTAGACGTACTCGTTCTCGTCGAACGTGGTCAGCATCAACACCCGCGGCGCGCCCTCGTCCGCGAGCAGTCGCCGCGCCGCCTCGAGGCCGTCGAGCTCGGGCATGCGGATGTCCATCAGGACGACGTCGGGGCGCAGCTCCCGCGCCAGCGCGATCGCCTCGTTGCCGTCGGCGGCCTCGCCGACGACCTCGAGGTCAGGCTGCGACTCGAGGATCATCCGGAACCCGCCGCGTAGGAGGGCCTGGTCGTCGGCGAGCAGGACGCGAATCACGACCGCGACTCGAGCGGCAGGCGAGCATGCACGCCGAAGCCGCCTGTCGAGCGCGGGCCTGCCTCGAACTCGCCGCCGTACAGAACGACGCGCTCCCGCATTCCGACGAGGCCATGTCCGTGGCCGTCGCTCGCCGCCGCCGCCCTGCCGTCGTCGACGATCTCGAGGTCGAGGTCCCGCTCGCCGTAACGGACGATGACCCGGGCATGCGCCGGGCCCGCGTGCTTGATCGCGTTCGTGAGCGCCTCCTGCACGACCCGGTACGCGGCGAGGTCGACGCCCGGAGTCAGGAAGATCGGCTCGCCTTCGATCGCGAGCTCGACCGGCAGACCTGCGCCCTCGCACCGCCGGATCAGCGCTCCGAGATCGGCCATCCGCGGCTGTGGCTCGGGGCCGGCCTCCTCCAGGTTCTTGCGGAGGATGCCGAGCAGGCTGCGCATCTCGGCCAGTGTCTGCCGGCCGGTGTCCTCGACGGCGAGCAGCGGCTCCCGCGCACGCTCCGGCTCCGAGTCGAGGAACAACCGGGCAGCCGTCGCTTGGACCGTCATGACGCTGACGCAGTGTGCAATCACGTCGTGGAGCTCGCGCGCGATTCGGATCCGCTCCTCGGCGACGGCTGCGCGTGCCTGCTCCTCGCGCTCCCGCTCGAGCTGTTCCGCCCGCGCCTCCGCCTCGTCCGCTCGCAGCTCGCGCCTGTGCAGGACGAACGCGACCAGCGACAGCCCTCCCGCGACGAACAGAAACGACACAGCCTCGGGCGCCGTGACCCGTACGTCGCGCCAGACGATCACCCAGAGCGAGGCGACGCCGATCGCGGTCGCTGCGATCGCCTTGCGCTGCTCGCGCTGTGCGCCGGCGGCCCAGAACGTCAAGAGCAAGGCAAACACACCGGTATCGACGCTCCCGACAGCCTCGGGATCGGTGAACGAGACGAGTCCCTGCACCGCAAACGCGAAGGAGGGCGCGCCGAAGGGGAATCGGCGCCGCAGGAGCAGTGGAAGTGTGTAGCCGAGCACTGCGGCAAGCACGACGTTCCTCGGCCCGGGCACGTCGGAGACCCAGACCTCCACCAGCGACCCGACCGCGACCGCCACGACCATCGCGTCGAAGCCGTACTGCCAGATCAGCTGCCTGAGCCTCACCGTTCAACGGTAGCTCCGAGTCGCCGCGTTTACATCGATCGCGACGCTGATTCCCGACTACGACCTGAGTCTGAGCCACTCGAAAGCCGGCGCCAGGCGAGGACGGCTGCGGCGCCGCCCTCGTCCTGGACCTGAGCGCCCGGGTGAAGTTGACGTGTTCTCCTCCTTTCTCTTTCTGTTTGCCGCAGCCCTCAATGGCCGTTCGAGGCGGTGAGCTTCAGCGTTCCAGAGAGCGTGGCCGTGCCGGTCGGGACGTTGACCTTGAGGTGGCCGGTGCCCCGTGCCCCGGCGAAGATCCGCGTGCTCGACAGCCCGTCTACCTCATACGTGCCTGTGATGACTGGGCCTGTCGCAGTCGGGCAGGCGATGCTCAGCTCGCGGATCATCAGCACGCCGCCGTCCAGGACGATTCGTCGGGTCGCCGCGTTCGTCCAGCTCCCCGGCCCGCAGGGCGTGACCGAGCGATCCTGCGTGATCCCGACGACGACGGCCGCCGCACCGAACCCTTCGACCGTCCCGCTGCCGGTGTTGATCAGCTGGAAGGTCTTCAGGTCGGCGATCCGGTTGGTGATCGACGCCGCGGACTCGGTGAAGCTCGCCTCGAGCCGGTTGGCGTCGTTCGTAGGCCCGGCCGCCGCGCGCAGCGCGAGGCCGCTCCCGAGCATGATCAACGCCGAGACCAGCAGCGGGATTCGAATTGCCTTCTTCATCGCTTCTCACTTCCTCTCGCAGGTCGTGGTGTTCCGGCAGGGTTCACCGGGCAGGCCCCCAGTCGGGCGCGCTATCCCAGAGTGTTGTGCGCGTGACTGCCCGGATGTCGGTTCCGTTCGCTCGCATGACGAAGATGTCCGGCTGCCCGCCCTGGCCCGACTTGGCGAAGGTGATCCACTCCCCGTCGGGCGAGAACGAGTAGGAAAGGACGGTCGTCCCCGGCTCGAAATGCGTGAGCGGCCGCAGACCGCTGGCGCCCGGCCGGACGACGTAGATCTGAGACTGCTTCGCGCCGCCCTCGTACGATCGGAACAGGATCAGCTTCCCGTCCGGAGACCAGTCGGGGTTGTCGCCGGCATCGAGCGACCACGGCGTGATCTGCCGCTGACCGCTCCCGTCGGCACGCGCGACGAAGACCGCGTGCTTCAGAGCAGGCTTCGAGAGAGGCGAGTTCGCGCGGACGTAGACGAACCGCGACCCGTCCGGCGAGAAGTGGGCCGAGTTGTAGTCGCCCGCGAAGGGACGCGACCGAATCAGCACCCGCGGGTTGGCCCCGCTCACGTCCCGCACGACGATGTCGGAGTGCTCGATCTGGTCCCAGTTGGGGAAGTGCCGTGCCTTCCCGGTGGCCCGCGTGTAGACGACGCGGTTCCCGTCGGGGAGGAAACTTGCGTACGCGGCATCCTCACACTGCGGGGAGCCCGCTGAGCACGGCGGGCTGAGCCGCGTGAGGTCCGATCCGTCCGGCTTGACCGTGTAGATCGCGAAGGGGCTGTCGGGCACGCTGCGGTGGAAGGCGAGCAGCGACCCGTCCTGCGACCAGTCGGGCTGGTCGTCCTTCACACCGGCTTCCGGCTCGGTGATCTGCCGTTCGGCCTTCCCGTTCGCGTCGATCGTGAAGATCGCTCCCGTCGAGCGCCCGCTGTCGAGGTAGCGCTTGAATGCGATCTCACCATTCTTGCCTGGAGAGGTCGCGTGCGCATTGCTCGCGAGAGCGGAGATCACGACCGCCGCGAGGATTCCCAGCAGCCCGAGCCCAACGATGCTCGTGTGGCGTGGCAGCTTGCCCTTCATCAGAGGCTCCTTTCGAGGTACCGCCAGGCTCTCGCAGACGAAGACGCGTCTCATCGGTGCCACCGCGGGACCGGCACTGTGGCTGGCACGGGACCGGTTCCTCCGGATCCGTGCCAGCCGCGATGCGGGCGCCGGCGGCGGGTGGCACGATTCGGCGATGCCCCCGTCGGTGCTGATCGTCGACGACCACGACGACTTCCGTGCGTCCGCGCGTGCGCTCCTCGAGCTCGACGGCTTCCTCGTTGTCGGGGACGTGGAGGACGGAGAGGCGGCTCTCGAGGCAGCCGGACGGTTGCGCCCGGACGTCGTCTTGCTCGACGTGCAGCTGCCGGGGATGGACGGGTTCGAGGTGGCCGAGCGGCTCGCGGCGACAGCAGAGGCTCCGCGTGTCGTGCTGATCTCGAGCAGACGCCGCAGCGCCTACGATGCGCGCCTTCCGGGAGCCGCGGTCGCCGGCTTCCTAGGCAAGCACGAGCTCTCCGGGGCGGCGCTCGCCGCCCTCCTCTAGTGCGCCGCGCCGGCGTCGCCGCGCTCGCGTGCGCCGGGCTCGCGGTGGGAGCCGTCGCGGAGCATCAGGGGTACGCCTGGGCGGATCTCCGTGGCTGGCTGCCCGACCTGCTGGCAGGCTGGACGCTGGTCGGCTTCGGGCTCGCACTGCTGACGCTGCGCCGTTCGGCCGGCGCGGCTGCGCTGCTGCTGCTCGCCGGCTTCTCGTGGTTTGCCTTCAACTTCGAGAACACCGGGCCGGCTGCCACGCAATGGCTCGCGGTGCACGCCGCGTACCTCCACCGCGCTCCGCTCTTCCAGCTAGCCCTCGCCCCTCCGGCAGGCCAGCCGCGAACGAGGCTCGCCGCGCGTGGGGTCACGCTCGCGTGGGCAGCCGCCGTCGTCTGGCCGCTCTGGGACTCCGACTGGACCGCGCTCGTCCTCGTTGCCGTTTTCGTCGCGATCGCTGCCGCAGGCCGAGCGCGTGGAGCCGGTCGCCGCGGCCGCGCCATCGCCGGTCGCGGGCTCGCGGCCGCCGCGGTCCTCGCCGTGGCGATCGGCGCCGACGCGATCCGCAGCATCGCCGGCGCGACCCAAGGTGTCACCGATGCGACGGTGCTCGCGTACGCGGCCGCCGTCGCGCTCGCCGGCGTCATGCTCTTCACGGCTGCGATGCTCAGTGCGCCCGCCGCGCTTGCCGAGCGAGCCGTCGAGCTCGAGCGAGGCGGTGCGAGGCTGCGCGACGCGTTGCGCGATCTGCTCGGAGATGCGGGACTGGAGATCGGGTTCGCAGTCGGCCCGGAGACAGTCGTCGACGATCACGGCCATCCGCTCCCCCCGCCCGCAGCGGGTCGCGTGGCGACTCCTGTATCGGCGGCCGGGCAGCAGGTCGGTGTCGTTGTTCACGATCCGTCGACGCTCGACGACGCTGCCACACGGTCGGCGGTGCTCGCGGCGGTCGGCCTTGCAGCACAGCGCGCACGTCTGCGGGCGGAGGTGGACCGTCAAGTGGCGGCCGTCGAGGCGTCGCGACGCCGGCTTCTAATCGCAGAGGAGGAGGAGCGACGCCATCTTGGCGAGCGGCTCGAGCGCGGGCCCGGGGCCGAGCTCGCGGGAGTTGCGCGGCTCGTGCGTGAGGTGCGGCTCGAGCCCGGTGGCGACGACGCGCTCGCGGCCGCACTCGAACGGGCCGCCGAGCAGCTCGACCGTGCGCGACCCGAGCTCGACGCGCTCGTGCGCGGTCTCGGCGGAGTCGATGCCGGCGGGCTCGTCCACGCGCTTGAGCGGCTTGCAGCCGGCCTGCCCGTCGAGGCGAAGCTCGAGCTGGCGGACATCGGGGTCTCGACGGAGGTGGCCTCGGCGCTCTGGTTCGTCTGCTCCGAGAGCCTCGCGAACACGATCAAGCACGCTGGCGCAGGCTCGGTCCGGATCGCGCTGGAGCGGGTCGACGGCACCGTGCGCCTCAGCGTCGAGGACGACGGACGGGGAGGCGCGAACCCCGCCGGCTCGGGGCTCGTCGGCCTCGCCGACCGGGTGGCGGCGCTCGGCGGACGGCTCCTCGTCGTCTCACCGCCGGGCGCCGGGACGCGCGTCGTCGCCGAGCTGCCGATCCACGACGCCGCTACGACCCGCGACTCGTCCTCGTGATCCCGCGCTCGTCGACGTCCACGCCGAACCTCGTCCAGACTTCCCTGCCATTCCTGACCGAGTAGTACGAGCACCGGTAGTCCCACGGGAAGGAGCGGACCGCGTGACAAGCCACGAAGGGGGCGCCCGGGAACTCGAGCCTGAGGAGCTGTGAGGCTTCCGAGGCCGTGATCTTCTCGCGGGCGCCACAGTCCGGCGTGCAGTCGACGCGTTTCCAGGTGCCGGGGTAGGCCTTCTCGAGCCAGCCCGGCTCCGTGCGCGGGTCGAGCGCGACGATGACGAGATCGCGACCGTCGCGCCTCCACGAGAACGCGAGGTAGCCGCGGCACGGCGTCGCTGGGTTCCAGCGCAGCTCGACGAGCCGGTTCTCGAGGTCGGTGCCGCCTCGGCATGGAGGCCGGCGGATCGATCCCCGCCACTCGAGGGAGAAGCGGTAGTCGTAGAACGTGAGCGTCGCAATCCCCTCGTTCCGGCGAGCCTCCAACTCACCGGCGCCCGCAGCCCGTAGCTGCGCGACCGTGAAGGCGCGGCGGTAGGTTCCACCCGGCGGAATGAGCGCGTCGCGCTCAGCTCGCGTGTACTGCTCCAGACCCGGCGCCGCCACAACCGGTCCGCCCTCCGTCGCAGCGCAGCGCACCGCACTCCCGCCACCGGGATCGAGCTGTTCGATACTCGCGATCAGCGAACGGGTCGCCGGGTCTCGCCTCATCGAAGCAAGGATCGGCGTCGACTTCTTCCTGAGCGCACGCAGTGCGGACGCAGGCGCGGTGACGATGGTGCCCCCGCCGCTGCAAAACGCCGCCGCCGCCGCGCGCTCGCTAGCCGCAGCGATCGTCGCGGCACGCACCTCGGCGGCGCCCCGCCGGAGGGTCTCGCGCTGAGCCGCTCTCAGGTTCCCGAGGGCGGCGCTCGAGACGGCGATGACGTCGATCTTCGGGAACAAGGCGACGTTGCCGGCCGTGTAGGCGTCCTTCGGGAACTCGTCCTTCGCGGTCGGGAGCGGCTGAGGACCCGTGCCGAAGCCGCTGTACACGGCCGTGTCGCCGTGCTCGACCGACAGGTCTACCGGGCGAGCGCCGAGCGTCTTCAGGAGGTCGTAGGTCGCCGTCGAGAAGTGGGCGCGAATCGTGACGCCGACGAAGTCCGCCGGGGTCACCAGCGGCTTCAGGAACCCGAACGGCCGGTAGAGCCCCTCGGGCACGAGCGCCAGCCCGGTGAGCGAGATCTCCCGGAGGCCGGCCTGGAGCCGATCCGCGATCGGCCCGGTCGTGACGCGCGCCGCGAAAGCGGAGGACGTCACGAGGAACGGCGCCTGCACCGCCCTCAACGTGGTCACGCCGTGCTCCTCGAACGCGTCCGAGGGGATCGCTGCCATCTGCACCGTGTTCGCGCGGACGGCGCGGATGGCGCTCGCCTCGATCTGCCGGCTCGAGGTGGCGGGCTCGAACCTCGCGGGCCAATAGGTGATCGCGACACGAATCGACCCGTCCGAGAGCGCTTCGACGCGTCGCGCGAAACGCTCCGCAATCTGAGCGGCGGGCGTCCCGGGATACTCGACGACGGCGAGCCGCAGCACGGTCGCAGCCCTGCCGCCCGACTTGCCCGGCGGGCCGGGCCGACCGACTGCGGCAACCGCGACCCAGGCCACGGTTACGAGCGCGCAGCCCGAGGCGAGCAACGTGATCAGATCTCTTCGCGCCAGGCGATGCCTCCCCGGTCTCTGCGCACCGTCAGCGTGCGACAAGCGGTCTCGTGCGTCATCGCGGCAAGCACGGAAATCGTGACAGGACTGATCCGTGCTTGCCACAGTCTCGATTCACGCTGCCGCTGACACAATCAGCCGGTGAGCAGGTCGAGCGGGTCGGCAGTGGGACGATCGATCGTCGGCGCGGTGGGCCTCGCCGTCGTGATCGCGTCTACCGCCCTCGTCGACCCGGGAAGCGCGAGGAGCACGGCGTTTCGGGCCACGACCTACGAAGAGGTCTCGGCGACACTCGCCGCGCTCGAGGTGCTTGCGGGAGTCGGGCTAGTGGTCGCCGCCGTGACGCTGCTGTCGGAGCGCTCGACCGCCACGCTGGGGAGCCTCGTCGTCGTCACCTCGGCTGCGTGGTTCGCGCCCGTCTGGGTCGGTTGGGAGGGAGGGACGCCGCTCGTGCGGAGCGTCGGCCTCGTCGTCGCGCCGCTGCTGCCGGCCCTTGTCCTCGTGGTGGCAGCATGGATACCTCCTGCCACGGCGGGCGTCGGGCGCGTCGCCCTGATCGTGCTCGTCGCCGTCAGCACCTTGGCCACCGCAGGCATGTCGACCGCGTTGGCGCTCGTGCGCGACCCGATCCGGGACCGATATTGCTGGAGCGACTGCACGGCGAACGCGTTCCTCGTCCACGACGACGCCGTGCTCGCCCGCCGGCTCAGCGTCGTCGTGCTCGGCCTCGGCGCCACCTGTGGCGTGCTCGCGGCGCTCGTCGGCACGGTCCGGCTCGCGCGTGCAGTCTCGGTGGCCCGGAGGAGATCCGGGCCGTCGCTCGCGGCGGCGGCGGTTGCCGGGCTCGCCCTCGCCGCGTACGCCCTCGCTCGCGTCTACGAGCCGAGCGAGGCCCCGGATCGTCCGCTGTACGAGTGGCTCTTCGTCAGCCGCGCCCTGGCGCTCCTCGGCCTCGCCGCCGCACTCGTCTGGCTCTTCCGCCGACCGCGACTCGTCCGCGGACTCGTAACCCGCCTCGCGGTCGACCTCGAACGATCGGCTGCCGGGGGCGGCCTGGGCCACGTGCTCGCGGGAGCGCTCGGCGACCCGCGCCTGCGGCTCGGCTACCCGCTGGGCAAGCGAATCATCGACTCAGACGGCCGGCCGCTCGCCCACCCGGTGCGGCGTGTCACGCCCATCGTCGGCGACGAGGGCGTCGTCGCGCTCGTCGAGTCGGACGCGACGAGCGTCGACGCCCTCGAGCGTGAGCTCGGCCCCGCCGCGCACCTCGCGCTCGGCAACGAGCGGCTCCGCGCTGAAGCGCTCGCGCGCCTGGCCGATGTAACCGCCTCGCGGGCGCGAATCGTCGAGACGGCGGATACGGCACGACGGCGCATGGAGCGCGACCTCCACGATGGCGCACAGCAGCGAATGCTGGCCCTGACGTACGACCTTCGCGTCGCCCTGACCTTGGCGGAGTCCTCAGGGGACGAGCGCGCCGCGGTGTCACTCCGCGAAGCGCTCGACCAGGCGATCGCGGCGTCGCAGGAACTGCGAGACATCGCGCACGGGATCTTCCCGGCCGAGCTCGCGACATCGGGCCTCGAGGCGGCGCTCGAGTCGCTCGCCGACCTCCGCCCGCTCCGGCTGGCGGTGGAACTCCGTCCGGGCCGGCGCTACCGGCCCGACGTCGAGACTGCAGCCTACGCGGTTGTCGCCGAGGCGGCCGAGGACGGCAACGAGCTGGATGTGACGCTCGCTGAGCTGGACGGCGCCCTGCACGTGACGGTGGAGGCGGACGTCCAGTGGGGCGACCGCCTCGTGCGGCTCGAGGATCGCGTCGGCGCAGCCGGCGGCTCGGTCCGCGCCTCGGGGCGGCGGCTCGAGGCGATCCTCCCCGTGCCGCCGCCCGCTGAGACCTCTAGCCCTTGACCGCCACGTGCGCGAAGCCGGTCACGCCGGTGGACTGGTCGAAGGCCCATTTCGCGACCTGCGGCCCGAGGATCGTGATCTGGTTCCGCCACAGGAACGGAATCCACGGCACGATCTCGGTGCTCAGCTTCCGATCGAGCGTTGCGTAGCAGCTGACGCGACCGGGGCCGGTGAGCACGCCACACCTCGCGATGTCGGCGTCGACGCTCGGCACGCTCTTGACGTTGCCGCTGACGCCGAGCCGGGCCGCCGCCGCCGGCGTGACTCCGAGGAACGAGTAGTTCCGGTTGCCGCTCCGCGTGATGCTCGCCCCCGTGAGCAGCGGCTCGAAGAAGTTCCCCGGGTCGGAAACGTCCGGGATCCAGTGGGCCGGGAAGGTGATTCGGTTCGTGCTGGACGCCAGGTCGTCTGGTCCACCGCTGACGCCGAACGTGATGCCGATCTTGGCGGCGCTCGCCTCGATGATCGGCGGCATCCGTTGCCCGGCGGCGTAGGTGATCGGGCCGCAGCACGCCTTGAGGTGGACGCGCTTGCACGCCGACGCCGTACAGACGCCGCCCGCGCTCGCGTACTTCGACTTGGCCATCTCGGCTTTCGCCTTGGCGAGATCGCCCTGGTCGCTCTGTGTCTCGAACGGCGCGAAGCCCTCGAGACGGTTCTCGAGCAGCCCGTCAGGGACGATGTGCCCCGCGATCGGCCCAGCCAACGGGCCGCCCCAGGCATCCTGGAGCGCCGCCTTGTCCATGACCCAGCTCATCGCCCGACGGACGTGGACGTCGTCGAACGGAGGCTTGGTCAGGTTCATCGAGATGTAGAAGAGCCAGTCCGCGGAGTTGACCCTGAGCAGCCCGCGCTTGCGCGCAGCCGCGACGGCCGGACCGAGCAGCCTCGGAGACGAGGTCAGAACAGCGTCGTCGAGCTCACCCGCGGTCATCCGCTTGACGATCTCGACGGCCTTCAGTCCGCCGACGAAGACGAACCGGTCCGGGTTGTTCTCCCGTGCCGCCGTACTGTCGGTCTTCGCGTCGTAGCTCGGGTTACGGACGAGGATGAGCTGCGTGTCCGAGATCCCTCGCATCGGCCGGATCGCGCCGCACGAGCTGATGTCGATCGCGTCCGAGCCCTCGATCATGTACGGGCCTGAAGAGATCAAGTCGGCCCCGTACTTGCCCGGCTTTGCTTCGAAGCACTTGCCCACCTCCGGCGGAATCGGGGCCGCCGCCGGCAGCGTCAGGCGGTGGAGGAAGTCACCAGTCGGCCGGGTCAGGTGGAACGTGATCGTCTTCGCGTTCGGCGTCACGATGCCGGCGATCGACTTGGCCTTGCTGGTGCGGTAGGCATTGAAGCCCTGAATGACGTCGAAGTAGAGGGCATAGTCCCGGAAGAGGCGCACAGCGCCTCCTTGCACAGGTCCCCGCGGCGGCGCGTTCTTCGGCCGGGCGAGACGCTCGATCGCGTAGCGGATGTCCTTCGAGGTGATCGCCCGGTTGACCGGCGGCCCGAACTCCACGCCGCTCTCGAGCGTGAACGAGTACGTCCTGCCGCCGTCTTGTGGCGTGGGCACGCGTGTCGCGAGATCGGGAACCAGCTTGTACCCAGCCGCGCCGGCGACGTGGTTGTAGCCCACGAGCGTGCGGACGAGCAGGTTCGTGTAGATCCCGAAGGCCGAGGATTCGCCGGTCGGGTCGAAGCCGTCGGACCAGAAGCCTTCCCCCCACTCGGCGTCGTTCTTCCAGCCGATCTCCCAGCCGACCCGGTACGTCCCACCCGCGAGCGACCGCGACTGCGAGCCGCGGGCGGTGGAGACAGCCACCACCGAGGCAGCCGCCGCGACGACGACGATCGCGACGGCGAGCAGTCTCCGTTTGCTGCTGTTCACAAGACCCACCTCCTAGGATGATCCGTTCACCGTCGTGCCTCTAGTCGCCGGCGCAGACGAACTTGGCGAAGAACAGCTTGGGCGGGCCGTTCTTCTCCCACGTCAGGTGGAAGAGGATCTTCCGATTGGCGCTGCTCCCGTCGGCGAAGACGATCGGCCCACTGGCCACTCCGGTGACCGCTCCCTGGCCGTCAGGTGGAGCTTGGTCGCTGGTCTTCGCCTCGTAGGTCCAGGTCCCGACGAAGGCGCCCGGCCGCGGGTCCGATGGGCCGGGCCCGTTCGCCTCGTAGAGGTCGACCGTGCCGCGCGCCTCGATCCGGACATGGGAACCGCCATTGGACGTCTCGACGATGCTCGCCATTCCCGATTCGACTCCCCTCCCCGTCACGACCTTCCCGGTGCACGGATCGGGTCCGAACCAGAAGGTCGGCTCGTTGGTCCAGGTCTCGACGCTACGGTCGACGCCCGCCCCCGCGATCGTCGGGAGCACGACCACAGCGAGCACCGTTGCTGCGATTGCGATCAATCTGCGCATCTCGGCCTCCCATCCGCCGGCCTCTCCGGCGTCTCGTTATGACGCCTCGACGCTACGAGCGAAGCCCGCTCCTCTCATCGGTGCCAGCCCGGGACCGGCCCTGTTGCTAGCACGGGATGGCAGACTCGAAGCGTGCGCGTCGTGATCGCGGAGGACGTGATGCTCACCCGCGAGGGCCTCCGCCGCGTGCTCGCGGACGCTGGAGTCGACGTCGTCGCCGAGGCGGGGGACGCCGACGGGCTGATGCACGCTGTGGCGTCGGCCCGGCCCGACTGCGCGATCGTCGACATCCGCATGCCGCCGACGAACACCGACGAAGGGATCGTCGCCGCGCAGGAGATCCGGAAGCTCCATCCCGAGGTCGGCGTGCTCGTGCTCTCCCAGTACGTCGAGCCCGGCTTCGCGATGCGGCTCCTCGAGGAGCACCCCGAGCGCTCCGGCTACCTCCTCAAGGAGCGTGTCACCGATCCTGCGATCCTCGTCGACGCGCTACGACGGCTGACGGAAGGCGAGACAGTCGTCGACCCGACCATCGTCTCCCGGTTGCTCGCGCGCCGCAGGGTGGCCGACCCGCTCGACGAGCTCACCGACCGCGAGCGCGAGGTGCTCGCGCACGTCGCCGAGGGGCTCTCGAACGCCGAGATCGGCCGGCGCCTCTTCATCACGGAGCGCACGGTCGAGGCCCATGTCAAGCAGATCTTCCTGAAGCTCGAGATCGACCAGGCCCCGGAGACGAACCGGCGCGTTCTCGCCGTACTCGCGTTCCTGCGCTCGAGCGGCGCAGCCGGCTAACTGCCCGCCGCCGACCGGATGATCTCGAGGAGCGGCTCCCGGCGCACGCAGTTGTCCAACCTGAACGAGTCCGCCAGCGCGAGCAGCTCGTCTCCGCCCACGCCGTCGAAGCAGCGGCCGAAGTCGTCGACCAGCGGCTCGGCGAGCAGGATGTGCCGCACGAGCAGGTTGATCCACACCTGCTGGCCGAACGGGAACGGCTCGAAGGCCGGGAACTCGCGCCGGAACGTCTCCTCGATCGGCTCCATGATCTGGCGGATGCCGGTGTCGAGACCGCCCCAGTGGTCGGCGCCGAGCCTCCGCTTCTTCTCCAGCACCGGCCGGATGCGCTGCAGGTAAGGCGAGTCGGG
>Ga0137369_10004760_pt1 | contig 13841 bp, 11 predicted proteins | sample SagtaG_12_FD_104918 | JGI IMG/M metagenome (GOLD analysis project Ga0137369, IMG submission 104918) | Vadose zone soil microbial communities from Sagehorn Ranch, Mendocino, California, USA - Sage1_L_113_16 metaG | ecosystem: Environmental > Terrestrial > Soil > Vadose zone | place: USA... | reverse complement strand
CGCTCGAGCCGACGACCCACCTGCCCCACGACCAGGCAAGGCCACCGTGACCAGCCGCGGGCCGGCCACGGCCGGCCGACTTGACATCTGAAGGCCTTCTCATGGAAGGAGGCCGTGAGCGAAGGAGCGCCACAGAGAATCTTTCGCCTCGCTTTGCCTGCGACTGAGTGACCAGCGACGGCCCGGAACTGTCGGTCGCGGCCAGGCCGTCGCGTGCCGACGAGGGAGGCGGCCCGACGCCGGGGCGGCGAATTCGCTTCAGTCTCAAACTCGGTCGATGCCCGGCTCCCTCTCAAGGGGAGAGAAGAGAACTTGTTATAGATTTGCGGGTAGGGAGCGGCAATGGATGACATCGTCATTCTGGACGGCGTTCGGACTCCCATGGCGGAGTACAACGGAGCCTTTTCCGACACGAGCGCGATCGACCTGGCGGTGCATGCTTCGAGAGCCGCTCTGGAGCGGTCGGCAACGGATCCGGAAGAGATCGGGCACGTCATCTTCGGAAACGCCCTGCAGACGTCCGGGGACGCCATCTATGGCGCGCGTCACGTGGCGTTGAAGGCGGGGATACCCCGGGAAGTGCCGGCCCTGACCGTCAACCGGCTCTGCGGTTCGGGTTTCGAATCGATCGTCCAGGCGTCCCACCGGATCCTCCTCGGAGAGGCTCAAACCGTCCTCGCCGGAGGCATGGAGAACATGTCGCAGGCACCGCACGTCATTCGCGGCGCGCGCAAGGGACTTCGCCTTGGTCAGGGCAAACTCGAGGATTCGCTGATGGTTGCCCTGCTCGACTCCTACTGCGGACTCTACATGGCGCAGACCTCGGATCGCGTGGCGGCGAAATACGGGATCACCCGTCAGGAACAGGACGCCTATGCTCTCTCCTCGCAGCGGCGCGCGGGGGAGGCGTGGGCTTCGTGCCGGCTGTCCGAGGAGGTCGTTCCCGTCGAGATCAAGGTCGGGCGCAAGACAGTGCGCGTCGAGAAGGACGACCACGTGAGGCCGGACACGACCCTGGAAGCCCTGGCCGCGCTGCCCCCCTCTTTCGGCGAGGGCGGCCAGGTCACGGCCGGGAACGCTTCGGGGATCGTGGACGCGGCCGCCGCGGTCGTCGTGACTTCGGCTGCCAACGCGCGCGTAAGGGGGAAGAAGCCACTGGGACGCCTGGTGGCGTCGGCCGTCGTGGGATGCGAGCCCGAGCTGATGGGACTGGGTCCCGCTCCCGCCGCCCGCGCCGCCCTGGCCGGCGCCGGCCTCAGGATGGAAGACATCGATCTCTGGGAGATCAACGAGGCCTTCGCGGGCCAGATCCTGGGCGTCGTCCGCGAGCTCGGCCTTGACCTGGAAAAACTGAATGTCAACGGGGGCGCGATCGCTCTCGGGCACCCGCTGGCCGCGACCGGCACGCGGTGCACGCTGACGCTTCTGAAGGAACTGCGACGCAGGGGATTGCGTTACGGCGTCGCCGGCGCCTGCATCGGCGGCGGTCAGGGCATCGCCGTCGTCGTGGAATCCCTGAACTAGCGCTCAGCCCCTGCCGGTCGCTTCCAGGCTGGCGCACCGAGAAACGGAGGGACGATGAAGATCGAGAGAGTCGGCGTGCTCGGCGCGGGCCTGATGGGGTCGGGGATCGCCGAGGTCGCCGCAAAGGCCGGATACCGCACGCTCGTCCGCGAGGTTTCCGAAGAGCTTGCGCGTAAAGGCCTTTCGCGCGTCGAGAACTCGCTGGCGAGGGCTGTTGAAAGAGGGAAGCTCGCCGGCGCGGTCCGGGATGCCGCCCGGGCCCGGCTCTCGACGACGACGAGCCTGGAGGAGCTCTCCGACTGCGACATCCTGATCGAGGCGATCGTCGAGAACCTGGACGCGAAGAAGGAGACCTTTCGAGCTCTCGATGCCGCCTGCAAGCCCGCGGCGATCTTCTGCTCCAACACCTCCTCGCTGACGATCACGGAGATGTCGGCCGCGACGAGCCGTCCGGACCGATTCGCGGGACTCCATTTCTTCAATCCCGTGCCGGTGATGAAGCTGGTCGAAGTCGTGCGGACGATCGCGACCTCGGAGGAGACGGAGAAGACCGTCTTCGACTTCGCCAGGTCGCTCGGCAAGGAGCCGATCCGCGCCAATGACAACTCGGGGTTCGTGGTCAACCGCCTGCTCGTTCCGTACCTGCTCGACGCCGTGCGCGCGCTGGAAGAGGGGGTGGGGACGAAGGAAGACATCGATCGCGGGATGGAGCTGGGATGCGGGCATCCGATGGGGCCACTGCGCCTGCTCGATTTCGTCGGCCTCGACACGACGTACGCCATCGCCGAGATTATGTTCAACGAGTATCGGGAGAAGCGCTTCGCTCCGCCCCCTCTCTTGAAGCGCCTGGTGCTTGCCGGCCGGTTTGGAAAGAAGTCCGGCCGCGGGTTTTACGAGTACGGAGAAACGAAATGACGGGCGAGCCGGTTCGGGTCGAGACGCGGGAAGGGATCCGCATTCTGACGGTCGATCGGCCGGAGAAACTGAACACGTTGAACGCGGCGGTGCTGGAGGCGCTCGATGGCCAACTCGCGGATGCGCAGAACGAGTCTGATCTCCGATGTCTGATCATCACTGGGGCGGGAGAAAAGGCGTTCATCGCGGGGGCCGACATCGGCGAGCTGGCGCGGCTGACGCCACTGGACGGCCGGGAGCAGGCGCGGCGCGGCCAGGCTCTTCTCGACCGGCTCGAGAATCTCTCCTTCCCGTCGATCGCCGCCATCAACGGGTTCGCGTACGGGGGAGGGCTGGAACTGGCGCTTGCCTGCACAATGCGAGTCGCCTCCGAGAACGCGAAGATGGGTCTTCCGGAGACGTCCCTCGGGATCCTTCCCGGATACGGTGGGACGCAGCGCCTGGCACGCCTCGTCGGCAAGGCGAAGGCGGCCGAGCTCATCCTGACGGCGGAGAAAGGGTTGACCGCGGCCGAGGCAGGAAGGCTCGGGCTGGTCAACCGCGTCGTCGCTCCCGGGCAGGCCCTCGATGCGGCGATGGAGCTGGCGCGGGCGATCGCGAAGAACGGGCCGATCGCATGCCGTTACGCGCTGGAGGCCATCCGCCGTGGAATCGAGATGCCGCTGCCCGAGGCGCTCTCCTACGAGGCCGCGCTGTTCGGCCTCTGCGCCTCGACGGAAGACATGAAGGAAGGGATGAGCGCCTTCCTGGAGAAACGTCCCGCCCGATTCACCGGCCGTTAGCTCATCTGAAACACAACTCCGTTCTTCTCGCGATCCTGGTGCCCCTTTGTCTGGTCTGCGCTCCAGGTCGGTTGGCGGCTCAGGCCCGTGAGGAGTCCACCTGGGGTCCCGGATTCGGCCAGAGGAGTCTCTACGTCCTGCACGTCCCCTTCTTTTTCTTCGGCCCCGCCGACACTCGCCCGATCGAACGCGGGGACTCGGAATGGACGCTCGCGACGGCGTATGCGAATACGTTCTCCCACAGCTGGCACGCTCCCAAAGTTCATGAGGACCTGGGACCTCCCGGGACTCCCTTCCGTCCCGACGAGGCCGACAGGATCCATCAGAGCTTTCCGCAGGAGACGGTGTGGTTTGTGGACGGAGAAGCCCTGCGGGCGTCTCTTGAAGGCCGCGTCGGCCTCGCTCGGGCTTTCTCCCTGACCGTCGAGATCCCTTACGTCTCTCACGACGCCTTTACGCTTGACAGTTTCATTGCATCGTTTCACCGGGCGTTCGGTCTGGGGCAGGCGGGACGGACGGAGTTTCCCAACGGCAGTTTCGTCCTGATGTTCCAGCCCTCCGACGGGACCATGACGTTCGACGGGCGAAGGCCGCGCGCCGGAATCGGCGATGTTTCTGCGATCTTCTCCTGGCGTCCTTTGGCACACCGGGGCGGCACGAGCTACGGTCTCGACCTGGCTCTCAAGGCGCCGACGGGCTCTTCGCGTGATGACAACGGCTCGGGGAGCTGGGACGGAGGTCTTCGTCTCTTCGCGGCGCGTCCCGGAAGGAGGTGGATTCTCCAGGGGGAAGCCGGCATCGTCTTTCTGGGAAGCTGGAAGGCCCCCCTGGGGATCTCTCCATCCTCCGTCGGGAGGCTTTTAATCGGTGCCGCTTATCGGTTGAGCTCCGCGACATGGATGGGTGCCTCGGTGACGTACGAGCAGAGCCCGTTTCGCAAGGCGGGCCTGGGCGCGGTCTCCAGGGCCGGAATGGAGGTCGCGCTCGGACTCGAACGGGGCCTGTCGCGCAGGCTCGCCGCCCGGGCGACCGTGACGGAGCACATGTCCGCGCTCGGCGACCGGGCCGACATCGGGTTCTCGGTTCAACTCCGATATCACCCGTAACGACAAAGGACGGCGAACGCCCAGACCGTTGAACTCTTCCGCGGCGAGGAATAGGCTCATCAAGGAAAAGAGGTGGCCGTGCATCCGCCGGAATCCGACCTGATCTAAACAATGGATGGAACCCTCATGAAATACCGCATTTTCTCGTGCGTCGCATGGGGTGTTCTCGTCGGAGGGTGCGGGCCGGAAACGCTGAATGCGGCGCCGACTCCGACGCGGACCGTGGCCGCGATGCCGATGCCGACGCCGACTCCGGTCGCCTCCACTGCGAGCACGGCCCCGACCCCGGCCACGCCGCCGGTCATGCAGCCCGACGCTCCCCAAGGCACCGACGCCGAGCGCGACGCGGTCCTTGCCAAAGACGCGACGGAGATTTTTCAGGCGTTCAGCAACGCCGAGCCGAGGCTCACCGCGGACGGCGCGACGGTCGTCTTCGAGTCGAACCGCGACGGGCTGACGCAGCTTTACGCCTCGGATGCGAAGAAGACCGACAGCCCGGCGAAACGACTCGTCACCCTCGACGAGCGCACGGGCGCGTTCTCCATCACCCCGGATGGCAAGACCGTCGTCTTCGCTTCCGACAAAGGCGCCGACGAGAACTGGTCGATCTTCCGCGTCGGCGTCGACGGCTCGGGGCTCGCGAAGATCACCTCGGGCGAGACGATGCATCGCGACCCGCCCATCGTCGTGCGCGACGTCGAAGGGATGATCGCCTACAGCGCGCGGCCGAACAAAGAGAAGGCAGGACGCGTTTACCTGCAGTCGATGGCGCCCGGGAGCAAACCGAAGCTCGTCTACACCGACTCGGGTGCGTCGTTCCTCATCGACGTGACCAAGGACGGAAAGTACGGGCTGATGGGGCGAATCCAGTCACTCTCCGATTCGACGCTGCTGCTGGTCGACTTCGCCTCTGGAACGAGCAGGCCCGTTTGGCCCGCGAGCGGCGCGCCGGAGTACGTGAGCGATGCCGCGTTCTCTCCGGACGACGCCACGATCTACCTGTCGACGGACGGCGGCGGGGAAGAAGCCGACGTCATCGCCATCGGGCGCAACGACTTCAAAGAGAAGGCGCGCTACGTGGAGAAAGAGCCGGCCACCGCACGCATCGAGGGCCTGGCGGTGGCGAGAAAACAGGGCGATCGCATCGGCATCTACGTCGACGCGGGCAATCATGCCGAGCTGCGTCTTCTCGACGCGAAGACGCTGAAATCGGGACCGGCGGTGACCATGCCGCTCGGAAGTGGCTACGAGATCCACATGAGCGACGACGGCAAGTCGCTCCTCGCGAGTTGGTCGACGCCCGATCACCCGCGCGAGATCTACGCCATCGACACGAAGAGCGGCGCGTCCCATCCGCTGCGCAAAGACGTGCGGCCGACGGTGGCGAAGCTGCCGAAGCTCGCCGCGTCGATCAAAGAGATGAAGTCATTCGACGGGACGACGGTGCCGGTGAATCTGTATCTGCCGGAGCCGATGCTGAAAGGAAAGAAGCTGCCGACGATGGTCATCGTGCACGGCGGTCCTGCGTCGAGCTACAAGATCCGCTGGTCCATTTTAAATCGCTTCTTCTCGTCGCACGGCTGGGCAATCGTCGAGCCGAACGTGCGCGGCTCGACGGGGTTCGGGCGAAGGTACGAACAGGCGGACGACTACAAAAAGCGCATGGACGCCGTGCGCGACGTGGAAGAAGTCGGCAAGTGGGCGAGCGCGCAGCCGTGGACGGACACGGACAAGCTCATCATCCTCGGCGGAAGCTACGGCGGGTACATGACGCTGATGGGCGTGACGAACCATCCGAAACTGTGGAAGGCGGGGGTCGATCTCTTTGGCGTCTACAGCTGGCGCACGTTCATGGCGACGACCTCGGGCGTCATCCGCGACGTCTTCCAGAAAGAGGTCGGACCGGACGGCGAGGGTCCCTTCCTCGATTCGATTTCGCCGGCGGCGAAGATCGATCAGGTGGTCGCGCCGCTCTTCGTTTACGCCGGGGCGAACGATCCGCGCGTTCCGCGCAGCGAGAGCGACGCCATCGTGAAGAACCTGCGCGACCGGAAGATTCCCGTCGAGTATATGGTGGCGAACAACGAGGGGCACTCGCTCGATCACCAGGGGAACATCACGACCTTCCTCGCGCGCGCGCAGCGGTTCCTGGAGACGAACTTGCAAATCGCGCCGCCCACGCCGAAGGGGGAGAAGAAAGAGACGCCAAAGGGGGCGGAAAAGCCGCTTCCGCCGTCGACAACGGTGGAGATTCCCATTCCGAATTAGGCGAGGGATCTACTCGTCGTCCCTCTTTCACTCCTCGATCGCATACGCGAGATCGCGCACGGCCGCCTCGCTCGATGGCCGACGCGGACGAGGCTGAGATAGAGCCGGGGGATAGGAACTTCGATTTCGGGCGCCAAACCGGGTGACGGATGGCCGAGGCGTGGAGGGGGCTGTGGGTGGCACTGCCGGGGCGCGACCGGCAGTCTGAAGCTCACAGAAGGAGCCCTTCTTGATCAGATACCTGCGAGGCAAAGCGTGTAAGGGCTCGTCCGCCCAGGTGTCGGGCGATCCTTACACTCCGGCTGCAGGCAGCCGCGCAAGCCAAGTCGCCTCAGGTCGTTGGCCGGTGACAAGCTACCTTCAGTGCGGGAAAGGGGGAAGCCGACATCGTCTCTCTGGGAAGCTGGAAGGCTCCTCTGGGGATCTCTCCATCCTCCGTCGGACGGCTTTTCATCGGCGCCGCCTGCCTATCGCTTGAGCTCCGCGATGCGGATGGGTGCCTCGGTGACGTACGAGCAGAGCCCGTTTCGCAAGGCGGGCCTGGGCGCGGTCTCCAGGGCCGGAATGGAGGTCGCGCTCGGACTCGAGCGGGGCCTGTCGCGCAGGCTCGCCGCCCGGGCGACCGTGACGGAGCACATGTCCGCGCTCCGCGACCGGGCGGACACCGGGTTCTCGGTTCAACTCCGATATCAACCGTAACGACAAAGGACGTCGAACGCCCAGACCGTTAATCTCTTCCGCCGTCAGTTGCGCTGGGTGCACCGCCCTGTTGACGCGCGTTTTCGCAGCTTTCAGATCGCGCGACTGTCCCGAACCGCTCAATGGAATCAGGGAAGTAATTGGGAATCGAAGGCATAAGGCTGCTCATCGCCAATCGAGAGTTTCCGAAAATCGGGATGTCGAGGGTTGAGTAGGTAGTTGAACTCCGTCTGGACAATGGCGCTTGGAACGCGCAAGACAGGTTTGAGTTTCGCATCAAGCCATCCGTCGCCGACAGTCCAGAGTTCGGGTGGAGGAGGAGAAGCCATCCACCGCGCCGGCAGAGTTTTCGGATCGACGATCAGGACGAGATCTTGAGGGATATCGACCTCGAACAGAGAGAAGGCATTGACCAGGAGACTTCGGTCGTATCCCAGATGAGCCACGATCTCGAGCGTTGCCAGCGAGACACTCCCAGCGGCGTAAACGGCCGGCTGGCCGACCCGGGTCCAACCTCCGCCGTAGAGACGCGCGCCCTCGCCATCGAAGGCGGCTGCCGCGTATTTCTTCTTGACTATCCGCCAGGCAACCGGCACGTCAGGAGAACACGCCGTGCTCTGTGCGGCCGATCAGACGCTCGACCTCGATGGCTCCGGGCTCAGTCTTTGTCATCGCCAATGGACTCACGAGGCCGAGCGCCGGGAGCGGCTTCTTCATCCAGCGCAAGGCGGCTTCGGTGTCCCCCTCGAATAACTCAACAGCCTTTCCAAAGACCCTGGACAGTCTCAGCAGACGGTCGGACTCGTCGGCGTGGAGCCGGCCTTCGGTTTTCCTTCGCTGCAGCGTACGCTCGGACATGAAGAGAACATCGGCCGTATCCTGCAGTGTCATGCGCATCACCTCGGTGAGGGAGCGAAGACTCGCGAAGGGTAGACCTCTCTCCACTCTCGATCGAAGGCTCGCGGCGTCAAACTCATGGATGCCCAGGAAAGAGGCATAGGCGTGAGGCCCTTTCGAACTCCGCACGGCCCGGCGATAGGCCTCGATGGAGGCCCGGTCCCGGCTCTTTCGACGGACCGATGTAGCCATAACGCCATATTGTACCCGCCACTCTGGCGGCAGTCAATCGCCGGTCAAGGCGGGGCGGTCTCCCGCGCCGCCGTGCAGAGGGGTCCGAGACCCCCCTGGGAGCGCGCGCGGCCTCCGCAATGAAGGCCGCATCGGAGGCTCCGCGTTACTCCCGCCTTCCGGTCGCCTACGGGAGAGCGCCGGAACGAATTAGAGACGAATAGAAACCATTTGACTTTTGCGGCAACACGTCCTATTTTCCTCCCGAGAGAGGAGATCAGTATGACGAACGTTTTCCAGACGCCTGAGAAGCTCCATCTGAAGCGCCGGCTTTTCGAGATCGGTCTCGCAACGCTTCGAACACAGGGATGGAAGGTCGAGAGGATACCCGCAGCGGGAAAGGCCAGCATGCGGTTGATCACGAAAGCCGGTAAGAGCCACAAGGTGGCCATCCGGACTACCCAAGATCAATGGCTCGCGTTCCCCCGGCGGATGGATGACAAAGGATGGCTCACGCTATCCGAGGTCGACGTGGTCTTGGCCGTATCAGTGGATGATGCTCAGCACCCCACCGCCGCGCTGGTTCATTGGATCGAAGGGGACGACATGCGCGCGCGATTCGACCGCGCCTACAAGGCGCGTCGTAAGGCCCGGTATCGGGTTCCCCTGGGACGCGGCGTTTGGCTCCCGCTCTACATCCGCGACGACCAAAACATTGTTCGCTACGTTGGAGGCGGTGCGGGATTGGACCATCCAGAGATTGCGCGGGTTCCTATCGATGGCGAAAGCCCAACGGAAGGGGGGACAAACGAGCCCTTGCACAGCGACGGCGAGGACAAATCGCTGAACATCGCGGAGGCGAAGCGCCGGCTCGCGCTGTCTCTAGGAGTCGCGGAATCAAGCATCAAGATCAGTGTCGAGGCGTAAGGGGAAAGCCGGAAGTCGGGAATAGGAACTTCGATTTCAGGCGCCAACCGGGTGACGCATGGCCGAGGCGTGGAGGGGGCTGTGGCTAGCACTGCGGGGGCGCGACCGGCAGTCTGAAGCCCACGGCGCGCTCAGGGGCGGTCTGTCGATGTTCTTCGAGGATCGTGAGGCGAGTGATTGGCGCGAGGGGATCGCGATGGGGACGGACCTCGGGCCTGGGCGGGCGCGTAGCTTCGCGGGCCGCTCGACAGGGATCAGGGGATGACAGGGACAGCGCCGGCTGCCGCAGGTGGGGCGCGATTGTGTGCGGCGCGCCCGGCGAGGTGTTCCAGCTTGTAGAGCGGGGTCTCGGCGGGGGCCGGTAATCGATACAACATCGTGAATGAGCGTGAGTCGCTGACCGCCGGCGAGCAGTTAGTCGCCTCTCTCACGAAGAAGTCCGACGGGCGCACCAGTCGCCGGCCACATGCAAAACGCGACCAATTCTGACAGGGGCCTACGTCGCTCCCGCAGCCGCGCAGTACTGTTTCAGCCGATCAACAGGCTGCCCCCCCGAGACCATGCGTCCCAGTCGCATCTCCATGGAAGCGGGGTCAGCGCACCCCTCCGCGCACGCGCACGCACCTTGGCCTAGCTATTCAGCGATTGCCGCAGAAGTTCAGCAGTGCGCCTGTACCCGTGATCTGACTGCGACCGGGCCGGGTGGAAAGCTGGGAGTAATCTCCATTCGCGAAGCTCGCCATCCGCTGTACCGGTGATCGTCCACCAGGATTGTCGATCGAGCCAATACCCGAGCGTGCGGCCGACGACCGCGTACCGTCGCGGCCACACATGAGTCGCATGCGACTTGATCGATACGGCCCGTCCGTGTTCGGCAATCGCCAACCCTCGCGCTGAGAACAGCCGGAGGAGGCCGTGTTCGGCAATGGTCCCGAGTGCAACGATCCGTCGAGCTTTCGAGCGCAGAATCCGCTGCCAAGTCCATTCAGTCTGACCGTCTACATATCGGGAATAGATCGCCGGATGATCGATCACAATCCGATCGCCGCTGTTGTCGCGTCTGAGAATCGAGCCTTCGCCGCGCTTGACAAAGCTCGCCCTGCACAGATCCAGCAATGCGACATTCTGCAGCGTCCCGCCTGCGAGCACTGTGAGGGGACCGTAGTAGCTGGGATCCGGCCGCACGACCTGCGCCACGAATTGTTCCTGGAATGCTTGCCAGGTGCGAGCGGTACGGTAATCGCTGAGAGACATGGTTGCGCCTCGGCCCGAGAACTCGCGGATGAAACCTGCGTAGGCAGAGCCGACGATGAGAACCGCATCCGGCTGTCGCCAATTCTCACCAAGGATGTCGGGCACCCACGGGAGAACCTCGTGTTCGTCAGCCATAGCTTGTTGAGCGCCGACTGCACCTGGAGTAGTCAGGACTTCGGGCGGCTGGATGCTTCGCTGAAGCGCTGGAGATTCCGACCAGATTGCGTCGTTAATTTCGTCGTTCACAAAATGAGATTCTAATTCGACCGACGCGCTCCGACCCGCGGTACAGGTGGGTCCGGCTTGCGAGGGCGTCCCACAAATCGCGGAGAACCACGCGTCACAGCTCGTGACTCAGGCTTCTGAATTTAACAGTGGAGGGCACTGTGAGGCCCTCAGCAGTCGCGCAGGGTTGTCTGGCTCACGTTTCGTGGCCACACACAGTGCCATGCAACATTCGGGAAGGGAAGAGGGATCGCACGATCTTCGGCCTGAATGGCTGAGGATCATGTTCTCCAGAATACGGGTTTGAATCCCCAAGCGAGCCTGACCTTTTTCCGTATGTGGGTCAGTTCTACTGCGGCTGCTTGAGGTAGGCTGAGCCGCAAGGGGATAGGAACTTCGATTTCGGGCGCCAAACCGGGTGACGGATGGCCGAGGCGTGGAGGGGCTGTGGGTGGCACTGCGGGGGCGCGACCGGCAGTCTGAAGCTCACGGAACGCTTAGCGGCGGCTCTGTTCGATGTTCTTCGAGGATCGTGAGGCGAGTGATTGGCGCGAGCAGATCGCGATGGGGACGGACCTCGGGCCTGGGCGGGCGCGTAGCTTCGCGGCCGCTCCGACAGGGATCAGGGGATGACAGGGACATCGCCGGGTGCCGCAGGGAGGGCGCCTCGTGTGTGACGCGTCCGGCGAGGTGATCCAGGATGCGGCGGATGAGACGCGGCTGGGTGATGAAGGAGACCACGCGCATCAGGCCTCGGCAGCGGGGACAGACGGGCGGATCGACCTGGTAGACCCTTCGGGTGAGTTGGGCCCATCGGCGGCGCAGGGCGGCCAGAGCTAGGACGGTGGCGACGGCTCTCCGCCCGGTCCTGGCGCGAGGGGCTGTGCCTCGGCGGCCTGGCCGCTGGCCTTCGCCTTACCCCGCGCCAAGTTGGAGTACGCGCCGTAGTAGTGGACGAGGTAGCGGCGGGGATCTGGGATGTGGGCCAGTACGCAGGCCCACGAGTACAGTGCATCGACAGTCTCTGCGGGCTCCTCGTCGTGGCCGCCCCGTGGCCGGTACGTGACGGTGCTTAGCCTGGTGTAAACCGCAAGCGGTCGAGACTGACGGGGTTGCGCCCGCGGTAACGGGCCCTCGAGCGAGGCCTTTCGCGCAGGCTCGCCGCCCGGGCGACCGTGACGGAGCACATGTCCGCGCTCGGCGACCGGGCCGATATCGGGTTCTCGGTTCAACTCCGATATCACCCACAACGACAAAGGACGGCGAGCGCGCAAACCGTTGATCTCTTCCGCCGCGAGGATATAGACTGATCACGGGAGGTGGCCGTGCATCCGCCGGAATCCGACCTGATCTACGACTGGAACCGAGCCGGAGGGGCGGTTTCGCCGGCCCGGGGGAAAGTCGAGCTGGACGATGAGACACTCCGCGACGGCCTGCAGTCCCCCTCGGTCAAGAGCCCTCCCGTCGAGCAGAAACTCGAGATCCTCCATCTGATCGAGGCTCTCGGCATCGATTCCGCGGACATCGGCCTGCCAGGAGCGGGGCCGCACGTCGTGCGAACGGTCACGCGGCTGGCGCGCGAGATCGTGGATGCCCACATGAAGCTGCGCCCGAACTGCGCGGCGCGAACTGTCGCGGCCGACATTGTCCCGATCATCGAGATTTCGCAGAAGGTCGGGATCCCGATCGAGGTGGCCTGCTTCATCGGCTCTTCGCCGATTCGGCAATACGCCGAGGACTGGAACCTCGGCCGCATGCTGCGCATGACGGAAGAAGCCGTGTCGCTGGCCGTGCGCGAAGGCCTCCCCGTCATGTACGTGACCGAGGACACGATCCGCGCCCAGCCGGACCACATCCGGCAGATGTATACCACCGCCATCCGGGCGGGAGCCGGCCGTGTCTGCGTCTGCGACACCGTCGGACACGCCACGCCCAACGGCGTTCAGAACCTGATTCGCTTCGTCTCGGACCTCGTCAGAGAGACCAACCCGGAGGTCAAGGTGGACTGGCACGGGCACCAGGACCGGGGTCTCGGAGTCACCAACGCCATCTGGGCGCTGGAAGCGGGTGCCCACCGCGTCCATGGTTGCGCCCTCGGGATCGGGGAGCGGGTCGGCAATACGCCGATGGACCAGTTGCTCGTCAACCTGCAGCTTCTGGGGTGGATCGACCGTGACCTGACGCGCTTGAACGACTATTGCGCGGCGGTTTCCAAGGCGACCGGTGTCCGCATCCCCGACAACTATCCCGTCGTCGGGCGCGATGCCTTCCGCACCGGCACCGGCGTCCACGCGGCCGCGATCATCAAGGCCCGTAAGAAGGGGGACGACTGGCTGGCCGACCGGGTCTACTCGGGCGTTCCCGCCAGCATGATCGGGCGCAAGCAAGTCATCGAGGTCGGCCCGATGAGCGGTCTCTCCAACGTGCATTGCTGGCTGGAGAACCACGGCATCGAGCCGAGGCCGGAGCTTCAGGAGGCCATTTTCCTCCGGGCGAAGGAGAGCGACCGGGTGCTCTCGAACGAGGAGATTCTGAGCATCGTCTCGAGCTTCTCCTCCGCCGCCGCGGCGCGGTGAGGGGAAGCTCCAGGTTCCAGATTCCAGATTCCAAGGATTTCCTGGACCGGCATCTTCCGACCTATCTGGATCACCTCGCGGTTGAGAGAGGATTGTCGGCGGCGAGCCTGAAGGCCTATCGCGGCGACCTGGAAGCCTTCGGGCGGTGGCTCGAGAAATCGAAGCTCGCCGCGTCCAGAGCGCAGCGCGAGAATCTTTCCCGATACTTGAGAGAGCTGAAATCGCGTGGCCTCTCGCCGCGTTCGATGGCGCGCGCTCTGTCGGCTGTCAGAGGCTTCTATGGATTTGCGGGCGCGTATCTGGGTTTTGAGCGGGACCCGACGGCCGACCTGGTCAATCCCAAGACCGGCCTCTCCCTGCCGAAGACTTTGAGCGAGGAGGAGGTCGAGGCATTGCTCGAAGCTCCGGACTGCAGGCGGCCGCTCGGCGTGCGCGACCGGGCGATGCTCGAGCTGATCTATGCCTCGGGACTGCGCGTTTCCGAAGTCGTTTCGCTG
>Ga0137369_10004759_pt1 | contig 13842 bp, 3 predicted proteins | sample SagtaG_12_FD_104918 | JGI IMG/M metagenome (GOLD analysis project Ga0137369, IMG submission 104918) | Vadose zone soil microbial communities from Sagehorn Ranch, Mendocino, California, USA - Sage1_L_113_16 metaG | ecosystem: Environmental > Terrestrial > Soil > Vadose zone | place: USA... | reverse complement strand
TGGAGAATCTCCTGTTGCGGCCGCATCTGGTTCTACCGTCGCCGATGCCGTTTCGTCGATCGTTGTTGGAGCGACCGCCGATAGCAAAGATGCCGGCTCGGCGCTCGCATGTCGCGACGATGCGCGCCTCCGCCGCGTGCCGGTAACCGATTGGCGAGCTGTAGTTGAAGTACCTAATGCGGTAGACACGTTCGATTGACGACCCATCGCACTTGGTTCAGGTGATTCTTGGCTCGCTATCGAGGGCGATGCTGCGGCCATGTTCGCGGTGACAACTCGGGCAATCTCCATGCGATCAATATAGAGCGCACGCGAAATACGTTCGGCCTGATCGCTGTCAGGCAGCAGGTCTCCGTTGAGGAAGCGTTTCAATGTCTGGCTGTCGAGTTGGGCGCGCGCTCGCAGCGCATGCTGGGTAATTCCCTCCATATTGCGTTTCAGCCACATGCCAAACGACTCGTCACATGGAAGTGTCGTCAAATCCACTTGTTCGGGGTCACGATTGATTGCTTTGGCGAGCGCGTTCAGCGGATGAGAATCAGCGCCCTGGAGGCGCCCTGTCAGCACCTGATGAAGAATATCAGGATGGAGATCAATATTCCTCGCGTAATCAACGAGGGGAAGCTGTCGTTCCATTGCGCCATAAAAAAGCTCTACGGGAAGTGGCATCTTTTTCGTGGACAGCGACGCTGTTGCCATAGGAGCCAGCCTTCTATGCGATCGTAACAACCAGTTGCTTGCTGTATTTCGTCAGTGGGCTCAATTGTGGTGTAGAACAAGTGTACCATAAATCGGTTTTTATCGCAAGAGAAGGCCTTATACGGGCTTCCCCCGTCTAGCTAAGGCCAGCAGTTTCTGCCAGCCATCGCTGGCCTGAGCGAGCGGGGAATCATGGCCCAGACTGCCACAGCAGCCTCACGAGGTGGTTTCCCCTCGCCCGTCACAGATCGGTTGCGCCCCTCATTGAGACAACTTGGGAGCGTTGTCTGATCTGTATCACTTTCAATAATGTGCGCTATGGACACTAAGCAGCGCATTCGTCGATTGGAAACGAGTGTCAATGTACCGAACTCTGCACGAAGCCAGGCACCAAAATCGCACCCATCTCGGGCGCCCAAGGCGGTCGGACAACATGCGCGTGTTCGGCCACACCACATCCAAACGGAACGGTCGTCTGTTACTCGTTCAATACTGGCAGCACCTCCTCAATGAGCATTTCCAGCGTGGTCAATCCGGGAAACCCTCCGCAATCGAGCATGAAATAATCGACGCCCAAGTCGATGAAGCGGCGCATCTGTTCGACCACTTGCTTCGGCGCGCTGACAAAGCCAAAGTGACGGCAATGAGCATATCGATACCGCACCTTCCGCACCACTACCCACAAAGCGCGAGCGGCACGGGAAGCGGCAGGCTCAAGAGGAGGGACACGAGCTACGCGAGGCGTTAGCGCCCTATCTCAGTCTGCCTGATCTTCGCCGCCTCGCCGTCGGCGCGGACCTCCAGCACGCTCTTCTTGACAGCGGCGAGGTACCAAAAGATGTCCAGGCGCTTCTTGATACACTGGCCCTACTATTACGTCCGACCAAGCGGGAGCAAGTCAAAACTCCCTGTGATATTGCGGCGCTTTTGATCGTTGAGATGGGGTATCTTGACCAGGAGCAGATGCGGGTTGTGTGCTTGAATACGAAAACCGTGTGCAGAAAATTCATCTGGTGTACCAGGGAAGCCTCAATGCCTCACTGATTCGCGTGGGCGAAATCTTCAGTTGAGGCAGAGTGAAGACACACCCACTGGCTTGCAAATGACCTTGCCAATATTCCCCGCCACATGGCGCGAGATCCAAACACAAGGCTACCCCGGCCAGCGCTCCATCCTGCGTGACTATCTGACGTGCCTGCGGAAGAGACAGGGCCTGCCGCCGTGTAGTCGGAGCGGTGGGGCGAACAGCAGGGTGGTTCCGCCCCGGAAGCCACCGACGTTGCAAACGCTGACGTGGCTCATTATCGGGCACACGGATATCCTGAGCGCTGAGGAAGCGGCGGATGTGGCTCATGCGCGAGAGGCCCATCCGGACGTCGCCATGGCGACAAGCTTGGCACAAGACTTCACGGCAATGCTGCGCAATCGCCAACCAGACCGTCTCGATGCTTGGCTCGACCGGGCGGCTGCCAGCCGATTGGTGCCCTTCGGCAATTTCGCCAAGAGCCTGCGTCAAGACCAGGCGGCGGTGCGGGCGGCACTGACGCTTGAGTGGTCGCAAGGCCCGGTGGAAGGGCACATCAACCGGCTGAAGCTCTTAAAGCGGCAATCCTATGGACGTGCGAAGTTGGATCTCTTGCGAGTGCGTCTACTCGATGGGCGAAGTGTGAGCCGGCTACAGGGATCACCAAAAGGTCGGATGAGCCAAAAGGACGTCGGCGTTGACATGAGGGTGTAGCCGCCGTGGGTTTGAGTTGGCGCGGCTGCCGCCCGCGACGGATGAGTGGACGGCCACAGTGAGGACAAGTCGGGTGGTCAACAGCGCTGGCCTGCCAGGCGCTGGTCTCATGTTGAAGCGCCAGGTCTTCGAGCATGCGGGCGCGCAGGCGATGCCAGCATTCATCCAGCGCTCGCTCAATTTCGGTTAAGGTTGCATTGGGGTGCTGTAAGCGCCAATCACGCATGCCCGTAAAGATATCATAGCTGCCTGCATCTGGGGTTAGGTCGGAAGACTCGCTGTCCATCGCTCCTCCTCACGATATGATTTTCAGCAAATGCTATGTCCGATCCAGCAAATATGCAAGACCCAACGCAAGAGTCTGACGGGCACCCGCCAAGACAGAGTATATTGACACACATGCTATACTTGAGCAAATTTCGGGGATTATATGACAATATCCGCACTTGAGCTCCCGTGACAGACGAGATGCTTGAGTATGTTGTGTCTGTTTATCCTGTTGATGATACCGTTGCTCCCAGTACACGAGTCAAGCTCCGGAGGTAGCATCGGATGAAGTCGAGCTTGAGCAAGCCCTGATTATCGAGTGTCAGTTTCTCGTAGCAGGAAGCAACGGCTCGGGGCTCCTCCAACAACCCAACACACTGCTCAACGACCGAACGGCGTTGAATGCCACGCGTGCGCAACCGATGCCGGCTCCACTAGACGCCGTAGGCGCGAACAGCGTTCCACTGCTCCCAATAGAATCTGGTCATGGACATTCAGTGGAACCTGGAGAGCCATCACAATGCGCTCCAATGTGCCATAGCGCCGTCACCAAACTTAGCAATCTACACGGTTTGCCACGGATCGTAGCGCGGCGGTACATCCCTCTAGGCGGCTCCCGGCACCAGTCGCTACACGATCCCATTGATGATTCCGCTGGTGCTCTGACTATGCTGTCCTTGACAGCGAGCGCGACGTCATGATGTTAGGGATGGCTTCAACGCCCTAACTACGCGACGGCGAGGCCGATCCAGGATCGTTGGAGGGATTTCACGCCATGGCCGACGCAGTAGCACCTGAGTTCGCGCGCTTCATCAAGGAAGAGCGCCGCACCAGCAGACTTCCTGCCTCACGAGAACAGCTCGCAGAAGGTGAGCTCGCGCACCCGGTCTTCGTCGAGAATGGGCGGGTGTCCGAGTTCCTGCGTGTCGCGGCGAAGCGAGCGGTGGGTCTCTTTCGCCCGACCAAGCGTACCGAAGTCGTCTGGGTACATGGGGACAGCGAACTTGCCGTCAACCTGGTCGAGCTCGATGTGAAGCTCTCGGGCGGCCTCATCTACATCCTCATTCCGGTGCGCTGTGACCAGACAGGCAATGCGACGATCGAGGTCGTCTTCGCGGTTGGCAGCCCTGATGAGCCCGCGGGCCTCTACGCCTCCACCTATCGGCGCCCCAATGGCCCCCCACTGATCGTCGAAGCCTGGGGAGAGGCGCTCGTCGCTTTTGCCTGGCAGTGTGTCCTGGGGATGATCAGCGGCATCGCGGGCGCGACCGGAAAGGATGCGCGCGGAAACGTCCTCGTTCCGGTCGAACTGACCGCATCGGACAAGGGCATCCAGATCGTGCCGATGGCCCGGCATCGATTCGCCGGGTCGAGCAGGCTACGCACGACCACAAAGACGCGAGGTGCGCGATGACCATCGCCGCCAACGACCTGGGCGTACTGGGCAACCTGGCCGTCGCGCTCGGGATCTTCACCTCGTCGGGGGAGCCAAATCCCAACTGGTTCGGCGACCCCGAAGCCTCGCTCAAGATGGTGCTCGCGAACGACGACCAGCGCGACGCGTTGGTCGCCTTCGTCGACGAGGCGATGGGCGGGGCCGACCGCACGACCGATCCGACGGGCGTGATTTGGCTGCCGATCGTACATCTCGACGACCCGGATTTGACGATTGCCGTCACGGTCGACGAGGCGCAGCCAGATGGCATCCACATCGGCGTTGGCATCTCCGTGCGCACGGCCACTCCAAAGTCAATCAACTCGCTTGCCATCCCGCTCTTCCGCGCGCAAAAGGAGGGCGGCCCTCCCGTCTCAACGCCCCTGCTTCTGGGCTCACCCGGCGGGCACATTCGCATCGCCACGGCGATCACGATCGACGAGACGGCGGCGGTCCCCGGCGTGGCGCGCCTGGGGGCGATCGGTCTCGACATCGACATCCCAACCGCGCCGAGCGATTCGCGCGATCCGGTCTTCGGGTTGAGCCTGACGGGTTTCCAGCTCCCCGGCGCTACACAACCGCGCGACATTCGCATCGCCGCCGATGGGCTTAGCGAGCTCGACGACGCGGTTCTCGATCTGGTCCTCGCGCTTGTGAGGGCCCAGGCCGACTCTGCGGCGCCTGGCTCGGCAATTGCGGCGATCGCTGGCCTGCTTGGGCTGAAAAACGGCGACGCCATCCCCGACTTCCCGATCGCGCAACTCCCGACGCAGGGGGTACACGCCATCGCCGCCTGGCTGCACGGCGTCATCACCACAACCGCCAGCCGCGACGCCTGGATCGGCTATCTCGCCGGCCTGCTCGGCGGGACTCGCGTCGGCGATAGCGTCGCATTCGATCTGGGCGGGAGCGCCGACCTAACGATCGGATTGCGCGTCGACACCGGCCCGACCGGCAACGCGCGGCTGACGCCAATGCTCGGCGTCGAGCTTGGCAACGCCGGCACCCGTGTCGAGGGGCGCGCGGACCTGTTCCAGATCGACCTAGTCACGGGTGCCGCGGTTGCACTCCCGCAGTTCGGCGTCTGGGCCGCCGCCGGGCGCCCGGGCGTTGGGAATCGCATCCTCGACGTCACTAACCCGACCGTCGCGCGCGCCGATACCTTGCGAGTGGGCTTTGCGCTCGACACGCAGCGCCGCCTGACCTTTGTGCTGGCCGCCGATGGCGTGGTGCTCGGCACGCACGACTACACCACCCTCGATCTCACGTCGCCCGACGCGGTGATGGATGCAGTTGGGAACACGGTGAGCGACGTGGCCGCGCAGCTGCTCGCGAATTGCGGCAGCGCCCTCGGCGTCGTCCGGCTGCTGCTCGGCCTCGACGCGCCAGCCGGGGTGACGGCTGTTACCCTGCCGGCGCTCATGGCCGATCCAGTCGGCGCGATGAGCGGCTACTGGCGCGACCTGATCGTCGCGCCCGCCGGGGCCGCGACCAGTGTCCTCGCCGCTCTACGCGACGCCCTGGCCGACGCGAGTGAGGCGACTTCGGCGATTCGGGGAACGGGGACGGCGCTCGACCCATGGTGCGTCCCGCTGATCGGCCCGTTGCAACTGGAAGTGGTGGCGAACGGTAGCGTTCTCGCTGTGAACATCGTCGCCGCGACAAGCGTCGACACGCTTGGCCAGCGTTGTACCGTGGTGGAGACGCGCCTCGCGGCCACGTTGGCCGAGCTCGACCTGTCGGCGCGATCCGCGAGCCTACTCCCAGGCGTTGAGGGCGTGCTCTCGGCGCGCGAGCGTGGCATCAGGCCGCCGCGCGTGACTATGGCGCTTGGTGACGGGGCGGCGCTCACGGCCAGTGGCGTCGGGCTGCGCCTCGGCTGGACCCCGGCCAGCGGGCTCGCCACGAGCATCCAGGCCCCCGACCTGGCCCTGAACATCGGAACCGTCGCACTCCCGATCACGCTTCCGAGCATTGCCGCGGATGGCACCGTCACCCTGCCCGCCGACGCATGGGATGGAGTTCAAACGCTTGTCGGATACCTCGGCGCGCTGATTGGTGGTTTCCTCGGCGACATCGTGGACGCACTCGGATGGACGACCGAGGTACCCACCGCTGGCAGCACATCCACCACACGAGTCAGACTCCGCCTGGCGGACATGGTCGCCAATCCAGAGGCCGCGTTCGGCGACTGGCTGCCGCGCCTGCTGATGAGCGATATTGGGCCACAGGCGCTTGCCGTCCTCGCCGATCTCTTCGCGGGCTCGGGGCCGAACCGCGGATTCATCGAAGGGACGGGACATCCCGACGATCCATATCGCTTCGCCATTGCCGACGCCCTTCCCAATATTGCGGTCTGGTTTCCGCCGGCTGGGTTGGAGAAGCGCGTCGTGGCCGCGCCGGAGGCGCTGCAGCGCTGGCGCCCTGGCGACCCCGGGCTGCCGCCGGAGGCGCTGGCCGCCTGTCTCGCCGCCGAAGCAAGTGTTGCGAGCGACGTGCGTGCGCTGACCGATGGGCGCGACGTGGCCGGAGGGATCGCCGCCATTGGGCAGCGGTGGATCGGCGGCGACGGCCGGATTGTCCCCCCGCCAGCAGCGCCCACGGGTGTCGCGATCGACCAATCCGGTTTCGCGGCCGGGCAGTTGTTCGGCGCGCTCAATCTCGAGGATCTGACCGGCCGGATTCCGACCACCACGGTCTACGTCGGGCTCGGGGCGAACGCGTGGCCGCAGGCGCCGGCCGGTCGCAAGGTCGCTCTCACCGCGCCGGGGCTCGATGCCTCGATGTTCGCTCCACCAGCGGCAGCGGCTGGCGACTGGTTCGTCGCGCTGGGCAGTCGCGCCGACTGCCGCCTTGCCGCGAGCACTACCGACGGTACGCCCGAACAGGCGGCGCGCCTGGCGCGCGTTCTCGATGCCCTCGCCACGGTGAGCAACGACATCGCCGTGGTTGCAGTGGCGGGCGCCGGGCACGCGGCGCGCCTGGCCGCGCAGGCGCAGGGCGCCGTCACCGATCTCGTCACGCTCGGTACCCCGCTCAGCCCGATTTCGCTGACGGCGATCAGCACGCAGCCGACCGCCGACGCGCTGCGCCTGCTCTACCGCCTGCTTCCGCCCGCGCTCGCCGCCGATCCATCGGATCCCGGCGCAGAAAGGGAGGATGCCGACCTCGCGCTCGGCCGCGCGCTCGTCACGGCGATGATGGAGCTGGTCGAGCGCGCCGACCCCTCGGCCGACCTGCGCCCTCCCGCCGTAGCACCGCCAGTGCCGCGCGCCGGGCTAGCGGTCACTTCGGTGTTCGGGGTCGTTTCGGAGAGCCAAGTGAGCCGGGCGCTCACCGCGATCGTCGCCGCCGGACTGGCCGAACGCGCGCGCATTCGTGCGGCGACCCCACTGCCCGATGCGACAGGTGTGCACGCCGGTGTGCGCCTGGTGCTCCCGGCCACCACCAGCGGCACGCTCTCGGTGAGCGGCGACGCGCTCTTGACCTTGTTCGGCTCTGATGAAGCAACGGGCATGGATACCTCCCGCCACCTGCGGGCACGCCTACGCGTCGCCGATCGCCTCGGCTGGCTCAGCTCCACGCCCGACCTCGAGCTGCGCATGCTGACGGCCGACATCTCCGTGCCACTCGACGGGAGCTCGCATGGCCAGGCGACAGTCACGCTCCACGACGCGCGCGTCTTCGGGCAGTCGTGGGAACGCCTCATGCTTGGGAACGCTCCGGAGAATATGCCGGTGCTCCCGGAGGCGCGCGTGCTCCTGGCCGCCGCGGTTCAGCGCATCACCGCCGACGTCGCAGGGACGGCGTCGGTCGCCCTCACGCAGCTCCTGACCGCGCTCGGGATCGTCGGGACAGGCGGCGGCGTGATAGGCGACGCGGTCGACCAGCTCATACACGACCCGGGCGGCCTGCTCCGACAGCGCCTTACGGCTGCCCAGAGCGACCTGTCGAGCACCCTTGCGGCGCTGCTCGGCCCGCTCGGGGCGACGCTCGATCTGGGGGCGCGTTCCGTCCGTGTGAGCGGCGGGAGCGACGCGAGCGGGCGCTTCGGCTGGCACGCCGATGTCACCGCGTCGCCCATCGGGGTGTCGGGGCAAGTGCGCTTCGGCGCCGATACGCCATCGCAGCCTGCTGGCGGGCTCAACGCGATCATCGACCTACATCCGCTGCATGTGTCGCTGCAATGGCATCAGCCGGGGGGCGCCACCGACAGCGCCACGCTCTGGCCAAGCCCCGAGGCCGCGCCGCTGGCGCGCATGCTGGCGAAGGCGGCGCCGAGCCTGGGCGGGCATATCGCGATCGAGTTGATGCGTCGCGCCGACGAAACGGCGCGCCCGGTGCTCGACGCGGTGCTCGACGCGTTCGGCCTGCTTAGCGGTGTGGCGACCGACGCCGATCGCTCGATCCGTCCCCTGGCGGGCCTGCTCGCCGATCCGGCAGGATGGCTCCGCAGCGCCGACTCGTTGGCGGCGAGCCCCGCCAAGATCCAGGGACTCTTCGACGCATTGCGGCCATTGCTCGGCGTGGCGGGCGCGGCGGGGTCGCCGATTGCCTTTGCCAATGGCGTCGCGCTCTCCGTGACCGCCGATGGACCCGGCGCCCGCCTCAGCCTCGACGTCGATCCGACAGTATGGGCCGCGCCAAACGGGATCGCCGGGCGGCTCGCCGCGGGGCTCGGTGCGACCCTCTTGGTGGCCCCGTCAGGCCCACCTGCGCTCGGGCTCGACTTGCACGTCGGCCTGACCGGCGCGCCCGCCGGGCGCCGAGCCGCACACGCGCAGCTGAGCGGAGGCGGTGTCCAGCTGTTCCTGCGCCCAACCAGCGGCAGCGACATCCCGCTTGTGCCCTTCGCCGGGCTGGGCGCGTTGGCGGCTGCCGCCGAGGCGGCGCTGCCCTTCCTGCTCGACCAGCTCGCGGGGATCGGCGGGACCACCGGCAACCTCGTGGGGACGGTCGGCGACGCGCTCGCGCTGCGCACGGGGAATCCGAAACGATTTGACGGCGACAGACTGCATACGTGGGCACTGAATCCGGCGGGGGCCCTGACGGCGGCAGTTCCTTCGATCGTCTCGACCGGACTCACGACAATCGCCCCGCTGCTCGATGCCTTCGTGCCCGCGGCAGTCAACGTCGCCGCGACGGCAAGCGTGCTCAGCGTCACGAGCGGCGACTTCGCGCTGGCGTGGAACCCGGCCACTGGTGCGGTCGCATTGACGGGCGATGGTGTCGCCGTACCCGGTGTCGATCAGATTTCGTTTACGATCGCGCTCAGTGCGGCGGGGATCGCTGAGCTGGCCGTTACGCTGGGGCCCGCCGCGATCGACGCGGGGGGCGTGGCGCTCCGTCCCTTCGTCACCGTCGGGGCGGGGCTCAGCCCTACTGGCGGGCGTCGCGTCGCCGTCGGCATGGCGATCAACGACACGCACCGCTTCGCCGCACGGTGGCTCCTAGACACGCAGGAATTCGCGCTGGTCGCCAGCGATGGTGTAATCGCGACCGCGGTCGACACCAGCGACCCGTTGGAGGTCGCCCTGCGCATCGTGGAAGTCGTGGCCGACCTGGTGGCCGCCGTGGCGATGGCGCAGCAGCCAGTGAAGGACCTCCTGGCTCTGCACGTCGTCGCACCGAGCGCGAGCGACCCCGACGGAACGACAGTGCGCAACATGCTGCGCGGCGTCGTGCTCGAGGACGTGAACGAGCCAGCCGAGTTGATCGGCGGCCTGTTCGACCCGGCGACGCTCCTTGGGCGCATCCACAAGCTGTTCGGCAACATCGCCGACGCGGGGATTTCGATCACCGTCGAAGGACTGACGATAACGTTTAAGAAAGAGGGCGGGATCATCGGCATGCAAGCCGGGCTCGCCAACCGCTTCGAGCTGCTGAGCGGCGACGTCATGCTCTGGCTGGAGAACGACGACGCGTGGATCGACGGCAATCCCACGGGCGACGGTGGCCTGTTCGTCGGCTTCCTGCCCGATACGCTGCCACTCACGTTCACGCCGAGCCTGACGGTGAACGGCGTCGGGCTGCGGATCGGCAAGAGCTCGGGGCCGCTGCTCGACTTCGGGATCACGCTCGAATCAATCGCGCTGCACACCTTCGCCGAGTTCAACCAGACTGGGGCGGTCGGGGGCGGCGTGCAGCTGCAATTCTCCAACCTGGCCGTCTCGGCCGGCGGGGCGAAGGGCGACAATGGCATCGCGCAGGGGATCATGCGCGACACCGGCCCGACCTCGCCCAAGCCGGCCTTCTCGCCGGCGCTCGCGATCCAGAAGCACGGCAGCAATCCGGTGTCGGTCACGCTGCGCGCGGGCGATGGCGATGGGCCGTGGTGGATCGCCATCCAGAAGGGATTCGGCCCGCTCTACCTCGAGCAGATTGGCTTCGGCGCCACCATGCCGCACGGGCGCGTGGAGCGCATCTCGCTGCTGATGGACGGCTCCGTCTCCATGTTCGGGCTGACCTGCGCGGTCGACGATCTGCAGATCACCTACATCGTCGCCAACGGCGACTTCTTCAACCCGAACCACTGGGCCGCCGACCTGGCCGGGCTGGCCGTCTCGGCCGACATGGCCGGCGTCACGATCGCCGGCGGGCTGCTCAAGCAGACGACCGACAAGGGGATCGAGTATCTCGGGATGTTGCTGGGGCGCTTCGGCGTCTACGGCATCACCATTTTTGGCGGATACGGCGAGGGCGAGCAGAACGGCCAGAAGTTCACCGCCTTCTTCGCCGTCGGCGCCGTCAATGGGCCGATCGGCGGCCCGCCGGCCTTCTTCCTGACCGGCATTGGCGGCGGCTTCGGGATCAATCGCCTGCTGGTCGTCCCCGGCGACCTCTCGCGCTTCGGCGACTACCCGCTGATCCAGGCGCTCGACATCGCCGCCAAGCCGCAGAATCCAATGGATCAGCTACGGGCGCTCGGCCAGTTCTTCCCGATGTCGAAAGGAACGTTCTGGTTCGCCGCCGGGCTCTCGTTCAACAGCTTCGCGCTGGTGGACGGCATCGCCGTCATCGCCGTGCAGATCGGCGATGGCCTCGACATCAACCTGCTCGGCCTGGCCCGGATGGCGCTCCCGCGCCCGCAGGTCGCGCTGGTCTCGATCGAGATCGCCCTGCTCGTCCGTTTCTCCAGCTCCGAGGGCCTGCTGTGGATCCAGGGCCAGCTGACCGACAACTCGTGGCTGCTGTATCCCGATATCAAGCTGACCGGGGGCTTCGCCTACGTAATCTGGTTCAAGGGCGAGCACCGCGGCGAGTTTGTCCTGACCTTAGGCGGCTACCATCCGGATTTCCACCGCGAGGGTTATCCGCAGGTCCCGCGCCTTGGGTTGCGCTGGGGCATCGGCGACGCGATCGTGATCAAAGCCGGGAGCTACTTCGCGCTGACATCTGAGGCGCTGATGGCCGGCGGCGACTTCGAGGCCTCGGCGCACTTCGGCCCAGCCTGGGCCGAGGTCAAGTTCGGCGCCCACGGTATCATCTACTTCGATCCGTTCCGCTACCAGGTCAATGCGTATGCGCGTATCGCCGCGGGTGTCACGATCGACACGTGGATCTTCGGTGAGATCACCATCTCGATCAGCCTGGGGGCGCGCATCGACGTCACGGGACCCGACTTCCACGGCAGCGCCACCTTCGAGGTCGGCCCGATCGAGCTGACCGTCGAATTCGGCGGCTCGGATCAATCAAACAAGCAAGCGCTCGGCCCGGCGGCCTTCATCGAGAAATATCTCGAAGCGACCAATGGCGGCGGCGCGCTCGCCCACGCGCTAGTCACGTCGTTCGGCGCGCTGCCGGCGAAGGGCGAGGACTCCACCCCCGATGGATCCGCCGCCAGGCCGTTCGTGGTTGTGGTCGAGTTCGGCCTGACCTTCACCAGCACTGTTCCAGCCACCAAGGTCACGCGCACCCTGGCAACGGCGGATGCGACGACCTCGCACCCGTCGAGCGACTCACTGGGCGTGGCGCCGATGGAGGTGAGCGATATCGAGCCGACGATCATGCTCAGGTGGGAGCACGCGGGGGTGGCGCAGACGTTCCCGTTTGTCGCCACGCCGCGTCGGTTTGGCAGCTTCCCGGCCGGCATCTGGGGACTTCCGCAGGATTCGAACAACCGCAAGGTTCCCAAGGCGAAGATGATCGAGGCGCTCAACGAGCTCAATCTCGAGTCGCGCGCCGCCGAGTCACCCGCTGGCCCGGAAATTCCGTACTACCAGGTTGAGATCGGGAAGCGCAAGCCGCTGCCGTTCACCCGCCGCACGATCGACGTCACGAAGATCAAGACCCAGGCGGCGGCGGTGGAGGCACTCATCACCGAGCCGGTCTCCGTCCCGGCCGCGTTCGCTCGGGCGCGCGCCTTCCTCAGCGCGACGGCAACTCCAACTGCGCTGGCGTCGCTGCGCGGCGAACGGCAGTCGCCGCCGCTGCTTGGCACGCTTACCGAAGGATTGCAGGCCGATCCGGCGACGGTCGTCCCTGGCATTGGCGCGAAACCCCCGGGCAAGGTGTACGATCACTTCGTGGATGCGCCGGAGGCGGTTGGGATGCTGTCGGGCGCGAGCGTCGATATTCGCGTGGTGTCGTCGGCCCGCACGACTGTGAAGGACTCGGCGCGTGCGTGGCGCGTTGCGCCACCGACATTTGCATCGGTGGAGGCGGAGCGCAGCCGCTCGATCGCCGCGCGCCTCGTGCTCGCCGACCCCGAAGCGGTCAGCACCGGGCGGCGTGGCACGCTGATCGGCAACGTCGATGTGCCACCATCCGCCATCGCGCACGCGGCGCCGGCGATCGTGGCACGCACGGGCGCGCCGGGGTACGAGCAGCTCAATGGCTTCACCACCGGTCTGGTGGCTAACCGGCGTGGCGCTCGGGCAACCGCGGCTGGCCGGCCTCGCGATCAGGCAACCGCGGGCGCCACTCTCACGCCCGGACAGATCGTCGTACTCAAGCTGCCAAATGCGCGCGCCGATGCGGCGCTCGACGGCGATCGGCCGCGCCTCGGCGTCAGCGGGCTGCCCGCCCGCGTCGTCGTGCTCGCTCATGGCGGCAGGGTGCTTGCCGATCGCCTGGTCGGCGCGGGGCTGTCGCACGCCGGCCAGGACGACTCGATCGTCGAGGTGGTGCGCGGCACCGAGCGGATCGTGGCGATCGGGCAGGGCGATACGCGCAGCGCCGCCTTCGACGCCGGGTTGACCGGGTGGCATGCGGGGATGCAGATGGCGTATGTCGGATGGTCCACGGCGATTGCCCCCGGATGCGTCGTACGCTCGTCGGGCGAGCCGATCCGGCTGCACCGCGAGCGCGTCGAGGCCGGGTGGGTCACGGGCGCCGAGCTTGCGCGCGGCGTGAGCACCGTCACGACGACCTTCGCCGAAGCCCCGACGACAGTGGTGATCGTTCTCGACGACCCGGCCGCGTTCGGCGACGAGGTCGGCGGCCGCCAGCTGCTGCTCGGCCTGGACGGCGCAAATCGCGCGCGCGACGCCGCAGGCGCGGAGCGCCCGCCCGTGCTCCTGGTGATGGAGAATCGCAGCGTGCTGGCCTACGACGTCGTTCCCGAGCGCAACAAGCCAGTGGTGGTGACGATCGCCAGCGAGCTAGGATGGTCGCTGGTGGGTGTGATGGGATCGTCGTCGCTCGACGCGGCCGGCGCGATTGCATTCATCTCCGCGCGCGGACTCGACGCGGCGCAGCGCCC
>Ga0137369_10004749_pt1 | contig 13854 bp, 8 predicted proteins | sample SagtaG_12_FD_104918 | JGI IMG/M metagenome (GOLD analysis project Ga0137369, IMG submission 104918) | Vadose zone soil microbial communities from Sagehorn Ranch, Mendocino, California, USA - Sage1_L_113_16 metaG | ecosystem: Environmental > Terrestrial > Soil > Vadose zone | place: USA... | reverse complement strand
GGGACCGAGGATGCAAAGGATCTCGCCGCGGCGGATCTGAAGGTTGACCCCCGCCAGGATTTCCTTGCCGCTGTAGCGCTTCCAGACGTTCTTGAACTCGACGATCGTTTCGGGAACCGGCGCGGGACCCGGTGGAATTCGCTCGGGGGGGCCGGGAAGAGCGCTCATAGGGCCAGGAAGAGCTTCGTCAGGAAGAAGTCGGAGATGAGCACGCAGATCGAGGCCAGCACGACCGTCCGCGTCGTGGCCACGCCGACGGACGAAGCTCCGCCTTCGACCTTCAAGCCGTTCCAGCAGCCGATGAGCGCGATCTCGAAACCGAAGAAGACGGTCTTGGAGAGGCCGCTCATGATGTCCGAGATCGCGAGCTGGTTCCAGATGCTGCCCAGGTAGTCCTGAGCCGTCATCCTCAGCTCGACGACCGCGATCAGGAGACCGCCGAGGATGCCGAGAACGTCGGCCAGCGCTGTCAGCACGGGCAGCATCATCACCGTCGCGAGGACCCTCGGCACGACGAGGCGTCGGACAGGGGAGATCGCCATCGCCCGCAGCGCGTCCACCTGCTCGGTCACCACCATGGAGCCGATCTCCGCCGTAATTCCGGAGCCAACGCGGCCGCCCACCATCAGCGCCGTCAGCACGGGCCCGAGCTCCCGCAGGAGCGAGAGAGACACGACGCGTCCGACGAACATTTTTCCGCCGAAGGCGGCGAGCGCATAGGCGGTCTGAAGCGCCAGAACCATACCCGTGGAGAACGCCGTAATCCCGGTGATTGAAACCGACTTGACCCCGATCTCGTCGAGCTGACTCAGGAGCTCTGAGGAATAGAAGGGCCGCGTGAAACAGGCGTGAAGCGTCTGGCCGGCCATCTCCGCCAGGCCCCCCAGGTACTCCATGGCGGCCTGCCCCTTGCGGCCGAACTTGTCCACGAATCGCAGCCAGCCGATCCTGCGATAGAAGATCGCAGTCGCCGACGGCTGCGGCCCGGTGAACTGTCTTTGGGGGGCGCTCATGAGAATCCGCCGATTGTATGTTCACTTTCGTTTCGTGTAAATGTCGGAGGGGTGGAGACTTGAAAGCCTTGCGCGCGCTTGCCTCGGCCGCCGTCTGGATCGGGATCGTCCTCGCGACGATCCTCTTCGGCCTTCCCGCCATCGGCGCGGCTTTCGTGCCTCCCCGGGGAGAATGGTTCCTGCGATTTGCCCGCGGCTGGGCCCGGACGATCCTCTTCTTCTCGGGCGTTCGCGTTGCGGTCCTGCACCGGGAGCGCCTGGAAGGGGGCCGCGCCTTCGTCGTCGCCGCCAACCACGAGAGCTACAGCGACATTCTGGTTCTTCTGGCAAGCCTTCCGCTGTCGGTTCGCTTCCTCGCCAAGAGGAGCATCTTCCGCGTGCCTGTCCTGGGCTGGTCCATCCGCGCGGCCGGTTTTGTGCCTGTGGACCGCGGAAACCGGGCCCGCGGCATCTCGACCGTCGAGGCCGCGTTGAAGCTCTTGAAGGCCGGGCGGTCGCTCGTGATCTTCCCCGAGGAGACGCGGACGCCCACGGGGGAGCTGCTGCCGTTCAAGTCCGGGGCGGCGTTGCTGGCGCTCCGGTCGGGGTTCCCGCTGCTCGCCGTGGCCATTGCGGGGACCCGCCGTGTTCTGCCGCGGGGAACTCTCCAGATGTCGCCCGGCCGCGTCTGTCTTTCTATCGGCTTGCCCATGGAAGTCGCCGGACGCTCCGCCCGCGAGAGGAACGACGTGACGCGGCGGCTCCGCGGCGCGATTGAGCAGCTGCGCGAAGAAGCGGCGGGAACGCTCTCTCCACCCCTGTCATCCTGAGCCCCTCGCCCTTCCAGTCATCCCGAGCGAAGCGAGGGATCTGCTCCTACTGCTCCGCGTCGCGGCGTCCCGCTCGGGACAGGCTCCGCGAAGGATCTGCTCTCCGGTGGTGGGGAGGAGATCCTCCGTCGCTTCGCTCGCGCCGTCGCCACAGAGGCGCTGGCGCGTCGGCCACCTCAGAATGACCAAGGGGCGGTAATGGTATTTTGTATTCGGAGGCGGCATGTCCACGACGGCGGAGCTGACGGAAGAAAGGGTCCTCGAGGTCCTCCGAACGATCCGGTTCCCGGGACTCTCGCGAGACATCGTGTCCTTCGGATTTGTGAAAGATCTGGCGATCGGAGGAGGCAACATTTCCTTCCGGCTGGAGATCATCACGGAATCGCCGCGAGCCGCCGAGGAGATCCGGCGGGAGGCCACCGAGAAGCTCCGCTCGCTGCCGGGAGTCCATGCCGTGACGGTGCGTCTCGACGTGCAGCCGCCGGGGCCGGCGGCGCCGCGGGGAGCGGTGGCAGTCCCGCCGCCTCCGGCGAACATCCTGCAGGAGGTCCGCTTCAAGGTCGCGGTCGCCTCGGGCAAGGGGGGGGTCGGAAAGTCCACGGTCGCGGCGAACCTGGCGCTCGCGCTCGCGCGCGTGGGCCATCGCGTGGGCCTGATGGATTCCGACATCTACGGCCCCTCGCAGCAGATGATGATGGGGATCGCCGAGAAGCCCTTCATCAACGAAGCGAACCAGATCGTGCCGATCGACCGCTACGGCGTGAAGGTGATGTCGCTCGGGTTTCTCATGGACGTGGACCAGCCGGTCATCTGGCGTGGGCCGATGGTCATGAAGGCCGTCGAGCAGTTTCTTCAGGACGTGGCCTGGGGCCGGCTCGATTTCCTGCTGATCGATTTGCCGCCGGGGACCGGCGATGCGCAGTTGACGCTCACGCAGAAGATCCACCTCTCGGGCGCCGTCATCGTGACGACGCCGCAGGACGTCTCGCTGATCGACGCGCGGAAGGGCCTCGCGATGTTCCAGAAGGTCAATGTCCCGGTCCTGGGCATTGTCGAAAACATGTCGTACTACATATGCCCGCAGTGCGGCCATCGCGAGGAGATCTTCAAGCACGGCGGCGGCCGGCGCACCGCCGAGCAGTTGAAGGTCCCGTTCCTGGGAGAAATCCCGCTCGACCCCAAGGTCGCCATCGGCGGCGACGCCGGCGAGCCCATCGTCGCGGCCGAGCCGAAGTCGGGCGTCACCGAGGCGTACTTGAAGATCGCGGAAGAGATCGCGAGACAGCTGGGAGCTTAGTTATCAGTCATCAGTTGTCAGTCATCAGTTCTGAACTGAAAACTGAGAACTGACTCCTGAGAACTGACGACGGAGGAGATGGCTTCGATCGAGCTGATCCAGGGCGACATCACATCCCTTCGCGTTGACGCGATCGTCAACGCGGCCAACGAGCATCTGCAACTGGGGGCCGGGGTCGCGGGAGCGATCCGCAGGAAGGGCGGCCCCTCGGTCCAGCAGGAGTGCGACCGGATCGGCGGCTGTCCTGTCGGCGGCGCGGTCGTGACGGGCGGAGGCACGCTGCCGGCTCGGTTTGTGATCCACGCCGTCGGGCCGGTCTGGCGCGGAGGTCAGGTGGGAGAGGAGAAACTTCTGGCGTCCGCGGTCCGGTCCTCTCTGGAGCGCGCGGAGGAGATCGGCGCGAAATCTGTTGCGATTCCCGCCATCTCGACCGGCGTTTATGGCTTCCCATTGAAGCTTGCTGCCGAGATCTCGGTCGGGGAGGCGCGCCGCTTTTCATCGAGCGCGCGCTCGGTCGAGCGAGTCGTCTTCTGCCTCTTCGACGACCGCGCGCTGGCCGCCTTCCAACAGGCCCTCGTCGGGTCGTAGTTCGTTATCATCCCCGGCGGCATGGCGGCCGCTCTCGCGTTTCTCTGGCTGACGGGTTTCTCTTCGCTCTTGTTCTCGCCGGACGCGCTTTCGCCGGCGGAGCTTTCCCGGCTCGAGGCGGAAAAGAACCTGGGCTTAGCCGCGCTCGAGGAGGGGGACGTGGCGCAGGCGCGGCGGCGGTTCGAGGCGGTGCGCAAGCTCGCGCCGGCGGAGCCGCTGGGCTGGGCGGACGGGGCGATCGCGGCGATGCGTGCGAAGGATCAGGCGCAGGCGAAGAAGCTCCTGGCGGAGGCTTCGAGGCTGGCCGCGGCGGACTCTCGGGTGCTCGCGCTGGAGGGGACGTTGCGCGAGCTCGAAGGGGACTCCGCGGGAGCAGTCGAGGCGTTCGAGAAGGCCGCCGCCATCAATTCGAAGGATCTCCCCTCGCGCTGGAGCGCGGCGCGGCTCGCCGGCGAGACTCCGGCCGGCCGCGAGCGTTCAATCCGCAACATCGAGGCCGCTCTCGAGCAGTCGCCGGCGAATCTCTTTCTCCTGGCGCGCCTTTGCGAGAAACGGCGCGAGGAGAGGAACCGGCCGGCCGCCCTGTCGGCCTGCGACCGTATGGGCCGCGCGATCGAATCCGGCGACGCGAAGCTCGAGAGATATCTCGGAGAGGCGAAGACCGCTCTCCAGTCGGGAGATGAGGAGGCTGGGTCGCTCAAGTACAGAATGGTCGAGAATCTCCAGCGCGCGGCCCCTCGCTTCCAGCAAGCCCGCCATGACGTGGAGCCGGGAGTCGTCGGCCTGCCGCTCGAGGAGTGGTCCCCGGCGCTCGCGGCAAGCCTTCGGGCGCGGCCGCCCGCGATCCCAGTCCGTTTCTCCGAAAGACCCGTCCCCGGCTTGTCGGGCCAGCGGGGTCTGACCGCGGTCAGGGCAGCAGGGAAGGACGGCCGCGACCTCGTCTTCGCGGGTCAGCGGGGACTCGTCCTTGCCGCCGCGCAGTCGGGATATCAGGCGGAAACGCCGCTTCCCGGCTCGGCCTCGGGCGGAGTCGTGGTCGCCGACGTGACGAACTCGGGAGAACTCGATCTCGTGACGCCGGGAAGGCTCTGGGTTCGGGGCAAGGAGGGCTGGCGGAAAACGGAGATCGCCTCGGGAGACCGCGTCCTGCCGCTCGACTACGACTCCGACGGTGATCTCGACCTCTATGTGTCCTCCCGGTCGGGCGATCGCCTTCTCCGCAACAACCTCGACGGCACCTGGACCGACGTCACCGCCCCGGCGCTGCCTGCCGGCGTGGCATCCCGATGGGCAGCCGCGGCGGACTTCGATCGCGACGGAGATCCGGACCTCGTCCTCGCATCGAGCGGCGGCGGACTCCTGCTGCTCGACAACCTGCGCGGCGGCCGCATCGCGGAAAAACCGGCGGGTCTGCCTCGAACCGGCGGGTTCCTCTCCGTGACGGCTGGCGACCTGAACGCCGACGGGCGGCCGGATCTCGTCTGGACTACGGAGAGCCGCGCGTTCGTGGCGTTGAACCGGGGCGATGGGGCCTTCCTGCCGGCGATGGAGCTTGCGGCGGGAGGAACTCCCCTTCTCTTCGACTACGACAACGACGGGCACCTGGACCTCTTCCTCGCGGGACTGACAGGCTCCGCGCTCTTTCGCAACGACGGCGCGGGCGCCGTCGCGCGGGTCGAATGGACTTTCCCCGCCGCGCTCGACGCCGAGGCAGTGGACTTCGGCGGCGATGGAGACCTGGATCTCGTGCTGGTCACGGCGGGCGGGGGAGCGGCGCTCCTGGAGAACCAGGGGGGCAACGCAAACGGCTGGCTCGACGTCGCGCTCGAAGGCCTTCCCACGGGTTCCGCCAAGGTCAACCGGTTCGGGTACGGCTCGGAAGTCGAGATCAAGTCCGGACAGCTTTATGCCATGCGGACCGTTTCCCGCCCCATTACGCACCTGGGTCTTGGCGCCAGCCGGAAGGCGGAGGTCCTGCGCGTCCTCTGGACCAATGGGATCCCCCAGAATCGACTCTCGCCGCCGGTCAAGACGCTCGTGAAGGAAGTGCAGCAGTTGAAGGGCTCCTGCCCGTTCGTTTACGCCTACGACGGAAAGGCCTGGCACTTCGTCACCGACGCGCTCGGACGAAGCCCGGCGGGGCTCCTCTACGACGGCGTTCATCAGGCGCCCGCCGACACTCGCGAATGGCTCGTCATACCGGGGTGGATGCTGCGCCCCTCCGGCGGCAGGCTGCTGGTGGATTTCACCGAAGAGCTGTGGGAGGCCGCCTACTTCGACTTCGCGGAGCTTCGCGCCGTAGACCATCCTGCCGGCGTCGAGCTGGTCGCCAACGAGAAGATGGTCCCCCCGCCCTTTCCGCAGAAGGCTCTCTTCACCGTCTCGCGTCCCTTTACGCCGAGGGCGACAGACGAGCATAGCCGCGACCGAACCGAAGAGATCGCGCGCGCCGACGGCATTTATCTCGCAGGCTTCACGCCGACCCGCTACCAGGGGATTGTCGCTCCGCACGGTCTCGTGCTCGATCTACCGCGGGCGCGCCATGGAAAGAGGGTCATGCTGTATCTCACGGGCTGGGTCTTCTATGCCGACACTTCGATCAACGTCTCGCTCTCGCAGGGCCATGCCCTGACGCCTCTGCCGCCGGTGCTCGAGGTCCCCGACGCGAGCGGCCGGTGGACGGTTGCGATTCCCGCAATGGGCTATCCAGCCGGCAAGACCAAGACCATGCCCGCCGATCTGTCGGGCCTGCTCAACCGGCGCGACCCGCGGGTCCGCATCCGGACGAACCTCGAGATCTCCTGGGACCGTATCTTCTACACGGTGGACGAAGACCCGGCGCCGCTCCGATCGACGCCGGCGCCCTTGGTGTCGGCCGAACTCTTCTTCCGCGGCTTCTCGCGGATGACGCGCGAGACGCCCGGCGGGCCGCAGGTCTTCGTGCACGACGAGGTCGAGACCGCGCCGCGCTGGGCCGACATGGCCGGCCTCTACACGCGCTTCGGCGGTGTGCGCGATCTGCTGCAGGCGGCCGACGACCGCTACGTCGTCATGAAGGGAGGGGACGCCGTGCGCCTGGAGTTCGACGCGGTGGCGCTGCCCCCGCTCGCTCCGGGCTGGGCCCGCGACTACGTCCTCGTGCTCGACGGCTGGGACAAGGACGCCGACAAGAACACGGTCGCCGGCCAGACCGTCGGACCGCTGCCCTTCCACGGCATGGACGACGCGCGCTATGGAGAGCCTCAACGATTCCCCGACGACAAAGCGCACCGTCGGTTTCGCACCGAGTGGCTGACGCGCTGCGGGGGCCCCGAGGAGTTCGTGGACGCGCTTCGATCGGCAACAAAGTGAAATCCCTCTCCCTCGAGGGGAGAGGGTAAGGGTGAGGGGTTCAGAAGCAAATGATGCGAGGCTGCAAAGAGCAACGGGAGAATTCGGGACGCCCCTCACCCCAACCCTCTCCCGCCGGGAGAGGGAGCAGACGGAGCTGCCAAAGGAGTCTCTTCGGGGCGGGGATACTCGCTCTGCTCGTGGCTTGCGCGACGACGGTGGCCAACTCATCAGGCGGCAAGGGCGTGTTTCGGGACATCACAAAGGCGTCGGGAGTCCACTTCCGTATCGGGTCGGACATGAGGCGGCTGAAGTTGATCCCGACGATGATCGGCGGCTGCGCCTTCGGGGACTATGACGGCGACGGCCTGCCGGATCTCTACGTGACCAATTCGATTCCGCGCTGGGGAAAGAAGAACGAGAAGAGCTGCGGCCGGCTCTATCGCAACAGGGGCGGCTCGCGCTTCGAGGACGTGACCGCGCGGGCGGGCATTCGCGCCTGCGGCCTGGGGATGGGAGCGTTCTGGGTGGATCTGGACGGCGATGGGAGGCTCGATCTGTATCTGACCAACGTCGGCCCGAACACGATGTACTGGAATCGGGGCGACGGGACTTTCGAGGAGGGTAAGGGTACAGGCCTCGAAGACGCGCTCTTCTCCGTCGGAGCGGCGTTTCTCGATTACGACGGCGACGGGCACCTGGACGTCGTCGTCGCCAACTACCTCGACTCGACGCCGGAGTGGGAGGCGCGGCAGCCTCAGTTCGAGCTGCGCGTCCCCGAGGACTACGTCGGCCAGCCCCCCCGGCTCTACCGCAATCTCGGCGGCCGGCGCTTCGAGGACGTGACGCAGAGGGCGGGCCTCCAGATGAACCCGATGGACACGAAGACGCTGGGGGTCGCGGCGCTCGACTACGACGGGGATGGGAGGCCCGATCTCTTCTTCGTCAACGATCGCGTCGGCAACCGTCTCTTCCGCAACCGCGGAGATGGGACCTTCGAGGAGACGACGGCCGAGACAGGCGCGGGCGTGCTCGGCGAGCGCGCGCGGGCGGGCATGGGGATCGCTGTCGGCGATCCGACCGGAGATGGTCGGCCTGCCCTCTTCGTGACGAACTTCGGCGGGGAGCCCAACAGCCTGTATCGCAATGTCCGAGGGGTGCTCTTCGAGGACGCGGGGGAGACGTCCCGAGCGGGGCCGGTCGGACTTCCGTTCGTGCGCTGGGGCACTCACTTCGCCGACTTCGACAACGACGGCTGGCCTGACCTCTACGCCGTCGGCGGTCATCTGGCACCGCGGATCGTCCGCATGGTCGGGCACTACAGGAGCAGGAAGGCAACCTACCTCGAGGCGGGGGATCCGGGCTACGCGCAGAAGACGGTCCTGCTCCACAACCTCGGCGGCGGCCGCTTCGAGGAATGGAAGACGGGCGGCGATCTCGCGATGCTTCGGATGTCGGGACGCGGCAGCGCGGTTGCGGACATCGACAACGACGGAGACCTCGACCTCTTCATCGTGGACCTGGCGGGACCGTCCCGCCTCTTCGAGAACGTGATCGGGAACCGCAAGAGCTGGATCCGCATCGAGCCGCTCACGGGCAAAGACGGAAGGACGGCTCTGGGGACGAAGGTGAAGGTCAGCGTCGGCCGCCGCTCGCAGACCAAGGAGTTCTTCGTCTCCCCGTCCTACGCCTCGGGCACGCTGACCGACCTCCACTTCGGGCTGGGAGACGCTGAGCGGGTAGAGGAGATCGTCGTCACCTGGCCGGGCGGCCGCAGGCAGGACTTTCGCGACGTGCCCGCCCGGAAGATCTACCGGCTCCGTCCGGGAGGTCCACTGGAGACGCGGTAGCTACGAAGAAGGAGTCGCGTCGCCTCCCGAAGGAGAAGCGCCCGGTCGGGTCTTGCCGGCGGTTTCGTCCGACGCCGACAGGATGGAGATCGCGCCCTTTCGTCCCCCCGCGGCTGTGGTCCGCGACGAGACCACTCCGAGGACCTCCGTCGATTGGCCCGTGATCATGATGTCGCCGGCCTCCGCGCCTGCGTCGGCGGTGATTCTCGAGCCCTTTTCAGTCCTGACCCGGCCGGTCACGAAGACCGAGACGTTGCCGCCGCTCCCGTTGTTCCGGTTGCTCGCGGAGATGAGCGCTCCGGAAGCGGCGCCTTGAGGCCCACGCATCCGGAAGTCTCCCGCCACGGCAACCTCGATCGGACTCCCGTCCATGACACCGTTCTCGGCCAGAATGGCGCTGCCCGCCTTCATCTCGAAATTTCCTCCGACGGCGATGCGGATCGGGCACGGCTCGGCAGGCGCCGAAGAGCCGGAGGAGTCGCACGTGATGGCCCCGCCGCGCGCGAGCGTCAAGTTTCCGCCGACGGTGAAGATGCCGTTGCGCGACCCGTCCGCGTCCTGCGCCGATCCGTCCAGGCTTGCGAGATTCTCGCGCGTGCTGATCGTGAGATTGGACGCGGCGAAGATGCGCTGGCTGACCACGAAGAGAACACATTCCGCCAGAGTCGCGGCAAGAATCCACTGCCAGTGTTTCTTGAGATGGGCCATGAGCGTGCTCAAGATTGGGTCAAACCGCCCCGGCTGTAAATTGGACTTTAGTCCAAGAGCGTGACTGTGTCTTGAGACGTCAGGGCTTTGCTTGGCCCTCGGTCAGCACGGAATTCGTGCCGCCCGGAAGATCGCGGTAGGCCTCGACATGGCCGTCGGGCCAGCGGATCTCGAGCCTGTCGATCTTGGCGGCGGAGCCGAGCCCGTAGGTCAGGGTTTTTTCGGGAGCCGAGAGATAGGACTGGCCGCCCGAGACTTGTTGCGCGATCGTCCGTGCGCCGATCGTCGCAAGGACACGCGCCCCGACCGCGTCGCGGCTGGACCTGCCGGTCCCGACGAGCCGGACTCGGACGCTCTGCCTGGAGCGGTCGAGGTGGTTCACGAAGATCCGCGCGGGGCCGCCGTTCTGGACCACAACGACGTCGAGGTCTCCGTCGCCGTCCAGGTCCGCGAAGGCGGCACCCCGCGCCACCAGCGGCAGCGCCAGACCTTCCGCCGCCGCGACGGCGAAGCGGTTCTCTCCCCGGTTCAAGTACAGGATCGGAGCCTGTCTGTAGGCCACGTCCTTCTGGACTTGCTGCACGGTCGGCTCGACGTGGCCGTTGGCCAGGAAGAGGTCGAGGCGGCCGTCCAGGTCCGCGTCGAAGAAGAAGAGTCCGAAGGTCAGCGACAGCAGCGAGGTCGGCCCCACGCCGCTTCGCGGAGACTCGTCCAGGAACACGTCGCCGGCCTCGGTCCAGTAGAGGGACTTCAATTCGTTGGAGAAGTTCCCGATCGCGAGCGCTGTCCCCTTGCCGTTCTTCGTGTCGGCCCAGGCCACTCCCATTGCGCCGCGCGAGCGGCCGGCTTCGTCCACGGCGACGCCCGCCTCGACCGCGACGTCTTCGAAGGTTCCGTCCCCGTTGTTCCGGTAGAGGTTGTTGGGGGCCGTGTCGTTGGCGACGAGGAAGTCCACCCGGCCGTCGCCGTTGAAATCCCAGGGAGCCACTCCGAGCGCCTTCTGGTTGGTGTTCCAGACTCCCGCCTTCTTCGTGACGTCCTCGAATCGGCCGCGGCCCAGGTTGCGGTAGAGGTGCGACGAAGTTCCGGGATAGCGCTCGGGCGTGCAGTAGGACTTGCTCCTGCCGTCGAGCGAGCAGAAGAGGTCTTTCTTCGGCGACCAGTCCACGTAGCGGCAGACGAAGAGGTCGAGCAGGCCATCGCCGTCGTAGTCGAACCACGCGGCGGAAGTCCCCCAGCCCGAGTCGGCGACGCCGGCCTTTACGGCGGCCTCCTCGAAGCGGCCGCCCAGGTTGTGGAAGAGGTAGTCGCGGTTGAGCGCCGTTACGAAGACATCGTCCCTGCCGTCGTTGTCGTAATCGCCGACCGCTGCACCCATGCCGTAGAAGACCCTTTCCAGACCCGCCTCGCGGGTCGCGTCGCGGAAATGCGGCAGGCCGTCGGAGCCAGGTCCTTCGTTGCGGTAGAGCGCGAGGGAGGACTTCATCTGCCTGCTCCGCGGATCGCCGGGCCAGTAGCAGCCCGAGACGAAGAGGAGGTCGGGCTTTCCGTCGCCGTCGTAGTCGATGACCCCGACGCCGCCCCCCATCGTCTCAGGCATCCATTTCTTGCCGCGGGCGCCGGTGACGTGGGTGAAGCGGATCCCCATCGCCTCCGCCTTCTCTTCGAAGCGCACGGCCGGCACCGGCGTGGGCGCCGGAGGGATCGCCGGCGCGGGCTTGATGGCTTCCTTCCTCCGGCACGCGGCGAGGAGGGCCGCGGTGAGGACGAGTCCTGCGAGCGCAAGCGTTCTGTTCGATCTCAATGGAGCGGATCCTTCGCTTCGCTCAGGATGACAGGTGTCGGGTTAAGGTGCTGAGTAGGGCCTGGGGCCCGCGCCGGGCTGACCGGCGGAGGGCCTGGATGGACGGCGCTCGTCGCGGGCTTCCCGGATGATCGGCGGGTGCGCGCGGGTCAGGTAGCCCATGTCCGTCAGGTATCCTTTCGGGCCGATCGAAGAGACCCACGAGGGCGCGGGAGCGGGGGGCGGCTGTGCCTCGGCGTGGACGTGGATCGGCAGCGACTCCCGATTGTCCCAGGGGTTGTCGCGGCGGTAGTCGGCGGCGAGGGCGCGCCCGGTCTCGTCCTCCTTGTATCTGCGGTATTCGGCTTCATGGAAGGCCGCCTTCGAGCGGTCCCCCAGCGCGCGGTAAACGCGCATCAAGTTGTAGTGGGCATTCAAGTCCTCGGAGTCGATCGCGAGGGTCTTCTGGTAGGCCTCGATGGCCCGGGGATAGCGACCGGCAAGCCACTCGATGGAACCGAGATTGTTCCAGGCCACGCGGTCGAGAGGGAACTTCGAGAGGACGTCCTGAAGGTCTCTCTCGGCATCGTCGAGTCGCCCCTCGTCCTTGGCGACGATCGAGCGGAAGAACGCCGTCTTCCCCCAACCCGGCCGCCGGCGCTCCGCCTCCATGAGCGACCGCTTGGCGTCCTCGAGGCGTCCCTCGGAGATCTCGGCCCGCGCCCGGTTCAACGGGCCGTCCGGCTTGTCCGGCGCGAGCTCCGCCACGCGCGTCCAGGCCCGCGCCGCGCCGCGCAGGTCTCCCTGCAGGAAGAGGCCGATGCCGTAGTCGTTCCAGCGCAGCCACGGTTTGTCGGGGTTGCCACGTTTGGGACTCGGGACTCGGAACTCGGAGCCCGGGGGGCTCGCCTGGTTCGAGTCCCGCGTCCCGTGTCCCGAGTCCCGGCTTACGGGGAGCGTGACGGTGTCCTTGGCAAGGGTGGTCACGGGGAGAGAGAGGGAGGAGGCTCCGAGGGAGAAGGTGGTGTAGTCGCGGGAGAACTTGCGGTAGTGGACTCCGGCGGAGAGCATGATCGCGCCCTTCGCGTCGTCGGGGACGCGGACGCGGTAGTGCACCACGCGCGCGGCGCCGGGGCCGATGCCGTTGTTGTAGAGCGGGACATGGATGTCCTGCGGCTGGCGGCGGTCCATGTGGCCACCGTCGTGATCGATGGCCAGAAGCGAGAGCGTGTCGGCCGCGGGATCGAGGCGGCCGTGCTCGTCGAGGACGCCGCTCCGGAAGAACTTGTCCTTAGCGGCGGCGCCCTCCACGGAGACCCAGGTCTCGTTGGAGTCGGACGTTCCGTTTGTGTAGGGGTGGCCCACGCCGCGCGTCCGCACGACGACCTCGAGGTCGAGGGTCTCGCCCGGCTTGACGGCCGGAGGATTCTCTCCGATCACGACGACCTCGTCGCCGCGCTTGATCGCGAAGAGATCCACCGACAGCACCTTGTTCTCCAGGAACTTGCGGATGCGCTCCTGCGTTTCCCGGTCGCCGCGGATGAAGGGGAGCGCCGTGTTGGCGGCGGGGAAGAGGTGGTCGTGGAGCTGCCCCTTCTTGTTGCCGAACTCGTCGGAGCGATACGGCGGCAGATGGCAGTCGCGGCACGCTTTCGCCTGCGGCGGGTCGTAGAAGGAGCGCACGGCGCGGCCGGAGACTCCGGAGTCGTACCACGTATCGTAGTGGTTCTGCCCGCGCATCCAGCGGTAGCTGTTGAGCGGCGGGATCAGCTCGACCTTGTGGCAGGTCGAGCAGAACTCCGGGGTTCGGTGGAACGGCTTCAGGAATGTCTTGCGGTGGAGGGAGGGCTCCATCCGGATCAGGAGCCGGTTGACGGCCGCGAGCGTCTTGTTTTTCGAGAAGGCGAACGGATACTGCTTGGACTCCTCGATGACGTAGGAGCCGTTTCCGCGGAGGTCTTTGATCTCCGCGATCGAGTGGCAGGACAGGCAGGTCAAGCCCTGCTGCGCCTCCCAGGAGTCGTAGGAGAATTTCGCCTGGGTCGCAGCGCCCATCTGCCCGGTGAAAAGGACGACCGGATCATGGCAGCCCGAACACCACTTGGTCCGCTCGCGGCCGACCCGGTCCGCCATCAGCTCGACGCTCTTGCGGTAGAAGGGGTTGTTGAAGGAGGAGAAACGGTGCGCCGAACGCTGCCACTGGTGGAAGGAATCGGGATGGCAGGACTGGCAGTATTCGTTGGCGGCGAGCTTCTTGCCGTCCAGGAGCCCCTGGTCGAACGTCTCCGAATAGGAAGGGAAGAACACCGTATCGCCGTTGACGTTGGCGATCCGCTTCGGAGGCTTCTCGAGCTTCGCGACGAGGCCCATCGCGGCGAGGAACACGACGACCGCTCCTCCCCAGGCGAACAGGCGCCGGAACTGCATCTGGTGGGTGTGCGCGCGCCGGTGCAGGATGAACGCGACGAGGGCCAGC
>Ga0137369_10004738_pt1 | contig 13864 bp, 9 predicted proteins | sample SagtaG_12_FD_104918 | JGI IMG/M metagenome (GOLD analysis project Ga0137369, IMG submission 104918) | Vadose zone soil microbial communities from Sagehorn Ranch, Mendocino, California, USA - Sage1_L_113_16 metaG | ecosystem: Environmental > Terrestrial > Soil > Vadose zone | place: USA... | reverse complement strand
TCGAAGCGCGCTTTGCTGATGGCGTTGTCGCGGTATTGCGCGCCGGGATGGCCTTTCGCCAGATCGGCGGCGTGGGCGGCGATTTTGTAGGCGATGACGCCGTCCTTCACGTCTTTCTTGTTCGGCAATCCGAGATGTTCTTTCGGGGTAACGTAGCAAAGCATGGCGCAGCCGTACCAGCCGATCATCGCCGCGCCGATGGCGCTGGTGATGTGATCGTAACCGGGCGCGATATCGATAGTGAGCGGGCCGAGAGTGTAGAAGGGCGCTTCGTCGCACCATTCGAGTTGTTTCTCCATGTTCTCCTGAATCATGTGCATGGGTATGTGGCCCGGGCCTTCGTTCATCACTTGGACGTGCTGTTTCCAGGCGCGCTGGGTCAGCTCGCCCTGCGTGTAAAGTTCGGCGAACTGCGCTTCGTCGTTCGCATCAGCGATACTGCCTGGCCGGAGACCGTCGCCGATGGAGAAGCTGACGTCGTAGGCGGCCATGATCTCGCAGATCTCGTCCCACTTCGTATAGAGAAAACTTTCCCGATGATGCGCAAGACACCATTTCGCCATGATGCTTCCTCCCCGAGAAACTATCCCCGTTGCTCGTTTAGCCGTTAAAGGGATGAAGCGAAGAAGTACACCGGCGTGGACGGTGAAGTAATCGACCCCCTGCTCCGCCTGTTCGATGAGCGTGTCGCGATAAATTTCCCAAGTCAGTTCTTCGGCGCGGCCGCCGACTTTCTCGAGCGCTTGATAAATCGGCACGGTGCCGATCGGCACCGGTGAATTGCGAATGATCCATTCCCGCGTGGCGTGAATGTTTTTGCCGGTGGAAAGGTCCATCACCGTGTCGGCGCCCCACTTTGTCGCCCAACGCATTTTCTCGACTTCTTCCTCGATCGATGACGCCACGGCGCTATTGCCGATGTTGGCGTTGATCTTTACCAGGAAATTGCGGCCGATGATCATCGGCTCGGATTCCGGGTGATTGATGTTGGCAGGAATTATTGCTCGCCCTCGCGCGACTTCTGCCCGCACAAACTCCGGTGTTATTTCGTCAGGAATGTTTGCACCGAATGAGTGTCCGCGATGTTGATGAGCGAGATCGTTGCGGGCGATGTTTGAGGTTTGAGGTTTGATGTTTGATATGGCGCTGTCGCGTCCGGCATTTTCGCGGATGGCGATGAATTCCATCTCGGGCGTGATAATGCCGCGCCGCGCGTAAGCCAACTGCGTCACGCAATTGCCGGACTTTGCCCGAAGCGGCTTACGCGCGGCGAATGACGAATGTCGAATGTCGAATGTCGAATCCCCGTTGCGTTGCGCGGCGTGTTTCTCGGAAAGATACCCGTTGTCTTGGGGATGTACGGCGCGGCCAGTGATTTCTTCCACATCGCCTCGGTCCCGAATCCATTTGACGCGTAGGGGCGGCAAACCTTGTTCGACGTCGCCGTCGAAATCTCCATCGCCCCACAGCCCGCTCGTGTCGTAAACGCGCACCGGCTCATTGATTTCGATCTCGCCGTTCATCGTTTTCGTCGGCGCGAGCGAGATCTCGCGGAATGGCACGCGGAGAGCGGCGTGAATCTTTCCGTTCACGTAAATCTTTTTGCTGTTGGGCAAAGTGCGAGGCGCACTGCCATTATTTTCGACAGAATGAACAGAATCCACAGACTCCGTCCTGCCGTTTTTCTCAGACCTCGTTTTGTTCATTTTGTTAATTCTGTCTAACCAACAAAAAAGCCATGCGCGGAAAAACGCATGGCCAGGCCTCGCTTCCTTCGGCGGCATTACCCGCATCAGGTTCAAGGGGTTCGATCGACGTTTCGCGCCGATCATCTCAGCCAGGCGGCTCCCCCGCACTCAATTCTCGGTCAGAATAAGACTCACCGCAGTGAAGTCAACAAGGTGAACATTTGTAGGGCGTCTGTGTCAGGCGCCGGATTTGGCGTTTCACAGAAACGCCCTGCAAGAGCAGGCGAGACGCCTGCCGCTACAGAAATTTCAACGCAGCGCAATCGGCGATGCAGCTGCCCAAGCGAAACTGCTAACGAGAAACTATCCCGCGGGTGTCGGGGCCGTTGCCTCTTTTATGTTCGTGTGAAAGATGGCCTGCCATTCTCCCTTGTGTTTCTTCCAGACGGAGGCGGCGTTGTAGGTACCCGATTGGTCTGTCCCGTCGTATGTGCCTTCAACCTTCACCTTGTACGTTGTGACGACCGTGTCTGATCCGTCGGACGTAACTTTGTAATCGCTGATTGCAAACGATTTCATGTCCCACTTTTGCATGTCCGCCAATTCTTTTTGCATGTCGGACATGCCTTCAACATAGACAGCCACCATTTTTGCAGAAACGACCTTCTTGAAGTCGTCCGGCTTTTTGTCCTTAAACGCCTGCCAGGCCGCTTTCTCTTTTTCCATAATCGCGTCGTCGCCGGTCGCAGCGGTCGAAAGAGCAACTGTCGCAAGTAACGCGATCACTGTGGATGTAATCATTCTTCTCATAATATTCCTTCCGTTGAGTTAAGTACCAAGATCACCCTGATGTATTCGAAACCCCGACGAGGTCAACTGTGGTGGCAGACGTTTCGGCTGCGGGACCTGGAAATCGCAGGCGACCCGCCTTCGTTTAGCTTCGGTGCGGCAGGCACGCCCATTCAACTTTGCTCAGGGCAGGCTTTGCCGCGACAGGGTCCTCAAGGCACGATGACGTCCGATTCGAGCAATGAGGCCGGTGGAGGTGTTGACGCCGGTGTCAGCGACGGAAATGCAGATTCGCCAATCAGCTCAACCAAGCTTGCATCCATTTCCTGCGGAACACGTTCAACGGGCACATCGGGCATTGCTTTACCTTGCCGCCGGTATTCAGCGACAAGCATCGGCGGCTGCTTTTTCACCGCCAGCGCTCGATAATTTTCAATCCCGACGCTAATCGCCTGGGCGAGTCTCCCGCGCCAATCTTTCTCCGCAATCAGCCGGCTTTCGCCACGCTCTGTCAGAAACCCTCCTTCCACCAGCACAGCCGGAACCTCTGTCAGGCGCAGGACGGCGAATCGCGCCCGCTTAATCCCGCGGTCGAACTCGGGAATATGTCCGAGCAGAGAATGGTAGATGCAGGCCGACAGCGCCATGCTCTGGGCATCCACCTTGCTGCCTGCTTGCACGCTGGCAGAACTAGAAGTTACCCAGTTGTCGGAGGTCGATGGTGCGCCGCGCGGCGTAAATGAAAAAATTTCGAAGCCGGTTGCGCTCGGATTGCGATCGGTCGCGTTGAAGTGAATGCTGACGAAAATCGAATCGCGCGCGGCGTTGGCAATCCGGGCGCGAACTTCCAACGGCACAAAGTAATCGCCTTCGCGAGTCATGATCACGCGGAAACCCTTTGCCTGCAAAAGCGGGCGCAACTGCCGCGCCGCGTCCAGCGCGAAATTCTTTTCGGAGCCATAACGGCAGATCGCGCCCTTATCGTAACCGCCATGCCCGGGGTCCAGGACTACCGTTCGCATTTTACCCGCGTTCGCGACGCGGTGTGGGCGCACCAGGGGCTCGATCGTCTTGGCCACATCTGTGCGCGAGACCAAAAATTTTCCGTCACGCTCGAGCAACGCGAAACACAACCAACTGCGCGCCCCGTTGATGATGACCTCGCGGCTGCCGCTGATAAATTCGAGCGGATTCTTTACCGTCTCGAGGTTAATTTGCGCTCCGGAAGGCGCGACTTCGGCCGGAAACCCGTAAAACTTCGATATATTTTCAACCGTCAGGTAATCGCGACCGTTAACTTTGATGAGCTGCCAATCGTCCGCCGCAAAACTCGAATGCGAAATGATGAAAACGCTAACCAATGCGGGGGCAAACAAACGCTTCAGCATATGATCATCACCCGGTTACGGTACCGAAAAGGCTAGCGGCCTCAAGTCGCCCCGGGGCCAAGCCCATGGCCGTGAACTTTCGTGCAGAATTAATTGACTCGAAGTTTTTTTGCGCTAAAGGCCGGAAATGTTCTCGCCTCTTCGCCGCACTACTGAGGGTTGGATCACATTTGTTCTGTGCAGTGTCGCGGTAGGATTTGCAATCCCGGCTCACGCCGCTCAAGCGCTGCCGAAATGCTGCGTTTGGCGGGTAACCAACGCAAAAGCCCCATTTTACCTGGTCGGCTCCGTCCATTCACTCAGTGAAAATGATTATCCGCTGCCCGCTCCTTACGAGATCGCACTAAAGGAGGTGAAACGGTTCCTCTTCGAATTTGATCCGACCCGGCAGGCAGAATTCGAAAAGAAATTGATCGCAGCCGCAAGGTACCGTCCGGGGGAAGACATCAGCGCGAAGATTGATCCGGACCTCTTCGCCTGGCTCCAGAAAAATATTTCGACCGGCAATGGCGATCGGCATCACGGAAAGAAATCCCGGGGTGCCGGTTTTGATGCCGGACTTGGCTACAAACCGTGGTGGATCGCCCAGCATCTCGTCGAGAAGAATGCTTACAGTAATGTTTCTCCTTCTCCCGGTTTAGACGACTACTTCCTCTCGCGCGCCCAAAGGATGGGCAAAGAGATAGGCGGTCTCGAATCGGTGGACGAGCATGTGACTGTTCTCGGTGGATTGTCGGATCACGATGGCGAAATCATTCTGCGTGACGCCCTCACCCCGCAAAAGGATGGCGCGGCCCAACTAAGCAGAATGCAACAGGCATGGCGACGAGGCGACACCGCTGCGCTTTGGGCCGGCGACGCGCGTTTCCGCAGGGAAGCGCCCTGGATTGCGGCGCGCTTCGTTGATGAGCGAAATCGCAAATGGGTGTCGCGGATCGAGGCTGAGCTGGAAAGCGGTAAACCGACCGCGATTGTAGCCGGTGCGCTGCACTTTTCCGGTCCGAATAGCATTGTGAGATTGCTGGAGAAACGCGGCTACAAGATCGAGCAATTGTAACCGCGGTTTGCCAACGCAACCCGCCAAACAAAAAGCGCTCGCGCTGCTTCAACGGAACTGCGTTTGCGAGGGTCTAACAGCGATTAGGCAACTCAAGGCCTGCATTTTTCCAAACCATGAAATCATCTGTCCTCATGCTCGTCGCGGTCTTTGGCGCCTGCACTTTGAACGCACAAACTGAATCGCCAAAGTCGAAACTCTTCGGCGGCGCTACCGCCGTGCCAAGCAAACAAAAGCCCCCGCCCCTTGTCACGATCGCTTCTCCTCAGTCTGCAGATCAATCCGTAAAACCGCAGACGGAAAAAAATCCACCACCACTGGACGCGAGCAACAGGGATGCATCAACGAAGCCACAGGATGATTTTTTCATGTACGCCGATGGCGGTTGGATCAAGCGGACTCAGATTCCGCCGGAATATTCGCGCTGGGGCAGCTTCAACCAGTTGATCGAGAACAACAACGATGCGCTGCATGACATTGCGGAAAAAGCGGAAGGCACACGTGTCGATCCGCGCCTCGCGCCGGAAACAGAGAAGGTAAGCAATTACTACGCGAGCGGCATGAACGAGAAAACGATCGAGGCAATGCGTACGAAGCCGCTCGATGATGAGTTTAAGAAGATTGACGCGATCAAGGATCGGAATGATTTGCTCAAAGAGATCGCGCATCTCCACAGCATGGGTGTCGGTGTGCTTTTCGGTTTTGGTTCCGGCCAGGATGACAAAGACAGCACGCACGAGATTGCGCAGGCGGTACAGGGTGGGCTCGGCATGCCGGACCGCGATTACTACATGAAAACCGATGAGGCATCGAAAAAGCTGCGGGACCAATATGTCCAGCACGTCGCAAAAATGCTGACGCTCCTTGATGAACCTGCCGGAACGGCCGGCGAACAGGCCAAGCAGATCCTCGCGCTCGAGACGAAACTCGCCGAAGCCTCCCGGACACAAGTCCAATTGCGCGATCCGCAAAAGAATTACAATAAAATGCCGGTGCGCGAGCTCCAGGCGCTGACGCCTGATTGGAATTGGAACGATTATTTCAACGACATCGATTTGCTGGAGCCCGGCAGCATTAACGTGCATCAGCCGGAATTTTTCAAAACTGCCGGCGAGGTGTTCAAGAGCGCGCCGCTGGACGATTGGAAAGCATATTTACGCTGGCATCTCGTCAATGCGGCTGCGGAGGAGCTCTCCAAGGATTTCGTTGATGAAGACTTCAACTTCAAAGAGCGGACCCTGCGCGGCACGGAAAAAATCAAACCGCGCTGGAAACGCGTCATCGCTTCTACCGACGACGCAATCCGTGAAGCACTCGGCAAATTGTACGTGGCATTCTATTTCCCGCCAGAAGCCAAGGCGCGCGCGCTCGAACTCGTGAACAATTTGAAAGAAGCGCTCGCCGACCGCATCAAAACGCTGGACTGGATGGACGAGCCGACCAAGCAGGAGGCGCTTAAGAAACTGGCCGCGATGGGAGTGAAAATCGGTTACCCGGATAAGTGGCTGGATTATTCATTATTACCAGTCGACCGCGGACCATTTGTCTTGAATGCGATGCGTGCGGCAAAATTCGAAACCACCCGCGACCTGAACAAGATCGGCAAGCCGGTCGATCCCACGGAATGGGGAATGACGCCGCCGACGGTGAACGCGTATTACAATCCGAACAGGAACGAAATCGTGTTCCCTGCGGGAATTTTGCAGCCGCCATTTTTTTACGCCAACGCGGACGATGCCGTTAATTACGGCGGAATCGGCGCGGCCATTGGACACGAAATGACGCACGGATTCGACGATGAGGGCCGCCAATTCGATGCGGCCGGGAACTTGCGCGACTGGTGGACACCAGAATCTGCCGCGAAATTCAAAGAGCGTTCACAAGCGATCGTGAAGCAATACAGCGAATACGAGCCACTGGCCGGTTTGCATGTCAACGGCGAGCTGACTCAAGGCGAAAACATCGCCGATCTGGGCGGCGTGAAACTAGCCTACGCCGCGCTCCAGAAAGCGCTCGATAGCCATCCGGAGGAGCGCAACAAAAAGATCGACGGCTTAACACCCGAGCAACGTTTCTTCTTGTCGTTCGCGACGATTTGGAAATCCAAGCAGCGCGATGAAGATTTGAAATTGCGGCTCAACACCGATCCGCATTCGCCTGCCCGCTATCGTGTGGACGGGCCACTCTCGAATCTGGCTGAGTTCCAAAAAGTGTTTAGTCTGCCCGACAATTGCCCGATGGTTCGGCCTGCGGATAAACGCGTTAATATCTGGTAGGGCGCGACAGCCGGGCGCGCCGCAAACGGACGGACCGGCCGTCCCTACAATAATCTTCCCGCCCCGCCGCGTTGTCATTCCGAGCGGAGCGAGGAATCTCACAATTTGCCTTGCGGACGACATCTGATGAGGGTTTGAACACAGGTTTTGAGCCTGTTCGGACAACGCGAACGCCCACGTGTTGCACTGCGAGTCTGGTATTAGATTTTCTTTCGGCAGGCAGGATGTCCGCCGGCCGCACAGGCTGGAAGCCTATGTTCCGGCAATCTTCCCGCCCCAACTCAGAATCTTCGCCTTCGCCCCCGCTGCTTCGGCTTCCTTAATGTTGCCCGCGCGATTGTAAAAAAGCGAGAGACTGGTCCAGCCAATTTGGTCGTTAGGCCGTAATTCCACTGCTTTTTTCCCTGCTTCGATTGCCTCTGGAAAACGCCCAAGCTTCATCAGGGACATGCCAAGAGCATGCCAGCCATCGAAAAAATCCGGAGCGATCTGAACACAGCGCCGATATTTCTCCACCGCGCTTTCCAGATCACCGACGGCGAGATCACCGTTGGCGTCGTCAAAGATTTCGTCGAGCGTCTGTTCCATCGACATCGTCGGGTCCGTCCCGAAAGCATTCGGGGCCACTACAGTCGTTAGCCTTTGGCAAATTGCACGCCGGCCGCTTGCTGCCGCTCGCGTAGCCATTCGTAAAAGACAACTTGCCGTTTGTTATCCAAGAGCCGCTTTTCAAACGCCGCTTTCTTCTCGATATTCGCTGCGTCCTGGGAGGGCTCCCGCTTTTCCAATACAGCGATGAGTCCACTGTCCCCCGCCGGCAAAAAGTCAGTAAGCTCGCCTGGATTCAGGTATGCCAGGGCATTCTTAATTGTGAGCATCTCAGGTGATTCCTCCTTTGGTTTTTTGTCCTTGTCTTCCGTTGCTTCATCCAGGACTGAGAAAGGCGGAACCTTCTCCGCTTTTACTCCCGCTTGTTGAGTCGCAGCTTCGAGCGGCTGGCCGGATTTGGTTGCCTGGCGCAGTTGCTGAGCGATCTCCGCTCCTTTCGTTGACATCAGCTCACGAACTCGAGAGCGCTTAAGCGCCTCCGCAATCTTCGGTTTTGCCTCTTCAATAGTGAGAGGACGCGCCTCCACGATCCCTGCGAGATGCAAAATAAAAAAACCATCTGCCACCTGGATTGGATCGCTGTTCGGCTCCTGCATCGACAGTTTGAAAGCAGCGGCGCCAAGTTGCGGGTCGACATTCAACTGCGGATCCGGTTTCGCTGCGGTAAATTCGGCGGTCGCCCGCACCGGCACATGAGACTTCTCAGCCACCTGTTTGAAATCCGCGCCTTCTGCCAGGAGCGCTTGAGTGAAATCGGTTGCGCGGTCGGAAAGCTCCTGCAAAACGTCGATGCGCTCTTTTCCGGTTAACTTCTTTTGATCGTCAGTTAGTGCCAGGCTGACAAAATCGACCTTGCGTTTTTCCTCGCTCTTGAGCTCGGCCTGGTGTGTTTCATAATACTTCTGCACCTCCTCATCACTGATTGTGATGTCTTTGGTAAAATCGTCCGGGCGCAACCGAATCAGGCTCACATATAATTTATCGTAGGCCCGTTGGTAATCTGCGTTGATCTCCGCTTCCGGGATGGAGACCCCTGTCCCGAGCAGTTGCTTAATTTGGTTTAGGCAGAGCTCGTCGCGAACGAGTTGCTCGATGTGCTCCTCAGCAAGGCCATTCGGCGCGAGCGCATTCTGAACGAAATCGCTGAACTTGTGAAGGTCGAAGCCCGATTCGCCTTGGAATACCGGTAGCGCGCGCACAACGTCGGCGACCTCCGAGGAGCCTGGTCGAATGCCCAGCCGCGTCGATTCATGACGCAGAACCAATAAGTTCAATATGAACTGGACATAAACCTGGTTCGGGTCTTGCACACCGGCGGTCAGAGTTTGCACGAAATCTGACATGCCCAGGGCCTGTGCCAGACTGAACAAGCGCACCATTTGCTGGGCTTCCAACCTTGAAACATTGCGATCGTAAATGCGAGCGAATTGATCCGTGCGCATCGCGCCGTAATCCGGCCGTTGGACGAAATAGAAGATGAAAGGGATCGCGAGAATGGCGATCACGATCATCAACCAGTGGCGATGTTTGCGAAGTAACTTCATCATAACTTTTGAAGATTAGCGGTGGCGAACGTCAGCCGCAAATCTGTAGCCGCCGCCCTATGGGCAGCGCATTGTGGGAGATAAGTGCGTGCCCAGTGCCGCGCTTCGCAGAGCGAAGCGACTACAGCGCCTCTGCTGTATTGCAGATCATGTCCCACGCCTTGCGCAAGTGTTGCTCATTCGTGAGAATATTTCCCAGGCCGATGCGCATGACGGTTCGGCCGCGCAATTTTGTCTGGGTGAGATAAGCGCGCCCGGAAGCATTGATGCGCTCCACGATCTCGCTGTTCAGCTTGTCGAGCTTCTCTGTTGTAGCCGGGGTCGGTGACCTCGGGCCGGCATCCCCGATGCCGGCTACAAATCGAAAGCAAACAACCGGCATTACCACCGGCGCCGCTAGTTCAAAGCGACTGTCGATTCTGATCCAATCGGTCAGCAGATGCGCCAGGCGCAGGTGCTCGCGTATCCGCGCTGCCATTCCAGCGCGGCCAAACGCGCGAAACACCATCCAGGCTTTCAATGCCCGGAATCTTCGGCCCAGTTGGACGCCGTAGTCCATGTAGTTCTTTTCCGCTTCCACCGTATCGCCGCGCAGATATTCCGGGACAATGGTAAACACCCGGCGCAACCGTTCGAGGTCGCGCATGTAGAGCACGCTGAAATCCAATGGCACAAAAAGCATTTTGTGCGGATTCACAACGAGCGAATCGGCTTTGCTCCAACCCGAGGTGACCCACTTTTGCTCGGGGAGAAGCGCCAGACCTGCACCATAAGCGCCGTCAACGTGCAGCCACATTTTATGTTCGCGGCAAATTTGCGCGATCTCGGAAATCGGATCGACGCTTGCGGTCGATGTTGTGCCCACGGTTGCGATCGTGGCGAGCGGCTTGAATTTCGCGCGCCGATCGTGCGCAATCATCTCGCTCAACGCCGATGGGTCCATTCGAAAGTCGGCGTCGCACGCGACGCGTTGCACATTTTGCTCGCCAAGCCCAAGCGCAATCGCGGCTTTCTCCGCCGAACTGTGCGCGTGCCTGGACGCATAAATGCGAAACGTCGGAAGATCAGCGCGACCGGCTAAACCAAGTTTACGAGTCTCTGGCGCGGCTTCCTCCCGTGCGACCGCGAGCGCGTGCATTACGCCGACGGAAGCGGTATCGTAAACCACGCCGTCGAATTCCTTCGGCAGCTGCATCCACTGCCGCAGCCAATCGATCACAAGCGTCTCAAGTTCGGTCGCAGCCGGCGATGTGCGCCAGGTCATCGCGTTGACATTGAGCGGCGCAGTGATGATTTCGCCGAGGATTCCGGGCGCAGTCGTGGTCCAACCGAAGTAGCCAAGAAACATCGGATGCCCCCAGTGCACCATGCCGGGAACGATCAGCCGATCGACATCGCTGAGAATTTTCTCGAATGAATCACCTTCTTCGGGCGGCTGTGCTGGGAGCGCAGCCAGAATCGCGCCCGGTTTATCGTCAGGCGCGACGCGCAGTTCTTCGATGTGTTCCCGATAATCGGCAATCCAATCCGCGAGCTGGTGCAACTGTTTCCGGAATTCCTCCGGCGGAAAATCACCGAGGTCTTGTCGATCGTTCATGATCTTTGTAGCCGGCGCCCTGTGGGCGGCGCGAACTGGACATGATTAACATATCAGCGCCACGCTTCCCACAGGGAAGCCGCTACAGCTAAAACGCAAAGCCGAAACTGAAATGGAATGCGCCGAAGTCTTCATCGGCGCGCGGATCGGGATTGACGCCATAATCGAGACGGATCGGGCCGACCGGCAGTTTGTAACGCAACCCTGCCCCCACAGCATAGCGCATGTCGTCGAGGCCTGGTTCTTCCGATGTCGGGAGCAGATTGCCCGCGTCCGTGAAAACCGCGCCCTGCAATTCGCCGAAAATTGGAAAGGTGTACTCGATATTAAACACGGTGAAAAATTCGCCTCCGATTGGATGACCTTTTGGGTCATGTGGACCAAGGTCCCGATAACCAAAGCTTCGCACCGTGTCGCTTCCCCCGATGAAAAAACGCTCATCGATGGGAATTGCGGTCGCTTCCTCCGGGCCGCTCACCGTAAGTGAGTGAATAATGCCGGCGCGAGCCCCGAATGCGATCGAAGACTGTTGAAACCAGCGCTGCAGCGGAGTGCCCGGTTTATCCTCCACCACACCGGGAGTAAGCGGTTTCGGTCCAAAAGGAAGGTAATAGCCCACCCGCATCGTTCCGCGGATATATTCGATGTCGCTTCCGAACGCGCTCGAGGCTAAATCCAGGGTGTTATTGATCAGGAACCCCCGCGGCGTCACAAAGGGGCTCTCCCGCAGATCGATGGTATTTGTGAGGCCCAGAGTATTTACAAAGTAATTTTCGTCGCCGAGAAAGATCGGTTTGATCTGGGCATCGATTATTTTGACATGACGAACAGCGAAGCTCACGCCGGCCTCGTCGTACTTCGTGATTTTTCGCGTGAGGTCGAGTCGTCCGCCCAATTCAAATTTGGTGTAGCCGTCGAATCTGAAAGTGAATGCGGCCAGACGAGCTTTAAAGGCAAAATCAGTATCAAAGAAAAACGGATCTTCGTACAAAATCTCTCCTCTGTATCCTCGCTGTGACACCTCAATCGATGTTGTCAGCGGCCGGCCGTAACCGAAAAGGTCGCGATCTCGATATTGCACCCCGGCGATGCCGCCTTCATACGTGCCGTATCCGATCCAGAAGCCGAATTCTTTGCTCTTCGCTTCCTCTGCCGAAATGTCGAGCCGCAAGAGATGTCCATCGACTGGAACGGGCTTAATTTGGACAAGGTTAAAAAGGCCCGTTCGCATCAAGGTGCGAAATCGTTCATCGAGCACATCCGGGCTATAAGTTTTGCCCCGGAGTTTACTGAACCGTTTGATGACATAACTGGGATGCAGTCGATCGAGCCCGGTTACGGTAGTGCCGTCAAATCGGTAAACAGGACCGGCTGTGATCGCGACTTGCACCGGCACTCGACCATTGACTGCTTCCTCCGGCGCGCCACTGGCTTCGACTTTAACGTCATAATAACCGCGCGCCTTGAAATATGCCTCGAGACGCCGTGGAATATCGGCCAATCGTGCATCGGTATAAGGCTGCCGCAGAAGATCGAACATCTGCCCGCGCAATGTCTCCGCGTCGTAAATCTTCTGTCCGGCAAATGAAACGCTGCCGAAGAAATATTGCCCTCCCTCATGAATCGGAAGAACCACGTCAACCTGATTCGTTTCCCGGTGAAAGGCATAACGCGGCGGATCGACCACCGCGTCCAAAAAACCTTCCGCGACATACAAGCGGCGCACCAGATTCGCACCCTCCTGCATATCAGCGGCAACAAAGGGCAACTTTTTTTCCAGCTTTGAATAGCGCTCGCGGGTCGGCCCAAGTATATATTCCAAGAGCTTGTCAGACGGCTCCCGCGCATTTCCATCAAAGACGACCGTCCCAATTGTGAAGCGCGGTCCTTCGGTAATGTCGAGACGAAGGCGATCCTGCGATTCAATGGCGTAATGCACGTTTACGTCCGCGTAGCCATGCTTCCGGTAAAAAACCTCGAGGAAGAATGCGAGGTCATCCGCCCGCGCCGGACTTAACCCAAAATCGTCGATTGTGGTGATCTCTTCCTTTAAAGCCGAGCGTAGGTCCTCTTCGTGGAAAGCCTGCTGGCCACGAAATTCGATGATGCTCGTCCGTTGCGCGCGTTTCTCTTGCTGCTTTACGACGGCCTGCTGCGCTTTTTGCCTCTCTTCGGGTCGTGTGACATCTACTGCGCTCTGGGCCGCGACTTTCAACGCCAGGGCCACATTTACGAGACAGAAGAGGACCCTGTGCTGCATCTTAGCGGAACCGAATCAGATACTTTAATATCCCGCGATAGTCGCCGCCAACTCCGACGTCGCCGACGAGGACAAATTGATCGCTGAGCTTGAGGCGCGCGCTGACTTGCTGTCGACCGGTTCGAGGATCGACAGTGCCTACGTCCAGATCGAGGCGATTAAAAAATGGGTTGCTCTGGGTCGGCTCGCCTTTTTTGAAAACTTTCCGGTAAAGTTGCTGCACCAGCAACATTGCGGCTCGCCCGGCGAGAACATTGTTATTTCCGGACAGCTCCGCTCTGGTCACGCCGGTGGCGATTAAAGAAATGATCTCCTCCTGTGGCAGGGGCGGCTCGCTTGTGAAAATGGCCTCAGGCGCGAGCAAAGTTCCATAGACATAAACACGCACGGTGTAGTCGCGGATGACAGAAGTGCCCTGAAGATCGATCCGCGGATTGAACGAGTCGCTCGGATCAAAATAGAGGAAGCCGTAAGAAACTTCGAGCCGGCTGAAGGGCAATGTGGCTTCAACATTCTGCATCCGCACCACACCCTGCAATTCAGGATGTAGCCCGGTACCGGTCAACTTGAGATCGGTGGTCGCACCGCCGGTGGCCAGGTTCCCGCGAATGAGGATGGGATCTTTCGTTTTAATTGCGACATCGAATTTCCAATTG
>Ga0137369_10004734_pt1 | contig 13866 bp, 12 predicted proteins | sample SagtaG_12_FD_104918 | JGI IMG/M metagenome (GOLD analysis project Ga0137369, IMG submission 104918) | Vadose zone soil microbial communities from Sagehorn Ranch, Mendocino, California, USA - Sage1_L_113_16 metaG | ecosystem: Environmental > Terrestrial > Soil > Vadose zone | place: USA... | reverse complement strand
ATCGTCTGGCGGCACCCCTTCCCCGGGCCCGGCCTGGCGATCCGGATCATCGGCGCGGTCACCACCGACCGGCTGGCCGTGCTGCGGGAGGCCGACGCGATCGTGCGCGCCGAGGTCACCTCCGCCGGGCTGGACCGCGACATCTGGCAGTTCCCGGTGGTGCTGCTCGCGGACGTGCGCTCGGTGGGCGTGCAGGGCGACGGCCGTACCTACGGCCACCCGGTGGTGCTGCGCCCGGTGACCAGCCAGGACGCGATGACCGCCGACTGGGGCCGCCTGCCGTACGACGTCCTGGCCCGGATCTCCACCCGCATCACCAACGAGATCCGCGACGTCAACCGCGTGGTCCTCGACATCACCTCCAAGCCCCCCGGCACCATCGAGTGGGAGTGAGCCGGGTCAGCGCACGTCGCGTATTGGCAGGCAGGAGGCGGGCCGTCAGCCGGTGAAGGGGGCGCAGCCGCTGGCGTTGTTGTAGGCGGTGCGCAGCTCGCCGGGGGTCGAGGTGCTGGCCAGGGAGCCGGTCACGCCGCCGATGAGCTGGTCCACCTGGGACTGGAGCACCTGGACGGTGATGGTGAAGGTGGCCTTGTCGTTCACGTTCAGGTCGCGGGACTTCTGCGCGGAGTCGCGGAACGAGGCGGTGGTGTCGTCCAGCTTCCGGTCCAGGCCGTCCACGTAGGACTGTCCGCCGGCGATGGCGGGGGTGCCGACGTCGTCGATGTCGGTGCGGAGCTGGTCGGTCCGGCTGGCCATCTGGTCGAAGAAGGTGGCCAGCGCGCTGCGGGTGGCCTCGGGGTCGTTGTTGGAGTTCAGCGCCTGCTGGAGTTGGCCGCTTCGGGCGGTCACGTCGGCGTGCCAGCCCGCCACCTGGGAGCACACCGCCCGGGCGTACTCCGCCGGCGCGACCCCCGGCTTGCGCAGCACGAACCACCAGACCCCGGCGCCGACCAGCGCGACCACCAGCAGCAGCGACAGCAGGAACGCCGCCCGACCGCCGCGCCGGCGCGGCTCGGACGGGGCCTCGGGTACGGCCGGGCGGTGCGGTGCCGGGGGTGGCTCGGGGGCGCGGTGGCGGTGGGCAGTCTCGGGCGGGGGCGGCGGCCGGTCGGGGTGCCACCACGACTCCGAGCCCCAGCGCGGTGAGGACGCGGGCGGGATCTCCGGCACCGGGATGGCCGGCGGCGTGGGCCAGGGCGGCTGGTAGGGCGGCGCCGCGGCGGGCCGGCTGCCGGTGGGCGTGCCCGGGTACGGCACCGCGGGCTGGGCGTCGGTGGGCGGGCCGGGGTAGGGCTGCGCGGGGTGGGCGTCGGTGGGCGGGCCGGGGTACGGCACCGCCGGCTGGGCGCCCGTCGCGGGGTACCGGTACGGCGGCACCGCGGGCCGATGGCCCGTCGCAGGGTCGGGGTACGGCGGTGCGGCTGGGTGGCCGCCGCTCGGTGGCCCCGGGTACGGGGCGGCCGAGGGGTTGCCGGCGGCAGGGGGATACGGCGGGGCCGGGGGGTTGCCGGCGGCAGGGGCGTACGGCGGGGCAGGGCCTTCCTGTTCGGCCAGCGCCTCGACGGCCTCTGGCAGGGGCGTACCCCAGAGCACGTGCCGGCGCAGCACGTCGTACTGCGCCTGGGTGATCTCACCGTGGTCGCGCATCCGCTTGAGCTGGGCGATGTCGTCGTCGCTCACTGGGGTCGGACTCCTCACCGGTGGTCGACCAAGACTAGGCCGTGGCGATCACGTGGAACGCCTCGGCCAGCCGCCCCTCGGCCAGCCCGCCGGCCACCGCGGTCGCCCCGAACCAGCCGCGCAGCCGGTCCGCCAGGTCCGCCATGTGGCCGGTCTGCGAGGCGTGCGCGCCCAGCGCGGCGAGCTTGCGGTCGAAGGTGTCGGTTATGTCCACCCAGTGGTTGAGCAGACCGGGCGGCGCGGCCATCATCCATACCTCACTGACCGTCCACTCGGCCAGCCCTTCCTCGGCCAGCAGCTCCGGGTGCGCGAACGGGTTGCGTGCGTCCGGGTAGACCGCGCACAGCGTGGCCTCGCCGGCCACCCGGTGGTCCGGATGCGAGGCGCCGATGCGCTGCCAGTTCCGCTCGGGGGACGGGCACAGCACCCGCTGCGGGCGGAACCGGCGGATCTGCCGGCTGATGTCGCGGCGCAGGTCGTGCGTCAGGTACAGCCGCCCGTCCGGAAAGTCCAGGAAGGTCACGTCCTTGACCTCGACCGCCTGCGCGGCGGCCCGCTGCTCGGCCTCGCGCAGCTCCGGCATCCGCTCCCGCGGGGTGTCGTCGAAGCCACCCGCGTCGCCCCGGGTCACCACGCAGTACGCCACCTCGATGCCGGCGTCGGTCCAGCCGGCAACCGTGCCGGCGGCGCCGAAGTCCACGTCGTCGGGGTGCGCGGTCACCACCAGGACGCGTTCGATCTCACTGTCAGGCAGCGGCAGGCTCTGCGTCACGGCCCGACCCTACCGACGCGGGCGGACCGCCGAGGGTCAGAACCGGCCGCGAAGGCCCAGTATCACCGCGGAGGTGCCGGTGAACCCGTGCTCGCCGACCTCGCCGTCGAAGCGGAAGTTGACGTACCCGTCCAGGCTCACCGTAGGGCGTTGCAGGATGTGCTCGACCAGCTCCGCGTTCGCCGCGAGCGTGCCGCTGGTCCCGTCGGCCAGGCTGTACGAAAGGCCGGACTCGATGCTGCTGCGCAGGATCAGGTCGCCGCGCAGCCGCCAGGTGGTGTCGATCAGGTGCAGCGCCACGTCCATCTGGAACTGGCTCCAGCTCGACGGGAAGTGCACCTGGGCGTGGTCGAGCAGCCGGATCTCGCGCAGGTGGCCGAACGACCAGCCGCCTCCCATTCCGGTCAGGGTGAGGGTGAGCTCCTCGTCGTTGAACGTCAGGCGTGGCGGTGTCATCGCGGTGCCGTCTCAGGCGAGCTGGTCGTGTTCGCCGTCGTGCTCGGGCATCGCGGGCAACTGGTCGGCGGATACCACCAGTTGCTCGGCCGGGTGCTCCTGCCCGATCTCGACGGTGGCGCCGGCCAGCCAGTCGTCAGAGCCGTGCTGCGCCTCGTGCTGCTGCGCCTCGTGGTGCTGCGCCTCGTGCTGTTGTGTCGCGTCATATCGGGGTTCCATGACACCGACTCTGCGTATCCGCCGCGCCGCCGGCCAGGGTCCGTCGGGCGGCGGATCGGGCAGGCCGCCCTGCCCCAGTGTCCGGTGACGCTGCGATGACCTGTTCCAACGGGTCGGTCGTGGGTCGACGGGCCACGACCACTGTCGTCCGGTCCCGTCGCCCGGTCCTGTCATCCGGTCCCGTCGTCCGGTCTTGTCGTCCGGCCCCGTCTCCCGGCCAGTGCCCTCGGTGATCGTCGCCGGGAATCCCCGGTTACAGCCGCCACAATGCGGCGATGATCACGGGGTCCGGCGGCGTACCGGCCTGCCCGGCACCACCCGACGGTGATCGTCGCCGCGAAACCCCGGCTACAGCCGCCACAACGCGGCGACGATCACGGGATCCGGCGGCGTACCGCTCACCCTTAACCCAGGTACTCCACGCGACCGGCCGCGTTGCCGGCGACCGGGCCGTACGCAGAGCGCTGGCCTCCTCGACTTGTGGACGCGACACGCTGTTGAACCGCGTGTTGCGTCCACAAGTTGTTGGAACTGATCGATCAGGGTGCACGGCCGGAGTCGGCGTACGAGCCGCCGAGCATCGTGTCGTACGCCGCGACGAGCGCCGCGCGCAGCGGCCGGGCCCGCTCGGCGAACCCCCGCTGCGCCGCCACATACTCGGCGCGGCCCTCCGGCGTCTCGATCGCGATCGGCGGGTACCCGAGCTCAGCCAGGTCGTACGGGCTGGCCCGCATGTCCACCGCCCGGATGTCGCGGGCCAGCGCGAAGCAGTCGGCCACCAGGTCGCTCGGTACGTAAGGGGTGCCGCGGTACGCCCACTTGTAGAGGTCCATGTTGGCGTGCAGGCAGCCGGGCTGCTCCAGGTCGGGCTGGCTCTCCCGGGTGGGGGCCAGCCGGTTCAGCGGGCGGGCCGGCGCGGTGAAGAAGCGGTACGCGTCGAAGTGACTGCAGGTGACCCGCATCGAGTCCACCACCTCGGCGAGCCTCCCGGGGGGGGAGCCGAAGCGGCCAGCCCGCGTGCCGGATGTCGCCGGCCGGGATGCGGTACACCATGGCCCACTCGTGCAGGCCGAAGCAGCCGAGATGGGCGGGCCGTCCGGCGGTGCGGTGCAGCAGGCCGGCGGTGCGGTGCAGCGCGGTCCGGGCGGTGGCCGTCAGCCGGGCCGGGTCGGCGGTGACCGCGCCGCCGTCGGTGCGCACGTAGCCGTCGTACGCCAGGTACTCCTGCGCGCCGGCCAGCGCGACGCGGGCTCCCGGATGCCAGCGGCGCAACCGGGCAGGCCGGTGCGGGTAGTACGTGAACAGGAAGTCCTCGACGGGGTGCGTGCCGCCGCGGCTGCGGCGCGCCAGGTGCGGGCCGACCCAGGCGTCCACCCGGCGCTCGTGGGCGGCCCGCAGTGGCTGCCACTGCCGCGGCTGGAGGATCAGCACCCTCCCACTGTCCCAGCTTGTCCAGCTCCTTCTGCGCTCGCGGCGGTGGCGCGCACCTCGCCGCAGTCGAACGAGCCGCCACCGGCGATGGCCGCCACCCCGGTCGGTTCGAACACGCCGACGCTCCCGTCGTCGGCGATGAAGCACTGGAAGCTCAGCGGCGGCGGGTCAGCGGCGGTCGGGGAGCAGCGGCCCGCGGCAGGTGCGCAGGATCGCGTCGGCCAGCGCGGCTCCGCCGGCGCCCAGGGCGCTGCGGTACCGGCTGTGGATCTCGCGCTCGCGACCCAGTTCGATGCGTACGCCGCCCGAGGCGATCCGGGCGGTCTGCACTCGTCGGGACAGCCGGGCGCGTTCGTTGACCAGTCTGGTGATCGCCTCGTCGAGGGCGTCGATCTGGTTGCGGAGCACCGGGATGACCTCCGGTGCGTCGGGGGCTATGGCCTGCAGGTCGAGCACGGCGGGTTCCTCTCGGTCCGCCCAAGGCCTCCGCAACTCCGAAACGACGAAACGCCCCGGGGCTGTGGGCCCGGGGCGTCGGCTGCTGGGATGATCAGGCGGCGGCGACGACTACCGGACTCCGGTAGCCGTAGAAAAATCGGCGCGTCGCGTGCTGCACCCGGAAAGTGTGCCACACCCGGCTCGACCTCGGGAAGCGGTGAGATCGACGAGCCGTTTGTCGTCACCGACAGAGCAGGCGCTACGGTACAAATCGAGCTGATCGCGAGTCGGGGTGGAGCTGCGGATGATGGGCAGACGGATCGGGTCCGTTCTCAGTGCGCTGGCCGTGGTGGCCGCGCTGGCCGGCTGCGGGGGCAAGCCCGCGAGCCAGCCACCGCCCACCTCGGCACCGCCGGGCCCGGCCACCACCAGCGGGTCGGTCACCGACCAGGTCACCACCCTGTACCAGCGGTTCTTCGACGGGACGCTGCCGGTGCAGACCAAGGTCGGCCTGCTGCAGAAGGGCGAGCAGTTCACCAAGGTGATCGAGCAGCAGAACGCCGGGCCGCTGGCCAGGCAGTCCGGGGTGAAGGTGGTCAAGGTCACCCGGAGCACCCCGAACAGCGCCGCGGTGACGTTCACCGTGCTGCTCGACGGCAAGCCGGTGCTGGAGAACCAGGCCGGCGGCGCGGTGCTCGACAACGGGACGTGGAAGGTGGCGGCGAGCACCTACTGCGCGCTGCTCGCGCTGCAGGGCCTGACCGCGCCGCCGTGCTCCGGCTCCGGCTCGTGAGCGCGCCGGCGCCGGTGCGCACGCGGACCGCCCTGGCCGCGGTCTGCGGGGTGCTGTTCCTGACGTTCCTGGACACCACCATCGTGGCCGTCACGCTGAGCTCGGTGCAGTCGGATCTGCACGCCACGGTGACCGAGTTGCAGTGGGTGGTGAACGGGTACGCGCTGGTGTTCGCCAGCCTGATGCTCACCGCCGGCACCCTCGGCGACCGGCTGGGCCGCCGCCGGGTGATGGTGATCGGCCTGGTGATCTTCACGGTCGGCTCGCTGGCCGGCGCGCTGGCCCCGGGCGTGGGCATGCTGATCGCGGCGCGGGCGGTGATGGGCGTCGGCGCCGCGGCCTCCGAGCCCGGGACGCTGTCGGTGATCCGGCAGCTCTACCCCGAGGCCGGCCCGCGGGCACGCGCCATCGGGGCCTGGGCCGCGGTGTGCGGGCTGGCGCTGGCGCTCGGCCCGGTGGTCGGTGGCGCCCTGGTCGGCCTGGGCGGTTGGCGGGCGGTGTTCTGGTTCAACGTCGCGTGCGGGGTGCTGCTGCTGGCGACGGTGGTCCGGTTCGTGCCGGAGAGCGCCGACCCGCAGCCGACCCGGCTGGACCTGGCCGGGTTCGTGGTGGGCTCCGGCGCGCTGGCCGCGGTGGTGTTCGCGGTGATCGGCGGCGAGAACGCCGGGTACCGGGCCGGCTGGGTGATCGCGCTGTTCGTCCTGTCCGGGCTGGCCGGGGTCGGGTTCCTGCTGATCGAGTGGCGCGCACCCGGGCCGATGCTGGAGCTGGCGTACCTGCGCCGGCCAGCGTTCGTCGGGCCGCTGGCGGTCACGTTCACCATCTACTTCGGGGTGTTCTCGATCTTCTTCTTCACCGCGCTGTACCTGCAGTCGGTGGTCGGCTACTCCGGCTTCCGGATCGCGGCGCAGTTCGCCCCGATGGCGGCCGCGATGGTGGTCGGCGCGCTGCTCACCGGGCGCTGGGTGGCACGGTACGGGCCGCGGGACCCGATGGTGGTCGGCTGCCTGCTGGCCGCCGCCGGGACGCTGCTCACCGAGCACTACCTCGGCGGCGCCGACCCGTTCGGCCCGCTGCTGCTCGCGCTGGCCGTGGCCGGTGCCGGGTTCGGCGTCGCGGTGGTGCCGGTGACGTCGGCGGTGCTGGGGCTGGTGCCGGCGGCGCGGTCCGGCATGGCCGCGTCGATGAGCAACACCAGCCGCCAGCTCGGGGCGGTCTTCGGTACGGCCATCCTGGGCTCCATCGTGTACGGGCGGCTCATCGCCGACCTGACCAACCGGCTGAACCAGCTCGGCATCCCGGAGGCGTTCCACCGGATCGTGATCGACGCGGTGGTCACCGGCGAGGCCACCGCCAGCAGCGCCGACGCGGCCACGGCGGCGTACGGGCCGATCGTCGGCCAGGTCATCCAGGCGGCCGGCGAGTCGTTCCGGGCCGGGCTGAGCGCCGCGCTGGTCAGCTCGGCCGGGTTGATCCTGGTCGGCGCCGCGATCGCGCTGGGCACCGTCCGGGCTACCGCGCCGGCCGACGTCCGGGAGGTTGTCGGCGGAGCGCAGTAGGGTTGCCGTTGTCATGAGCGCAGGCGAGGCGACAGCGAGTGGGCATCGCAGGGCCGCTGTCCCGGCGGCGGAGCTTGCAGACCGTCCTCGAGGGGTGCAGGTGCCGAGCGAGCGCGGAGCCGAGCAGTTGGGCGCGGCCCCCGAAGTGCCTACCGAGGCCACCCGACGACCTCGGGTGCGGCTCGCAGTCGACCCGGACACCCTGCTGGAGGGGCTCAACCCGCAGCAGCGCGAGGCGGTGGTGCACACCGGTTCGCCGCTGCTGATCGTGGCCGGCGCCGGCTCCGGCAAGACCAGGGTGCTCACTGCCCGCATCGCCTACCTGCTGGCCCACCGCGAGGTGCTGCCCGGACAGATCCTGGCCATCACGTTCACCAACAAGGCGGCCGGCGAGATGCGCGAGCGGGTGGCCGCGCTGGTCGGCCGGCGGGCGGCCGCGATGTGGGTCTCCACGTTCCACTCGATGTGCGTGCGGATCCTGCGCAGGCAGGCCAAGCAACTCGGCTACACGACCAGCTTCTCCATCTACGACCAGGCGGACAGCCAGCGGCTGATGACCCTGGTCAGCCGCGACCTGGACCTGGACCCGAAGCGGTTCCCGGCCCGGTCGCTGGCCGCACAGGTGAGCAACCTGAAGAACGAGCTGGTCGATCCCGAGACCTGGACGCAACGCGCCTCGGGGTACCTGGAGAAGGTGGTCGCCGAGGCGTACACGCTGTACCAGCGCCGGCTGCGGGACGCCAACGCGATGGACTTCGACGACCTGATCATGACCACGGTCAACCTGCTGCAGGTGTTTCCGGACGTGGCCGAGCACTACCGCAGGCGGTTCCGGCACGTGCTGGTGGATGAGTACCAGGACACCAACCACGCGCAGTACGTGCTGGTCCGGGAGCTGTCCAGCGGCGACCGCGGGCTGTCGACGGTCGACGGTGACGTGGTGCGGGAGGCGTCCGCGGTGCCGCCCGCGGAGCTGTGTGTCGTGGGAGACGCGGACCAGTCGATCTACGCCTTCCGCGGCGCCACCATCCGCAACATCCTCGAGTTCGAACGGGACTTCCCGAGCGCGCGCACCATCCTGCTCGAGCAGAACTACCGCTCCACCCAGACGATCCTGTCCGCGGCGAACTCGGTCATCGCCAAGAACCCGAGCCGCAAGCCGAAGAACCTGTGGTCCGACGCCGGTGCCGGGGCGCAGATCACCGGATACGTCGCGGACAACGAGCACGACGAGGCGGCCTGGGTGGCCGGCGAGGTGGACCGGCTGTCCGACGGCGGCGAGGTCACCCCCGGCGAGGTCGCCGTCTTCTACCGGACGAACGCGCAGTCCCGGGTGTTCGAGGAGATCTTCATCCGGGTCGGCCTGCCGTACAAGGTTGTAGGCGGCGTCCGCTTCTACGAGCGGCGCGAGGTCAAGGACCTGCTGGCCTACCTGCGTACCCTCGTCAACCCAGCCGACCTGGTCAGCCTGCGCCGGATCATCAACACCCCGCGCCGCGGCATCGGCGAGCGGGCCGAGGCGTGCGTGGAGGCGCTGGCGTCCCGGGAGCGGATCAGCTACCCCGAGGCGCTGGAGCGGGCGGAGGAGGCGCCGGGCATCAACCCCCGCTCGCTGGCCGCCATCCGGGAGTTCATGACGCTGATGTCGGAGCTGCGCGCGGTGGCCGCCGGCGCCGACAACGGACCGGCCGCGGTGATGGAGGCGGTGCTGGACAGGACCGGCTACCTGGCCGAGCTCGAGGCGTCGGAGGACATGCAGGACGAGAGCCGGGTGGACAACCTGCGCGAGCTGGTCGCGGTGGCGCAGGAGTTCGAGGAGACCCACGGTGCCGGCTCCGGCGGCGGGGGCGATCTCGGCGCGTTCCTGGAGCACGTGGCGCTGGTCTCGGACGCGGACTCGATCCCCGACGCGGAGGGCGGCGTGGTCACCCTGATGACCATCCACACCGCGAAGGGGCTGGAGTTCCCGGTGGTGTTCCTCACCGGGCTGGAGGACGGCGTCTTCCCGCACCAGCGCACCCTCGGCGACCCCACCGAGTTGGAGGAGGAGCGCCGGCTGGCCTACGTCGGGATCACCCGGGCCAAGCGCCGGCTGTACGTCTCGCGCGCGGTGATGCGCAGCACGTGGGGCCAGCCGTCGTACAACCCGGCCTCCCGGTTCCTGGACGAGGTGCCGCCGGAGCTGATCGGCTGGGAGCGGGAGGAGCCGCAGCGCCAGCAGCCCGCGCAGGCCCGGGTGGCCGCCCGCGCGCTGGCGACCGGGAAGCTGCGCGGCGGCGCCGGCAACCGCCCGATCCCGTCGCTGGAGTCCGGCGACCGGGTCACCCACGACGTGTTCGGCCTCGGCCGCGTGGTCACGGTGCGCGGCGACGGCGACAAGGCCCAGGCGGAGATCGACTTCGGCGGCCAGCACGGCATGAAACGCCTGCTGCTGCGTTACGCCCCGCTCGAGAAGCTCTGAACCCGCGGTTCCGATCCCGCGGTTTCCTTGCATGGCGGGCACCGTGATTAAAGTTTGGTACCTTATCCTTTAACAGGGGTTCGCCGCGTTAAAGGATACGGGGTGTCGGTGGCAGAGCGCGTGACCGCCCGCTGGGAACGGTCGTGGGATGCGCCGGACCGGTCAGGTCAGCGTGCCGGCAGGTATCACCCCTACGTTCCCGATCCGCTCGAGGGCCGTCCGCTGTCGGTGGACAGCCGGATCGCTCGGCAGGCGGCGAGCGTTGAGGCCGCGGTGCGCGCGCTCGCCGATGGGCCTGGTGCCCGTGGCCTGGAGGGTCTGGCACGCTTCCTCCTCCGGTCGGAGGCGATCGCATCGTCGCGGATCGAGGGACTGCAGGTCTCAGCGCAGCAGGTCGCCCTGGCGGAGTTCGCAGACTCCGAGGGCGTACCGGCGCGGGGCTTCACCGCGAACGCCAGGCTGGTCGCGAACAACATCGCCGCGCTGCGCCGGTCGGCCGTCGACCTTGCCGCCGCCCCCGAGGTCAGCGTCGAGGGCGTCGTGGATCTGCACCGCGCGCTGCTGCCGGACGACCGGCATCCCGGGTTGCGAGAGGTGCAGAACTGGATCGGCGGCGACGACTGGCACCCGCTGGGGGCCGACTTCGTGCCTCCACCACCCGATCGGGTTCCGGCGCTCATGGCAGACCTGGTCGAGTACATGAACGGAGGGGTGCACGCGCCGCTGATCCAGGCGGCGATGGCGCACGCCCAGTTCGAGACGGTTCATCCGTTCACCGATGGCAACGGCAGGGTCGGGCGCGCCCTGATCCACGCGGTGCTCAGCCGGCGCGGGTTGACGCGCACCGCAGTGGTTCCGGTCAGCCTGGTGCTACTGACGCGTTCCGAGGAGTACGTGGCCGGCCTCACCGCGTACCGTTACCTCGGCCCCGCCGACTCCAATGCGGCCCAGGCAGGCGTGGCTGAATGGCTCCGGGTCTTCCTCGACGCGGTGGACGTTGCCGCTCGGCAGGCGCTGGAGTTCGCCCACGCCCTGACCGAGCTGCACGAGCGATGGGCGCAGCGCCACCGCGACCACCGGCGCCGCTCCGGGCTCCGCCCGCAGCCACGTACCGATGCCGCGGTGGCCCGCCTTCTCGACCTGCTGCCCGAGGTCCCGGTCATGACGGCCCGTGCCGCCCAGCGGCTGCTCAACGTCTCCTTCCCCGCCACGCGTAGCGCGCTGGAGGAGCTGGCCGAGGTCGGCATCGTGCATCGCAAGCAGGTGGATCGCGGTACGACGGGGTACCTCGCGCGGGACGTGTTCGCCCTGCTCACGTTTGCAGAGCGGCGGCTGGCGAGCACCAGGTGGGACACTCGCGAAGCCCCGCCGGGCCGTCCGGTGCCCGCCCGCCCCAAGGGCTGACCCACGGTCGGTAGTGGGCTAACGCCCGGTTGCCGTGAGCGAGGCGCGGGTGGCGTGTCCCGTCTCTCGTGCGGTGAGGTATGGAGCCGCATCGTGTGCGGTGGCGCCGTTGTGCACGGTGATGTCGATGAGCCGGTTGCCGAAGAGGGGGGCCAGGTTCTTGGCAAGCGCGACCACGTCCGCGTGGTCTGCGATGTTGGTCCATCGTTGTATGCCGGGTGGCCAGGTGCCGTGCCCGTTCGCGGGCGGCGGGGTGAGCCGGTCGAAGATGAGGTTCGGGATTCCGAGTGGTGAGCCGAGCGTGACGAATCCGGCGATCGACGGGGTGGGTTGGCTGCAGAGCAGTTCATAGCCGACGACCGTGCCGAGTGAGTGTCCGACCAGGACGCTGGTGTCTGGCCCGATCGCTTCGCGCACTCTGGCCTGCACGGCCTGGCGTACCGCGGGGTTGGTGAGGTATGCGGTTACCTGTTTGAGATTGCCGATGAGTACGCGGTCGGCCAGGCCCGCGAAGTACCGTGATTTGCTGAGGGCGTAGAGCGCTCGCTGGGCCCATTGCGGGGTCCGGGCCCGGGTGCGGTCCTCGGGGCCGGGTACGGACGGTTCCAGTTGTGCCGCGTGCTGCCACCATGCTTGGAGCAGGGCCAGTTCGAGTGGGTGGTCGAGGTCGGTGACGTCGTAGTCGGGCAGTGTGGTGGTTCGGCTTCCGGGCGGCCGGAACAGGTCGCCGTAGAAGGCGACGGCGATATCGCTGGTCGGCAGGTGGCCGCCGGCGAGGCTCACTCCGTCGGCGAGAGCGGGCGCGCAGGTCGACCACAGCGTGTGTGGGCCCCGGTATTGCTGGGCGACGCCGTGGACGAACACGACGCGGCTCATCCGGTGCCTCCGGAGCTCCAGTCCGGCACGTGCAGGGCAACCACGCCCATCACGGTGGCGATGCAGACGTATCCGTCGGAGGTGAGGAGCAGATCCTGCGGGGTCGTTTCGATGTGCATCTCGGCGACCGTGCGTTCCTCGGATGGTGACCACAATCGGATCACGCCGTTGCCGCCCGCGGCGAGTACCTGCCGGCCGTACATCTTGCCCGCCGCCAGGACGTTCACCCAGCGGTCGGCAGGTGGGCCGGCGTTCGAGTCCGGGCGGTGCCTGTCACGGGATCCCAGGCGTCGATCCTGCCCTCTCGATGTGCGGTGTAGGCGGTCAGCGTTCCGTCTGCCGCGCTCAACGCGATGGCGCTGAGGTATTCGTCGCGCGTGACCAGCGGCGGTCCTTGTGGTTGCAGGCTGTCCAGGTTCCCCCGGCAGGCCAAGACCCGATGCGATCTGCTCCACGACCTCCGGCAACCGTTTCTGCCGGGCATGCACCGCGACATCGACCAGGCCGACAGGCACCGACTGTCCCGGCGCAGCCTGCTGCTGCATCAACCACTGCCGATAACCCGGATCGGACATCGCAACGATCCGGCCCAGCACCGCCGACTTCCCGCAGCCCGGGCTCCCCGTGACGATGCGCCCCTTGCCGTCGGACCGGTCCGCGGTCAGCCACTGCACCAGCTCGTTGAGGATCCGCGTGCGGCCATGGAAGTACAGACCCTGCTCGGAGTCGAAATCCACCCCGCGAGACCGCGGCCCGAAATGGTCATGCAGCTCCCGGCGGGCGAACCTGCGCTGCAACTCCAAATCGGTGTCCTCGCGAGGCAGGTGCTCCCGGTAACCCCGGTTCCGCAGGAACGGCGCCAACCCGGTGACCATACCCGCGGTCAGCTCCGCACGCTGACCCAACCCGCGCGCCGCAAAGCGCCGGTTCAGCGCCTCGACAATATCGACCAGATCCAGGTACCGCTGCCGTTGTCCGGTCCGTTCCCCGACCTCGACCAGTGCGTCCGGCAGCGCGTCGATCAACGCGCCATCGACCGCCTCATCCCGTGCCATGGCCGAGGACACGAACCACATCCCGGTCGTCACCGCATCGCTGCTGCGCCGCGCGATACCGCGTAGCGCGACCTGGACAGCGTCCCGGAGTCCCGCGCCACCGTAACAGGTATCCAGAACGAACAGGACATTGCCAATCCCGCTGCGGACTAGAATACGCAAAACGTCCTCGGTAGCCAATGCCGTAGCGGTCGGATCATCCTCGACGCTGTCCCAGCACAACAGGTAATGCCTGTCCCGATCCTCCACCAGCGCGTGCCCGGCGAAGTAGAAGACCACCACATCGTCGGGACCGAACTGGACATCCCTCGACCAGTGACTCAAGGACGTCCGTACCTGCTGGGCGCTCCAGTACAGTAGTTGCCGATCTGCAGCGCCTGTTCATAACCGTCCGGCCGGAGTAGCTCGCGGACCCGTTCGGCGTCCCGGCCGGGCCACACCAGATCACCCGCCGGTCCGTCCAGGTTCGGATCCGGTCCACCGCTATCGTGATCAAGAAACGTCGGCTGCCTGCCGATGATCGCCCATTGCCGTCCACACCGCGCCCCTCCCGGCCATCAGCACGCCGCGCTCAGATGGTAGAGGCGCCCTTACGGCCACGGCACCCAGATCGGTGGCTCAAGCCCTGGATGGATGCCGGCAGCCCGGCGGGTCGGGCGCCAGGCAGACCACACGGTCAACGGGGAGCCGCACGTCGGCCAGCTGTAAACCAGGTTGATGCT
>Ga0137369_10004731_pt1 | contig 13869 bp, 13 predicted proteins | sample SagtaG_12_FD_104918 | JGI IMG/M metagenome (GOLD analysis project Ga0137369, IMG submission 104918) | Vadose zone soil microbial communities from Sagehorn Ranch, Mendocino, California, USA - Sage1_L_113_16 metaG | ecosystem: Environmental > Terrestrial > Soil > Vadose zone | place: USA... | reverse complement strand
GTCGTCCTCGATCCGCGAGGCGCTCTCGGCGGGCGACCTCGACTGGCCAGGGCAGGCGCTCGGCCGGCGCTTCGCCGTCGACGGTCACGTCGTCAGCGGCGCCGGGCGAGGAGAGAAGCTCGGCTGGCCGACGGCGAACCTGCAGACGCCGCCGCGCCTGCTGCTGCCCGGCGACGGCGTCTACGCCGGGGCGGCACGGTCGCGGACGGGGGAGTGGGTGGCCGCGATCAACATCGGCACCAATCCGACGTTCGGCCGCGAGCCGCGTCACCTGGAGGCGTTCCTCCTCGACTTCGACGGGGAGCTCAAGGGCGAGCTGCTGACCGTCGAGTTCTGGGCGCGGCTGCGCGACGAGGAGCGCTTCGACTCGCCCGACGCACTCGCCGCCCAGATCGGCCGCGACGTCGAGCGCACCCGGGAGCTGGTCCGGTTGGGAGACCGGGTGGAGCCGGCGTGAGCGCGGTCGGTCGCGGAGGCCTCCATCGCCGCGGGCGCGGGCCGCTGCGCCTGATCTGGCTGGTCCTCCTGGTCCTCGCGCTCGGGGTGGGGGCCGTCTACGTGCGCATCAGGCTCGACCGGACCGAGACGGCCGCCGGTTCGAAACGCTCGGCGACGGCGGTCCCGAGGGCGACGACGGCCGCCACCCCGTCGCCTTCGCCGAGCCCGTCGCCCACCGAGCCGCCGCGCGGCGCCCTCGTCGTCCACGCGACCGGTGACGTGAACATGGACCCGTCCTACATCACGAACTTCCAGACGCGCGGCTTCGAGTACGCCTGGTCCGGGCTCGACGGGCTGTTCCGCCGCGACGACCTGACCGTGATCAACCTGGAATGCGCGGTCTCGACGATCGGCAGCCCCGTGCCGAAGGAGTTCACGTTCCGCGGCGACCCCGCGTCGCTCCCGGTGATGCACGACGCGGGCGTCGAGGTGGCGGACCTCGGCAACAACCACTCCGGCGACTTCGGGCCCGCCGCGCTCCTCGACACACGGGCGAACCTCGAGGCGAACGACATCGCAGCGGTCGGTGCGGGCCGAGACGACGTCGAGGCGCACGCGCCCGCGCTGTTCGACGTGAACGGCTGGACGATCGCCGTGCTCGGCTTCGGCGGCGTGGTGCCCGCACCCGACTGGATCGCCGGGCCCGGGCACCCCGGGATGGCCGACGGCGATGACGTCCCCTCGATGGTGGCGGCGGTGAAGGCGGCGGACCGCGTCGCCGACCTGGTGTTCGTCGCGATCCACTGGGGCGTGGAGCTCGACCTGACCCCGCGCGCCGACGATGTCGCGCGGGCCCACGCGATGATCGACGCAGGCGCCGACGCGATCTTCGGCCACCACACCCACCGCCTGAACCCGATGGACACCTACAAGGGGCGCCCGATCTTCTGGAGCCTCGGCAACTTCGTCTGGCCGAACTTCTCGGTCGCCGGCGCCACCACCGCGGTGGCCGAGGTCCGCGTCCGCCCGAACGGGAAGATCACCGGCCGCCTCCTCCCCGCCTTCATCGAGGACGCCGGCCACCCCGTGCTCACCGGCTGACCGCCGTGGATCGCGTCCGGGGGCGGCCCGGCATCCCTGTGCTACCCTTGAAGCTCGAATGGCCCTGCTCAAGGAACGGAAATCCCAGGTCATCGCCGACTTCCGGCGTGCCGAGACCGATACCGGCTCGCCCGAGGTCCAGGGCGCCGTGCTCACCGAGCGGATCAACGAGCTCACCGAGCACCTCAAGACCCACCGGGAGGACCACCACTCGCGGCGGGGCCTGCTGCAGATGGTCGGCCGTCGCAGGCGCCTGCTCGACTACCTCAAGCGCGAGGACATCGAGCGATACCGAGAGCTGATCGGTCGCCTGGGGCTCAGGCGATAGGAGACCGAGGGGGCGGCGCGGCCGCCCCTTCTTCGCAGGAGGGAGAGGACCAGGCAGGAACCCTCCGCAACCACCCGCCGCGCGGAGCGAGCGCGAGGGTCGGTTATCAGTAGCGGGTCGCGCTCCGACGGAGCGAGGTCCACCACTGAGAATCGGCCCCGAAGCGCCCCGCTCCTCGCGAAGAACCGATCGAGAGGAGACATCGCATGATCCACAAGGACAGCCGGTCCGTCGGTGGGACCGAGATCACGTTCGAGAGCGGCAAGCTCGCCAAGCAGGCGGGCGGCGCTGCGGTCGTCACGATCGGCGAGACCCAGGTCCTCGCCACCAGCACGTCGTCCAACCCGCGGGAGGGGATCGACTTCTTCCCGCTGACGGTGGACGTCGAGGAGCGCATGTACGCCGCCGGGAAGATCCCGGGCGGCTTCTTCCGGCGGGAGGGACGGCCGTCCGAAACGGCGATCCTCACCGCCCGCCTGACCGACCGGCCGCTGCGGCCGACGTTCAGGGACGGCTTCCGCGACGAGGTCCACGTCGTGATCACCGTGCTGTCGGTGGACATGGCGCAGCCATACGACATCCCGAGCATCAACGCGGCCAGCCTGGCCACGTGCCTGGCCGGGCTGCCGTTCGACGGCCCGATCGGGGCCGTGCGCGTCGCGAACATCGGCGGGCAGTGGAAGGTCAACCCGACCTACCAGGACCTCGAGCTGGCCACCTTCGACGTCGTGGTCGCCGGCCACAAGAACGAGCTCGGCGGGATCGACATCCTGATGATCGAGGGAGAAGCGCCCGACAACACGTGGAAGCTACTCGAGGACGGCGCGACGGCGCCGACCGAGGAGGTCGTGGCCGAGGGGCTCGAGGTCGCCAAGCGGGCCATCGGCGAGCTGATCGACATGCAGGCGGAATTCATCCGGACGGTCGGCGTCGAGACGAAGCCGTGGGAGCCGTCGCCGCTCTACACCGACGAGGTCTACGCGGCCGTCGAGGCGTTCGCCGGCGAGCGGATGGCGGACGGCCTCGTCCCGGAGAAGGCCGCTCGCGAGGGCAACATCGATGAGCTCCGGGAGGAGCTCGCCGCCCACCTGCTCGAGCAGTGGGGCGTCGAGAAGCACGCCGAGCTCGCGGCGCAGGTCAAGGCCGCCTTCAAGTCGCTCGAGAAGACCGTGATGCGCCGGCGGGTGCTCCAGGAAGGCATCCGGCTCGACGGGCGCCGCGCCGACGAGATCCGCCCGCTCTCCGCGGAGGTCGGCCTGATCCCGCGCGCGCACGGATCGGGACTCTTCCAGCGCGGCCAGACGCAGGTCCTGAACGTCACGACACTCGGCATGCTGCGCATGACGCAGATGATCGACACGCTCGATCCCGAGGACACCAAGCGCTACATCCATCACTACAACTTCCCGCCGTTCTCCACCGGCGAGACGGGATTCATGCGCGGCCCGAAGCGCCGGGAGATCGGGCACGGGGCGCTCGCCGAGCGGGCCCTCGTCCCGGTGATCCCGCCGGAGGAGGAGTTCCCGTACGCGCTGCGCCTGGTCTCCGACGTCCTGGAGTCGAACGGCTCCACGTCGATGGCCAGCGTCTGCGCATCGACGCTGTCGCTGATGGACGCGGGCGTCCCGATCAAGGCGCCGGTGGCGGGGATCGCGATGGGGCTCATCGGAGAGGGCGGGGAGTTCGTGACGCTGACCGACATCCTCGGGGCCGAGGACGCGCTCGGCGACATGGACTTCAAGGTCGCCGGCACGCGGGACGTCGTCACGGCCATCCAGCTCGACATGAAGATCACCGGTATGCCGTCCGAGGTGCTGGCCGGCGCGCTGAAGCAGGCCAAGGAGGCCCGCCTGCAGATCCTCGATGTGATGCTGGCCGCGATCCCCGAGCCGCGCACGCTGTCGGCGAAGGCGCCGCGGGTGATCATGATCCAGATCCCGGTCGACAAGATCGGCGAGGTGATCGGGCCGAAGGGCAAGCGGATCAACGAGATCATCGCGCTGACCGGCGCCGACATCGACATCGAGGACGACGGCCGGATCTTCATCGGGTCCAAGGAGGGCGAGGGCGCCGAGAAGGCCGTCGAGATGATCGAGCAGATCGTCAACCCGCGGATGCCGGAGGTCGGCGAGCGGTTCGACGGCACCGTGGTGAAGACCACGACCTTCGGCGCGTTCGTCAACATCCTCCCTGGCAAGGACGGCCTGGTGCACATCTCGAAGCTCGGCGGCGGGCGGCGGATCTCCTCGGTCGAGGACGTCGTGAACGTCGGCGACAAGATCGAGGTCGAGGTCGTCGAGATCGACAAGATGGGGAAGGTCAGCCTGCGCCCACTGTCGATCAACGGCGAGCCGCTGCCGGCGCCGGAGCCCGGGAGCGAGGAGCCCCGCGAGCCCCGTCGCGACCGCGACCGCGGCGATCGCGGGCCGCGCGAGGGCCGGGAGCGCCGTGAGCGGCGCGACCGCGGCGATCGCGGCGAGCGCCGCCGGCGCCCCCGCGAGGATGCCCCCGTCGCCAGGGAGGGTGGTTCCGAGTAGGCGAGTAGGATCGGCGCCGTGACGAACCGCGTGGCGCGAGCGTGATCCGGCTCTCCGCGTTCTCGTCCGGGCTCCGGGTGGTCACCGAGACCATGCCGGAGACCCGGTCGGTGTCGCTCGGCTTCTGGGTGGCGGCCGGATCGCGCGACGAGGCCCCGGCAGTCGCCGGGTCCTCGCACTTCCTCGAACACCTGCTGTTCAAGGGCACACGTACCCGCACGGCGCGCGAGATCGCCGAGGCCTTCGACGCGGTCGGCGGCGACCTGAACGCCTTCACCTCGAAGGAGTACACCTGCTTCTACGCGCGCGTGCTCGACCGGGACCTGCCGATGGCGGTGGACTTCCTGTCCGACATGCTGCAGGACTCGGAGATCGCGACCCCGGACCTCGAGTCCGAGCGCCAGGTGATCCTCGAGGAGATCAACATGCACGAGGACGATCCCGGCGACCTGATCCACGACGTGTTCACCGAGACGCTCTGGCCGGGTCACCCGCTCGGCCGTCCGGTGCTCGGGACGGCCGAGACGATCCGGGCGGCCACCCGTGACCGCATCCGGCGCTTCTGGAAGCGGCACTACGTCCCCGGGAACCTGGTCGTGGCCGCCGCCGGGAACGTCGAGCACGGACGGCTGCTGCGCTTGCTCCGCCGCGGCATGGACGTCGGCGAGCGCGTCTCGCCGCGAGAGGCGCCGGCGCTGCGCAAGGTGGGCTCGCCCCCCTCGCCGGTCGGCGGGACCATCGTCCGCCGCCGGCCGACGGAGCAGGCGCACCTGGTGGTCGGCACGAACGGGATCGCCCGCGGCGACGACCGGCGTTTCGCGCTCGGCGTCCTGAACAACGCTCTCGGCGGGGGCATGTCGTCACGCCTGTTTCAGGAGATCCGCGAGAAGCGCGGGCTCGTGTACTCGGTCTACAGCCATCACGCCGGCTACACCGAGGCGGGGATGTTCACGGTCTACGCCGGCACCAGCCCGGGCCGCGCGAACGAGGTGCTCCGGCTGATCCGGCGTGAGGCCGAGGACATCGCCGAGCGCGGGCTCGCCGCCGACGAGATCGAGCGGGCGAAGGGCCACCTGAAGGGATCGCTCGTCCTGTCGCTCGACGACCCGGGCGGGCGGATGTCCCGCCTCGGCAAGTCGGTGATCACGCAGGGCGACATGCTCTCGATCGACGAGCTGCTCGAACGGACCGACGCTGTGGGCTCGGCCGAGGTGGCCGCCATCGCCGACGAGGTGCTGCGCCGGCCGATGGCGCTCGCGGTGATCGGCCCGTTCGATGAGGACGCGTTCGCCGAGGGGGGCGCCGGCCCGAAGGCCGAGCGGCCGCCGGCGAAGGCGACGAGGGAGCGGCGGGACGCGGCGAGGCGCCCGTGATCCGGGTCGGCGTGCTCGGAGCGACCGGCCGGATGGGCTCCCAGGTCTGCCGCGCCGTCGCCGACGACCCGGAGGTCACCCTGGTGGCGGCGATCAGCCCGTCGCGGGTCGGGGAGCAGATCGGGCCGTTGATCGGTCACTCCGAGCTCGACGTGCGTATCTCCGACGAGCTCGAGACCGTCCTGCAGGCCGACGCCGACGTGCTCGTGGACTTCACCCGGCCCGACGTCGTGATGGAGAACGTCCGCTGGGCGATCGAGCACGCCGTGCACCTGGTCGTCGGCACGACCGGCATCGGGCCGGAGCAGCTCACCGAGATCGAGGAACTGCTCGAGGAGGACGGCTGCCACGTCATCGTGGCCGCGAACTTCGCGGTCGGCGCCGTCCTGGCCCAGCGGTTCGCGGAGCAGGCCGCTCGTCACTTCGCCGCCGCCGAGGTGATCGAGCTGCACCACGAGGGCAAGCTGGACGCCCCGAGCGGCACCGCGCTGGCCACGGCGCGACGCATCGCCGCCGCGCGAGCGGGCGAGCGCGACGCGCCCGACAAGGAGAACGTGCCGGGTGTGCGGGGCGGCGACGTCGAAGGCGTGCGCGTGCACTCGGTGCGCCTGCCGGGCCTGGTGGCGCACCAGGAGGTTCTGTTCGGTGGGCCGGGAGAGACGCTCTCGATCCGGCACGACTCGCTGGATCGCACCTCGTTCATGCCGGGCGTGCTCGAGGCGATCAAGCAGATCGCCGCCCGTCCCGGCCTGACGGTCGGCATCGAGCCCCTGCTCGGCCTCGATGATTCCTGACGCCGCCGTGGCGGCCCGTCCGTTCGACGCGGTGGTGTTCGACCTGTTCGGCACGCTCGTCGACGAGTGGACCGTCGAGCGGCGCGACCGCGGGTTCGCGGGCATGGCGGAGGCGCTCGGCGTGCCCGTCGAGGGATTCACCCGGGCCTGGCGGGAGACGGCGACCCACCGCCTGACCGGCGGCTTCGCCACGATCGAGGAGAACGTTGCCGACGTGTGCCGCCGCCTGGGCGTCGATCCGGGCGCGGAGCGCGTGGTGCGGGCCGTCCGCCGGCGGATCGAGCAGATGCGCGAGCTGCTGACGCCGCGCCCGGAGGCCCGCCCGGCGATCGAGGCGCTCCGGCGCGCGGGCCACCGCATCGGCCTCCTGTCCGTCTGCTCGCCGGAGGTCCCCTCGCTCTGGCGCCGAACCGAGGTCGCTCCGCTGATCCAGGCCACGGTGTTCTCGAGCGAGGTGGGTCTGGTCAAGCCCGACCCCGGGCTGTATGCCCTCGTCGCCGGAGTCCTGGACGTCGTGCCCGAGCGATGTCTCTACATCGGCGACGGGTCGTTCGGCGAGCTGACCGGCGCCGCGGCCGCCGGCATGACCCCCGTCCTGATCCGCGCCCCGCACGAGGACGGCCAGGTCATCGAGCGCGTCGGCGACGACGTCGATTGGGTGGGACCCGGGATCGACTTCCTGGGGGAGGTCGTGCGGGTCGCGGCCGAACTCAGCCCGCCAGGAACGCCGTGACGCGGGCGATCAGGTCCGGGAGGTCCTTGAACAGGGCGTCCTGCGTCTCGTAGGCGATCAGGTCGGCGCGGGGCAGGAGCCGGGCCAGCTCTTGGCCGATCGCGAGCGGATGCACCGTGTCGCCCTCGCGGGAGATCACCAGCGTGGGCACCTCGATGCTCGCCAGGGCCGCTGGGTCGGGAACCGGGGCGTCGCCGAGGATTCCGCGGACCGCGCGGGGCACGCCGGTCGGGTTCATCGCCAGCAGGTTCGCGCGCTCGAAGTCCTCCAACCAGGCCACGCTCTCGTACGCCGCCCGGCGTTCCGGGTCGGCCATCAGCACCGCCACCGCGTCCTCGAGCGGCTTCGCCTCCAGCAGGTCGGCGATCTCCAGGAACCGGCCGCCGGTGAACGGCCGGTCGATCCCCGCCGGCAGCAGCAGCACGATCCGCTCGAAGCGGTCGGGCTCGGAGAGCAGCAGCCGGCACAGCGCCCCGGCGCCGAGCGAGGTCCCGACCGCGCGCGTCGCGCCGTAGGCCTCGGCCACCGCGCGCAGGTCGCGGGCGAAGTCGTCGAACCGGTAGCTCCCGGCGGGGGGTGACTCCGACAGCCCGTGGCCGCGGAAGTCGAACCGCACCTTCGTCCCGCCGAGCAGCGGCGTGAACGGCGCCAGCTCCAGCCGCGAGTTCGTCAGCCCGTGGCAGAAGACGGTCACCGGCTCGCCGGCGCCCTCGACGTCGACGAACAGCCGCGCGTCGCCCGCCTGGACCTCGGGCACTACGGCTCCTCGCCCAGCCGGTACTCGCGCTCGACGCGGATCGCGCCGTTGTCATCCAGCGCCAGCAGCACGCCCTCGCATTGGTCAAGTTGCTGTACCATTTGGCCGCTGAGCGCCTTCGCCGCGGCCTCGAGCAGCGGCGTGTGCCCGACGGCGAGCCCGCGCCGACCCTCCGGGATCCGCTCGAACAGCCCGCGCAGAGCGTCCGCCAGCGCCTCGACGGCCGTCGGATCGTCGATGTCGCCGGCCAGGGCGTCCACAACTGCGTGGTTGTGGGGGAGCGGCTGGCCGAAGCCGCTCAGGAACCAGGCCAGCGTCTCGGCCGCGCGCAGCGCCGGCGAGGAGAACACCGCGTCGTAGGGCCCGTCCATCCCTCGCCCGACCCGCTCGGCGAGGGCGCGTCCCTCGTCGGTGAGCGCGTCGCGCTCGGGGTCGCGCGGCGCGTGCCGGCGAAGCTCCAGGAGCTTCACGTGCCGGGGCGGCCGAACCGTCTCACTTCACCGTGTGCGACTCGACGTAGGCCATCCCGAACGCCTCGGTGAAGCTCGCCAGGTCCTCGTTCCCGCGCTTCGACGCCTCCGAGCGCATGTCGGCGACGAACCCCTCGCGGTCGTCCCAGGTCAGCTCGGCCACGCCGTCGTAGAGGGGCTCGGCGCCGCCGGGCGCCCCGGTGACCAGCGACACGACGTAACTCCGCAGGTGCTGGTAGCCGTCGCGCGCGATCGGCGCGTGCGTGTTCAGCCAGTGGTCGCGGAACTCGTCCACCGACATCCCGTCCTTCTTCTTCAGCCAGATGTGCGCGGTGACCACGTCCACCCCCTGTCAGTCTCGCGGGCATCCTACCTACCTGCCTGGCGGGCCCTGCGCAGCTCCAGCGTCTCGGGGGTCCGGACCACGAGGGCCAGCGCCACCAGGATCGGGAGCGTGGACACGGCGAACGCGGCTTCGAAACCGAACGTCTGGGCGGCCCACCCGCCGAGCAGCGGTCCGAACACGAACCCCAGGTCGCCGGCGAACCGGAACATCCCGATGGCGGTGCCGGATGCCTCCTCCGGCGTCACGTCTGACAGCATGGCGGCCGGCGGGACGCCGGCGAACCCCGAGGCCAGCCCGACCACCGCCAGGATCGCGCCGAACACGATCACCCCGGGAGCGAACCCGAGCACGGCCATCGAGGCGGCGAGGGCGGCGAGCGCGGGGACCATCACCGGCTTGCGGCCGATCCGGTCGGCCAGGGCGCCGGCCGGGAAGAGGACGACGAACTCCATGGCCAGCGTGACCGAGAACACCACGCCGATCCCCGCCGGGTTCAGCCCGATCTCCTCCGCCCCGAAGAGCGGGACGAGCGTGTCGAAGAACCCGCCCACCATCCACAGGTAGGCGAGGTTCACGACCACGACCATGATGAAGCCCGGGCGGCGGAGCAGCGCCCCCATCCGGGCGCGCGTCCGCCGCAGGAGCGGCATCTCGCGCTCGGCGAGGACCTCCTCCGGCGTCAGTCGCGGCTCGGCGCCCGTCGCGCGCGGGGCGGGATCCTTGACGTAGCGCCAGAACAGCAAGCCCGAGACCAGCAGCAGGATCGCGTAGACGTGGAGCGGCGCGCGAAGCCCGAACCTCTGGGCGACGAACCCGCCGATCGGACCGCCGGCGATCACGCCGACGTTGAAGGACCCGTAGAACACCGACAGTGTCCGGCCCATCCGGTCGCTGGGCACGACCTTCAGCAGGTAGCTGAAGAGCGCCGAGAACAGGACGGCGGACCCCGCCCCGCCGATCCCCCGGAACAGCACCGCGAGGGCGAAGTTCGGGGCGAGCCCCGTCGCCACCGAGGTGACGGCGACGAACAGGATCCCGGCCACTGCCGTGGCGCGTTCCCCGTACCGGTCGACGATCGGCCCGCCCACCAGGTCGAAGACCAGGCGGGCGATGGCGAACGAGGAGATCAGGAAGCCGGTGGCGCTGCGGCTGACGCCGAACGACCGGGCGAAGAGCGGCAGGATCGGGAGGATGATCCCGTAGCCGAGCATGACGATGAAGACGCACCCGATGATCGTGCGCACGGCGGGGTCGGCCAGGATCTCCCGGATGCGGAGCTTCTCGGGCTCCGGGGGGATCGCGGCGTCGTCTCCGGTGACGGTGCCCTCGGCCATCGGCCGGGTCAGCCGCGGCTCGGCGGCTCGGGCCCTCCGGCGTGGGCGCGGCCGAGCACGAACAGGAGGTCGGACAGGCGGTTCAGGTAGCGAAGCACCTCCGGGTTGACGGGGTGCTCGCCGACGCCGGCCAGCTGCACCGCCATGCGCTCCGCGCGGCGCACGCTCGTCCGGGCGACGTCCAGCGCGGCCTCGAGCGGCGTCGAGCCCGGCACCACGAAGACGTCGGGGAGCGGATGCGCCTCGACGGTGGCGTCGATCAGTTCCTCGAGCCGCTCGACCATCGCCGCGGTGACCAGGGAGACGCCCGGCTCGAGCTTCGCGCGCTCGGCGGGGTTCGTCGCCAGGTCGGCGCCGGCGACGAAGAGCTCCCGTTGCAGCCGGAGGAGCTCTCCCGCCAGCGAGGCGTCCTCGCAGGCGGCGCGGGCGACCCCGAGGTCGGAGACCGCCTCGTCGACGCTGCCCGATGCCTCCGGGACCGGCCCGCCCTTGCTGACGCGGCCGCCGTAGAGGAGCCCGGTGGTGCCGTCGTCGCCGCGCTTCGTGTAGATCCGGACCATGGATGAGCTCCCGTTCCCGCTCCGGGCTAGGATAGCCGAGGCGCCGGCCGCGGACGCGGTATGCCACGGGTTGAACATGTGCTTCCTGTGGCTCTTGTGAGTCGGCGGCAACAGGTGTTACAGTCGGCGAAGCGCCGGAGCGGGGGCGACCGTCGCAAAGGCAGGGATCCTGCCCGGGGCCCGGTCGCCTCGCTCCTCGCGGTCCCGCGAAGGAGGAGCCATGTCCGGACGATTCGGCGCCGTCGTGACCGCGATGGCCACCCCGTTCACAGAGCAGGGAGACCTCGACCTGGAGGCCGCCCGCTCGCTGGCGCGGTGGCTGCTCGACACAGGCACCGACGCCCTGGTGGTGCACGGGTCGACCGGCGAGGCGGCCACGATGACCGACGGGGAGAAGGCGGACCTGGTCCGCCTGGTGAAGGAGGTCGCCGGAGACGCCCCCGTCATCGCCGGGACCGGGACCTACGACACGAGGCACTCGATCCACCTCTCCGAGGCAGCGCGCGATGCCGGCGCCGACGCGCTGCTGATCGTCTGCCCCTACTACAACAAGCCGCCACAGCGCGGGGTCGTGGCGCACTACCGCGCCATCGCCGAGGCGGTGGACCTCCCGGTGCTCGCCTACAACATCCCCGGGCGCACCGCGATGCGCATCGAGCACGGAACGCTCCTGCAGCTCGCGGAGATCCCCGGCGTGGTCGGCGTGAAGGACGCCACCGCTGACCTCGACGGCGTCTCGCGCCTGATCGCGGAGGCGCCGGCCGGCTTCGAGGTGTACTCGGGGGACGACTGGGCGACGTTCGCCATGGTCGCACTCGGGGCGGTCGGCGTGATCTCGGTCGCCGCGCACCTCGCCGGCGAACGGATGGGCCAGATGATCGCCCTGGCACAGTCGGGCGACGCCGGCGGCGCGCGCAAGATCCACGAGAGCCTCCTTCCCTTGTACCGGGGCCTGTTCATCACCAGCAACCCGATCCCGCTGAAGGCCGCCCTCGACCTGGCCGGCCACCCGGTCGGGCCGCCACGGCTGCCGCTCGTTCCGGCCACCGAGGACGAGCGTGCCGCGATCCGGAAAGCGATGGAGGATGCCGGGGTCCTCTGACGGCGGGCGTGGGCGCTCGAAGGGGCCGGCGGGGAAGGGGAAGCCCGGGGCGCGGCTCGTCTTCCTCGGGGGGCTCGGCGAGGTCGGCCGGAACATGGCCGCCCTGGAGATGGGCGGCCGGATCCTGGTGGTCGACGCCGGCCTGTCGTTCCCGGAGGAGGACATGCCCGGCGTGGACCTGGTCCTGCCCGACTTCGGGTGGCTCCACGAGCGGCGCGCCGACGTCGAGGCCGTCGTCCTGACCCACGGCCACGAGGACCACGTCGGCGCCCTCCCGTACCTGCTGCGCGAGTTCAAGCTGCCGGTGTTCGCCACCGCGCTGACGCTGGCGATGCTCGAGGGCAAGCTCGATGAGCACGGCGTCCGCAAGCGCGCGAAGTTCCACGAGGTGAAGCCGGGCGGGCAGGCCGCAACCGGCCCGTTCCGGATGCGCTTCCACCGGATGACCCACTCCATCCCGGACGGCTGCGCGGTGGCCGTCGACACCCCGCACGGCACGCTGCTGCACTCCGGGGACTTCAAGCTCGACCAGACCCCACTCGACGGGCGGGTGACCGACCTGCAGGGCCTGGCCGAGGAGGCGCGCCGCGGCGTCCACGTCTTCCTGTCGGACTCGACCAACGCCGAGCAGCCGGGGCACGTGCCCTCGGAGCGAGAGGTCGGGCCCGTCCTCGTCGAGATCTTCCGGCGCGCGCCGCGCCTGATCGTCACGGCCTGCTTCGCGAGTCACGTGCACCGCGTGCAGCAGATCTGCGACGCGGCCCGCGCGGTGGGGCGGAAGGTGGCGTTCCTGGGGCGCTCGATGAACCAGAACATGGCCGCCGCCACCGCGACCGGGAACCTGAACGTCCCGCCGAAGGACGTCGTGCCGATCGAGGCGGTGAAGGACATGGACCCGCGGTCGGTGGTGATCGTGTCCACCGGAAGCCAGGGCGAGCCGATGTCGGCGGTCGCCCTGATGGCGGCGCACGAGAACCGGTGGATCCGGCTGGAGCGCGGCGACACCGTGGTCCTCTCCTCGTCGAAGATTCCGGGGAACGAGACCGCGATTAACCGCGTCATCGACGGCCTCTACCGGACCGGCGCCGACGTGGTCCACGCCGGCGTCGCCCCGGTGCACGTCTCCGGCCATGGCGCGGCGGGCGAGCTGACGACCATGCTCAACCTCGTGCGCCCGCGGTGGTTCGTGCCGATCCACGGCGAGCTGCGCCACCTGGTCAACCACGCCAAGCTGGCCGAGCGGGTGGGCATCCCGCGCGAGCGGATCCTGATCTGCACGGACGGCGACGTGGTCGAGATCGGTGCCACGGTCCGTCCGGGCAAACGCGTGCAGGCCGGGATGACCTTCGTGGACGGCCTGCTGGTGGGGGACGTCGGGGAGGCGGTGCTGCGCGACCGGCGGAAGCTCGCCGGCGACGGGTTCGTCATCGTCGTGCTCACCGTCGACGCGCACTCGGGCGAGGTCCTGGCGGGACCCGAGATCGTCACGCGAGGGTTCGTGCACGACGGGGAGGCGGCCGACCTCCTGGAGGAGGCGCGCCACCGCGTGCTGCTCTCGCTGAAGGAGTCGGCCGCCGAGCACGTGTCCGATCCGAGCATCCTCAAGGAGCACGTCCGGCGAACGCTCGGACGGCTCTTCAACGAGGCGACCCGGCGCAAGCCGGTGATCGTCCCGGTGATCCTCGAGGCGTGACGGGAGGTCCCCGACGATGGCCACGAAGTCGAAGGGCAAGAAGCGCAGGGTCACGGCGGCGGGGGCGCGCGTCCGGGCCGCCCGCCACCGGGTGGCGAAGCACCTCGCGCCACAGATCGCCGACGTGATCGGCATCGGGTTGGTGGTGCTCGCGCTGCTGTCGGTGCTGGCGTTCTGGCTGGACGCCGCGGGGCCGGTGGGGCGATTCCTGCGCACGCTCGTGTTCGGCCTGATCGGCCCGGCGGGGTACGCGTTCCCGGTGCTGTCGTTCTACTGGGGCGTGCTCCTGATCCGCGGGACAGC
>Ga0137369_10004713_pt1 | contig 13893 bp, 10 predicted proteins | sample SagtaG_12_FD_104918 | JGI IMG/M metagenome (GOLD analysis project Ga0137369, IMG submission 104918) | Vadose zone soil microbial communities from Sagehorn Ranch, Mendocino, California, USA - Sage1_L_113_16 metaG | ecosystem: Environmental > Terrestrial > Soil > Vadose zone | place: USA... | reverse complement strand
CGAGACGAGTAGCGAGGCCACGAGCATGGCGACAGCGACGCAGATGAACGGACCGAGAGCCCGCGACGACCGATAGGTGCTGCCCCTCCGCATGGATGCTCCTCTCCCCTCCCGTGTGTGACGCTCGGACTCTAGCGGCTAACCGTGTCTGTTCCAACCCTCACTCAAAGCGTCTTCTGCGATATGCCGCGGGTCTCGTCGTGTCGAAAGGGACCGCTTGCGCACCACGGACCCGTCTCAGCCGGCCTGCGATGCGCGCCTGGTCTGCTCTTCGGTGAGAAGGTCGGCTAGGTGCTGGAGCAGCTTCCACGAGACGTCGGGATTGTCTTTGACGAAGCTCCGGAAGTGCCAGGAGGTCATCACGAGGCAACGCACGGGGACCAGTGCCGTCACCGTCGCCGAGCGAACCCGATCGCCGATCAGCGCGAGCTCGCCGAAGTGATCGCTCGGCCCCAGGCTCGCTACCTCCGTTCCGTCGACGCTGACGGACGCCTCCCCCTCGACGATGACGAAGAAATTCACCCCGCTGAAGTGGCCTTGCTGAACCATCGATGTTCCCGGGCGGAATTCGCGCTCCTTGAAGTTGCGCGCGAGCCGCTTCAGCTGCCGCTGGCTGAGGCTGCTGAAGAGCGGAACCTGCTTGAGCTGGTCGACCAGGCTGGCCACCGGCTGATCCTATCGTCGCTCGTCACGGCCTAACGGCCGTCGTGTCGAACGGCACAGGAGCGGGCTCGCGATCAGGGTGGTTTGACGAGTGCCAAACGTGGGATAAGCCTCGCCAGTATGGTCGCGCACGGTGACCGGAAGGGCGACGAGCAGGAGAGACGCGCGTTGTTCCGCGACGTCAACGAGGGCGTGAGCGAGGTCAACAAGGCGCGCGATCTTCGGCTGGCGTTGGACTGGGTATGCGAGTGCGCCGAGCGCGGTACCAGGTCATTGAGAACAAAGCCGAAGTAGCTGTAGTTCGGCTGGCAGGATCCGCCGCTTCCACGCGGTACAAGACTGAGCTCCGCGCGCATTTGCCGCTGCTCGATGATTGCCTCTCCCACATCGAGGAGTCGCCGCGCGCGGAGCTTCGTGACTTCAGGGCTCGCGATCAGCTGATCGACCGAACCTCGGCTTCCGGAGAATCGGCGTCGTCGGCCGGCTCGATCACCACGGTTCGTTCTCTCGGCTTGATCTCGTGGACCGCCCTCAGCTCGTACACGCGTCTGCGCGTTCGGAGCAGCGTGCGCGAGCGAACGACGATCTCGTCCGGCCGGTCGGCGTATTGCCGGTAGCGGACGTGCTCGACTCGCCCCAGCCTGCGACCCGTGCTCGTGATCACCTGGTAGCCCTCGGCGGCGGCGAGCAGCCGACCGAGCTCAGCCATCCGCTTGCGCGCCATCACCGCGTCCGTCGCCTCCATCCGGAAGACGGTAGCGGTCGGCCGCGCCGCGGTTCCCTCCCTGAGGGTCCCGCGGCGCGGCTGGTCTCCTACGGGGCATGCATCTCCACCTGCGGCACGGGGATTACAAGCTCGTGGTCGCGGGTCACGAGGCACTCGTGCTCAAGGACTTGCGGCGTGGCTGCCAGAGCGAAGGTCACAGCGTACGCCTCGAGCTGACGGCAGCCGAGCTCACGTCAGTCGTCATCCCTCCAGGAGTCGCACACGGTCGCTACTCGTACACGGATTCGGTGACGCTGGTCGGTTCGAGCACGTTGTACGACCCGAACGACGAGTACGCGTTCCGGTGGGACGACAAGGAGCTCGGTGTGTCGTGGCCCGCGGCCCCTGTTCATCTCTCGCAGCGCGACCGCGAGGCGCAGCCGCTGCGCTCGCTCGTCCGGCAGATCGAGAGCCTGCAGCCGGTGGACGAGGAGCTGTAACGCGCCGGAACATCTGGATCGTCTCGAACCCGCCCCCCGGGGACGGAATCGGCTCAAGACTCCTGCACCTCAGCGAAGCAGTCTGGCTCGGTCGCACGTTCGGATGCCCTGTGATCGTCGACTGGCGAGGCTCGGCCTTCCTCGAGGACACGTCGCTGAACTACTTCACCGAGTTCTTCCTCCCCATCCCCGAGATCCTCGGCGTTCAGATTCACTACGCGCCTTCCCCGGCGCTGGCCGAGTACGAGCGAGCACCACAGGGCAAACGCCTCAAGCTCAAGATGGCCACCGTCGAAAGATTGGTGTCGAAGCCCCCGTCAACTCCGCGCTACCTGCTGAGAGAGCATTCGCTTCGGCTCGACCGCTCGCCTGACCACTGCGACGGCTACAACGCGTTTCTCCCCGACTTCTACCGTCACATCATTCCGCGGACCGAGGTGGCCGAGCAGCTCGAAGCGTGGTACGAGGCGCAGTTTCGAGGTCGCTTCGTTGTCGGAGTGAACGTCTCGACCGGCAATGGACTCTTCTCTCCGGGGGCCAGGTTCGAGGGCCACGTGAGCACCCTCATCTTCGACGACGAAGATGGGTTTCTGCGGACGATTGCGGCGGCGTGCGAGCGCGCGACGAAGGATCTTCCCCCGAGTCCGAAGAGCGACTACAGGATCTTCTTCGCCACCGACTCGGCGCACATGGCCGAGGTTCTCGGTCGACTTCCTCGCGCCGTCACGAGAAGGACGGTCTTCCCGCCCGCCGGCGCCGGACACCACTTCAGCGACTATGACGCGCTCGGCTACAGCGATCGTGCTGCCGCGCTGGACACGATCGTCGACATGCTGCTGCTCGCGCGCTGCAATGCGCTCATCACGAACAAGAGCAGGTTCAACCTCTACGCCCGCGTGACCACAGGCAACTTCGACGGCAACGTGCAGGCGTTCGAGGAAGTGCGTCTCGGGGGCGTCGGCCGATCGGCGTGACGCGACGGGCCGTGAAGTCGCGGCGATCAGCTCCGCGCGAGTAACAGGCACGGGCGGCGCCCCAGCCGTCCAAGCTCTCTGCCGGGCGCGCTTTCGCAGCCGAAAGGAATCTGGGATCCTCGGCGCCAGTGCGCGAGCTGCTCAGCCGCGTTGTCGCTCGCTCCGCTGCCCTGGCGGATGTGTTCAGAAGTCCCGAGCTGCGCCGGCTCGAGCTGGCCTGGGCCGGCTACTACATCGCCGAGTGGGCGAGCTTCGTTGCATTCTCCATCTACGCTTACCGGGTCGGCGGAGCCGCGGCGGTCGGGCTGCTTGGAGTCGTGCGCATGCTGCCGTCGGCGGTTGGAGTTCCCGCCGCCACCGCGCTCGCCGATCGCACGCGGCGCGAGCGTGTGCTGATCGGAATCCACCTGAGCCGAGCGGGCACGCTCGGCGCCGCCGCAGCCGCGCTCGGAGCAGGCGGGCCTCGGTGGCTGGTCTTCACGCTTGCCTCCATAACAGCCGTCGCCGGGGGCGCCTATCGCCCAGCGCACCTCGCAATCGTGCCGATTCACGCCCGGACACCTCAGGAGCTTGTGGCCACGAATGTCTCGGCAAGCACGTTCGAGGGCCTCGCCGTCCTGGTCGGCCCTGCGCTCGCAGGGGTGCTGCTGACGTTCAGCGGTACGTATTTGGTAGTCGCCGTCAGCGCAGGCATCGCCCTCTGGGCGGCGTTGCTCGTCGCCCGGATCGAACCCGGACCGCACGTTCCGCCGCGAGGGCGGGGGCCGGTCGCCGACCTCCTCGCGGGCGCGCGCACGCTTGCCAACGCGCCGCATCCGCGTCTGATCGTCGGCCTGTTCGCATCTCAGGCGTTCGTGCGCGGCCTCCTCAACGTCCTCCTCGTCGTGGCCGCGTTCCGCCTGCTGAAGCTGCAGGGCTCTGGCTTCAGCTTCCTCAATGCGGCCTTCGGGGCCGGCGGCCTGGCAGGAGGCGTCGCGGGGCTCGGACTGATCGGACTCCGGCGGCTCGCACAGCCTTTCGCCGCCGGTCTCGTCATGTGGGGCGTGCCGCTCGCGCTCATTGCCGCGTGGCCCAACGCGGCGTGGGCGCTCGCGTGCCTCGCGGTCGTCGGCGCCGGGAACGCCATCCTCGATGTGTCCGGCTTCACGTTGATCCAGCGGGCGATCCACGACGCCGTCCTCGCGCGCGTTTTCGGCGTCTTCGAGGTCCTCGTCCTGACGGCCGTCGGCATCGGCTCGATCGTCGGCTCTGTCCTGGCTGATCAGCTCGGCGTGCGGAACGCACTCGTGGTCGCCGGTTGCATCCTTCCGGTGCTGGCCGCGCTCTGCTACCCGCGCCTGCGTGTGATCGACGCGTCAGCCGATGTGCCGGCCCAAGAGCTGGAGTTGCTCTCTTCCATCGCGCTGTTCAGCGCGCTGCCGGCGACGACGCTGGAACGGGTCGCCATGCGCCTGCGACCACTCGCCGTCGCGGCGGGAACAACGTTGGCTCGGGAGGGAGAGGAGGGGGACCTCTTCTACGTGATCGAGTCGGGTCTCGTGGACGTCTCACAGAACACCCGCCACGTCGCCACACTCGGCCGCGGGGACTACTTCGGCGAGATCGCGCTCCTGCAGGACGTGCCGCGCGTCGCCACCTGCACGGCGCGGATGGACGTCGAGCTCTACACCCTCGAGCGCGAGCAGTTCGTCTCCGCCGTCTCCGGCAATACCATGAGCGCCGCCGAGGCAGATGCCGTGATGACCCAACGGCTCTCCGAACTCGAGACGCCCGCATAGTCCGGCGAACCGGCGAATCCTCCCAATCGCTGGTAAGGGGAAGAGCGCAACGCTCCCTCCGGTCTTGAAACATGGCCAGCTGGAAGGAATCATCCCTCGATTGAGCGATCGTGCTTCTAAACCAGTGACTGGCGCGATCGCGGCCGATGTGGCGACGCCCTTCGAGCGGGCGTTTCTCATCGCCGATGTCCGCGGCTACACGCGCTTCACGCGTGAGCACGGCGACGCCGAGGCAGCGCGCCTCGCGAAGAGGTTCGCCGATCTAGCCCGTGATGCCGTTGAGGCCCGGAGTGGCCGCGTGATCGAGTTGCGGGGCGACGAGGCGCTGGCCGTGTTCGAGTCGTGCTCGCAGGCTGTGCGTGCCGCGACCGAGCTCGTAGCCGTCTGCGCGGAGGAAGCGGCTGCAGATCCGACGCTGCCGCTCCTCGTGGGAGTGGGCGTCGACGTGGGTGAAGCAGTGCCGGTGGAGGACGGTTTCAGAGGCGCTGCACTGAACACTGCAGCCCGACTCTGCTCGCGGGCGGCGGCCGGCCAAGTGCTGGTGAGTGTGAACGTGGCGCAGCGAGCCGGCGAGATCGAAGGCGTCGGATTCGTGGCTGCGGGCAAGGCCGAGCTCAAGGGCTTCGAGGAACCGGTGGACCTGATTGAGGTCCTGGCCCAGGAGCGGGCTCGACCGTCATCGGCGGAGGCAAGCGTCGAGTTGCTGCCGATCGAACTCGAGCCCGACTCGCCGCTGGTCGGCAGGGAGCGCGAGCTCTCCTGGCTCCGCGGGACCTGGCGGCAGGTACTACGCGGCCACGGGCGGGTCGTACTCGTCTCAGGGCCGGCTCAGATCGGCAAGTCGAGGCTCGCTGCGGAGCTCGCCGCGTTCGCACGCTCGTACGACGCAGGCGTTGCGTCCGCGCGCGCCGGCGGGACTGCCGCGGCGCTCGCGGTCTCGGCCCTTCATGAAGCCGTCGCCGAACCCGGGCCCACGCTCGTCGTCCTGGACGACCTGGACGTGACGGGAGAGGCTGTCGTGCCCAGCCTGGCCGAGCTGCTGGATGCGATCGAGGCCGCCTCGACGATGGTCGTCGGACTCATTCGTGACCCGGACGCCAGCCCCGCGGCGGCACGGCTGATCGAGCGCGTCGACGCCAGAGGCGACGGGCACCGCACGCTCGGTCCGCTCGACGCCGAGGGCGTGCGCGAGATTGCGCGCCTCTACGCGGGGGACAACGTGCAGGAGGTGCCGCTCGAGTCGATCGCGCGCGCATCAGCCAGTGTGCCCGGCCGGGTGCATGAGGTGATGAGCGGGTGGGCCGAACAGGAGGCGACCAGAAGGCTCGCCGCAGCCGCCGAGTTCCTCGCATCGGAGCGCCGTACACGCTCGGCCGACCTCGAGTTCGCCAACAACGTCATCGGCCTGAAGCTCACCCGTCTCTACGGGGATGATCGCGTGGCTCTCGATGGGAGCTACGGGGAGTGTCCGTATAAGGGGCTCGCCTCCTTCGAGGACGCGGATGCCGCTTTGTTCTTCGGCCGGGAACGGCTCGTCGGCGAGCTTGCGGCCCGAACGGTGAGCGTCGGTCTCCTGGCAGTCGTCGGAGCGTCCGGAAGCGGAAAGTCGTCCGTGATCGCCGCCGGCCTGCTGCCGTCGCTCAGCGCCGGGCTACTGCCCGGGAGCGAGCGCTGGCGCTCAGCCGTCATGCGCCCCGGGGAGCATCCTCTCGCAGAGCTGAAGGCTCTTCACGCCAGGACTCCGGACGAGGAGGGCCGGCTCGTGCTCGTCGTCGACCAGTTCGAGGAGGTCTTCACAGTCTGTCAGCGCGAGAACGAGCGCACCGAGTTCGTCGAGCGCCTCGTCAAGGCCACTGCTGATCCTGAGCGCGCCGTTGTCGTCATCGGCCTCCGAGGCGACTACTACGGCCACTGCGGCGCCTACCCCGAGCTGGCGCGTCTGGTAGCTGCCAACCAGGTACTCGTCGGGCCAATGAGCGACGAAGAGCTTCGGCGAGCGATCGAGCTGCCCGCCCGCCGCGCCGGCACACGAGTCGAGTCCGCGCTCACGGAGGCCCTGGTGACCGAAATCAGCGACGAGCCAGGTGGTCTGCCGCTTCTCTCGACCGCACTCGTCGAGCTCTGGGTGGCGAGAAGCAACGGCTGGCTTCGGCTCGAGGTCTCCGAGCAGCTCGGCGGCGTCCGCGGCGCCGTCGCGCGTCTCGCGGAGAGCTCGTACGAGAATCTGACGGACGACCAGCGCGCGGCCGCGCACCGCCTGTTCCTGCGGCTCGTAGCCAGCGGGGAAGAGGGAAGCGTCGCGCGGCGCAGAGTCCCCCTATTGGAGCTCGATCTCGAGCGGGAGCCGGTCCTCGCATCGGTCGTCAAGCGCCTCACCCAGGACCGCCTGCTAACCGCCCACGGGGACACAATCGAGGTTGCGCACGAGGCGCTGCTCAGGGAGTGGCCGAGGGTTCAGGAGTGGCTGACGGAAGATGCTCAGGGCCGGGAACTCCGTGAGCACCTGACGCAGAGCGCGAAGCGGTGGCAAAACACTGGCCGGGACGCTGCCGAGCTCTACCGCGGAGCGCGCCTCCAGGCTACGCTCGACTGGTCTGCGGGGAGACAGGCCGAGCTGAACGAGCTCGAGCGAGAGTTCCTCGCCGAAAGCCGGGCAGAGAGCGAGCGCGAGTTGGCGCGCCAGCGTCGCACAAACCGCCGGCTGCGGGGACTGCTCGCCGGGGTCGGCGTACTGCTCGTCCTCGCGCTGATCGCGGGCGTGCTCGCCCTCATCGCACGCGGGAACGCGAAGCAATCGGCGTCTGCAGCCGTCGGCCAGCGCCTCGGGGCGCAGGCGCTGGCGGTGAAGGACATCGACCTCTCGCTCCTGCTCGCCCGGCAGGGCGTCGCGATCAACGACTCGCAGGAGACACTTGCAAATCTCGAGTCCGCGCTCGTCCGCAGCCCGGCGGCGATCAGAGTCTCCCGGCCACTTCCCGGGAGGTTGCTCGGAGTCGGCACCTCCGGGGATGGGCACCTCGTCGGTTATGCGAATAACGAGAGCCAACTCGCCTTCGTCGACACGCGAAGCGGCCACGTCGTCCGCGTGGTCAACGGCGATGGTTGGGGATTCGACCGCCGGGGGAGCAACGAGGTCGTCGTCGGCCGAGGAGCGCCCGACGGGATCCGCCTCGTCCGCGTGAACCTCGAGACCGGGGCTGAGAAACCGTACGCCGTCCTCCGAAAGGGGCCAGACGACTTCTCGATCACCGACGACAACCGCATCTGGGCCCTTCGGCCGGCCTCGTCTCCGGAGGTGACGGTACGCGAGACGACAACAGGCCGCGTCCTACATCGTCTCCGCCCCGGCGCGGGCGCGCCACCGTTCTTCGACGTCAACTTCCGCGGCCGCTATCTGGTCGTCACTTCATTAAAGGGGCCACAGGGGCCGTTCGCGCCGGCCCGCTCGGATATCTGGCGGCTGGAGCCCTGGCGGCTCGTGGCGACGATCGACGATCCGCGCGGAGGCTTCCCGTTCGCGGTCGACCGCGCGGGCCGCCGCTTTGTCGACGGGCACCGGGACGGCTCGGTCACGGTCTGGGACCTGCAGAGCGGGACGTCCCGGGATCTCAACGGACGCCATAACGCGGCCGTGCAAGGGATCGGCTTCAGCCCCGACGGGAAGACGATCGTCTCGACGGGAGACGACGCGCAAGTGCTCGTGTGGGATGCTGAAAGCGGCGAGCTTCACCAGACGCTCACGGGTCACGCGGGCCGCACCTTCGGGCCGGCGTTCAGTCCCGACGGAAGGAGCCTCTACACCGTTGGCCTGGACGGCGCGGCGATCACCTGGGACCTCGAAGGATCGCGCCTGCTCGGTCGTCCGTTTCGGGCGGGCGAGGGGAACGAGGTGCCCGAGGACGAAGGAGACCCAGCTCCGACCTTCGCCCTCAGCCCCGACGGGCGTCGACTTGCCGTCACTCAGGTGAGCGGACGCGTCGCCGTCCTCGAGCTGGCGACAGGGCAGCAGGTGTTCCAAACGCCCAACGTCGGGGGACGCGTCCTGGACGTCGCGTGGAGCCCGGACGCGAAGGAGCTGGCCACAGCAGCTGAGCAAGGGCACGTTGCGACGTGGAGCGCGGCCACCGGCGACCCGATAGGGCGCTCGTTCTACGGCATTCCGCCCAAGCTCCCGGCGGCGGCAGCAGAGCCGAGGCTAGCGGCACCGACGAACGACGTGTTCGCGATCGCCTACAGCCCGGACGGAAGTACCCTCGCGGCGTCGGCGGCCGACGGCCGGATCCTCCGCTGGGACGCCCGCTCGGGGAGACAGGTCGGGAAGCCCCTCTTTGCCGGCCGGCCGGCCGTAGGCAACGCGGCTCTCGACCTTGCCTTCTCCCCTGACGGTGAGAAGCTCGCCGCTGCTTTCGCACAGCTCGGAGTCGAAGGAGGCGTCGCCGTCGTCTGGCGACTCTCGGACGGGAAGGAGCTCTACCGCGCCAATATCGACGACGGCTACGGGCGTGGTTCATCTGTCGCGTTCTCGCCGGACGGTCGGCTGCTGGCGACGGGAGGGGGATCGGGCGAGATCAAGCTCTGGGACGCCCGAAGCGGGCGTCGAGAGGGGCGGACGCTCACTGGTACAGCCGGCTGGGTGCTCTCGCTCGACTTCGACCCAACCGGCCGGCAGCTGGTGAGCAGCGGCTCGGACGGCTCGACGCGTATCTGGGACGTGGAGAGACGCGCACCGTTCGGCTCACCGCTTCCCGGTCTCGACAACATCCCGGCGAACTCGCACCTCACGCCGTCCGGCGATCGACTAGCCGTGGTCTACAGCACAGGCCGCGGCTTTGTATGGCAAATGGCGCCATCGAGCTGGAACCGGCACGCGTGCGACGTCGCCGGGCGCACGCTGACGAAGCGCGAGTGGGAGCTGTACCTGCCCGGCCGCTCCTACGACCCGGCCTGTAAGTAGGCTTTCCTCGGCAGTCGGATCGAGGCGAATCAGCTCTACGGAGCGAGTGACGGTTGGCAAGACCGTGGTGCTCGAAGCGATCGCAGACCCCGGCTGGAGGCTCTCCGCTCGGCGTGGCTGCAGCGCCGTGGGAGTCTCGCGGGCTCGAGTCGATCCGTTCCGTACATCTGGTAGACGAGGACCCGGCACGCAAGGCGAGCGCTGGGTCGTGAAGGATTCGAACCTTCGACCTTGGGACTTGAGAGCAGGCGCGGAGTTTCGGTCGGTCCCGGTGGGTTGTGTTGCCCCCTTGTTGCCCCGCTGAAAGCTCGCCTACGGGTTGGCCTTTAGAATCGGCTCGATCAGCGATGACCTCAGCCCGCGACTCCTACGAAAGCAGATTCCGCCTCGCCCTTGTCTCGTGCCTCGCGCACGAACCATATGAACCTCGAGGCGTGAGAACACGCGCGATCCTCGGCGAGCTCGAGCGGCGCTGCTCGGTCGACCTCGTTGCGCGACCTCGTGGGCGAGAACGCGCGATTTCGTCGCGGGCACGACAGCTCAGCGGATATCTGGTCAGGTCCGTCCTGATTGACAGGTTCGAGCCGTGGAGTAGGCAACGCTTCGGGAACTGGAATCCGGAGGCGGACGGCGCCCTCCTCGTTGGCTATCCCTTCTCGTCGCTCGCCTTTGCCTCCAGGTCCCTCTCCGCTCTCGAGATCCCCTACGTCGTCGACGTCGGCGACCCATGGGCGCTCACAGCGCGGAGGCCGGACACGCATGCGCTCGCCCTGCTGCGCTCACGCCGTGCTGAGACCCGTATGTGGTCGGGGGCGGCAGGCGCCGTCGTCACAACGGCGGCGCAGCGCGATGCGCTCCAAGTCAGATTCCCTGAGCTACCCGTTCTCGTCCGACCGAACGGGTTGGAGATCGGCGTCCCAGGTTCGGCCCCGAGAAGCGCACGTTCCGACCTCGAGACCCTTCGATTGGTCCACTTCGGCTCGACCAACAGGGCCAGGATCGACGTGCGTCCAATCCTGAATCGCCTCGCCCGGGCAGGGCCATGGCGACGAATCGAGTTCACGCAGTTCGGGCAGTTCGGGGCAGACTGGCAGCGCACTCTAAGAGGACTGGCTGCCGAGGTCGACGTGCGGCTTCAGCATCCGCTCCCATGGTCGGAGGTTGTGCGTCGAGCAAGCGAGTTCGACGCCGCCCTCGTGATCGGTAACGTCGATCCGAGCATGCTCCCCAGCAAGGTCGTGGGCTACCTAAGCCTCCTGATCCCACGCATCGCGATCACATCGGATCCAGAACGGGACGCGATCGGGACGTACCTCCGCGATCAGAGCGGATGGCTCGTCCTGCGCCCAGATTCCCCCGACGCGGCGGAGCTGGTTCGCCGCCACATCAGTCGAAACTGGACGCCGGCCGAGCTTGCCGCGCCTGCCTCCGAATCATGGGAGGCCGTCGCGGAGGAGGTCGCCGACTTCGTCCTCGCCACGCTGGGACGGCCTGAGCTCGCCCGACCGAGTCGAGCCGCAGCAGATGCAACTGCCTCGATGTGAGGTCCGCCCCGAGTTCGAACCGGGGCATGGGACGGCCTCGGCCGGACAGCTCGATGGCTCCGTCTTCCACACGCACGCGTGGGTGGAACGGCTCGCCGCGGTCTCGTGAGCACGCTTGGCTACATCGTCGGCGCTCGCCCGAACTTCGTGAAGATGGCACCCGTCATCGTTGCGCTCCGCGCACGGCTTCCTTCGTCGCTTCATCTCGTCGTTCACACCGGCCAGCACTATGACCGAGAGCTCTCGGATGTCTTCTTCGCTGAGTTGGGGCTCCCTAGACCCGACTACGCGCTCGGCATCGGCTCTGGAGATCATGGTGCTCAGACAGCTCGAGCGTGGGAGGGGATCGAGCGCGTTCTCAAGGAGAACCGGGTCGACCTCGTTGTCGTTGCGGGAGACGTGAACTCCACACTCGCCGGCGCCCTAGCTGGTATCAAGTGTGACGTTCCCGTAGCCCACGTGGAGTCGGGCCTCCGCAGCTTCGACCGGTCAATGCCGGAAGAGATCAATCGGCTGCTCGTCGATCAGATCTCACGTTGGTGTTTCATCCACAGCCCCGAAGCCGAGACGAATCTCGTCCGGGAGGGGGTGGGACCGGATCACATACACAATGTTGGGAACACGATGATCGACACACTCGTGCGGATGCGTGGCCGTATCGGCGAATCGGACATTCACGATCTGCTCGGAATCAAGCGCGGGCAGTACATCCTGGTCACGCTCCACCGTCCGTCCCTTGTCGACGGGGCGCTGCTCGTACGCACGCTCGAGAGCCTCGCACGGCTCGCACGCACGATTCGAGTCGTGTTTCCGGTTCATCCGCGGACGCGGGCGAAGATCCCGCCGCGGTTTAGGGCACCGAACCTTCTGCTCATCGACCCTGTCGGGTACATCGACTTCCTTGCGCTTGAAACGCATGCGACGGCGGCGATCACCGACTCGGGTGGGGTTCAAGAGGAGACGACCTTCCTGCAGGTTCCGTGCTTTACCCTGCGGGCAAACACGGAGCGGCCGATTACGCTCGTGCAAGGAACGAACACCTTGCTCGGCCTCGATCCCGAGGCCGTCGAGGGTGTGCCCGAGTTGCTCGCGTCGGCTCCGGCACCGTCCGAGCCGCCGACCGGCTGGGACGGAAACGCCGCAGGACGTCTCGCAGAGGTGCTCGCCGAGGATCTCTTCCATTGAAGCCGTACTCGTCTCAGGTGCAACGAAGGCACGGGCCCTGGTCCACCGGCTGGAAGGGAACTGTCGGGGCCGGCTCTCAGCGGTCGCTGACCCGGGCGAACTCAGATCGGTGACCTCGAGCCCGCGCCGAGCTATGAGCTCAGCACGGCGCCTCGTGCGGCGCCGAGAGTCACGCTGGAGACGAACGTCCCAGCCCTGTTCTTGAACGTGCCGCCAAGGGCGAGGGTCTTCGTCGAGGCGCCCGGCTCGTTTAGAAGCACGAACCCGCGAGTGAAGTCCCTGCGCCAGACGCCGTTCCACAGGTAGCGGCCGCTCGTAGCGTCGCCCAGATCGGTGCCGTAGCCGGACCACCAGTTGGAGGGCAGGCTGCCGATGATCGTGCTCACGTAGTCCCGGCCGTCGCTGATCAGGAAGTATCCGGCGAGGTTGTACTCGGCTAAGGCCTGGTCGTTGGCATAGCTCTGCAGGATCACGTGCCGGCCGTAGGCGTGGACATTGTCGATGAAACGCATCACCGCGAACACCGACCAAACGCCTGTCCCTCCGGTGAGGCCCGAGTCGTTGAAGCCGCGCTCCATGTTGTAGTAGTCGGCCGCTTTGATCTGCCTCACAATCTCCGGCTGCGTCCCGTCGTGCTGGCCGCCTCCGGTGAACCACACGGCGTTGTGAGTGATCTCCGCGGTCGGGATCGCCGCCCGGAGCTGCTCCATGAACGTGGCGAAGTAGCTCTTCCAGGCCGCGTCCGACATCGGTGCGCCGGTACGCGGATCGATCGGGGCAACCTGCTTGCCCGAGCCGTCGCCCACGTTGATGTCCATGTCCACGTCGTCGGCAAAGATCCCCTTGTACCCCTTCGCGATCAGGGCCTTGCAACCGTCGATGTAGTACTGCCGCCACGCGGGATTGCCGATGTCCGCCGCGTATTGGGGACAGCTGCCGCCCGAGCATCCCCACGGGATGTAGAGCTTGTTTTTGTTTGCATCCCTCAGGATCCAGTCGGGGTGCTCGGAAGCGAGGGAGGAGTTTTTGTAGATCGCATAGGAGTTCTTGTACGCCCACGCGTTCGGGTACCACGAGAGTTTCGAATCCCAGTAGCCCTGGCCGTCGACGACCGCCCGCTGCCAGTGATCGCGCATCCATTGCTGCTGCGCCGCCGTGGAGTTGTCGATGAAGCCCAGCATGCTGCCGTCGGTCTTGACCATGAACTGGACGTGGCCGGCCGAGGCAGTGCTGGGCGGCGGCGGCGGGGGTGCGCCATTGGCCACTTGCACGGTGGCGCTCAGCTCGGCCCTCGTGCCGTCGGTCGCCGTCGCTACGAGCTTGAGCACGTGACTGCCATCCGTGAGTGTCCTCGTGTCCAGCACATTCCCGTCACCGTTGAACACGTAGGGCGCGAAGTTCTCGGTCCACCTAAGCGCACCGTCGATGTAGAAGTCGACCTTGCTGACGGGAACGCTCGGCCTTGCATCCCAGACGAGCGAGCCGGCAAGCGTCGCCCCATTGGTGATCGAGGCGCCCGCGGAGAACCCGGTCGGCGGCGGCGGCGCCCCATTGGCCACTTGCACGGTGGCGCTCAGCTCGGCCCTCGT
>Ga0137369_10004712_pt1 | contig 13895 bp, 10 predicted proteins | sample SagtaG_12_FD_104918 | JGI IMG/M metagenome (GOLD analysis project Ga0137369, IMG submission 104918) | Vadose zone soil microbial communities from Sagehorn Ranch, Mendocino, California, USA - Sage1_L_113_16 metaG | ecosystem: Environmental > Terrestrial > Soil > Vadose zone | place: USA... | reverse complement strand
CGTTTTGGGATTTTATGTTATATGGGAACATCAATACCATTGATGACATGCGTAATTGGGTAAGGGATATTCTCTCCCGTGCAGAGAAAGGAACGGACCTGCCGTTTGTTGCTATTCACTTGGCGTCAGGTCGTGTGGCAGGTGCAACACGCTATTTAAATATCATGCCAAAAGATCGTGGCCTGGAAATTGGCGGCACCTGGTATGGTCTCGAGTTTCAGCGAACGCCAGTGAACACAGAATGCAAATATTTATTGTTGCGGCATGCCTTTGAGACACTGGGCTGTATCCGCGTCCAATTGAAAACCGATTTGCGGAATGAGCGTTCGCAGAAAGCGATTGAACGGATCGGCGCGGTCAAGGAGGGTGTGCTTCGTAATCACATGATCTTGCCGAATGGGCGGATTCGCGATTCGGTGTTTTACAGCATTTTGGATACCGAATGGCCGGAAGTAAAGAAGAAGTTGGAAGAGATGATGAGACAATAACCGATGGTCATGTATGTGTAATGACATAAACATGATCGGGATGAGCATAACCTTCGAACATCACATCCTTCTCATAGTGCATCCCGATCTTTTCCGCCACGCGAATGGATGCAACGTTGGACGGGTCAATTATAACGATTAGGCGTTTGATCCCTAACACAGTGAATGCATAGTCATGAACGGCTTTGGCAGCTTCCGTGGCGTAGCCCTTGCCCCATGCTGCACGTACTAATCGATAGCCAAGCTCAACTTCTGCTTGTCCGTCTATATCTGGAAAGAAGAATAATCCACAGTACCCTATTACAACATGACTACGTTTTTCAACGACCGCATGGGGACCAAATCCCCATGTTTGATAGTAGCGCTCCAGACAGGTACGCAGCCAAATCTGTACCCATTCCTGGGTCTTAGTGCCATCACTAAAGCGCATTACCTCTGCATCACCGAAGACCTGATAGATTGGCTCACTATCCAAAACATGGAAATGCCGCAGGAACAATCGTTCAGTTGTCAATGTGAACATGTGAAGCTTACGCATCACCTGTCGGTACGATACCCGCTGTCTCTATCATTAGAACCACTGTTTTTCCAGGGGCCCTGGTTTTGTGGACGATCCCCTTCGGAACCACATACCCCTGCTGTGGACGCAACTCAATCGATTTACTTCCCTCGATATCAATGATCAGCATTCCATCCAGCGTAACGAAGAATTCGTCTTCTTTGTCATGCTTGTGCCAATGGTACTCTCCCTGTAATATTCCTAATCGAACCACCGAGTCATTCACCTTACACAGGCTTTGGTTATACCACTGGTCGGTACATTGATTCACTAACGACTGAATGTCGATGACTTGTAGAGGTTCATGCAGTATGTTCATGTGATTAACATAGGGATACTTTCCAGTACTCATGTTCAATCTCCTTCTTCGGCTCTCTTTTGAGTTTTACTGAATAGCAATAACTCGCGTCCATGCGAGGGAATGGACCTGTGTCTAACCTTCTAGTATTTATCTACTGACCAATACCACTGCTTCGCCCTCCAGTACAACCATTCCATCCTGATTGGTGCAGACCGTGCCCAGTGTGACAATCGGCTTATCAGGTCGGACGTTTTTCACCTCTACCGTGGTAGTGATCGTATCGCCCGGATAGACCGGCGCTTTGAACTGCAGCGTCTGACTGAGATAGACTGTGCCGGGACCAGGAAGATCATTCGCGAGAGTGGCAGAGATCAAGCCTGCCGCGATCATCCCATGTGCAATCCGGCGACCAAAGCGCGTGCCTGCTGCATATGCATCATCCAGATGGACAGGGTTGGTATCACCGGTCAGATTTGCGAAAGATCGGATCATTTCATCGCTGATGGTTTGTATGCGAGAAGCTTTATCACCGGGATTGAGCGTAGTCATGACGAATCTCCTAGGGCAAGAGTTGATCTGTATTTACCGATTCGGGTGACTCAAGGGCCAGAATATATTCTTCAATATCTTTGCCAAATACCTTCGAAAAAAACTGGTCTTCTGCGACCACATTGAATCCACATTTTTCCAAAACACGTTTGGATGCAATGTTATGTTTTGCAACATGTGCATACAAAGGTCGCGTCTCGATCACTTCGAGAAATTGTTTGAGTGCAGCACTGGCAATTCCTTTGCCCCAGTATTCCTTTCCAAGCCAGTAGCCAACTTCGCGTTCACCCAGCTGTTCAAAACAAACGATATTCCCAGCGACACTTCCGCGGTAGAGAATAGTTTTTATCAAAACGGAGTTGTCTGTAATGATCTTGCTCCAGTGCGCCATGAACGCATCCTTGTTTCGAGTTGGAAAGGCGGCCATTTGCATCGCTTCTGGATCCAGTTGTTGTGCATAAAAAATTGGAAGGTCAGTTTCTGTTGCATCACGGAGTTGAACAGCATCGGTCATAAAAAATTTCTCGATGGAATTATACGCCCGCGCCTGCTGATTGACATTATTACAAACAAAATCGGCTTTCCCAAGGATGGGAAAAGCCGATTAAGAGCCAGTATGTTGGTTGCAATTGCGTTTGGTTAGTGCACCACTTGCAAGACGATTTTGCCATGTGTATGTCTGGCCTCGATCATTTCGTGTGCTGTTTGGATTTCCTGAAGTGGGAGGACAGTAGAGACGTGTAGCTTGAGTTGGCCATCATCCACCATCTTGGCGACCTCAGTCAGTGTGGGCCCAATTGGTGGAGCGGTATCAAGGAATCGCTGACGGACCCCATGAGCCAATGCGGTTTCTGCAGAAGGTGGCTGGACAGTCGAAATCAATATGCCGCCCGGTTTCAGCACTTTCCACGAGCGTTGCTGGGTCTCAGCACCTACCAGATCGAGCACAACATCTACATCACTTACAACATCTTCGAAGGCCGTGGTGGCGTAATTAATGGCTTCATCCACCCCTAGTTCTGATAGAAAATCGAGGTTGACCGAAGCAGTGCCAAAGACTTTTGCGCCGCGCAACTTGGCTAGTTGTACTGCTATGTGTCCAACTCCACCGGCTGCCGCGTGGATAAGAATGGTTTGGCCCTCGGCAAGAGCGGCGAACTCAATCAGTGCCTGCCAGGCTGTGAGCGTCACATGAGGGATTGCCGCGGCATGAATATGGTCGAGGGACTGAGGTTTCATTGCGACTTCAGCGCCAAAGGCCAAAACGTATTCGGCATTTGAGCCATCCCGAAATACACCAGCTCGCGTGTAGACACTATCGCCAGGTGAAAAATCTGTGACTCCTGCCCCTACCTCCTCAACGATACCCGAGACATCGGTTCCAAGAATTAATGGAAAGGTATAGTTAAAGTAAGAATGCATGTACCCAGCTCGCGCTGCACAATCGAAGGGATTGACAGTAGTAGCATGAACACGGATCAGTACTTCGCCGGGCCCAGCAGTTGGACGAGGCGCCTCCTCATAGGTGAGAACGTCTGGACCACCGTAATTATGAATTCGTACAGCCTTCATATTGCAATTCTCCTTTTCAAAGTGTATTGATAACTATTAAATTGACAGACTTATGCGTCGAATTGTATGTAAATTGCCTGGCAGCTATAACAAGCTTTGGTAACCGTGCCTCCTACATTTAGGAAAGTTGAATATGGAATTGCTAAGTGACTAATAACTCAAATTTATCACTTCTTACTATCCAATTATTCAGGTTTCAAAACACTTTATTTAAGACAAAGATACGAGCAAGAGGTTACACTGATAACGAGCGATCAGGACGGGAAACGCCTCTATCATGAAGACAAGCTAGGCCGCCGTAAGAGGCGTTGGCTGAGGCGTGGAAAGATGGTTGAGCAGGAAAAGCCCGAGGGCGCTGGTGAGGCCGATAAGCAAGCCTCCAATCCAAATGGCGCGCGGTGCGATGTTGTCATTGAGAAATCCGCCGATCATGGGAGAGAGGGTGCGGGCAAGCCCCCATCCGAGCCAGTAGATGGACATATAACGGCCGCGCAAATCTGCAGGCGCGCGATCCGCCACATATTTGCTGGCAGTTGGAACGAGAGTAAGCTCACCAAAGGTCAGGATGACCATGCTGAGCCAAAATCCCCAAAAGCTGCTCATCAGGGCAACACTGCCTGTGCCGAATGCATAGATCAACATCGCAGCACTGAGAACGGGAAGAGTAGAGTGCTTCCGTGTAATGCTCGTCACCAAGTATTGCACAAAGACACACATCAGCGCATTGGTGGTGGGAATCCAACCGTATAAAGCCTCCGGGATGCCGTAATTCGTCTTGGCGTAAACAGGCATTAAGATCCAGAGCATCGTGGGTGCTATTAATCCGATGCTGGTCGTCGCAACAAAGGCTATGTAGTTTTTGTCCTGGAACACGCGCCCATAACCTCCTGCTTGGGCAGGGCTGGTCTCGACTAGCCTGGCTGTGTCGATGGGCCTGGGTTTGAACGGTGCGATCACGCGTTTCAAGGAAATACTGGGGCTTAAGCGCAGCCTAAAAGAACCCTTCAGCACACTTTGGGAGTCAAGTGTTTCACGCGCCAGGAAAAAAAGAAGCAGGCTGTAAATGAGGAAACCAGCACCCGCTGCATAAAAGGCCAAATTATAGGAACGTGTGGCGAGAAATCCACCAATGGCAGGACCGAGTGCAAACGCTGCGTTATTAGCGATCCGGTTGATAGCGTACGCGTCAGTTCGTTTTTCGGAGGGAATCATGTCGGCCAGCATCGCATCCGCGCCCACCTGATAAAGTGGATTTGACAAACCGATCATGATCATCAAGCCAACAAATTGAGGATATGTGCCTGCGCTCATCAACAAAAAGTAGGCAAGGCCGTTAACGGTAAGGCTGAAGTTCATCACTACTTTGCGGCCGATTTTGTCTGCCAGCGTTCCTGCAATAAATGAGGAAAGCAATCCGATCCCGGCGTTGATGGAAATCAACGTTGCCACAGTGCTCAGCGGCATATTGAGTTTTCCGCTGGCATAGATCAGCAGGAACGGCCAGATCATACTGCCGCCCGCCGTGCTGATGACAACGCCGGTGATCATCAGCCAGTATTGAGATGGATATTCTTTATAGAGAAATTTGAGTTTGTTTATTAATTGCATAGCCGAAGGAGTCTAACATAAAAAGATGGGCGGAATTTCCTCCATCCATTATGACCTTTTTCCTTACTATTCAGGTAGGAAATCCTTATAAGCTGAAGCGTAGATTTCCCGTCCACAAATTTTGTGGGATCAAATTGAGGAAAGGTATAATACGGTAATCGTTATGACTGTGCGAAAAACAACATTAGATATGTTCATTCCGGAAGATAGACGGCAGGCGCTATCAAGAGGGGAAACGTTGCCGGCTCGATCGCATGGGGCGGTCTTATTTGCCGATGTTTCTGGTTTTACTAAATTGACAAGTATTTTTTCAGCGCAGCTTGGTCCTCAGCGGGGAGCTGAAGCGCTTACCCAATTGCTTGATCCACTTTATACCGAATTGGTGAATGCGATTCATAATTACCGAGGCAGCGTCATTGTCATCAGTGGCGATGGCATTACCTGCTGGTTCGACCATGATGATGGTTCCAGGGCGATCGCTTGCGCCTTTGCCATGCAAAAGATTGTAGTACGCTATGACACAATCTCCGTTCTCGGCGGGCAGAAGATTGGCCTGGGCATAAAAATCTCGTTATCCGTTGGTGCAGTCCAAAGATTTCTTGTTGGAGATCCAAACATTCAGTTTTTGGAGGCACTCGCCGGCCATGAACTTGATCGGGTAGTATCCATTCATGAGGCGCTTGATAAAGGAGCCATCGCCATCAGCGGCGAACTTCTAAAGAAATTTGAAGAAAAAGTAAATGTGCTTTCGTGGAGGCAGACTTCCGAAGGCGGTCGGTTCGCTGTGATCGGGGAGAAGACAAAAGTGGCCGAGCCGGACCCGTGGCCGGAGATGCCCCCATTAGATGATGAATTGGCACGGCAGTGGGTCCATCTGTCAATTTATAGTCGAATAGAAGATGAAGAGATTGAATTTTTGACAGAGCTTCGCCGGGCTGTTCCGCTATTTGTAAAGTTTACAGGCATTGCTTATGATGATGACGAAAACGCCGGGGAAAAACTTGATAAATTCATCCGCGGCGTCCAATCCGTTCTTGAAAGATATCAAGGTTATCTTTGCCAATTGACAATTGGAGGCAAGGGAACTAATGTGTTCATCGCGTTCGGCGCGCCAATTGCTCATGAAGATAACGTCAACCGCGCCTTAGCGGCCGCGCTCAAATTGAAAGAGGAAACCTCGCAGTTGGGATTCATTCAACCGATTCAAATTGGACTCACCCGAGGACAGTTGTGGGCAGGCGCCCATGGAGGCAACGCGGCGCGCACATACAGTGTGATGGGCGCTGAGGTCAATCTCGCACATCGGTTAATGGGTCATGCCGAACCTGGACAAATCCTCGTGTCGCCGCATGTGGCAGAGACTGCGGCCAATTATTCATTTGCACAACTACCCCCCATTAACTTCAAAGGCATTGAAAAACCCATGACGCCCTTCCTTCTGTTAGGAAAGGCAAGCGTGCAAAGTGTGCCCTCAGATCAAAAGCTCGTCTTCGGTCGGATCATGGAGCGTGGGATCCTGACGATGAAATTATTGGAGTTGACTGCACCTCATCCATTGGAGCCAGCAGGCATCCTTCTGATCGAAGGCGAGGCAGGCGTTGGTAAGACCCGCATTGTGGCAAATTTTATGGAACAGGCCAATGAGAAAGGGGTAAGAGTTTTATACGGAGAGGCTGATCCTGTTGAAAGTGGGACTCCCTATTATGCATTTCGATCCATTCTTGAGGCAATCTTTAACATAACAGGTTGGGAAGATTCGCAAATCATGCGGAATGCCGTGCTGCTTTCCATGGCAGAAGATCAATTCCTGCTGGATCGTGCGCCGCTTCTAAGTGAGATTCTCCCGCTTTCCTGGCCCGACAATGAACTCACCAGTCAGATGAGCGGTGAATCCAGAGCCAGCAGTATCAGGGAAGTCGTGCTTCATATCCTCAGGAGTTTGCTCTTTCAAAATAAAAGAGAGATTCCTACGGTGATTATTTTCGATGATGCACAATGGCTGGATACCACCACATGGAATCTCATTGGGTATATTAACCGTGAATTACCAACCGTATTATTGATTGTTGTCATGCGGCCCTTTCAGGAAAACGAAATTAGTACACAAATTGAGGAAGAGTACAAGCGGATGCGAGCGAACCCTACTACCCTATATCTTCCGCTTACAAGTTTATCTTTGGGAGATACAGCGCATCTGGTTGCGCAACGACTGGGCATCAAAGATCTGCCTCTATTTATCCTGCAATTTATACAACTACGCTCACAAGGCAACCCTTTCCTGACAGAACAAGTTGCATACGCTCTTCGAGACGCGGGGATAATCCATATTGATGGCGACCATGCAGTGATTGACTTTGCTGCAGATGAACTCAATCGAATTGACTTTCCTGCCACTGTGGAGGGAATCATTACCAGTCGCATTGATCGGCTTTCACCATCCCAGCAACTCACTTTGAAAGTTGCCAGCGTAATCGGCCGGGTATTTCTGCTGAAAATTTTGGAGAATGTACACCCCAATAAGATTAGTACAAATGTATTGAACGAACAGCTTAACCTTCTCACCCGGCTGGGCATTACCGATCTGGAGGCTCCTACTCCTGAACTCACTTATTTTTTCAAGCATGTCATCACGCAGGAGGTCATTTATAACTTGCTCACATTTGCGCAGCGGAAGCAACTTCATTGTGCGATTGCCGAGTGGTACGAAAATAATTATTTCGAAGATCCCTCACCCTACTATTCGCGGCTTGCTCATCATTGGCTGAAAGGGGAAGTGATAGAAAAAGCCATCTATTTCTTAGACAAAGCGGGCAAGCAGGCATTGGAATTGTGCTCCAACGAGGATGTCATTCGGTTCATTTCCACCGCGATTGAATTGGATCAGCGGACCGATAGGCGCACTGCTGATTCCAAAACGAGCTCGCAAAGAATTCTACAGAGGGCCCACTGGGAACGCATGTTGGGGTTAGCTTATCTCAATATGGGACATTTGCCCGAGTCTTTGGATCACTACAGAGAAGCGCTGAGACTACTTGGACACCCTATGCCGAAGACGAACGCCAGGATCGCAATCAACCTAATTAAAGAACTCCTGATTCAAGTCTTTCATCGTATGGGGCTAAATGAACAACGGGGCAAAAGGGGAAGTATGGACCAACAAAGGGAAGAAGAGCTGGCTCAAATTGACTTGGGGGAGGCTTTGTTTTTTTCGCAGAATGTGGGATTGTTGGGATGGGGAATGCTTTTCCGCCTCAACGCAGCGGAACGAGTGGGGATGTCAACTGTCGTTGCAGATGGATACAGCAGCCTGCTGGTAATCATCGGTTTTATTCAAAATCAACGATTGATTAACTTATACAGACGGCTGACATGGGAAGCGGTTGAACAGGCAGATCGCACAAGCATACGGATTCTTGCCCTGCTACGTGACGGTTTGTCCTTGTACATAAGTTGTGAATGGGACCTAGCACACGAACGATTCGAGGCTGGCATTTTGTTGGCAGAACAATTAGACAATACGCGCCAACTAGCTAATCTCACCTCCTCAGATGCAACAGTCTATTTCTTGCAAGGCAAATACAAAGAAAGCCTTAAACTCTGGAGCAAGATCTACCATGGGACAGTAAATAAAGACAGTCCCCAGGCGCAGGCGTGGGCGCTCTATGGTCAAGGACATAATCTGCTAATGTTGGGGCAGACTGATGATGCGATCCGCAACCTTGAAGCCAGCCTCCGTGTCCCAATGAAGGGCACCGAGGATAAAATTTTGAACGCGTCGCGCTATGGGACGTTGAGCCTGGCATACTTCCGCAAAGGACAGTTTGATCAAGCATTCGAAAACGTAGTCGAGCAGGAAAAAAATGCGACTGTCCCCACATCAGCAAGCATTATCCATTTTTATGCAGGTTTGTTTGATGCAATACTGGGATTATATGAAGGGACGATGACTGGGAAAATTCACCTCGCCGACTCGAATGCGGCGAAACTGAATCAACTCATGCGGCGTATGCCGAAATCATTGAATACCATGAAACATCTCCCTGCCAACAAGGCAAGTATTTGGCTTTACGAAGGCATTTACTATATCCTTATAGGGAAATACAAGAATGCTGTCACGGCTTGGACGAAATCTATGGAGTACGCGCGACGCTTCAACCAACCCTATGAGCTGGCACGTGCTTCCTATGAACTTGGTCATCATCCTAGCCTGGAGATCTCAGCCCGGCGACAATATCTCGAAGAGGCTTGTGCGCTCTTCGCGAGATTGGGCACGCCCTATGAACTGACGCTTACAAAATCGGCACTGGAAGGACTCACCAGCGCGTCCAGGGATTGATTCCCAGCTCAATTGATTTTCTGTAAATCATCACCACGTAAACAAAATTCACAAAAAGAGTTAACCCGATCAACACGCTCAAGAACGGTGTAAGCTCATTCAAGATCACTAGGAACGGATAAGCCGCTGCATTTCCTAACATCATCGCAACGGCAATGATAAAGGATTGTCCCTCCAGACTGTTGCGCTCTGTTAACATGCTAATGAACATGATTCCCATGATGAAAGACAGAATATAACCGGAGTATGAGCCGCCTTCATCCCCGCTTAGAAACCCCGGATTCCCGCCTGCTACGGTCAGCTTATGTATGTTTGGAAAACCGACCTCGGTAATAAATGTATACTGTAAGGCAAAAGAGGCGATCAATCCAAAAATAAGAATCGTGTAGTAATATTTTCGGACAAAGGGGTTCGACATCTTCTTCCGTCCATACCTAAATATTGTATACACGATGAAGGCATCCAAAAACATGGAGGCAAAGTTAGCCAATTGCAGGGGTCGCTGTGGGCAAGTATTCCAAACGATGGGGCAGGGGCTATCTAGATTCAAGCCGTAAATCCACTCCCACGGCCAGTTTCCAAGCATGGCGACGATGGGCATGCCGAAGGTTTTCTCGATAAATCCGCGGCGCGCAACCAAAACATACGCGGACAGCCAGAACAACGCCAGAAAGAAATAAGTGACATAGAGCCAGAAATCCCTGTTTTCCATGGTGACCTCCGCTATAGATAAGATATGGAAATCGAACTTATTGTCGTTTTGATAGACGCCAATGCTTTCTCAAGTGATCCGGGATTTGAAAATATGTGCCCTGGTTACCCTCTTCATAAATCACCGCTCGATCGATCAAGCTCCACGTTAAGAACCGGATATATTTTTGAAGGCCGGGGAAACGGTATTTTAGCTTTTCAGCCATATCGAAAAGGAATATTTGCAGTTTTAAGAAGACGAGTGTCCAATCAGATGGACCCACTTCGATCACATGAGCGATGTGATCGCCCGAAAGGTACCGGGTCGCAGTGGCAGGAAATCCACGAAACAGACGCGGCATAAATCCCTGCATGAAATGGATCAGATCTTTGATCAATTTTTTTCCTGAATCGCTTTCTCCCAACTGACGTGCGATAATCGTATTCGCGAGATCGTCAGCATCCTCAACGTTTTCAGGCATCAATTCGGGGCAGATTCCCATAATAGATCCTACGACCTTCCAGCAATGCAAATACGCCTCTGCTTGCTTCGGCGAAAGCCTAATCTTGCTGCGCTTCAACCCTTTCATGACACCCACAGAAAAATCCATCAGCGTCCCTGCCAGGTCCTCCTGATTAATCGGCAATCCCCAGGCTGGATCCCACTCTGACTTCCACTTTGGTTGATGCGCAATGTAATACCGAATGGAAGCATGAAGCAACCTCACTTTCTGTGCGCTCCGAATGCCCCTGCCGTTGGGACCCAACCCTCTATCCTGCATTACATCCATAATAAATTGCGCTGTTCGAAATATCCTGCGATGGACATGCTTCGTTAGTTCGCTGGTGATTGCCAGCACATGCGATCCCTTTTTTGTGGCGTAGGCGTAGGGCAACGACACAAAAAAGAGCATCATAATCATTTCGGGACCGTACAACTCAAAGACCTGCTCTCCCTGATCAATTTTTTCTTGATCTGCCCAATCTGGAAGGATCTTTGTCTGTTCAAAAAAATCACGGACAATCTGTGGTAGGGAATCAGGAATTACATCGCGGTTATTGACCAAATGTCTTATCATTTGATCAAATGCCTCTAGCCCGCCGGATTGAATGACTATGGCTACCACTTCATCCGCTAGTAGATCAGTCATCTCGCGCATCGGGTCGAGGAATTCGTCCGTCCATTTATTCGTCATTAGCTGGCCTCCTGCTTTACAAAACACTCTCTATCACAAAATGTTGCGCTTACCCTTCATCCTGATCGCAACTTTGTACTGTTATCAAAAACGGACGAAGGTTGCTCCGTCCGTTCTGCTTATATCTTCACGTGCATGCTTGTCTATCTTCTTTCACGGTCTCGCCCACCGCCACGATCGCCACCACGTCCACCGCGATCCCCTCCATTACGTCCGCCACCCGGGCGCCCACCGCCAGGACGTCCACCACCGGGTTTGCGCTGATCTTTTTCGCGCGCCTCTTCTGCAGTCCAGCCTTCCAACACAGCCTGGCGGGAAAGCCGAATTTTGCCCTGCGGGTCAATATCGGTCACCATGACAGTGATCTCATCACCCATGCTGACAACATCTTCCACTTTATTGACTCGCTCAGTATCCAGTTGTGAGATGTGGACAAGTCCATCGACGCCCGGCAGGATTTCGACGAATGCACCGAAGTCTGCGATGCGCACCACTTTGCCGGTGTAAATGTTTCCGACAATTGCACTTTCACCCAGCGACTCGACGCGTTCCTGCGCGATCTTCGCACCGACGCCATCAGTCGAGGCGATATAAACCGTACCATCTTCTTCGATGTCAATTTTTGTGCCTGTTTCCTCTTGCAGAGAGCGGATATTTTTCCCGCCTGGACCAATCAGCGCACCGATCTTATCAACCGGAATTTTTACAGTGATAATGCGTGGAGCGTGGGGTTTCAATTCCGTGCGTGATTCAGGCAGAACCTCCAGCATCTTTTCCATGATGAACATGCGTGCCACCCGTGCCTGTTCCAGAGCTTCTTTCATCATCTGCGCGCTCAAGCCGCTGATCTTGATGTCCATTTGCAGGGCTGTGATCCCTTGCGCTGTCCCCGCGACTTTGAAATCCATGTCACCCAGGTGATCTTCGGCACCCTGGATGTCTGTCAAAATTTGATAACGACCAGAGATATCTGTGACGAGTCCCATCGCTACACCGGAAACAGGCGCTTTGATTGGAACCCCGGCGTCCATCAACGCGAGGGTGGAACCGCAAACCGATCCCATGGAGGTCGAGCCATTGGAGGCCAGCGCTTCGGATACGACACGGATCGTATATGGGAAGGATTCTCCGGCAGGGATGACAGGCTCGAGCGCACGCTCTGCCAACGCTCCATGCCCGACCTCACGCCGGCTCTGTCCACGAAGAGGCTTAACCTCACCCGTGGAATAGGGCGGGAAGTTGTAATGATGCATGTAGCGCTTGCTTTCGGTTGGGCTAAGAGTGTCCAGTTCCTGTGATTCGCCCAGGGTACCCAGCGTTGCAAACGAGAGAATCTGCGTCTCACCACGTGTGAACAGACCTGACCCATGCGCGCGCGGCGAAACACCCACCTCGCACCAAATCGGGCGGATCTCTGTGGGTGTGCGGCCATCAGGGCGTTTGCGCTGGCTCAAGATGCGCTCGCGCACAATGGATTGCTCAGCCAGATCAAAGGCCTCTCGCACAGAAGCAGGTGACGGGAAGTCTGATGGGCTGGCTCCTTCAGGAACAAAGCACATTTCAGCCACGACCAGTTCCTTAAGATCTGTCATCCCGCCATAGAATTCATTTTTGGTCAAAGGTTTGTCGAGTAGTTCAGTCATCGGCCCGCTGACTCGGTCAAAAACCTTCTTTTGTAAATCCGTATCAGGAATAGCGAGTGTCAGTTCACGCTTCGGCTTGCCGACTTCATCCTGCATCTGGAATTGAAGATTGATCAGTGGCTGAATCGATTTGTGTCCGAGTTCAAGCGCCTGGACCATCACATCTTCAGGGATTTCATTCGCGCCGCATTCGACCATGAGAATGGCATCGCGCGTGCCAGCAATACGCAGATCGAGGTCTGAAGCATCAATCTCGGCAAAAGTTGGATTAACCACAAATTCACTGTTCACGCGCCCGATGCGCACTGCGCCCACGGGGCCACCCCACGGAATATCTGAGATCATGATCGCAGCAGAGGCGGCATTGATGGCGAAAACATCAAGTGGGTTGATGCCATCCGCGGAAAGCGAGAACATGATCACTTGCACTTCATTGCGCATGCCATGTTGAAATAATGGGCGTAATGGACGGTCCGTGAGACGTGATACAAGGATGGCATCTGTGCCGGGGCGGCCTTCGCGTCGGAAAAAAGAGCCGGGGATTTTTCCCCCGGCAGAGAGTCTTTCCTCATATTCCACCTGAAGTGGGAAGAAGTCAATGCCTTCGCGCACGCCACCCATTGTGGCAGCCGCGAAGACAATCGCTTCGCTTGTACCGAAGGTCACCGCGCCGCCCGCTTGAGCGGCCAATTTGCCTGTCTCAAAGGTGAGGGTTTGATTCACAACGGTTGCTGAATATTTTTTTGATTCTGCTTTCATTTTGTCTCCTGTGTCGCTGACATCCACCCCTAGTGTCCGCGAAGTTCCATCTTTACGCGCAAAAACTGCGCAAATCTTGAATGTGTTTTATGTCGGTGAGTTGGCCAGCCATCGTATAAATTCCCGCCTGGTCAGGGACTGAAGAGCGGCGGTGACGCCTGGGCGTCATCATCACTATTCAATTCCTGACGGCG
>Ga0137369_10004711_pt1 | contig 13895 bp, 15 predicted proteins | sample SagtaG_12_FD_104918 | JGI IMG/M metagenome (GOLD analysis project Ga0137369, IMG submission 104918) | Vadose zone soil microbial communities from Sagehorn Ranch, Mendocino, California, USA - Sage1_L_113_16 metaG | ecosystem: Environmental > Terrestrial > Soil > Vadose zone | place: USA... | reverse complement strand
GACTGTTCCCGACGGCTGGAGGAACTCGAGCGCGTCCGCCACGGAGGCGTGCGTGAGATGGAGCTGCTCGTAGTTCTCCTCGTCCATGAAGACGACGTCGTCGCCGGCGTCGTAGAGGTACTGGACGTTCTTGACCTCCGTATGCACCCGCGGGAACTTTTCGCCGGCGCGGAACGTCCGGTCGACCACGGCACCCGACTCGAGCGCCTTCAGCTTGGTGCGCACGAACGCGCCGCCCTTGCCAGGCTTCACGTGCTGGAACTCGACGATGCGCCAGGGCGCCCCGTCGACCTCGATGTGCATCCCGTTCTTGAACTGGTTGGTGTTGACGATCTCCGCCATCGGACCCGCCAATCTAGCGAACCGTCACCAGCTCCTTGGGGAAGGACGTCAGGATCTCGGGGCCGTCCTCGCCGATGATCACGAGGTCTTCGATCCTGATCCCGCCCACTCCGGGGTGGTAGATGCCGGGCTCGACCGAGCACACCCCGTCGGCCGGGAGGACGTCGTCGCTCTCGGGCCGCAGGCGGGGCAGCTCGTGGATCTCGAGGCCGACGCCGTTGCCGAGGCCGTGCCCGAAGAGCTCGCCCAGGCCAGCCCCGGCGATCAGGTCGCGCGCAACGGCGTCCACCGCCCGCCCGGAGGCGTCGGGGAGCACAGCGGCGAGCGCCGTCTGCTGCGCGTCCAGGCACACCTGGTAGGAGCGGGCGAGCTCGCCGGGCAGCTCGCCGGTTGCGAACGTCCTTGTGCAGTCGGAGCAGTAGCCCTCGAACCGTGCGGCCGCGTCCACGACCACAGTGGTGCCGGGTTCGATCGTCCGCTTGCCCGTGCTCGCGTGCGGCGAGGCGCCGTTCGCGCCTGCGGCGACGATCACCGGGAACGCGGGCCCATCTGCGCCGAGCTCGTGCATCTGCGACTCGAGCCACCAGGCGAGCGCGCGCTCCTCCCGTCCGGTGAACCGTTCCTCGGCCAGCCGGTCGAAGCACTCGTTCGTGATCGCCGCGGCCCGGCGGATCGCGTCGAGCTCGCCCGACTCCTTCGCGGCTCGGACGTTCTCGAGCAGCTCCGACCGCGGCACGAGCTCGATTCCGGCCTCGTGCAGCGCCGCCCACGAGGCGTACGGCAACGTCTCAGCTTCGAACTCCACGCGGGGCGGCAGGTGCTTCGCCAGGCCCGCGAACAGGTTCCGGGAGACCGGGGTCACGTCGAGGCCGAGGAGCCGCGCCTTCTCCACGTACCGGAAGTCGGTGAACAGCCGAGCGCGGTCCGGCTCGACGAGGAGCGCAGCGTTCGAGGTGTCCAGGCCGGTCAGGTAGAGAACGTTGACCGGCTTCGTAACGAGGAGCGGCGCCGCGATCAGTGTTCGGACGCGCTCGAGGCGAGCAGTCACCTCGTCGCCGCCAGGAACTCGAGCGCCTCCCGGTAGCCGTCAGGGCCCTGCCCGATCACGCGCTTCGCCGCCAGGTCGGCGATCACCGAGAAGCGGCGCCACTCCTCACGCTCGTTCACGTTCGAGAGATGCACCTCGACGACCGGAACGGAGAGCAGCTCGATCGCGTCGCGGATCGCGTAGCTGTAGTGGGTCCAGGCGGCCGGGTTGACAATCACGCCCTCTGCCGAGTCGAGCGCCTCGTGGCACCAGTCCACGAACTGGCCCTCGTGGTTCGTCTGCCGGCAGCGGACGCGGACATCGAGCTCCCTGCCCCACTCGTAGATGCGCGTCTCGAGCTCGTCGATCGTCAGGCCGCCGTACAGCTCCCGGTCTCGGCGCCCGAGGACATCGAGGTTCACGCCGTTCAGGACGTGGACGTTCACCGACGAGACCTTACTCGGCGATCAGCGCGTCGAGAGCGGCGCGAACGTCGGCCTCGGGCATCTCTTGGTCGACGTAAACATGGTCGTCCCGCAGGAGAACAAGCCGCAGGCGGCCCTTCTTGTCGCGAAGCAATGCTTCCCAGGCGCGAGCGCGGTCGACGCGCACCGGCTCCGGCGCGAGCGTCTCCTCGACCGGGGCGGTGTCGCGACCCGAGAGCCTGAGCGCCGCGAGCAGGCCGAGTGCGACCGCGCGTCCGTGCGAGAGCTCATACCCCGACGCAGCTTCGAGCGCGTGGCCGAACGTATGGCCAAGGTTGAGCGCACGGCGTGCGCCCTGGTCGTACGGGTCGGCGAGGCACAAGGCGGCCTTGTACGCCGCGCAACGGCGAACTAGCTCTGGGTCGGGAAGCTCCCACAGCGGCTCACCGGCAAGCAGCCCGGTCTTGACGACCTCGGCGAGGCCGTTCCGCCGCTCCTCCTCCGGCAGGGTCGTAAGCAGCGCCGGGTCGATCACCGTGCGCACAGGCCAGTGAAATGCGCCGACCAGGTTCTTCGCTTCCGGGAGGTCGATCGCCGTCTTGCCACCGACCGCCGCGTCCACCTGACCGACGAGACTCGTGGGCACGGCGACCCAGTCGACCCCACGCATGTAGGTCGCGGCCGCGAAGCCGGCGAGATCCGTCGTTGTTCCCCCGCCAAGGGCGACGATTGTGCCCCCGCGGTCCAGACGTAGCGAGCGCCAGAGTCCCTCCAACTCGGCCGAGGACTTGCCCGTGACCTCATGTGTCGAGACCAGGCGCTTGCCGAGCGCAAGCTGTGCGTCGGCGCCGTGGATGCCCGCCACATGGCGATCTGTAACGAGCGCTACCGGGCCTTCGCCCGGGATGAGATCGGCGAGCCGGTCGAGAAGTCCTAGACCGACATGGACGCCGGCGGCTGCGAGCACCGCGTCGTCGAGATCCCGCGGCTTGAAGTCAGCGACCTCTTCGTAGAGCGGACGCCGCTTGTCGTAGAGCCGCCGGAAGTCGCGCTCGCTGCCGGCGTGAGGCCTATCGCTGCCCCGGGTGCGATCCCAGGCGGTCTCGACGTCGACGTCCAGCCAGAGCGTGATCGCATACTCCTTGAGAAGACTGCGAACGTCCTCGGACTCGACCGCGCCCCCGCCGAGGGAGACGAGGTAGTTGGGGTTAGCGAGAATGACGGCAGCCCTGGCTTCGTGTTTGCGGAACCCCGCCTCTCCCTCACGCTGGAAGATTTCGGGGATCCGCAAGCCGACGGTTTCCTCGATTTCGGCGTCCAGATCGGTTGCCACCCACCCGAGCCGCTCGGCGAGCTCCTGGGCCAGGGTGGACTTCCCGGCGCCCATGAAGCCGACAATGGCGACGCTCTTACCTAGCGCGGTTGCCAATCGATGCGCTCGCAGTACGCGTTGTAGGCGCCAACGAAGTCTCTGACCGCGTCGCCGCCGAACTTCTCGCGTGCCGCGCGGGCCAGCTCGAACGCGACCGACGCCTCGGCGACCACCGCCAGCGCCTCGACGGCAGCGGTGTCGCTGCGCTCGACGAGCGCCTCCGCAGGCTGCCCGGTCTCCAGGTCGACGGACTGGAGCGGCTGCATCAGAGTCGGCAGGGGCTTCATCGCCGCCCGCACGACGATCTCCTCGCCGTTGGACACCCCGGCCTCGATCCCGCCGGCGCGGTTCGTCTCGCGGTAGAGGCCGCGGTCGTCGCGGTGGATCTCGTCGTGTGCCTGCGAGCCGCGCAGCTCAGCGAGCGCGAAGCCATCGCCGATCTCCACTCCCTTCACGGCCTGGATGCCCATCAACGCGGCCGCCAGGCGGGAGTCGAGTCGCGTGTCCCGCGAGGCGTACGAGCCGAGCCCGGGCGGGACTCCTCGCGCCCGCACCTCGACCACACCGCCGATCGTGTCGCGTGCCTTCCGCGCTTCGTCCACGCGGGCCTCCAGCCCCTCTCCGACCACCCAGCCCGCGACTTCGATTCCGATCTCCCGCAGCAGCGCCTTCGCCGCGCCCCCGGCTGCGACGATCGCAGCCGTGTGCCTCGCGCTCGCGCGCTCAAGCGCGTCCCGGACGTCGGCGAGCCCGTACTTGAGTGCACCGGCGAGGTCGGCGTGGCCGGGGCGAGGCAGCGTCACCGCCTCCTTGCCCTTCCCCGTCGCCTCGCCTTCGGGCGGCCAGGGGCTCATTCCCCACGCCCAGTTCTCGTGGTCGCGGTTGCGGACGACGAGCGCGAGCGGCGAGCCGAGCGTGCGCCCATGCCGCAGGCCGGCGAGCACCTCCACCTCGTCGGTCTCGATCTTCTGCCGCGGGCTGCGCCCGTAGCCCTGCTGCCGGCGGCGGAGGTCCTCGTCGATCGCCGCCTGGTCGAGGACCAAGCCGGCAGGGAGGCCGCTGACGATCGCGACCAGCGCGGGGCCGTGGGACTCGCCGGCCGTGACCAGCTCGAGGCTCATGGCCGCAAGCCTACGGCGGCGCGCATCACCTCGACGGGCGCGGCCATCCCCGTCCACAGCTCGAACGAGGCCGCGCCCTGCGCGACGAGCACCTCGAGGCCCGTGACGACGGTCGCGCCCGCCTCGCGGGCCGCCCGCGCGGTCGCCGTCTCCGGGTACGGCAGGTCGACCAGTGCCTGTCCCTGGGTCATGGCCGCGAGGGCCTCGTCCCGCTCCGAGGTGGCGTTCACGACCAGGTCGACGTCGCGGACGTCCGGCGGCCACTCCCCCCGGCGTGCGAAGACGCGCGCGTGCGGCAGCGCCGCGCGGAATGCGGCCGCCGCTCCGCCGTCGCCGAGGATCACGGGGCGCGCAGCCGGCAGCCCGTCGAGGATGGCCGCGTCGGTGGAGAAGCCTTCGACCCGCCCCTCGCGGACGCCGAGCGTGTTCACCGAGGGAAGCTCGGTCTCGCAGATCCTCGCCGCCTCGAGCTTGTACGGCGCGGTCACGTTCGCCCCCGAGAAGCCGAGGGCTGCCAGCCCGCGTACTGCGTCCTCGAGCCGCCCGTCCTCGACAGGCAGCGGCAGGTATGCCCAGTCGAGGCCGCGTGCGGCGAAGGCCGCGTTCTGCATCGCCGGCGAGAGCGAGCCCTCCACCGGCATGCCGATCAGCCCGACCAGCCGTGTGCCGCCGCTCAGCAGTTCGTCAGCCCCTTCCGCGTGTATGCGTCGAACTCGGCGATGCTCGCCGTGAAGAAGTGGCTGCGGCAGTCGGGCTTGCGGACGAAGTACAGGTAGTCCACCTTCGCCGGGTGCGCGGCGGCCTGCATCGAGGCAAGGCCCGGGTTCGCGATCGGCGTCGGCGGCAGCCCGCGGAACTTGCGCGTGTTGTAGGGCGAGTTGGAGGCGAGGTCCTGCTTCGTGATCGCCTCCGTCGGCGGGATCCCGAGCCCGTACCGGAGAGTCGCGTCAATGCCCAGCGGCATCCGCTGGCGCAGGCGGTTGTAGATCACGGCGGCGACGAGCGCCCGCTCCTTCGGGACGATCACCTCCTTCTCGATCATCGAGGCGATGATCAGCACGTCGTACGCGGTCAGGTTCTTCGAGTGCGCATAGCCGAGCTTGACCTTGCCCCAGTTGAGCCGGAAGGCGCCGAGCTGCTTGCGGACGAGCCGTGCGGCCGGATCGGTCTCGAACAGGTCGTAGGTCGCGGGGAAGAGGGAGCCCTCCAGGTTCCGCGCCTTGCCGTCGCCGGCGAACCGCCCCGGCAGCGGCGAGGAGGCGGTCGCAGCCAGGTACCCGCGCGCCGTGATCGTCGGGCTGACGGCGCCTGCTCGCTCGGCCATCTGCGCTCGCGTGAAGCCTTCGGGGAAGAGAACCTGGATCACCTTCGGCGGCCCGACCGTCGTCGGTGGCGCGGCCTTGTCGTCGCCCCCCAGCGCGGTCCAGGCAGCCCAGCCGGCGACCCCGAGTGCGGCGCCGACCACGATCAGAGCCACCACCCGCCGGCGGTAGACCTGGTCGCGGGTCGGGCCTCTCAGCTCCGGCGGCTCGACCACTCGAGGTAGCTGGACAGAAGGTGCGCAGCCGCGCGGGCGTCTTCTCCGGCACCCGGTCCGGCGAGGGTCGTCGTGAACCGTTCGTCGAAGGTCTCCACGGGAACCTCGACGGCCGCCCGAAGCCCCTCGACGAAGCGCTCGGTCTCGGCGGCCTGTTCCCCTCGGGTACCGCGCAGCGTCAGCGGCAGGCCGACCACGACGCGCTCTGCCTCTTCGTCCCGGACGAGCTCGCTGAGCCGAGCCAGGCCCGCCTCGCTCGCGGCACGCTCGACCACGCAGAGCGGGCGGGCGACCGTGCCCGTCGGGTCGGAGACCGCGACGCCGGTGCGGGCCGAGCCGTAGTCGACCGCCAGCACCTTCACGCGAGCGCGGCGGTGATCAGCCGCTCTGCCTCAGCGAGTGCCTCGGGCAGCTTCGCGGGCTCGGTGCCCCCCGCGCGCGCCATCGTCGGCCGGCCGCCGCCGCCTCCCCCGACGATCGCGGCCGCCGCCTTGACGACGTCCGAGGCGGAGACCTTCTCGGCCACGGCCTCGTCGAAGTTGGCGACGAGCTGCACCTTCCCGTCGTCCAGGGAGCCGAGGACAACCGCGGCCGGGGCGTTCCTCTGTTTGTACCGGTCGGAGAGATCGAGGAGCGCGTCGCCCTCGTACCCCTCGACCGGCTGCGCAATCACGTTCACTCCGTTCACGACCTTGATCTCCGGGTCCGGCAGCTCGGCGACGATCGCGGCGACCGGCTTCCTGGAGTCCTTGCGGAGCCGCGTGAGCTCGGCCCGCAGCTCTCCGGCCTCTTCCGCCTGCGCGTGGAGGTACGCGAACGCATCGCCGGCCGTGATCGCCTCGATACGCCGTACGCCCGAGCCGACCGAGCCCTCCGAGAGAACGACGAACGGGCCGATCTCCGCGGTCGAGCGGACGTGGGTGCCGCCGCACAGCTCGCGTGAGACGCCGTCGACCTCGACCACGCGCACCTCGTCGCCGTACTTCTCGCCGAAGAGCATCATCGCGCCCAGGTTCCGCGCCTGGTCGATCGGGACGATGAACGTACGGACCGGGTGGTTCTCGAAGATCGCTTCGTTGATCCGCTGCGCGACCGTCTGCCGCTCGTCGGCGGTGAGCGCCTGGGGATGCGTGAAGTCGAAGCGCAGCTTGTCGGGCCGGACTGCCGAGCCCGCCTGGTGGACGTGCTCGCCCAGCACCTCGCGCAGCGCCTGGTGCAGGAGATGCGTGGCCGTGTGGTTCGCCATCGTCGGAAAGCGCACTCGCCACGGAACGACGGCCCTCACCCTGTCCTCCGCCGCGAAGCCCGAGCCTTCGAACAGGAGCGCCTGGTCGTCGTCGAGCCGGTAGGCGGCTCGTAGCACCGCGCGAGAGCCGTCCTCCGTACGAATCTCACCGGCGTCGCTGACCTGGCCCCCTCCTTCCGGATAGAAGGGGGACTCGTAGAGCTTGGCGAGGAAGAGCCCGTCGCCGAGCTCCTCCACGGCCCCGATCTGCGTCAGGGCCTCCGTCTTCTCCCAGCCGACGAACTCCGTCTTGAACCCGGCCGTGGCGGCGAACTCGGCCGCCTGCTGCACCTCCCCCTTGCCGCTCCCGGCCCGGGAGATCTCGCGGTGGCCTTCCATCAGCTGCCCGTACGCGTCCTCGTCGACGGCCAGCCCGCGCTCACGCGCGAGCTCGAGGGTCAGCTCGATCGGGAAGCCGTACGTCGCTTGGAGCGTGAAGGCGTCCTCGCCGCTGATCGCGCCGCGCTCCGCCGCCTCCGCGAAGAGCTTCATCCCGCGCTCGAGCGTCTCGGCGAAGCGCTCCTCCTCGGTCCCGAGCACACGCAGGATCTGGTCGCGGTGCTCGGCCAGCTCCGGGTACGCAGGCCCCATCTGCTCGATCACGGCGCCGGCGAGCCCGGGTACGAACGGCGTCTGCATCCCGATCCGCAGGCCGTGCTGGATCGCGCGTCGGACGATCCGGCGCAGGACATAGCCTCGCCCCTCGGTGGAGGGTGCAATGCCCTCGCTGACGAGGAAGGTCATCCCCCGGCCGTGATCGGCGAGCACCCGGTGCGCCTTGGTCGCGTCGACGGAGTCGCCGTACGCGATCCCGGACTCGGCCTCGATCCAGCCCATGATCTGCTGATAGCCGTCGGTGTCGTAGACCGACGGGACGTTCTGGATCACGCGTGCCATGCGCTCGAGCCCCATGCCGGTGTCGATGTTCTGGTGCGGAAGCGGCGTCAGCGTGCTGTCCGGGTGGAGCTCGTACGACATGAAGACGAGGTTCCAGACCTCGAGAAAGCGCTCGCATTGCGAGCAGCCGGGGAGACAGCCCGCCGCGCAGCCGACCTCCTCGCCCCAGTCGTAGTAGATCTCGGAGTCGGGACCGCACGGCCCGGGGCCGCCGACCGACCAGAAGTTCTCGGATGAAGGGAGCGGCACGATCCGCTCGGGCGGCATGCCGATCTTCTCCCAGAGATCGATCGCGTCCTGATCGGGCCCAAGCTTCAGGTCGGGATCGCCCGCGTGGACGCTGACCCAGATCCGGTCCCACTCCACCTTCAGTCGCTCGCGCAGGAACTCGGTCGCGAATTCGATCGCGCCCTCCTTGAAGTACTGGCCGAACGAGAAGTTCCCGAGCATCTCGAAGAAGGTGAGGTGGTACGTGTCGAGGCCGACGTCGTCGATGTCCGGGGTCCGGAAGACCTTCTGGCAGGTCGTCGTCAACGGCGCCGGCGGTGCCTCTCGGCCGAGGAAGAACGGCATCTGCGGCTGCATCCCAGCGCTCGTGAGCAGCGTGGAGTGGTCGTCGGCGCGCGGGATCAGCGACGCCGAGGGGCAGCGCAGATGGCCCTTCTCCTCGAAGAAGGAGAGGAAGCCCTCACGCAACTCGGCGCTCGTCCGCATGCCTGGATTCTAGGTGCGGCTTCGCACGCCGCCCCCGGCCCCGCCTAAGACGTGGCCGCGCGCCGCGGCGGCTCTTCCAGCCCCTCGGAGGCGATCTCGTCTCGGATCTTCTCGAGCGACCGGCGGATCAGCCGCGACACGTGCATCTGCGAGATTCCGATCTGCTGCGCGATCTGTGACTGCGTGAGCCCCTCGAAGAACCGCAGGTGGAGGATCTTCCGCTCGCGGTCGTCGAGCACGCGGAAGCCCGGCTCGAGCACGGCCCGGTCCTCGGAGACCTCGTACTGGTGCTCCTCGGTTCCGATCGACTCGAGCGGGTCCATCTCGTCGTCGTCGCCCGAGGCGCCCACCGAGAGCGAGAGCGAGCTGTACGCCCGGCCGCTCTCGAGCGCCTCCAGCACCTCTTCCTCCTCGATGTTCGCGGCCTTCGCCAGCTCCGCGATCGTCGGCGAGCGCGCCAGCTGGACGGTGAGCTGCTCGACGATCCGGGAGAGCTGGACGTTCAGCTCCTGAAGCCCGCGCGGCACCCGCACCGACCAGCCGCGGTCGCGAAAGTGGCGCTTGATCTCGCCGATGATGTTCGGCGTGGCGTAGGTGGTGAGCTCGACGCCGCGATCGAGGTCGAAGCGGTCGATCGCCTTGATTAGCCCGATCGCGCCGATCTGGACGAGGTCGTCGAGCTGCTCGCCGCGGTACGAGTACCGTCGGGCCAGGGACCGGACCAGCGACATGTAGCGCTCGATTAGCCGCTCGCGCGCCGTGACGTCACCCCCCTCGTGGTAGGCCCGCAGCAACTCCTTGTCGGTCTGCCGGGACGCCATCAGCCGGACCTCGGCGTGGGTGTGATCGCCATCCTGAACGCGACCCAGGCGGACCCGTCCTCCTCGTCGAGGCGATAGCTGTCGAAGACGGTCTCGAGGACATGGTGGGTGCCGTAGCCGTCTCCGCCGTCACGCTCCAGCTCGCGGCGTAGCGGGCCGGGCGCGAACGGGCCGATCCGGCCGTCGATCGCATCGCCGTCGAGGCGTAGCACGACGGTCACGTCGCCGTCGGTGTCTTCACGCGGCAGCAACCCGGCCAGCGCGAGCTGGAGATCCGCGAGGTTGTCGACCGTCAGGTTGAGCCGGATCGCAAGACCACCGACGACCAGATGGGCAACGTCGAAGAACCGTCGGTTACGCGGCATGGTGAGGACGATCTCGTCCATCACTCCTCGCCCTCGAGGTCGTCGGCGAGATCCTGCTCCCGCCGTTCGGCCTCCTCCTTGCCTGTTCGCACTGCCTCCCGCCAGTCTCCGCGGGCGCGCAGCGACGAGGCGGCGTGCCTCGCTCCGGCGGTCAGGCCGGCCAGCCTCTCGATCGGTCGGGTAACGAGCCCGGTCACGCTGCGCACGGCGGTGTCGACGCTCGTCACGGCAGCGACCGCGCTATTGGTGATCTGATCGACCTTGTCGAGCTGTCCGTTCACGCGGTCCACGGTTCCTCCGAGCTTGGAGATCACTGGGAGAAGCTCCTTCTCGGTTCCTTCTAGCAACGACGAAGCGCGGCCCAGCGTTCCGCCGAGCCGGAGCGCGCCGTAGGCAAGCGCAAGCCCGGTCAGCAGAAGGAAGACGGCGAGCGCCAGATAGGCGAGGTCGCTCCAGCCGAACGCGGCGATCATCGGCGGATCTTAAGCGCACCGCTCGTCGAGACGAGCCCGGCCCCGACGACGCAGTCGCCCTCGTAGAGAACCGCCGTCTGGCCCGCCGCGACACCGTAGGCGGGTTCGTCGAGCTCGAGGCGGAATCCCCTCGCGCTGGGTACCACGGTCGCCTGGACCGCCGGCGAGCGGTACCGCACCTTGGCCGTGACGCGCTCGACGGGGACGTACAGCCGTCCCCGCGCGGTCACGCTCGTCCGGGCCAGCGACTCGCGCGGGCCGACGACGACGGTGTTTTTGGCGGCGCTCGTCGCCAGCGCGTAGAGCGGACGGTCGCGGGCGATCCCGAGACCGCGCCGCTGCCCCGGCGTGTACCGCCAGTGACCCTGGTGGGAGCCGAGCGTCCGGCCTTCCTCATCCACGATGTCGCCCGGCCGGGGCAGCAGGCCGCGGCGCTCGAGAAACGCACGGTAGTCGTCGCCGGCGAGGAAGCATGCCTCCTGGCTCTCCGCCCGGCCGGCGGCGGCCAGGCCGGCCCTGGCCGCTTCGGCGCGAGTGTCGGCCTTCCGCTGCTCACCGAGGGGAAACCAGACCCGGGCCAGCTTGGCCGGGTCGAGGCGAGCGAGCATGTACGACTGGTCCTTGTCCGCGTCTACGCCGCGGGCCAGCAGGAGCCGCCCGCGATGGCGCACGATCCTGGCGTAATGGCCGGTGGCCAGCGTTCTCGCGCCGGCTCGGCGTGAGAACGCGAGGAGCTCGCCGAAGCGAAAGCCGCCGTTGCACCGCGTGCACGGGTTCGGTGTCTCACCGCGTGCATAGCCGCGCACGAACGGCTCGACGACCGAGCGGCGAAAGGCCTCGCGGAGATCGAGCGTGAGGTGGGGAAGCCCGAGGGCGTGACAGGTCCCGCGCGCGGCGAGCACCGCCCGGGGCGAGCAGCAGGCCCGCTCGGAGTCGCGCCCCTCCGGATCGGTCCACAGTCGCAGCGTCACCCCGACGGCATCGGGCCCGGCGCGGAGCAGGGCCACCGCGCTGTCGACGCCGCCGCTCATCGCCACCGCGACCCGGCCCGGGGCCGGCGCGGCGCGAAAGACCGGCCCGAGCGCGTTCGACAGGGCGTCGACCGCGAGCGTCTCGCCCCCGACCGCGGCCGCCTCGAGCAAGCTCAGCCCGCGCAGGTCCGCATCGAGGCCGTCTGCGTCGGCATCGGCGATCCGGTCACCGTCGACGCGCAGCCGAACGAGCGCCCAGCAACCGTCGCGCGAGGAGTCTCCGCTGACTTCGATCATGTGCCCCCGGGTCAAAGGCTGTTTGTGCCCCACCCTGCCGATGTCTCCGCCCCGTAGCGAACCTGGACGAACCAGGTGGGTGCCCTGCGGGCCGGCTCGTCTCCCGACTCACCGCGCCCGACGCGGGCTCCCTCGCTTTGGCTGTTGGTTCTACTTTGAAGTGCGGAGCCACGAACAGGGTCGGGCACCCAGCCATGGTATCGGCCTTCAGCCCGCGCGCGCGAAGCTCCAGCGAATCGTCTGCACCCCGGAGAAGCCGAGCAGGTCGGCGAGGGCCGGCGTCACCTCGAACTCGCGCCCTGGCGCGAAAGGTCCCCGGTCGACGACCGTCGTGAGCACGGTCTTGCCGCGGTACTCGATGAAGAGCTTGGCACCGCAGGGGAGAACCGGGTGGTCGACCCCGAGCGCTTTCGGGCTCAGGAGCGTCCCGCACCCGGACGCGTGCCCCGACAGCGGACGCGAGCGGACGCCGGCGATCGCCCTGTACCACCCGCTCAGGTCGGAGACGGCCGGGCTTGGCAGCCGCGGAGCCGCCTTCGGTACCGGGTTGTCTCGTGCCGCCAGAGCCAGCGCGACGACGATCCCGAGCACGGCCGCAGCCGCGAGCGACAGCTGGCGTTGCGCCAGAACAGCGCTCACGCGCCTGACGGCCAGACCGGCGCGGGCCGGATCTCGGGCTCGGCGGCGACCGCCGGAGGCGGCAGGGCGAGCGTCTTCGACGGCATCGTAGGCAGCGCCCTTGGCGGCGGCGCGGCACGCGGGGCAGGTGAAGCCACGTCCGGCGCAGGTGCCGTCGCGGCGGACTCGGCACCCTGCCGCGGCGCCAGCCATTCGCCGACCACGACGAGCGCGAGGGCGACAGCCATCACGAGCACGATCGCAGTCGCGCTCAGGTGCAGAGCGGCCGCGATCGAGGCAGCCGCGATCAGAAGTCCCACCTGGAGCAGGAAGCGCGGGATGCTGCGTCTGACCACGCGCCCTATTCTGAGCGTTCGTCCGGCGGTTCGTCCTGCCGCCGGTCGGGCTCCCTGCTCGAGACGCGGGTGTACGCCTCGACCTCTTCGGTGTGCGTCGAGCCCACATCGGCGCGCAGTGGGTACGCGTCCTCGGGCTCGTTCCGCTCCGGCTCGACCGGCCAGCCGATCTCGGGCTCGGGCTCGGACAGCGGCGGTGCGACGGCACGCGCCGCAGGACGGCCCTGACTGCGCCAGACCGCGAGCTCGAACAGGGAGACGAGCAACCACGCCCCGGCGAGGACGGCCACGATCACGGACGAGCGGAGATCGGCCAGTCCCGCCCCCACGCCGAGCAGGATCAGGAACCCGGCCTCGATCGCGAATCTCGGCGCGAATCCGCCCGGCATCGTCCTAGCCTAGCGCTCCACCTCCTGCTCTACGACGACCTCGATTCCGAGCTCGGCCAGCTGCTCGGGCGTCACCTCGGACGGCGCGCCGCTCATCGGGTCGATGCCTGCCTGGTTCTTCGGGAAGGCGATCACGTCTCGCAGGTTCGGCTCGTTGGCAAGCACCATCACCATGCGGTCGATCCCGAACGCGATCCCGCCGTGCGGCGGCGCCCCCATCCCGAGGGCGTCGAGCAGGAACCCGAACTTCGCGCGCTGCTCCTCGGGCGAGAGGCTGAGAACGTCGAACACCCGGGCCTGGAGATCCGGCTCGTGGATCCGGAACGAACCGCCGCCGATCTCGTTGCCGTTTGCAATCAGGTCGTATGCCAGAGCGAGGGCGCTGCCGGGATCGGCGTCGAACCGCTCCTCCCACTCCGCCGTCGGCCGTGTGAACGGATGGTGGACGGCCCCCCAGTGGGCCTCATCCTCTGACCATTCGAACATCGGGAAGTCCATAACCCAGATGAACTGGAACGCGTTCTCGTCGATCAGACCGAGGCTCTCGCCCAGGTGACTCCGCAGCGCCCCGAGCACACGCGCGACCTTCGACGGCTCGTCGGCGCCGAAGAGGACGGTCGAGCCCGGGTCGGCCCTGAACGCCTCGAGCTCGGCCTCGGAGAGGAATTTCGCGATCGGCGAGCGCACCTCACCGTCCTCCCCGTAGACGAGATAGGCAAGACCCTTCGCCCCCCACTCCTTGGCGCGCTCCTCCAGCGCGGTGAGGTCGGCGCGGGAAAGCTCCTGCGGCACAACCAGATACCGGACGCAGGCGGCCGCGGAAAAGACCTTGAACTCCGAGCCGCGCGTGACCTCGGTCGCGTCCTCGATCTCTAGGCCAAAACG
>Ga0137369_10004704_pt1 | contig 13907 bp, 10 predicted proteins | sample SagtaG_12_FD_104918 | JGI IMG/M metagenome (GOLD analysis project Ga0137369, IMG submission 104918) | Vadose zone soil microbial communities from Sagehorn Ranch, Mendocino, California, USA - Sage1_L_113_16 metaG | ecosystem: Environmental > Terrestrial > Soil > Vadose zone | place: USA... | reverse complement strand
TCAATTGACCCGCCCTCTCGCAATAGTTGTCGGCTTCATTGGCAAGCTGCCTTTCGCCGGGATGAGTCTCTACCAGCTGCACTACATCGCCGGCCTGCAGGCGCTCGGGTATGACGTTCAATACGTCGAGCGTCAGAACACCGAGGGCGAGTGTTATGATCCGGTCGCCGACGAGATGACGGACAACCCGCGGATTGCCATCGCTTATCTCGACGAGCTGCTGCCGAAGTTCGGGATCGCGCGTGGTGAGTTCAGCTTCATCGACATGCGGGGCGTCTGTCACGGACGCAGCTGGAATGAGCTGCGGACAGCGCTCGACCGCGCCGATTTCATGCTGACGTTGTGCGACCGCGCGTGGTGCGATGATTTCGGCCGATGCAAGCGCAGGGCTTTCGTTGATGGCGATCCGCTCTTCACACAGGCGGCGATGCTCGAGCCGGATGGCAACGTGGCGGCGCTGCTGAGCAACTATGACACGCTGTTTACGTACGCGTCGCGGATCGGAATGGCGGATTGTACGGTCCCGCTGGCGGGGCGCGAGTGGATTGCGACGCGGCCCATTGTTGCCACGCAGCTCTGGAAAGTCGTTCCGGGATCGCCCGCGGCACCAGTCGCCGCCGTGATGCAATGGACAGGGGGGCAAGGCGTAACCCTGAACGGCGACGTTTACGGCTACAAGAACCGAGAGTTCATGCGGTTCGCCGAGCTGCCGCGCCGGACGTCGCGGTCGTTCGTTCTGGCGATCGGAGGTCCGTCGCCAACCGGGATGCTGATGGAGAACCGGTGGAAGCTGGTGAAGCCGCTCGAGATCAGTGCGACAATCGATGCCTACCAGAGTTTCATCGCGAGCACTCATGCGGACCTTGGGATCGCGAAGCACGCCTACGTCGCATCGCGCTCGGGCTGGTTCAGCGATCGCAGCACTTGTTATCTCGGCGCTGGCCGGCCAGTCCTCCATCAGGACACCGGCTTTACCGACTGGCTTCCGGTGGGAGAGGGGGTGATTCCCTTTTCAAGCATTGAGGAGGTGCTCGATGGACTTGAACGAATCGATGCCGATTACGATCGGCACTCGCGCGCGGCGCGCTGCATCGCCGAGGAACACTTCGAGGCGTCCACGGTCGTCGGTCAGATGCTCGACAACGCGGGGATGCGCTAGGTCCGCATGAAAACAGAGACAGAGCGAAGCTGGTCGGTGGACAGGCCTGTCCGCGAGAGCTACCTGATCTTCGGAAGTCCGCAGCTTCTCGAGGCGGAAATCGACGAGGTGGTCGCGACGCTGCGGAGCGGCTGGATTGGAACCGGGCCGAAGGTCGCGAAATTCGAGGAACAGTTCCGGAGCTACGTCGGCGCGGAGCACGTCGCGGCCGTCAACTCCTGCACGGCAGCGCTCCACCTCGCGATGGTGGCGCTCGGGATCGGGCCGGGCGACGAGGTGATCGTCCCGGCGATGACGTTCGCCGCAACCGCGAACGTTGTCATTCACGCGGGCGGTCGACCGGTGATGTCGGATGTCGGACGTGACACGATGTGCCTGGATCCGGAGGATATGGCGCGCCGCGTCACTAACAGGACGCGCGCGGTGATTCCGGTTCACTTCGCCGGAAGAGCGTGCGACATGCGTGCGATCAACGATCTCGCAGCGGCGCATGGTCTCAGGGTGATCGAAGACTGTGCCCACGCGATCGAGACCCTTCTCGACGGCCGTCACGCGGGAACACTCGGCGACATCGGCGCGTTCAGCTTCTACGTGACGAAGAACGTGGTCACCGGCGAGGGCGGGATGGTGACGACGGCGAATCGCGAGTGGGCCGAACGCATCAAGGTGCTCGCACTTCATGGGATGAGTGCCGACGCGTGGAAGCGATTTTCGGATGAGGGGTTCAAGCAGTACGAAGTCGTAGTGCCCGGATTCAAGTACAACATGATGGACATGCAGGCGGCGCTGGGTATTCACCAGCTGGCGCGGGCCGAGCATAACCTGGTGCGTCGCCGCGAGATCTGGGGGCGCTACGACGATGCCTTTGCGGATCTCCCGGTGTTTCTACCCGCGCGAGAGGAGTCGGGTACGCGTCACGCGCGCCATCTCTACACGCCAATGCTGGACATCGATCAGCTCACCGTGGACCGCAGCGCAGTGCAAATGGCATTGCACCGCCAGCGGATCGGCACCGGTATTCATTATCGCGCGGTGCACCTGCACGAGTACTACCGCGAAACGTTCGGGTATGCGCGCGGTGATTTGCCGAACGCGGAGTGGATCTCTGACCGGACGATCTCGCTTCCGCTGTCGCCCAAACTTTCGGACGAAGACATAGAGGACGTGATCTTCGCCGTGCGAAAGACGCTGCTGCACTTCGCGAAATAGACGGCCTGAGACCGCAACGTTCAGCGTTGACCGGCTGCAACGCCGGGTCTTCTGACGGCGATCGTTAGTATCCGAGATCTGTGAGAAGCTTCGTCAGCACAACATCCGACCGGAAATACTCGTTCGCGATGGCGCGCGCTGCGCGGCTATGGCGACTGTAATCGGAGTCGATCGCATCGAAAGCGGCGAGAATCTCGTCCTTCGTCGTGAATGAGAACAGCCCCTCGCCCGTTGGAAGGACTTTTCCAAAACCGGTGTCCTGTGTGATCACCGGCCGACCCGCTGCGAGGTAGCACGCGCTCCGCTCGCTGAACCATCCGCTTTGCAAGCGGACGTTGAGATCACGAGCGACAGTGAACTCTCCACTCGACTCTCCGATGTAGTCGCGATAGGCCCACGGATCGGTGCTGAACGAACCCGCGTCGGTCACCCGCCAGCCGTTATCTCCGAGGATCGTCCGTGCATCCGCCGGCAACGCGAAGGCCGGGATCGTCGCGCCCTGTCCCTGCCAGTCCGTTTCGGTGTCAGTCAGGTTTGTCGCGAGCTCGATGGGCCGATCAACGAGGCGGGGGATGTCGATGAATTTCAGGAACTCATGATGCTTGCTCCACAGATACCTGACTCCCTCGTACTCGATGTCGCGGCTTGTCTGAAGCCAGTTCCCGACCGTGGTGAATCGATCGTACGTTGGCTGCCCGAATTCCCAGCAGTCCATCAGCACCGGCTGGCGGGTCGTCGCGCGAAAGTGGGGTAGTGGGGGAATCAGGCAATCGGGCTGCCCAATGTTCTCGCCGTAGGTAACGACATCATGGTGCTCGGCCAGAACCTCGCGTGTATCGCCTATGCCTTTCCGAAAGGCGAGCTCGTGGAAAGTCGGATCGGTACCGTAAAACACGAGACGGCGCACGCTGAGATTTTCCTGATCGACGCGTGTTGCACCGGCGATGTTGAACACCGCGTCGGCAGTCGCCATCAGCTCGATGGCTCTAGTTCCCTCGATTCCAAGCCACGCCTTGTCGGAGTAGCTGCGCCGGTACGCCCAACGATCGCCGAGCCCGAACCACTCCGCGACGCGCGCAAGGTATGGTACGGCGTACACGGAGTCTGCGATCTTCCCCTGGCGCGCCGGATGGTATGGCCAGTCGGATGTGGTCTCGAAGTAGTAGACATCGTGTCCGAGTCGGCGCAGACCGGCCGCGATCTGCATCGTCATCCACGTCATGCCGGCGAAAGCGTCCGAAGCGAGGGTGCCAAGGACAACGAGGCGAAGCGGCTTCAATTGCGCGGGCTAGAGGCCGAGCCAGCGTCCGATGATGTTCCGCTGAATCTCGGAAGTACCGGAGTACAGAGTGCTCGAGACGGCGTCGCGCAGAGCGCGCTCCGCTTCGTGTCCCTCGACAATGCCGTAGGCACCAAAAGTCCGAAGAGCTGCTTGTGCGGACTCGACGAGTGCTTCGCTGACGAACAGTTTCGTAATCGCCGCCTGCATCGAGATGTCACGCGCACGGTCGAGAAGTGACGCCGACCGATAGAGGAGCAGGCGCGCCGCCTCGAGCCTCACCTTCATGTCCGCTATGGGGTGCGACACGCCCTGGAATTTGCCGATCGCCTCCCCCGAGATCTTCCTCGTGCGGGCGTACGCCACCGCCGCCTCGAGCAGGCGCTGCATCGCTCCCACGTGGACGGCGCCGAGGCAGGTGCGCTCCCAGTCCATGGACTGGGCGAAGATCGATGAGCCGCCGCCGACTCCACCGAGAACGGCATCGGCGGGCAGCCACGCATTCTCGAACACGACTTCGCTCATGTGACTCGTGCGGAGGCCGAGCTTGTTGAACGGCCGCCCGGTGCGAACTCCAGGGGTGTCACTCGGAACCATGAACGCACTGATTCCGCCGTAGTACCCTTTGGCGGGATCGGTCGCGGCATACGCAACAAAGAGATCAGCGCACGGGCCGTTGGATGCGAAGATCTTCGTACCGTTGAGTCGGAAGCCGTCGCCGTCCGTGTCTGCTCTCGTGACGAGAGCGAATGCATCGGATCCGGATCCGGGCTCGCTCATCGCATTGGCGGCGATGAGCGAGCCATCGCTCAAGCCGGGAAGGTAGCGCCGCTTCTGTTCCTCGGTACCATGCTTCCAGATCGGTACCACGCAGGCGAGCAGGTGGGCGCAAATGGCAAAGCTGAGTCCGGCATCGTCGCAGCCGTAGCCGAGCGCGTCGAGGGCGATGACTGCGGAGAGCGGGTCGAGTCCGCGACCGCCGTACTCCTCGGGAACGAACAGCCCGGTGAGCCGGAGTTGTCCGCACTTGAGCCAAAGGTCGTGCGGAAACGTCTGCGCGCGATCGCGTTCCGCTGTGTCGGAATTCAGCTCGGCACGCGCAAACGCGACGATTTCATCGCGCAGGCGCTGCTGCTCGGCACTGAGCGAGAACTCCATCTGGGCGATTCCGACTCGAGCGCTAGGCGGTCGAGACCAGCGGCTGCAGCACCGGTTTGCCGTTCAGCTGCCGGAACGCGCGAAGCCCTGCGGATGGCTCGTCCATGTACACGCGTCCTGCGAACATGTCGATGCAGTCTTCGGTGTAACGGCTGTGAACGTAGACGGCGAACGCCAGTGGCTGAGTCCAGAACGCGTCTATCAACTCCTGGATCGTATCCATTCCGCAGGTTGAGAGTCGCTCGAAATCGTCAAACGGATTCGCTTTGTCGCGGCCGGCTCCCTCGAGGTACGCGGCGACGGCTGCTGAGCTGAGCTCAGCCTCCTTCATCGCGAAGAAAAGGCCGAATGAAAACACCGGGTCGATGAAACGGTGAGAGTCGCCGATGCAGAGGTAGCCCTTACCGGTGAAGTGGTCGATATGATAGGAATAATTCGAGATCGCGCGGACTTCCTCGGTGAGGCAGATCTCGGGAAGCCGGCGTTTGAGATCCGGGTTGAGCTCGTGGAGCTCGCGCACCAGAAAGTCGTGTTTGCTTTCCTTCCGTGCAGCAAAATACTCCGCAGGCACGACCACTCCGACGCTCACGGTCTCGTCGTCGAGCGGAATGAACCATGCCCAATGGTGCGTCTTTTGGTAGAATATCAGCGTATCGCCGCCGGTCCTGTCGCTGTCGCGGATTGCTCCAGTGACCTGCGAGAAAATCGCAACCTGGTTGTCGTAGTTGCCTCGATCCTTTGGGCCGATCACTCCCGTCTTGTTGAGGAATGTGCCCAAGCCAGAAGCATCGATGACGACGGACGCGTCCACGTTCTCGACGGTCCCGCTCGCAGTTCTGACCTTCACGCCTGTCACGGTGTCTCCATCCCGCAACACTCCCACGGCCTCTCCACGAATGAAATTCGCGGCGCGCGATCGTGCGACGTCGAGCATCATCGCGTCGAAGTCGCTCCGGCGGACCTGCCATGTGCTCTGTTCCTTGAGCGGGCCTTCGGCCGTCCGAGCCATGACCGGGACGTTGAATGGCATAGCGCCTTTTGGCCCGTACACTCGCGTATTCCATTTGATCGGATGCCGGTACTTGGCCATTTCAGTACCGAGGCCGAGCGTAGAAACGCAGGCGCCACACTCACCGGTCATCGACTCGCCGATGTGGTAGCGAGGGAACTCGACCTTCTCGATGAGTGTCGAGCGGATGCCTGCTTTCTCGAGGTACATCGAGCACGCTGCACCTCCCGGTCCACCACCTATGATTGCGACGTCGGTTTTCATCGATCAGTCCACTCCAGCGCTTACAGCGGTTGACCGGATGGGCGCCGCTGGCGGGGCAGCGTGAAGCTCCTCGAGCGCCCGGTCGCGCGTCTCGACGCCTGCCAACAGAAGGATCAGCCCGGAAAGGGCTACCGGAATCGCCACAACGAGTGCGATCAGTCGGAAACCGGGAATAAGAGAGAGAAGGATCACCGCGACAGGCGGCGCGATGATGCCGCCGACCTTGCTCGTGCCTGCCGCAAATCCACTCCCGGTTCCTCTGAACGCTGTGGGATAGACTTCCGCGGTATAGGGCGACAGCATTGAGATAATGCCACCGCTTCCGACAAGTAGAAGAACCATCAGCGGCATCAGCAGCGAGAGGTGGCGACCGCCTCCGCCGGGATCGATAATCGCGAAGGCGACGAGTGCGGTTGTGGTGATCCCCGCGAAGAGAATCATCGTCTTCTTGCTGCTCCAGAGCCCATACAGGTACGCGACGAGGATCGTGGCCGGCACTGCAATGAGAGCGGACCAGAAGAGAAGCTTGCTGGCGCTTCCTGCGGGAAGACCGCGGTCGCGCAGAATAGTCGGCGTGAAGGTGAGGAACCCCCACTGCACGAGACCCCACGCAAGTCCGTACATGCCGACTGTAATGCTGTGAATCAGGTACGGCGGCCGGAACAGGCTGAGCAATCGCGAAGTTTTGCGGACCGGAACAGCGGAAAAATTCTCCTCCGTTGAAACCGAAGTTTCGTCCACACGGGTGAGAGTGACTCCATAGCGCTTCATCACCCGCTCCGCTTCATCAATGCGCCCGTGATCGAGAAGGAAGCGCGGTGACTCGGGAATCCACCTGTTCAGAACGAGCATCAGGAATCCGGTCGGCAGTCCCGCGAACCAAAGTATTCGCCACGTGAAGTGCGGCTCGAGCAGCGCGGCGATACCACTGGCCAGAAGATATCCTCCGACAGTGCCCATTCCACCGTGCAGTACGACGAGCCAGCCGCGCCTCTTTGCCGGCATCGATTCGGTCATCAGCGCATAGACGATCGGCAGCATGCCGCCGGCCGAGATGCCCATGATGAAGCACATGAAGAGATTCCATCGAAACGACGGCATGAAGCCGCAGATGGAAGTCGCCATGAAGAGGATCGACGCGAGGAGGATGGATGCGCGCCGGCCGATGCGATCAGAAAGCATCCCCCACATGAGCGAGCCGATTGTCGTCCCGGTCAATGCAGTCAGCGGGTACATCGCGACCATGGAAGCCGTGAGGCCGTACTCCGCCTTCATCCCGGGAACAATAAAGCCGAGTGTTGCCGGCTTCATGACATCCACAATCAGGGCAACGCCGAGAATGAAGAGCAGGCCCCAATGCGCACGCGAGAGGTGTGCGCTGTCCATCGCATGGAAGTGCAGACCTGTCTTTTTGATCGGCCGGGCAGCCGTGCTACCGAACGGGATCAGCCCATAGGCAGCGAGTGCCAGGCCGGACACGATCAGCATCATGCCGGTGAGCATCATCCCCGACAGGACCATGTCCTTCATTCGATAGCCCATCGTGCCCGCGGCCACAAACGAAGGAAGGTGGGAGAGCACTCCCACGGCGACGGCAGCGGAGCCGAGCCAGAAGGCTAGCGGGTGTTGAAAGGTGATTCCGGTCTCACGCCGCGAATGACTTTCCGTCTTATCCTGCATGCGAACCCTTAGTTCAGAGAGATGTTACCCGGCTGCCTGGAGCTGGGACTCGAGAGGAACGAGCTCTGGAACTTCCCGATACTTGTCTGAGCTCTGGTAATTCAGCTTCGGGTCCATCTGGAGTAGCGGTGCAAGGTTCTCGCTGCGATCGGTGAGCTTCGTCTGAACGAGCAGCAGCTCCTGCTCACTGTGCGAATCGAGCTGAGCGGCGCGCAGCGCGATGGCATTGTCCTCCAGATAGCTGTTGTGTCCGGCGGGCAACGCGGAGATGCGGAACAGCGCAAGGCGCTGACGCACGAGAGTTGAAAAGACGTCGGTGAAGTAGTCGCGCTTGCTCGGTTTTTTCAGGCACGCATCGGCCGTCCACGCAGCGGCGAAGCCGGTATAGGTAGCGGTGATAACACCGGCGGAATTAATCGGGTCCACGAATGCCGCCGCGTCCCCCGCAAGGCACCAGCCGTCACCGGCCAGCCGACTCGGCCGGTAAGCGAAGTCACGAATTGCCCTGACTGAGCCCGGCCGGAGTCGCGCATCCTGGAGCAGGTCCCCAACGATGGGAAGCTTGCGGCAGGCGGCGTCGAACCGTTCGTCGAGCTTTGCTCCACCTGCTTTAAATTCGGCCGCCTGGGTTGGCGCGAGCACGAGCCCCACACTCGTGTACTCTTTCTGGACGATGTGCCATATCCATCCCCAGTCGCCTATGCCAGCCTGGATCGTCGTCGGGCTGATCTCCCTGCGCTTTTCCCATGGGCAGATCAGACCACCCTGCGCGACGTAGGCGGAGTCGTCGTAGTAGCCCCACACGCTCATGAAGCGCAGATCGTTGTCGAACTCGCGAAAACCGAGCTGGTTGGCAATGACCGCGCCTTGCCCGCTCGCATCCACTATGTAGCGGCAGCTTATCCGGCCTTCATCTCCTGAGCGACGGTCGATGTATGTCACCCCTCTGTCGCTGCTATCGAGGTGCACGTGACGGGCGACAACCTCCTCGAAAACCTGCACGCCCTTGCGCTGCGCCACGCGCAGCAGAATCTCGTCGAACTCGTCGCGCTCGACGTGCAGCGAAGGCCCGGTAAAACCGAAGTCTGCCAGAGTGGTTTGCCGGATGACTCCGCGCCAGATGGCGGTGCCACCCGACTTGCGAATAAATCCGGCCTTCCTGATATCCTCGGTGGCGCCGACCTCGTCGATGTACTTCCACACATGAGGCAGTACGCTTTCGCCGACGGTATTGCGAGGATGCCGCGCCTGATCCAGCAGCACGACCTCGTAGCCGTTCTGCGCGAGCAGGTTCGCAGCCGTGCTGCCGGCTGGCCCACCACCAATTACAACGACGTCAGCTTTCGATGGAATGTCTTCCATTGGTGACTTTAGAAGGATCCGGAAGGAGTCAGCTCTGCGCCTGTCTCGACTCGACGAGCGAGGCGATATCGGGCAGGAAGTTGAGGTAATCTGCGTTCATCTCGTGCGGCTCGATCTGTACGCCGTAACGCTCCTCGAGAAATGCGATGAGCTTCACAGTTGCGATGGAGTCGAGGACGCCGCCGGTGATCAGCGGTGTCGTGTCGTCCAGCGAATCGGGGCTCTCGCCGGGGAGAAACTCCCGAAGGATATAGTCCTTGATTGTTCCCTTTACGTCTGTCTGCGCCGTTTCCATGCGTGTCTTACCGTTGTGTGAAGGTGATCAGTGGCTGCACAGCCGTTGTGCTCTGCTTCAAGCCAGTTCCTTGAGGCGTTGGTAATCGATCTTGTCGGTCGAGGTCTTCGGAAGTGAATCGTGAAAGAGAAAACGATCGGGAATCATATAAGATGGCAGCTGCTCGGTGCAGAAGCGCTTCATCTCGACTAAAGATGGGCGACTTCCGTTGGAAAGCGTAACAAAGGCTTTAATCAGCACTCCGTTCTCCTCATCCGGAACCGACGTAACCGCGGCTTCGGTGACCCGCGGATGCCGGTACAGCGCCGCCTCGATTTCGCCAAGCTCCACGCGATAGCCTCTGCGCTTCACCATGCGGTCGCGGCGACCCACGAAGATGTATCCATTCTCCGCAGACTGCCACACGACGTCGCCGGTACGGTACCACGCCGTCCCGTCGGCATCAACAAAGAAAGCGTTCGCGGTCCTTTCCGGTAGGTTCCAGTAGTCCCGCATCACCGAACCGCCGCTGATGAGCAGCTCACCTTGCTCGCCGGGCGCGACCGCTCTTTCGTCGTCTTCGACAACAATAGCGCGATCGCCCGAGCATTCGTAGCCGATTGGGAAGGGCTCCGTGCGATCATCGGGGATATCGGACGGGATCTCATAGTAGGTGCAAACGTTTGTTTCCGTTGGGCCGTACAGATTGAAGTAGCGCGGCTCAGGCCAAAGTTTCTTGATCGCACGCAGATGCTTCACCGGAAACACCTCACCCGCAAACAAGACGAATCGCAAAGTGGAGCAGTCGAGCTGGTCCAATCGACCGTATTCAGCCAGCAAACGCAGGATCGAAGGCGTCGAGTACCAGACTGTGATGCGTCGCTCGGCAATGAGGGGTCCAAGCCTGAGCGGCTGCTTGCCGATTTCCTCCCCAACCAGGACAAGCGTCGCGCCGTGCTTGAGCGGCACGTAGATGTCGAGGATGGAAAGGTCGAAATGGAAAGGCGCGTGGGACGAGAAACGATCGTCCGGCACTGGCTCGAAGACTTCGGAGCACCAGTCGATAAAGCTCAGAGCGCTTTTGTGCGTGTGCACGACACCTTTCGGTTTTCCCGTGGAGCCGGAGGTGTAGAGAATGTATGCCACCTCGTCAGGAGAAGCCTCGCCGTCGGACGCTGGCGCGTGGCGCTCACCCGGATCTACGCCCCGCACGAGCAGCAGATCATCGCCCAGATCTTCCAGTGTGTCCGCTGATTGTCCGGTCCAGGCTTCCCGGAATCCATCGACCAAAGACGCCGCGACTATCGCGAGCCTGACAGAGCAGTCCTCGAATATCCCGGCGTTTCGCTGAGGCGGAGCGCCATAATCCACCGGCACATACGACGCGCGAGCGCCAAGAATGCCGAAGATTGCGATCACCGTACCGGCTGACTTTGGAGCGTATATGCCGACTCGGTCGCCGGGCCGCACACCGTGGCGTATGAGCTTCTCCCGGATGTCGCTCGAGCGAGCCTCCGGCTCGCGGTATGTGATCACACTGTCCCGATCAGGATCCTCCACCGCGGGGCGATCCGGATAGGTCTGTGCAGAATGTCGCAGAAGCGCCGAAAGAGTGCTCATGAGCGGGGTGGCGAGAAGCCGAGCTTGAGTGTGCGTTTATCGTTTTCGCGCAGCAGCTGAAAGAGACGATCTGCAACCAGTTGATGCCCGAGTGCGTTCAGATGAGGATCCCCGACCGGAAGCCGCACGGAATCGAGGGGGTACCCGTCGTATGCTCCCGCAAGGTCGATCACCGGGATGCCGGCTTCCGCGGCTGCAGCGGCAAGGGCTTTGATCCTTTCCTCTCTCCTTCCCTCACGCGGCTCCGCGAAGAGGATTCCAACTACAGGTACATGGTGCTCACGGCAAACGTCCGCAACATGCTTGAAGCTCCAGCGGACGAGATCAGGGGCAATCCGGCCCAGTCGGCGGGCAACTTCAGGTGGCTTCATTCCCGGCTGCACTCCTGCTTCCTGCAGCTTCTGACGCACGTATTCGTACTCGATTTGAGCGCCATCGCGCACGAGTCGAGCGACGTGGGCGACCATTCTATCCTGTTCGACGCCGTGAAATGTCAGGACTACGGCTTGAGGCTCGAAGGGAAACACCTTCGTATCTGCGACGGCGGCGTTCTGGAGGATGCCGTAACCCGCGACCGCGAAGTTCAGGATCTCGTAATGACGGCGCGGCGCACCTGGTCCTTCGCGGTTGAGCCGGTTCTCCAGCAGTGCCTCGTGGGTTTGTTCATCACGCACGCCTCCGCCCATCGTGAGCGATGAACCCAGAAGGGCAATGCGATACGTGTTTGGCGGTGGCTTGAGCTCGTAGTCCTTGTCTCGCATCCCCCACCGGTTGGTGTGGAGCGGGGCTCCCTTGAACTCCCCGCTGAACGAGGGCACAAGCTCATATGCGAGGACGCCGCCGGTCGTACGCGCGAATTTCTGGCCGCGCAGCGGTCCCTGATTGTTCTGCCTCTGGGAGCTGGCGCTTCCGGCCTGAAGAATCAGCAAGAGGAGCCCAAACGAGCCGGAAGCCCGAACGAACTTCCTGAGAGCCCGGTAGCTCATTCTGCGACTGCGCTGTTCATCCGGGCTGCGTCCCACGCAGCTGAAAGCCAGGGATTCGCTCGCGCTGGAAATTTTGGAACTCTCCTCTGACATTACGTGACTCTCGCGGCAACGCTGGGCTTTGAGTTGATCGCGCTCGCCCAGAGCCTCATCGCGGCCCGGAGTGGCCGGCGGCAGGGGGCGGGTTTCTACCTCAGAAATCTCGTCAGATTTCGAGAGTGAGCGGAGGGCTATTTTACAACGGTCCAGAGCGTTTGTCCAACAGATGTATTTTGATTTTTCACATCCATCAGATTCGTGATCAATGCCCACTACCTGGGACGGCGAACCCCGGCTTGAGTGGCTCAGCCTCAGGCGAGTGTAACGCCTGGTAGAGGCGATCTGCTACCAGCTTATGGCCCAGTGCATTGAGGTGAAAGTCAGTCGCGGACAGCTTCACAGAGCTAATTGGGTGACCCGTGTACGCGCCGTCGAGAGTCAGCACCGGGATTCCAGCCTCTGAGGCCCATCCGGCTGTGGCTTTGAGCTCCCTTTCCCTGTTTCGTCCAGTCTCTGGAAACAGAATCCCCACCACGACCATTCCGCGCTGACGGCACTTCTCGACAATACGTTGAAAACTCCAGCGGACCAGATCAACTGCAAAGGGGCTCAGGCGCCGTCGCAGCTCCGGCTCCTCCATCTCGCGTGTCACCCCCGCCTGCTGCAGCTTTTCACGAACAAAGGGGTATTCGACTGGAACGCCAGCGCGCACGAGTCCCGACAGAAAGCTGACCATACGGCGCCGCTCGCTGCTTTGAAGGACCAGCAGCACTGCATTGGGGGAAAAAGGCAAAACCTTCTTCTCCGTGACGGCAACGTTCTGAAGAATGCCGTACCCGCCGACTGAGTAGTTGAGGATCTCATAGCGGAGATCCGACGGACGGCGTCGTTCGGCGTTCAGCCTCTCCTCGAGAAGCCAGTCGATTGTCTGGTCATCAGCCACACCACCACCCATGGTGTAAGACGAGCCGACAAGAGCCATTCGGTAGGTTCGTGGTGGTGGCTTTTGAGCGTAATCCTTATCGCGCATTCCCCATCGGTTCGTACTGAACGACGTGCCCTTGAACGTCCCCTTGTAAGATGGAACGAGCTCGTACCTCAATACGTCCCCGGTGACGCGTACGAACGGCGCGTTGCGGAGCGGACCGATATCGGGCGCTTCCTGCGACGTGGCCCCGGCGGGTGGCAGAACCAGCAGCACGAAAGCAAGAGCGATGGCGCTGGCGGGATGCAGTGCGATTAATCTGGAGCGATGCTTCATTGCCATCAGGTCAATTGCCAAAACCCAGCTTGAGGGCTCGAGCATCGTTAACCCGCAACTGCTCGTAAAGTTTGTCTGCCAGCTGCTGGTGTCCGCGGGCGTTCGGATGGTTGTTGGGCGGGGGCAGGCTGACGGGATCACCTGGCTTGAAGGCGCCCTCGAGACTCAGCACTATCATTCCCGCTTCCGCTGCCATCTGCGCCTGTTTGGCGAGCGACGTGGTTTCGCTTGGGAGCAGATCCGAGCGGGGCACGACTACCGCAATCACCGGCAACTTGTGCTCGTGTCCGATGTCCGCAATCCGCTGATAGCCCCAGCGCATGAGGTCGTCGAGAATGGGCTGCAACCGCCGGCGCAGCTCCGGCTCCCTCATGCCTGCATCGACGCCGGCCTGTTGCAGCTTTTCGCGGACGTACGGATAGGGGATTGGCGTTTTGGACTTGATTATCGACATCAGAAGTCTTGATGTCGGCCTCGGCTCGATAGAATGAATCGCCAGTATCACGGCGTTCGGGGTGAAACGCAGCATCTTTCGCTCCGCGACCACGACATTCTGGAGAATGCTGTACGACCCAACTGAAAGATTCAGAATCTCGTAGCGTCGCTT
>Ga0137369_10004694_pt1 | contig 13920 bp, 11 predicted proteins | sample SagtaG_12_FD_104918 | JGI IMG/M metagenome (GOLD analysis project Ga0137369, IMG submission 104918) | Vadose zone soil microbial communities from Sagehorn Ranch, Mendocino, California, USA - Sage1_L_113_16 metaG | ecosystem: Environmental > Terrestrial > Soil > Vadose zone | place: USA... | reverse complement strand
ATTCTGGCCACTGTCGCGCGCTTCAGACCTAAAATTCTCTCTCTCCTCGCTCCGCCAAGTCCGGCTGTGCTGCCCGCCAACTGATCTTTTTAGGTTCATATCATACTTGAGCAGGTAGCACGCTTTTGCTAATTGAAGATTCACCGTGCGACCTGCTGTCTTGGAACAATCCAAAATCTAAGCTCGAGAGAGGCGGGGTAAATTTGATAGCCTTTGCTTGGGAGCCGAGTATGACCATGACATTTCGGATGAAATCGCTATGGTTTTGCATCCTGGTTTTTTTCAGCCTGAGTACAAGTGTTGTTGCGGGAGAACCGGAAGGGGAAAGACTGCACGTCGGCTATAGCATCTACTCGGGGATGACGGCGCCCCTTTGGGCGACCAAAGAGGCGGGCCTGGTCGAAAAAAATGTCACCGGCGACATTCCATTTGCCATGATGGGAGGAGGCGCGGTGATCTCGTCGAACCTCGCCGGCTCGGGAAGCGTCATTCTCGCGGGGATAGAGAACGCGATCCTTTTCAAGCTCGTGACATCAAGAGAGATCGATTCCCCCGAGAAGTTGCGCGGCAAAAAACTCGGCGTTGCATCGCTGGGCGGCTCGACCTATCTGGCCACCGTCCGCGCCGTGCAGCATTTCGGCATAAGACCGAGTGACGTGACCATCGTCGCGATTGGTAGCGGTCCGATGAGGTTGACTGCAATGCAATCGGGAGCGATCCAAGGCGCGGTTTTCCTCCCCCCAGAAACTCTCATTGCAAAAAAACTAGGACTCAAATTTCTTCTCGATTTAGGATCGTTGGGTGTTGAATTTCAGAATGCGGTAATCGCTGCAGGAAGAACCGTCGTAGAAAAAAGGCCGGAGACGGCCAGAAGATTCGTCAAGGCGTTGGTCGAGGGAATACACGCGTATAAGACGGATAGAGACTTTGGACTTAGATTACTGCGGAAATATCTCAAGACCAACGATCAAGAAATCATCGAAGAGACGTATGATTTTTACGGCGACAAAGTTTCTGCTAAGCCCTACCCAACCGTAAAGGGTATGCAGGCCGTGTTGAGCGATCTTGCGGTTAGAAATCCTAAGGCCAAAGACGCCCAACCCTCTCAACTCGTAAACTTGAGTTTCCTCAAACAACTCGACGAGAGCGGCTACATCGATCGGCTATATAAAACCCCGCGATAGGACGTTACACTTTATTTGGCGGCATCAGGCAAATTTTTCGAGCCTCGCCCTTACGTCCTATCGTCAGAAAGAAAGGGTAAAGTTCTCATGAGATGTTCCGGCAGCGCAGCCCTCAGCTGCGCCTTTCTTTTTTGCGTTTGGCTGACTTCCGTCCAAGCGGCCGAATCCAAACCGGCGTGGGAAAAGTCGTGGGAGCAGACTGTCGCAGCAGGCAAAAAGGAAGGGCAGGTCACGATCTACCACACCCGAGGCCCCTTCGATAATGTCTTCGCCGATTTCACCAAGCGTTATCCCGGGATCAAGCTAGTATCGGTCGTAGGACGCGGCGGCGACCTGATCTCGAGGATCATGGGCGAGCGGAGGGCGGAAAAATATCTCACCGATATCTACCTGGGCTCATCGGGCACTCCCATGGATGTTCTCTACCCGGCGAAATTTCTGGAACCGGTCGAGTCCATTTTGATTTTGCCCGAGGTCAGAGACCCCTCGAACTGGTTTCGCAAACAACATCACTTCGCCGATCCCGAGGGCAAATACGTCTTTGTTTTTGAAGGGGTGGTGCGTTCGGATATGGCGTACAACAACACGCTTGTGGATCCGAAAGAGTTTGGTTCCTATTGGGATCTGCTCAAGCCCAAGTGGAAAGGAAAGATCGCCGCGATGGATCCGAAGCTGCCGGGCTTCCCCTCGGGACTCCTTCAGTTTGCATTTTATCACCCGGATCTCGGCGCCAATTTTCTAAGACAGCTCTTTGGTGACATGGATATCACGCTGTCGCGTGAAGGCCGCCAGCTTGTGGACTGGCTATCCGTGGGGAAATTCGCCATCGCCATTGCACCGTCTGCCAGCGAAGTTCAAGCGAGCATGAAGCAAGGCTTGCCGTTGAACCGGTTCGAGCCGCGCGCGTTCAAGGAGGGGATCTACATGCGCGCAACCCAGGGATCGCTCAGCATCTTGAACCGTCTTCCCCATCCCAACGCGACAAAAGTATTTGTCAACTGGCTTCTTTCCCGCGAAGGACAGATGCATTATCAGAAGCATTTTTTGCGAATAGACCCGGTCTTCAGTTTGCGGGAGGATGTCCCTCCAGATCCGATCGTTGAGCCTTACAGGCCCAAGCCGCGCGACAAATTCATGGCCATTTATCGTCCGGAATTCAGAGATCTCGAAGGGGCATACAAGGTGATCGACGATGCCCTGAAGCGATAGCCGCGTAAAAAACATGCAGCAGAATGGAACTTCAATTCTGCGATTTGCGATTGCCAGCCTTGCAAGATCGCCGCTAGAGAGGCTTAGCAGCCGAATGTCATTTTGTCGCGCTTAACGGCTTCATCTGCAAACACCGCGCGTTAGTGTGAGAGATCAGAGCTCGATCCAGAAGAACGTTTTCGATGCAACGGCGCGAGACCTCGAGCTCCGAGCTCTGAACAGCTTGAACGATTCATCGGACTTCAACCGTTTGAACGTTCTGAACGGCTTGAACTACTTGAACCCGTCGAGCGATTTATTTGGGTCCGCGGTTGCAAGCGCAATCGCGTTGGCGAGAACTGTTAGCGAGTGCCGGCATGACCGTCAGCGTATAATTTGAGCCTCCCTTCCGGGTGACTTCCTTGAACAGTTTGTGCCCTCCTTCCAATGCTTCCTTGTATTGTGCGAGCGTCCCGCCTTTTTCGGGATACCAGCGCTTGAACCCATAATCAGGCTTTCTGCTGCTTGCTTCCGACACCTTTGAGCATATAGTTTCCGCAGGAAGGGGAGGCAATATACCCTTCCTGGCACAGTCGATTCACTTAGGTTCGCTTCGTCGTTGCTATCCATCCGTTCAACAGGAAAGGAGTTACACCATGGTAACCTTCAGTACGAAGAAGCTAATGGTCACGGTGCTTGCAGCTCTTAACCTGCTGCTTGTCTCAAGCCTCACCGTAGAAGTCTTGCAAGCGGCCGAGGTAAAGCAAGCGGCGCCGAAGCGTCACAAGCTTCCCGCCACTTTGGAAACAACACAGTGGGGATGGCTTGATCCTAACGAATCTCCCAAGCTCACGGTGGATTCAGGGGATATCGTCTCAATTGAGACTATGATGCATTCCCATAACAAGATCCAACCTGGCACCACGATGGATGAGATCATCGCCCTGAGGAAGGCCAATCCCGGCGGCGGGCCTCACTCTGTAACGGGTCCCATCTATGTCACTGGTGCCGAGCCCGGAGATGTGATGGAGATCCGCATCCTAAGAATTACTCCTAAACCATTCGGAGTTAACTTTAACCTGCCGGGCAAGGAATTCCCCACCATCGGCGCCCTGGCTTCCGAATTTCCCGAAGGTTTCGTCAAGTACTTCACCTTTGATTTGAAGAACCGTCAAACCGAGTTTAAACCCGGGATCACGATCGATCTAAAGCCCTTCCCCGGTACCCTGGCGGTCGGGATCGATCCCAACGATCCGGCGCCGCGTAAAGGTGGGGCAAAAGATCCCATGGCGCCGGTGTCAACTCTTCGACCATGGAAGAACGGCTCCAACATGGATCTGAACGAACTCCAGGAAGGAAGCACGATCTACATTCCGGTCTTTCTCAAGGGCGGACTCGTATGGACCGGAGACTCGCATTGCCGGCAGGGAAACGGTGAGGTCAACCTCACAGCTATAGAGTGTTCGTATCGAGAGATTGCGCTCCAGTTGATCGTCCGCAAAGACATGAAACTCGAGTGGCCGCGCGCCGAGACCAAAACTCATTGGATCCTGATGGGGTTTGATGAGGACCTGAACAAAGCGATGGTTAACGCGGTGCGCGAGACGGTGGACTTTCTGGCAAATCAAAAAATGGTTCCCTTGGATCGATACGAAGCGTACTCGATCACTTCCATGGCGGCCGACTGCCGGGTGACCCAGGTGGTCGATGTCCGCAAGGGAGTCCACTGCATGGTGCCAAAGTCTATTTTTACCAAAAAGAAGTAGCGGGTGTTTTGCTCGCTTGTATTTTTCTTGCTGTGGACCGCCGCCGCTTGGGGTGCCGAGGCGCTTCCCGTAGTCACTACCTCTACGGACCTCAAGTCCCTGGTTGAAGTTGTGGGCGGGGAAAAGGTTCGGGTAGAGAGCCTAGCTCCTCCCCTCCAGGATCCACACGCTGTGGAGGTGAAGCCGGGCCAACTAGCCAAGCTCAAAGCGGCAGCCCTGCTCGTAAGAATCGGCTTGGACCACGAGCCGTGGCTTGGCCGCGCGCTTCGCACGGTGGGCGACTCGCGCTTCACCCATGAGAGTCCGCACTATCTCGATACCTCTAGGGGAATTCAACTGCTTCAGATCGAGACTCCGCGAGTGAGAGCGGAGAAGGGGGCTCACCTTCACGGTTTCGGCAATACCCACTACTGGCTTGACCCGAAAAATGGCCGGCCGATCACTGCAGCTATCCTGACAGCGTTGCTCCGCCTAGCTCCTGCGGACCGTCCCTACTTTGAGGCCAACAGAAAACGATTCCTCGATCAATTGGACGGCCGGCTAAAAGGCTGGTTACAGACCATGGCTCCGTACAAAGGAACGCGAGTGGTGGCGGTTCATGAGACCTGGCCCTATTTCGCCCAACGCTTCGGTCTGATGATTGTCGCTGTCGTCGAGCCGAATCCCGGAGTTCCACCGTCACCGTCCTATCTTGATAGCCTGATTCAGAAGATGCGAGATTCAGGGATCAGGTTACTGATCGCCGACCCTTACTCGAACGCCTCTGCGGTAAGGCAGGTGGCAACGCAAAGCGGCGCCACCGCTGTTACACTGATTCCCTCGGTGAGCGGAGACCCAGGGGCCTCGGATTATCTCAGCCTCTTCGACCTCAACACCAAGCGGCTTTCACAGGCCGCAGCGGCCGCGCAATAAGAGAGAGCGGGGTATTGGAGAGTAGATAGTTCAACCGGTTCAAACCGTTCAAGACGTTCAACCCGATTCAGAACGGATCCCTGCTCTGTAATCATTGACGGATTGAACTGCTGGAACGGTTGGAACAATAATTTTTCCATTACTCCATCACGCCAGTACTCCAGCCTCAGATGAGACGCTTGTGATTGAATTTCTCTGGGTGCCATTCTTGGCCTGCTTGGTTCTTACAGGTATCCACGTCTATCTAGGCCTCCATGTCCTGGCCCGCGGCATCATCTTTGTTGACTTGGCCTTGGCACAGCTAGCGGCTTTGGGAATCACGGTCGCGCTACTGGCCGGCCACTCGATCCAAAGCGCGGCCGCCTACTGGTACGCCCTGGCGTTCACCTTCGGTGGAAGTTTCCTCTTCGCTGTAAGTCGAACCCATCGAGCCGCGATTCCTCAAGAAGCGATCATCGGAATCGTCTATGCGGTGTCGGCAGCTGCGGCTGTCCTGGTGGTGGATCGGGCGCCACAAGGGAGCGAGCATATCAAACAGCTTCTGGTGGGGAGCATCCTTACCGTAACGCTGAAGGAGGTTGGGACCCTGGCGCTTCTGTATGGAATTGTGGGCGCAGTCCACTGGGCGGTCCGCCGACCGCTGCTGGAGATTTCTTTCGATCCTCCGGCCGCCCTTGGCAAACGGCGTTGGGTAGGTTGGTGGGACTTCCTCTTCTATACTTCCTTCGGCCTTGTCGTTACCAGCTCGGTGCAAATCGCGGGGGTGCTGCTGGTTTTCTCTTACTTGATTGTCCCGGCGGCTATCGCTGCCCTTCTCGGTCGATCCGTAAGCACAAAATTGGCTGTCGGCTGGGGATTGGGTTTCGTTGTCAGCATTCTCGGTCTTGTTGCCTCTGCTATATGGGATCTTCCCACGGGGGCTACCGTGGTGACAACCTTCGGTGTCTTCATGGCGGCCGTCGCTGCCTGGCTCGGTCTCCAAAACCTCGTTCGAGGGACTAGAGCCAAAGGGCTGATCGCCCTTAACGGCGTCGGCATTGCTACCTTGGCCGCGATGGGGCTGGCCGGACTGTTCCTTGTCATCTTTCCTCAGATGGATCACCACTGGCTTAACTGGCTCGAAAAAGCGGCACCCTCGATCCAGCTCGCTTTTCTTACTACCGATGAGCGCGAAACCTACTGGGACAGCCAAGAGGCGGTTCAGCGAGGGCTCAGCGAGATCCAGAGCCTCCGCGCGATGCAGCAGGAGATTCAGTGGGGAACACGAAATATGTCCGAAGAGAAACAGGAACGCCTTAGACAATACCTTGCGAGCCGGAGCGAAATCACTGCAGGCGACCAGATCGTGCTCAACCATCTTCGCAGCCAAGCGAGAGAACGCCAACGCTTTTGGTTGGGCATCCCGCTCTTAGGAATCGGGGTCTTCGGTGTTACCGCGCTGGTCCGACTTCGGAGCAAAACGAATAGCCGGGAAAGAGACCCTCTTAGCGAGAGCCGCGAGTGAGCAAGCTGACACCAGATCGAGTTCGAAATCCCAGGCTCTTTCCAACAAACAACAATAGACTTTTTCCTCTTCTCAAAGAACTCGAGAGCGGCTACATCGATCGGCTATATAAGACTTCCCGTTAGGGCGTGCGATTGGCTCAACTGAAGTTCTCGGCAAGATCCACCTGATATACGGTGCAGATCATGCGCCGCTACGCGAGGATGGAGGCCGCACGCTCGGTCCGCTAGCGGCCGACCTGGGCCTTCAGTGCCTGGAGCTCCGCCTCAGTGCGCGGCGTCAAGACTCCGACCTTGCGAGCGCGCTCATAGGGAACGATGACCCGGAGCGGCTGACCTTCGCGTTCGAGCAGCGAGATGTGGCGCGACTCGGTGCCGCGCGTCGGCAGATCGAACAGCGTCCACTGATTCGCGCTCGGATCGTATTTGGCGACCTTGTCCGTGCTCCACAGGTTGGTCCACACGTTGTGCGCTTTGTCCACGCCGATCTGATAGGGCTGATGCGCCTCGGGATTCGGCAGCGGCACGAGGGTCGTTTCCTTGGTGTGGATGTTGATCTTGGCGAGCGTGCCGCCGAACGAGTTGCCGACATAGACGTAATCGCCGTTTTTGTCGGCGCCCATTCGGCGCGGCGCCTGCGCCCATGCGAACGGCGTGTTGAAATCCGGCGGCTGGAAGGTCTCATACATCTTGCGCTGTTCGGCGCTGAGATTCTCCATGACCGCCTTTTCCGGCGCGAGCTTGAACTCGCCGCTCTTGCCGGTCGTGATATCGCTGTAGTCGATGAGGTCCTGGGCCATTAACAGCCACCAGGCATTGCCGGTGCGATCGGCTGCCAGTCCGTAGACTGTCGCGGTGCCGTGCTGATTCTTATAGGTCACCGATTTGAACTCGGTGAATTTCTCTTCTTTGATATTGAACCGCAGCGCCCCGTCGGGGGCGGTGACCCAGACGTTGCCGTTCATGTCGGCATCCAGAGTCCCTGCTGTTCCAGACATGGGCTCGGGTGGAAGATAGACAGTGATCTTCTCCGTCTTGGGATCGATCCTGCCGAGACCGCCGCGACTGCGCTGCACGTTCGATCTCGTGTTGAACCAGAGGATGCCGTTTTCATCCCGGGTGATGCCGTGGGTGCCGGCTGCGATGCCTCTTTGATCGTCGAGCTTGAAATTCTTCACCGCGCCGGTCTTGCCATCGATACGGGCGATGGTGGTTTCCATGCTGGTATGTGCGAAGGTGATCCAGATGTTTCCGTCAAAGTCCATCTGCGCATCATGAACGCCGGCGACATGGTTCATGCTGGACTTGGTGCCGAGCGACCAATCGCTGCCATCCATCGATGCGGCGTGCCCACCCTCCATCGGGAAGTCGTATTCCTTGAACACGGCGCGCGCCGCTTCACCGGACGGGCGCGGCCGCAGCTTGAATTTCATCGAGCTATCACCGGGGCCGCGCGCGCGGGCGAGATAGGCCGCCAGTTCTTTCTGGTGAAATTCGATATTGGGCGTCGCCCTGTGATCCGGTCCTTGAAAGACGCCGAGCACGTTGACGTGCTTCATCAGGTCGAGAATCTTGCTCCAGCCTTCCCCGTCGAACCGGTGCTGGAGCGGATAGCTCGCGCTGTGGCAGCCCGTGCAATTTTCCGCACCTGAGTCTTCATCCGGTAGTCTTCCGGGGTGTCACCGGGGAGTGCGGCGAGGAACTCGTCGCCGGGCAATTGCCGGATCCAATCCTCCTGGTTTTTCATCGGTTGCAGGACGAAATCCCGGCGCGCTGTCTTCTTCTTCACTTCGACGTTGCCGTTGGCTGCTTGGTAGGTCAGCGCTTGCGCCCAAACCCGATATTTGCCACTCGGCAGCGGCGGAAAATAGTAGTTGCCTGACTCGTCAGTGAAGACGCTCGTGGTGATGGGCGATCCTTCCGCCTTGGCCGACACGGTCACGCCGCCCATCTTTTCGCCCGCGGCCGAGGTGACCGCACCGGTCAGCAGCGCATCGCCATAAGCCGCCATGGGAACCAATATCATTGCGCCCAAAGCGGTGGCGACGGCGATCAGGCAGGCAGCTGCGAAATGACGTGAAGTTTTCATGGCGTTCCCCCAAAAGTGAAATCGATCTTCGGTGACATCCTTATTGAGCCGGGGTCGGGGCTTTTGTCGGTGTTCGGGCGGTCGGAAAATCTTGCGTGCCCGGCGGCAGAGTCTTGATGTAGGCAGCGATGGCGGCGATCTGTTCTGGATTGTAAGTGTACTTGAAGCCCGGCATGCGCGCCGTGCCGTTACTGATGAACGTGCGGAGGAGCTCTTCCTGCCCGCCCAAGTTCAGTCTGGAGAGTTCCGGACCGTACATGCCGGAAATCAGCGTCGGCCGGGTGTGGCAGACGCCACACGATTGCTCGAAGAGCCGCCTGCCTAATTGCTGCTGCGCAGTGAGATGATTCTCAGCGGCAAACAAGCCTTGCGGCACTGCGGCCAGCAAGATCAGGGCGATCCAGGCGTTACGCTTCATCGCGCTACTCCTCAATTCACAAGCATGACAATCCAGCCAGCAGCTTCTTTTTATTCCTTTCAGGCATGGCCACCGAGAATTTCGAAATCGCTCCAACGACCACATACACGGCTACGCCTAAGGGCAAAAGGAAGTGCCAAAAAGAGCGGACCGGCCCGGATCGCCAATTTTGTGCGGAGAGTAAACGCTAAGATAGTCTTATGTCAACCTCACCTATTGCGCCGTGCTAAATCTAACGACGACGTCATCGAAATCTCATCGAAGCGCCCGACCATTCGCCTTGCCCACCTATCGACAAAAGCGTATGTTACCCGGCGCCAACAAGGTTGTTCCACTCAACTTGGCTTTGGGTAGTGGTTCAGTCTGAATATATTGAACCGCTAAAGTGTAGATGACAGATCGAGGTCGCCAATGTCTTTAATCGAACGACCAATGTGGTCATGTAAGAGATGTGAGATTTGAGCGCAAAAAGAGTGGTCCTTGAAAATTAGACTACCGATATAAGCCTCATGTTGAAAATCGATTACCAAAAAACATTTATTGGACATTAAACTATTGGAGTGTACGTACTTCAAAACTCCGACTTCTCCCATAAGAGTCGTGACACTACCGTTTCTTGCGGCGAGCGTCCACACCGGAGGCCAATTGGGTACGCCCCTGTAGCTCATAAGGGGGTGGTCGCGGAGCTTCACAGGAGTCAGTAGACAATTAATAGCGCTGGGCTGTCAAGCGGTGGCTTTTCATTAAGGTAAATATCAACGGCTCGGTTTCTTATCGGAATAAAAAAACCATTTTCCTAATCCATTTTCTCAACAGACTTTTCGAAACTCTGTTTCAACCGAAAGGTCATTTTCGAACGAGGAGGGCCGATGAAGATAGGTCAAATCCAAAGACAAAAGTGGTTGGGCTTAATCTTTGTCTGTGGGTCGCTATTTTTAGCCCTTCCGGCTCACTTAAAAGCCGCCGAGCGAATGTATACGGCGTACTTTTCTCCCGCTCCTGGAGGCTCATCGGTGATCTGGGTGGCCAAGGAGGCGCGGCTATTCGAAAAGTATGGTCTTGATGTGGCGCCGGTGCTGATTCCCAGCAGCGTGAGAACGCTGCAGGCGATTTTGGCAGGAGAGAGCACTATCGCCGAGAGCGCGGGTCCGGCGGTTGTCAGCGCGCGTCTTGCCGGCGGCGATGTTGTGGCAATCGCGGGGAGCGTAAATATTCTGACATACTATTTTGTGACGGTGCCGGGTATCAAACGGCCGGAAGAATTGAAAGGAAAGATCGGCGCAAACCAGAGCCCAGGAACGATTGCCGATTTTGCCCTGCGCGTCAGCCTGAGAAAATTGGGTTTGGATCCGGCGAAGGACGTGAGCTTGCGCTCCATCGGCGTGCTTTATGACCGCATCGCGGCGATGCAGAAAGGCATCGTGCAGTTCACCGTGCTCACCGAAGCGGAAAAGCCAATCGTCGACAAGCTCGGCTTTCCCGTCCTACTCGATCTGATCTCGCTCAAGATTCCTTTTCCGCAGCGTGGCATCTATACGACGGGAAAGACGATCAAAGAACAGCCGGACACAGTGCGGCGGTACATGCGGGCATTTGTCGAGGCGATCCATTATTTCAAAACGCGCAAAGAGGAAACCATGCAAATCATGCGCAAATATTCGCGGGTGGAAGATCGCAACGTGCTCGAGCACACTCAGACTTGGTTCACGCAAAACATGCCGGATTATCCCTATCCGCCGCTCGAAGGCTACCAAGGAGTCGTGCAGGAGATGGCGTCGACTCAACCGAAAGCGGCAGGGCTCAATATCAAAGAGCTAGTGGACGCTCGATTCGTCAAGGAACTGGAAGATGGCGGGTTTGTCACCGGCCTCGCGAAAAAATAAATTGCCGCGCCCGGTTCGCACGCGTTGCCGTTGGCGCTTCGGCGAGCTCGCTCGGCGGCGATCAGCCTAATCAGCGGCGCGGCGGGAAATATTCTCGGGCGTGAGACCCTCGGACCACGGATAGCTGTAAAGGTGTTCCAATTGTTCCAAAAGTTCCAGACGTTCCAATGATTTCGGCGGTTCAAATGGTTCAAACCGTTTAGTACCCGCTACTGAGCGAAAATTTCTCGCATGAGCTTGGAATATTCGACAATGTGTTCGCCGAGCTCAGGGCTTACGGGAATCATCTGGAGTCCTTTGGCTTTCGCCCTCTGTTCCTGCATGATTTCTGCGTGCGCGAGATACCGGCCCAACTCCGCGAGGATTTTCTGTCCCTCGAGCGACAAGACAAAATCGACATAGAGCCGAGCGGCATTCGGGTGGACCGGCTGGGAGGATATCCCAATTCCTATCAGGGAGGCGGGCGCAGGTGGAAAAGCAACCCAATCGATGGGCCCGCCGCGTTTGCGCACCCGATCGACCGAAGGAGCCGGGATGTCGATATCCAAAGACGCCTCTCCGGCGGCCACCAGCTGGGCAATCAAATCGTGACCGATGCGGTTCATGATATTCTGCTTCGCTAGCTCGCGCATATACTTCAGTCCCTTTTCTTTGCCCATGAGCTGCAGAACTCCGGCGAACCAATCCACCTTGGTCGGTTCCATCATCATTTTTCCGTGCCACATGGGTTGAAGAAGATCCTCGTACTTGCGCGGCAGATTTTCCTTGCTTACCAGACGCTGATTGTAGGCGACGACATAGGGATTGGTATAGACCGTGGTCCAGGATCCCTCTTCCTTGAACTCCCTCGGGTAGTTGGCGTTTTCCGTAGGTAGATAATGACCGAGTAATTGGCTCTTCTTGAGCGCGTGCATGGCGAAGCCGAGAGTCTGGATGGCATCGGCAAAGGATTTTTTTGCTCGCGCTTCCACGAGTATCTTGGTGAGAAGTTTTTCGCTGTCGGTTCGGTTTAGCCTGACTTTTACAAACGGATACTTTTGCTCGAAGCGAGAGATCATCGTATTGGCTTCTTCCAGATTCATCGAGGCGTAGAGGATCACCTCACCTTCTTTTTTCGCCCCTTCAATCCATTGGTCCCTGGTCGCGGCTTTGGAAGAGTGCGCAGCAACAAAGACGAAGACTACGGCTAGGAAGAAACACGACGTATGGCCCATCAGGTATTTACTGACCCGCGTGGACATTTAAACCTCCAGGTGGCGCTGAAATCCAAGAAATATCGATTCCGGATGCCAGCGCGGAATGAAAAACCCTATTTACCGGTGGCTGCTTTACGTCGGCCGATGGCGGCTTCGGCTCTCGGGCTGATCGCGCGCTCGACGGCGACGTTCAGTAGCGCCGGCCGTCCGGCGGCGAATGCTCGATCCAATGCCGGCGCGAGATCCTCAGGGCGTTCGACGAACTCGCCGTAACCGCCCAGGCCCTGCACGACTTGGTCATAGCGAGTTTGCAACAAGTCAGTCGCAACCGGTCGACCGTAGAGGCCAAGCTGAATCTGCCGGTCAATGCCCCAAGCCGAATCGTTTCCCAGTATGGCGACGATGGTGAGCTTGTGGCGCACCGCGGTGTCGAATTCCATTGCGTTAAATCCGAACGCGCCGTCGCCGGTAAGCATGATCACACGCGAGTCGGGATAAGCCAGTTTGGCGGCGAGCGCCTGAGGCAGTGATGAGCCCAGCATGCCCAGGCTGGAAACGTAGAACCAGTGCTTGGGCTTGAGCGCCGGCAACAAAGAGCGGCCAAAATGGCAGAAGTCGCCGCCGTCGAAGACGATGCAGTCATCCGGGCGCAGCCTCGATTGAATCGTTTTGTGCACGAACAGGGCGTGCATGGGCGTCTTCGGATGAGCTAGCTTTTCCGTCCACTCGGCCTGGGCGGCACGGGCCGCGCGCAGCTCCTCGATCCAGGGAAGCTCTTTCCAGACGTGATTCGAAGCTTCTTTCGTCAGTTGATCCAACACACTGGTGACATCCCCGACCATGCCGACGGCGACTCCTCGGTTGCGGCCGATCTCCAGAGGCGAAGGATCGATTTGAATGATTTTTGCCTCGGCTGCAACGTGAGGCGGCCGGCAATAGCCAATGACGAAATCTTGCTTGCGTCCTAGGAGGACGACGACGTCGGCGTCGCGAACTTTCGCCGCGGCGCGATTCAGACCTCGCTCGAAAAATCCGAAGGCGTACGGATGATCGTCAGAAATCAAGCCGCGCGCTTGCTCTTCGGTCACGACCGGCAACCGTGTCGTTTCGACGAAGCGCTGCAAAGCATCACCGGAAAGCGTGTAACCGGCGGCGCTGCCGGCGATCACCAAGGGTTTGCGCGCCTCGCGCAGAAGCGCAATCGCGCGGCGAATGAGTTCTAGAGCGGCCAAGACTGATTCTTTAGCGCGATAGGCGTCGGGATTTGTTAGGACGATTTCATCTTCTTCGACGCTTTGTTCCTGAACGTCGATGGGGATCGTCAGGTGGACCGGTCCGCGCCGTCCGCTAAATGCCAGACGCATGGCGCGGGCGATGAATTCCGGAATTCTTCGGGCGTCATGGACCATGAACGAGCCTTTACACATGGGGCCGGCCATGGCGACTTGATCGATTTCCTGCTGGGCGCCGCGCCCCAAGTCATGCGTGTCCGCGCACCCCGCAATGGAAATTACCGGGCCTTCGGTGTGCATGGCATTGGTGAGGCCGGGAATCGCGTTGGCGAAGCCCGGTGTCGTGTACATGCAAACGCCGGGTTGTTCGGTTATGCGACTCCAGGCATCCGCCATGTGCACCGCGGCTTGCTCATGACGCGTGTCGATGATGCGAAAGTCCTGATCCGCCATGACGTCGAGGACTGGCAGAATATGATCGCCGGCCAAGCCGAAGATATTTTTCACGCCCTCGAGCTTGAGCGCTTTGCAAATTAGATGACTTCCAGT
>Ga0137369_10004688_pt1 | contig 13929 bp, 17 predicted proteins | sample SagtaG_12_FD_104918 | JGI IMG/M metagenome (GOLD analysis project Ga0137369, IMG submission 104918) | Vadose zone soil microbial communities from Sagehorn Ranch, Mendocino, California, USA - Sage1_L_113_16 metaG | ecosystem: Environmental > Terrestrial > Soil > Vadose zone | place: USA... | reverse complement strand
TCAGTCCGTCGTGCCCACGAATAGCCCGCGACCAGCCGTAGATGGTCGGTGACGACCGGACATGGCCGGACACGACAGGTCGGCCCCTGACGCGCGTTTCCGCAGGTCAGGGGCCGGTTTCGGGCCTCGTGAGGCTTGGTGGCGGGTGCAGGGGTCGAACCTGCGTAGGCATACGCCGACAGATTTACAGTCTGCTCCCTTTGGCCGCTCGGGCAACCCGCCAGGGCTCTTCGTAGAGTAGCCGGAGAGACGATACAACAGACTTCGCCCCACGACACAATCGGTATCGTCCGCGAACGAAAGGAACCCCCACATGGCCTCGGAGTCCTCCTTCGACATCGTCAACAAGGTCGACCGCCAGGAGGTGGACAACGCCCTCAACCAGGCGGCCAAGGAGGTCAGCCAGCGGTTCGATTTCAAGAACGTCGACGCCGGCATCAAGTGGTCCGGCGAGTCGATCGACATCCAGGCGAACACCGAGGAGCGCGCCAACGCGGTGCTCGACGTGTTCAAGGACAAGCTGGTGAAGCGGCAGATCTCGCTGAAGGGGTTGGAGGCCGGCGACCCCAAGCTGTCCGGGAAGATCTACAAGATCAGCGCCTCGATCACGTCCGGCATCACCCAGGAGAACGCGAAGAAGATCTCCAAGCTGATCCGCGACGAGGGCCCGAAGGGCGTCAAGGCCCAGGTCCAGGGCGACGAGCTGCGCGTCTCGAGCAAGAGCCGCGACGACCTGCAGGCCGTGCAGCGCCTGGTCCGCGAGCAGGACTACGACTTCGCCGTCCAGTTCGTGAACTACCGCTGACGGTCACCCGCCGGCGCGGACCGCTCGGGGGGAAGAGCCGAGCTCGCGGCGGCAGGCCTTGTTGAAGGCTTGCAGGTCGGGGATGCCGACCGACGCCGCGACTGCGGGGATGGACAGCGTCGACGAGACCAGCAGGTGCCGGGCCCGGGCCATCCGCCGGGCCCGCACGTAGCCGACCACTGTCGAGCCGGTGTCGGCACGGAACAGCCGGATCAGATGATTGTGCGATACACCGGCTGCCCGGGCGAGCTGGGGCACGGTCAGCGGGCCGGCGAGGTGCGACTCGATGTGCGCCATCGCCGCCGCCACCGCGGCATGCGGCCGTCCGGCAACCGCGGCGAGTCCGGCGATCCGCCACAGCACCGCCCAGACCTCGGCCGCCGCGCGTGCCGGGGTCTGCGTTGCCGACTCGATCGCGCCCAGGAGCAGCGACGACAGCACCGGCGTCTCCGCACCCGCGTCCTGCACCACCGGCACGTCGTACGCCGCCTCGCCGCGTGCCGGTCGCAGGTGCGCGAACAGATGCTCGGACCGGCCGCGGTACCGGTAGGTGACCTGCACGCCGGCCGGCACCAGGCTGACGAACCCCGGCCGGATCTCGTACGACGTGCCGCCGACGACCAGCTCGGCCGAGTACCGGTACAGGTGCAGCTGCCAGAGGTCTGGCAGCCGGAACACGTCCAGCCGACCCGTCGTCCCGTGGACGCCGACGCCGAGGTTCACGACCTCCGGCGGCCCGTCCAGGCACACGGTCACCAGCTCGCTCACAGTGAGAAATTACCAGTAAAGGTGAACACAACCCACGCGCTTCCAGGGAGACCGCTTCTAGCGTTGGCGAGTACCAACCAGAAGAGAGGGAGCCCATGTCGATCCATCCAGCACCCGACGACCTGCTGACCTCGGTCCAGGTCGCGCACTTCGTCGCGCACGGCTCGCTGCGGCTCGACGCCGTGGTGCCCGACGAGCTCAACGCCCGGGCCGTCGCCGTGCTGCGCGAGGGCATCCCGGCCACGCCGTACGCGACGCCGCTCGCGGAGGCGTTCGAGCCCGGCTCGTTCGCGCACCGGCTGGTGAACCTGCCGAAGGTCGCCGGCGCCATCTACAGCCTGGTCGGACCGCATCCCACCGTCGACCACCACGCCGTCCACGTCCGGGAGGCGAACGAGGGCACAGCACAGCACCTGCACGGCGACGCGATCATCGACGTCCGGCCCGACGCGTTCGACGTCCAGCTGATGTACTACCCGCAGGACGTCACGCCCGCGATGGGCGGCACGCTGAGCGTGCCGGGCAGCCACCTGCGGCGCACCAACGAGAGCGACACCGGTCGGTACCAGAACCTGCGCGGCCAGACCCGGCTGACCTGCCCGGCCGGCACCGTCGTACTGCTGCACCACGGCATCTGGCACGCCGGCCGGCGCAACGACAGCGACACCGAGCGGTTCATGTTCAAGATCCGGTTCAACCCGACCGTGCGGCAGCGGCTGCTGTGGAACACCGACGACCTGCACGCCTCCGCGGTCAGCGCCGAGCTGAACACCACCTTCGACTGGTACGAGGACGCCACCGCCCGGCTGGAGATCTACAACCGGGTCAGGCTGTGGCAGGCGATGACCGGCGATGAGACGTTCGACCCCGACTACTTGGTCACCCGGGTCACGAACCGCCCGCGGCGGATCGTTGCCCAGCGCAACCTCAACCCGCACGCCCGCGACACGTCCAAGGAGAACGCATGACCGTCCGCCAGCACGTCCTGGTGCTGTACCTGGCCAGCTCCGGTCTCGACGCCCGGGTCGTCGGCTGGTCGTCGTACGACGGAACCGGCCGGACCGACCCGACCACGGGGGACGGCGACGTGCCGCCGTACGAGACCGGCGTGGACGCGCTGCGCGACGGCTGGCGGATGGTCCAGGCCTCACAGCTCGTCCCGCCCTACCCCGGCCACGAGTACGACACGTCCTTCCTCAAGCACGAGTTCTGGTTCGAGAAGCTGGCCGAGTCCTAGACGTCCTAGACAGGGACGATGCAGACGGGCTTCGGCCAGGAGAGCGGCCCGCCGGCCGGGGTGAGCGTGCCATCGGCCGGACTGATGACGAACGAGGTCACCGAGTCCGAGCGCTCGTTCGTCGCGTAGATCGTCGACTCGTCGGCGGACAGCGCGAGGTGCCGGGGCCAGGAGCCGCCGGTCGGGATCGTCTGGACGAGCTCGACCCGGCGACCCTCGTCGTACGTGGTGAACACCGCGATCGTGTCGTCGCCGCGGTTCGAGCCGTAGACGGTCCGCCCGTCGCCGGAGACGAGCACCTCGGCCGGCTGGTTCGGCCCGGTGGCGCCGTCCGACCGCGTCGAGACCGTCTGCAGGGCGGTGAGCTCGGCGGTCTCCGGGTTCCAGTCGCAGACGACGAGGGTGGAGGACAGCTCCGTGATCACATACGCCGTCAGCCAGTCGGGCTGGAAGGCGATGTGACGCGGCCCGGCGCCCGGCGGCAGCACCAGCCGGCTGCGCTCGGTCAGCTGCCCGCTCGCCGCGTCGAACGCGTAGACGTAGACCGAGTCGGTGCCCAGGTCGACCGCGAACACGAACTCCTCGACCGGGTCGCACGCCACCATGTGCGCGTGCGGACCGTCCTGCCGGTCGGCGTCGGGCCCGGACCCGCTGTGCTGGACGACCTGCACCGCCTCGCCGAGCGCCCCGTCCGGACCGATCGGGTGTACGGCGACCGACCCGGACGTGTAGTTCGCGCTGAGCAGGAACTCGCCCCGCGGATGCACGGCGAGATGACACGGGTGCGCGCCGCCGGTCGAACGCCGCCCGAGCGGCGTCAGCCCGCCCTCGTCCGCGACCGCGTACGCCCCGACCTCACCGGCCTCCAGCTCGTGGCACGCATAGAGGAACCGCCCGTCACCGGACAGCGCGAGGAACGACGGGTCCGGAACCTCGCAGACCGTCCGCGCGACTCCGGCACTCAGGTCGGCGAGCGCGATCCCGTCGCCGCCGCCGTCGGAACTCGTGTAACCACCGAGGTAGGCCGTCATACGCCTACCCTGTCAGCGCTTCAGCTCGTACCGCCATAGTTCGTCGGCACTCGCCACCCTCGTGAACCCCGCGCGCTCCATCACCTGCTGCGAGGCGACGTTGTCCTCCTCGGTCCGCGCGATCACCACGTCGACGTCCGGCTCCTCCAGCGCCCAGGCCGCCAGCGCCACCAGCCCCTCGGTCGCGTACCCCTGTCCACGTGCGGACTCCGACAGGTCGAACCCGATCTCCACCGCTCCGGCACCCGGCGGCCCGTGGAACCCCATGCCGCCGACCGCGACCCCGTCCTCGGAGCGGACCAGCACGAAGACACCCCACTCGGCCTGCCAGCGCCCCGACGCGGCGGCCACGCCGACCATGGCGGCGGCGGTCTGCGTGCCCTCGTACGGCGCCTCGTCGATCCAGGTCCAGCCGCCGGACTCCCCCGCCGCCAGCTCCTTGGCCACCTCCAGCGGCACCGGGTCGAACCGCAGGCGCGCGGTCGTCAGGACATCGGTCATCGTGTGCTGCCTCCAGGAACGGGCGGATCCTGGAATCTCATCACACGAGGGCGAACAAGGCGGCGGGCAGCACCGACAGTACGACGGCCGCCCCGGCGCAGGTGCCGATCACGGCGACGGCCGGGGTCTCGATGTCGACGCTGAACGGCTCGTCCACCGGCAGCCGGAACAGCTCCGCCACCCAGCGCAGGTAGACCGCCAGCCCGATCACGACGTTGACCACCATCGCCGCCGCGAGCCACCCGAGGCCCGCGTCCACCACCGACTGCAGCGCGGCGAACTTCGTGAACAGCCCGACCAGCCCCGGCGGCAACCCGGCGAGCACCAGCAGGAACAGCACCAGCGACGCACCCGCGCCCGGCTCGGTCCGCACCATCCCGCGGTAGTCGGTCAGCAGGCCGCCCGGCCGGTGCCGCTGCACCAGCGCCACCACGCCGAACGCGCCGAGCGTCACCACGACGTATGCCGCCAGGTAGGCGACCACGACCCGCACGTCATCCGCGGCCAGCGGCGCGAGCAGGAACCCCACCTGACCGATCGAGGACCACGCCAGCAGCCGCACCGCCCCGGTCTGCCGCAGCGCGGCGACGTTCCCGACCGTCATCGTGACCGCCGCGAGCAGCCCGACCACGAGCCGCAGGTCCAACCCGGGCAGCCCGCGGGTCAGCAGGACGACGAGACCCGCGACACCGGCCGACTTCGACACCACCGCGAGGAACGCGGTCACCTCTACCGGCGCCCCGTCGTACGTGTCGGGCAGCCAGGCGTGGAAGGGGACGGCGGCGATCTTGAAGGCGAACCCGACCAGCACGAACAGCCCGGCCGCGTACGCGACCCGCCGCTCGTCACCGCTCGCCGGGATCCGGGTCGCGACCGTGGTCAGGTGCAGCGACTGCGTCACGCCGTACAGGTACGAGACCCCGAACAGCATCACCGCGGTGGACAGCACGGAGACCAGGAACGCCTTCAGCGCCGCCTCGGACCCGCGCCGGTCGCGCCGCAGCGCCACCATCGCGAACGACGGCAGCGACACCAGCTCCAGCGCGATCACCATCGTCACCAGGTCTCGCGCGGCCGCCAGGACCGTGGCCCCGCACAGCGCGGACAGCAGCAGGAAGTGGAACTCCGCCGGCGCGATCCGCGCGTCCAGCAGGCCGTGCGCGGACAGCACGACGACGCCCAGGCCGGCGGACAGCAGCACCGCCCACAGGCCGATCGTGAGCGGCTCGACGGTCAGGCTGCACTCGGCCGGTCCCTCGACCGCGGTCTTGCAGAACGCGGGCAGCAGGTCGTGCCGCTGTACGGCGGTGATCACCAGCCCGGCGACGACGGCCGCGGCCGTCGTCCCGCCGGCGACCAGGTGCCGGGCCCGGGCGGTGCCGCCGCGCGCGCCGTCGACGAGCAGCACGGCGACCGCCGCGAGTGCGAGCAGCAGCGGTACGGCGCTGGCCTGCCAGTCGGTCGAGGTGATGGTCACAGGAACGTCCAGTAGTCGAGGAGCAGCGCCGGCCACAGGCCGAGCAGCACGGTGAGTACGACGAGCGGCGCCCAGGTCACGAGCTCGATCCGGCTCAGGTCGACCGCGAACGTGGTCGACGGGTACTTCGCCGGGTCGCCCTGGCACAGGTTGCGGACCAGCCGCAGGAAGTACGCGGCCGTGATGACCGTGCCGGCGCCGGCGACCGCCATCATCACGATGAAGGTTGCCCTGGGCAACGCTTCGTGCGGGTGGTAGGCGCCGAGCATCGCGAGCATCTCGCCCCAGAACCCGGCCAGGCCGGGCAGCCCGAGGCTGGCCAGGCTGGCGAAGGTGAGCAGTGCGGCGATCCGCGGCAGCCGGGCGTACAGGGCGCGGCCGATCGCGCGCAGATCGCTGGTGTCATGCCGGTCCTTGATCGCGCCCGCGAGGAAGAACAGCAGGCCGGTGATCACGCCGTGTGCGATGTTGCCGAACATCGCACCGCTCAGGCCCTCCGGTGACATCGTCGCGATGCCGAGGCCGATGAAGCCCATGTGCCCGACGCTGGAGTACGCGATCAGCCGCTTCACGTCGGTCTGCGCCAGACACGCCAGCGAGCCGGCCACGATCGCGATCGTGGAGAAGCCCGCGAGGTACGGCGCGATGGTGAGCGACGCCTCGGGCAGGACCGGCAACAGGACCCGGATCAGGCCGTACGACCCGAGTTTCAGCAGTACGCCGGCCAGCAGCACCGAACCGACCGTCGGGGCCTTCGCGTGCGCGTCGGGTAGCCAGATGTGCAGCGGCCAGATCGGCATCTTCACCGCCAGGCCGCCGGCGATGCAGGCCGCGGCCGCGAGCGGCAGGCCGTGGCCGCCGAGCACAGGATCGTTGCCGAGGGCCTCGATGTCGAAAGTGCCGGCCAGGTGGTGCACGAGCAGGAACCCGACCAGCATCACCGCCGAGCCGAGCACCGTCATCAGCACGAACCGGTTCGCCGCCAGCCGCCGCCCGGCCGGGTCGTGGTGGTCTCCCCAGACGTCGATGACCAGCCACATCGGGATCAGCACGACCTCGAAGAACACGAAGAACAGCACCAGGTCTAGGGCGCTGAACGTCCCGATCACGCCGGTCTCGATGACCAGCAGCAGCGCGACCAGCGACGCCGTCCGGCCGGCGCGCGGGATGATCCGCAGCGAGTACGCGCAGCACAGGAACACCAGAAGCGCGGTCAGCAGGATCAGTGGCAGCGAGATGGCGTCCACCCCGACGTGGAACCGCACGTCCAGCGACGACAGCCATGACACGTCGGTCTCGGCGTACGCGTTCACCTTGCCGGGCAGCGTTCGCGGCAGTTCGCCCGCGGCGAGGGTCGCCCCCACCGGTCCGCCCTGGTGCGTGAAGCGCCACCACATCACGGCCGACCCGACCAGCACGAAGCCGGACACCACGGACCCCATCAGGGCGGCCAGCCGGTCCGCGAGCCGCGCCGGCAGCACCCACAGCAGCACGGCACCGCCGAACGGCACGGCCAGCAGGGCGATCAGCAGCCCGCTCACGACACGGCCCCCGCGATCACGGCCAGCGCCACGACCCCGATCACGGCCGCGGTCAGGTAGGTCTGCGCGTTCCCGCTCTGCAGCCGCCGGAGCCCGGCCGAGGCCAGCAGCGCGGCCCGCCCGGCACCCCGGACATATCCGTCCACCACGTCGTTGTCACCGGCAACCACCAGCCGCGCGGCCGCCCGCACCGGCCGGACCACAGCCGCCTGGTACAGCGCGTCCACCCCGAACTCACGCTCCACCACGAACGGCCGCGGGTCGGCACCGCGCCTCCACAGCGAGTACGCCGGCGCCGCCCCGAGCACGAGCACCGCGAACGACACCCCGGCCACCGCCGGATCCAGCTCGGCCGCCCGCGGCAGGCCTGCCACCGCCGCCGCGATCGCCAGCAGCACCAGCGGCCCGAGCATCCACGGCGACCCGTCACGCAGCTGACCCGGCGCCAGGTCGTCGTCGTACTCGACCTCGTCCTCGTCGAAGGCGCCCAGCCCGCCGAGCGCGGCCGGCGAGCCGAAGAACACCCACAACCACATCCGGGTGCAGTAGAACGCGGTCAGCAGCGCGGTCAGCAGGACCGAGACGAGCACCACCCAGGCCGGCCACGCACCATCGCGGGCCGCCTGCCACGCGGCGTCCACCACCGCGTCCTTGGAGAAGAACCCGGACAGCCCCGGCACGCCCGCGAGCGCCGCCAGCCCGACTGTCATGGTCCCGAACGTCACCGGCATCAGCCGCCGCAGCACGCCCTTGCGGGCCCGCCGCCGCAGCGCCCCGAACGTCGCACTGCCGACCTGGTGCAGCAGCACGCCCGCGCACAGGAACAGCAGCGCCTTGAACGCGGCGTGCGTCGCGAGGTGGAACAGCCCCGCCTCCCGGCCGCCGTCGGTGCCCAGCGCCAGGCCGCCGAACATGATCGCGAGCTGGGAGACCGTCGACCAGGCCAGCACCCGCTTCACCTCGACCGCCGCGGTCGCGCACAGCGCCGCCACCACCATCGTGAGCGAGGCGAGTACTGCGAGCACCGGCAGGGCGCCCGGTGCCGCGCGGAACACGTCGTACATCCGGGCGACCAGGAACACACCCGCGGCGACCATCGTGGCCGCGTGGATCAGTGCGCTGACCGGCGCCGGGCCGGGCATCGCGTCCGGCAGCCAGGTCTGCAGCGGCACCTGCGCGGATTTCCCGACCACGCCGCTGAGCAACAGCAGCGTGCCGACCGTCAGCGTCGCCGGCGCCAGCCCCGAGACGTCGATCTCGCTGATCTGGAACGTGCCGGCCGCCACGCCGATGACGAAGATGCCGAACAGGAAACCGACGTCGCCGAGGCGGGTCATCAGGAACGCCTTGACCGCGCCCGCGCGGGCGTCGCGGCGCTCCCAGTGGTGGCCGATCAGCAGGTACGAGCAGGTGCCCATCACCTCCCAGCCGATCAGCAGCAGGAACAGGCTGTCCGCGACCACCACGGTGACCATGGCGAGGGTGAACAGCGTGACGATCGCGTGGTACGACGGCCGCCGCTCGTGCAGGTAGCCGATCGAGTACACGTGCACGCAGGCCCCGACCACGCCGACGATCACCAGCATCAGCACGCTCAGGTCGTCCACCCGGACGTTGAACAGCAGCGTGGCCTGCCCGGCGAGCGTGCCGTCGCCGAGCCGGATCACCCGCGGCTCGTGGTCGTAGGACACCGCGGCGACGGCGAGCGCGGCGAGCGCCACGGCGATGCCGGTCAACCGCCAGAACAGGGTGGTCACTCCGCCACCTCGCTGAGGTCGCGGGCGCGGTCGGCGTCGATGTGCCCGTGGCCGCGGAACAGCAGCAGGACGATAGCCAGCCCCAGCCCGATCTCGGCCGCGGCCAGCGTGATCACGAACACCGCCGCGGTCTGCCCGCTCGCCGAGCCGCCGCCGTGCCAGGCGTCGAACGCGACCAGGTTCAGGTTGACCGCGTTCAGCATCAGCTCCACCGACATCAGCACGGTGACCGCGTTCCGCCGGGCCAGCACGCCGTACACGCCGATGCAGAAGAGCACGACGGCCAGCAGCAGCGGTACGACGAGCGGCATCAGCTGTCCTTCCCCGGCCGGACCGACAGCGCGATGGCTCCCACCAGGGCGGCGAGCAGCAGCACCGACAGCACCTCGAACGGCAGCACCCAGGTCCGGAACACCGCCGTGCCCACGTCCTGGGCGGCGCCCGAGGTGTCCCGCTCGAGCTTCTCGTTGCCGAAGGCAAGGACGACACCCGAGCCGAGGACCACGGCCAGCACCGCCGCGATGGCCGCCGCGAACGGGCTGCGCTTCGTGGTGAGGCCGGCCAGCGCGTTGGTCGGCGCCTTGGTCAGCATCAGCGCGAACAGCACGAGTACGACGATCGCCCCGACGTAGACGAGCACCTGGACCAGCGCCACGAACTCCGCTCCCAGCGCCCCGAAGCAACCGGCGACGGCGCCGAGCGCGACCACCAGCCACAGTGCCGCGTGCACGATCCGCCGGGTGGTGACGACCAGGACGCTCGCGACGACCGCCAGGACACCGGCCGCCGCGAACAGCACGATCACTCGGGAGCTCCCGGCTCGGCGGCCTGCGGCGGCGGGACCGTCCACATCCACTCGCGCAACCGGTCCTTCTCGTGCGTGAGGTTGCGGATGTCGGTCTCGGCGTACTCGAACTCGGGTGACCAGAACAGCGCGTCGAACGGGCAGGCCTCGATGCAGATCCCGCAGTACATGCACAGCGAGAAGTCGATCGCGAACCGGTCCAGCACGTTCCGGCTGCGCTCCCGGGCCTGCTCACCGACCGCCGGCGCCGTCTCGGTGTGCGAGTCGATGTAGATGCACCAGCTAGGGCACTCGCGGGCGCACAGCATGCAGGAGGTGCAGTTCTCCTCGAACAGGGCGATCACGCCGCGGGTGCGCGGCGGCAGCTCCGGCTTGACGTCCGGGTACTGCGCGGTGACGGCACGCCGCGACAAGGTCTTCGCGGTGACCTTCAGGCCCTCGGCCAGCCCCCTGCCAGGTAGCGCCACGCCTCCTCCTCAGTGGACAGGAGAAACCCCTGCACGCTGACATTAGCCCTTCCGCGCCCGCGCTGCCGCTTACACCACCGTCACGGCACTCAGACCGTCATCACCGTCACACCGTCCGAGACGGCGGCGAGCGCATTGATGTCGGCGGCGTCACCGGTAACGACCCCGCCGTCGGGCTCAGCGCTGGCGACGACGATCGCGTCGACCGCCGATCCGCGGCCCGCCTCGCGGCGCAGTCCGGCGGCACGCCGCGCGATCCCCCGGCTCAACCGCTCCTCGACATCACAGCTCTTGAGGAACTTGTTCGTCATCGCGTCGCGACCGGGCCGGCCGGTCAGGCACTCGACCAGCACCGCGGACGGAACAACCGGGGGCCACAGGTCCTCGATCGTGAGCACTGCGAGCAGAGCGCGCGCCTGTGACTTCGACTGGTCCGCGAGCATGCTGACGGCGCCGCTGTCCAGCACGAGCATCGCGGTCTCAGCTCGCCTTCTTGACCGGCTTGCGCCGCGTGGGCTTCTCGGCCCTTTGCTGCGCGGCTGCCTGCTCGGCGGCGTACGCCGCGCGATGCTCCTTGATCCCCCGGACGAGATCTTGTGCCCAGGCGATGTCCTCCGGGTCCGGCTCGCCGTACTTGTCGATCGCCTCCTTGAGGTAGGTGTCGGCCTCGTCGATCAGCTTCTGGCGGCGGACCTCGGCGCGCACGGCTTCCTGCAGGAGCTCGGACGCCGGCAGTTGGCGCTGCTTGAGCTCCGCGTAGAGGTCGTCTGGGAGATACACCTGCACCCGTGGCATGCGCCTAACTATACACACACGACCAGACAGCGGTACGACGGAGGACGGCGTTCCGTCGTAGCGCTGCTGTCGGTGGGGTCAGGACACGGAGACCTCGGGATTGTCGACGGCCCAGTACCAGTTGTTGTTGCCGTTGGTGAGGCTCCAGGTGACGCGCATGGTGCTCGCGCCGCTCGGGACCTGGACCGACAGCTTCTCGGGCGTCGCGACCGCGTCACCGTCGTAGGTGAGCAGCTTGGTCGCCGTACCGCCGTCGAACGACACCGAGACCGTCGCGGTCTCGCTGCCCTCCTTCAGGTAGTGCGACGCGAAGCTGATCGTCGCGGTCCTGGCGCCCGCCACCGAGTACGACGGGGCGCTCATCCGGATGTTGTAGGTGCCGGTGTACGCCTTGTCGGCCCACTCGTCGGAGTCGGCGACCGCGAAGACGCCCCGAGCGCGGACGTTGTTCTCCCGCTGCTGGCCGGCCTGGGTGCGGGACCAGAAGTCGTCGTTGCTGAGGGTCCAGCCGCGCCACTCGGTGACACCGCCGGAGCCGAGACCGGTGTTGTCGACCGTCCAGCCGGACGGGAACGAACGGGTCCAGCCCTTCACGTCCGACGGGATGCCGGTCTCGTCGACCCGGGTCTGCAGCGCGCCGACCTGGGCATCGAACGGGTCTGTCGATGCGGTGCCGACCGGCTGGCCGTCGCCGTCGGCGACCGGGCTGACGCCGAACCGGCTCAGCACGGGCGCGTGCACGTCGACCAGCCGCGGCTTGATCGCCGGGGTGGTGTGCGCGATGCCCGGGCCGGGCGCGATCACGAAGCTCGACCGCTCGTCCCAGGTGTTGCCGCCGTGGCCGCCGGCCGGGGTGTGGCCGTGGTCGGTGGTGACGAGGAAGGTCCAGTCCTCGTCGGCGTAACGACCTTGTCGATCGCGCTGGTGAAGATCGCACGGCCGGCGCTGTTCGTGGTCAGCGGGGTCCAGCCGGCGATCGCGTACGTCGACAGACCCGGGTCGGCCTGCTCCAGGCGGGTCAGGAAGTCCGGGTACTTGGACAGGTTCGTCGAACCACCCCAGCTGTTCGACGTGAGCTTGTGCTTGTCCGGCCAGACGCCGGTCGCGATCGTGGCCCAGCCGGGGCCGGACAGCGTCGGCGTGTTCTAGGCCAGGATCTTGCTGTACAGCGTGCCGTCGGTGCCGATCACGACGACCTTCTTCGGACAGGGCGTGCCATCCCGATCGGTCTATGCGCCGCATCGCCCGAACCGACGTCAACCCAACGGGGAGCGAACATCGGCTTGCGGCCGGATGAGGCTCAGCCGAAGGCGACAACCCCGGCACCGGTGAGCGCCAGCTGGAACAGCGCCACCGGGACGAGCCCCTGCCAGGCGAGCTTCTGCAGCTGGTCCGCGCGCAGCCGTGGGAACGCGACCCGGACCCAGATCACCAGCACCGACACCGCGCCGATCTTCAGCAGCGACCACAGCCAGCCGAGCTGGTCCGACCACGGCCCGGCCCAGCCGCCGAGGAACAGCACGGTCGTCAGGCCGGCGAGGACGACGATCCCGGCGTACTCGGCGAGCAGGAACAGCGCGAACCGCAGCCCGGTGTACTCGGTGTACGGGCCGAAGATGATCTCCGAGTCCGCCACCGGCATGTCGAACGGCGGCCGCTGCAGCTCGGCCAGCCCGGCGACGAAGAAGACGATTGCCCCCGGCAACTGCCACAGCAGCCACCACGGGTTCCAGGCCTCGGCGATCCCGGTCAGGCTGAGCGTCCCGGCGGCCACGGCCACGCTGGCCGCGGTGAGCACGAAGGGCAGCTCGTACGACATCAGCTGCGCCGCGACCCGCATCCCTCCGAGCAGGCTGTACTTGTTGCCGCTGGCCCAGCCGGCCATCAGCGAGCCGAGCACGCCGACGCTCATCACCGCCAGCACGTAGAACAGCCCGGCGTCCAGGTCCGCGCCGACCAGGTCCGGCGCGATCGGGATCGCCGCCAGCGCCGCCATGTACGGCAGCACCGCCACCAGCGGCGCCCATTCGAACACCCACCTGTCGGCCGCCGCCGGGGTGACCTGCTCCTTCTGGACGAACTTCACGCCGTCGGCGACCAGCTGTGCCCAGCCGTGGAACGCGCCTGCGTACATCGGTCCGAGCCGCGACTGCATGTGCGCCATCACCTTGTGCTCGGTCTGCCCGACGACGAGCGGCAGCACCAGGAACCCGCCCAGCACGCCGGCGACCCGCAGCAGGAACTCGAGCATGCTCAGCAGCGTAGCGGCGGATCACCCGGCCGTGCCGCGCAACACCTCCCGGACGAGGTCGTGCACGGCACCCGGGGTCGCGGCCACCGCGGCCGGCTCGGCGAGGGCCGCATCGACCGTGGCGAGCAACGCCCCGGTGCCCGCACCCAGGACCGGCGCCGGCCGGGTGACGGCCAGCACGTCGCGGGCGAGCAGCACCTCCGCGGTCAGCAGGGTCTCCAGCACGTCGAGCGCGGCCGCCGTCCGGGCCACGGTCAGCGGCGCGCCGGTCGCGTGGTCCTCGTGGCCCATGTCGAGCACCGGCACGTCCAGCGTCGCGGGCCCGGCCAGCTGTCTCAGCTCGGCCAGCCGCGCGGCCGCCGGGTAGCGCAGCGAGAGCCCGTTGAACGCCGGCGGCGGGTCGCGGTCCGGCAGCCAGGGCACCCGGCTCAACCAGCGCAGCGGGAGCGGCATGAGCGGCACCGGGCGCACCGGCGGGGGGGGTGGCGGGCTCG
>Ga0137369_10004682_pt1 | contig 13934 bp, 12 predicted proteins | sample SagtaG_12_FD_104918 | JGI IMG/M metagenome (GOLD analysis project Ga0137369, IMG submission 104918) | Vadose zone soil microbial communities from Sagehorn Ranch, Mendocino, California, USA - Sage1_L_113_16 metaG | ecosystem: Environmental > Terrestrial > Soil > Vadose zone | place: USA... | reverse complement strand
GCCATTGGCGGAGATGCGGCGCAGGAAGTTGCCATTGGTGTCGTAGGCGTCGACCACCCCGCCGCCGGCTGCGCTCTCGTAAGTCACGTACAGGATCCCCCCGAGATTCTGGATATTGTATGGAGTGAAGCCCGGCCCGAATCCGCTCCCGTTCTCGCCCGATGAATTCCTCGCGCGCCTGGGCGGCCTGCCGCTGATGCACCAGCCGGGCGAGCAGTGGATGTACCACACCGGCTCGGAGATTCTGGGCGTGCTGATCGCCCGCGCGAGCGGCATGACCCTGGGAGATTTCCTGCAGGAGCGCATCTTCGCGCCCCTGGGCATGAAGGACACCGCGTTCAGCGTGCCGGAGGCGAAGCTCAACCGGCGGGCCACCTGCTATCAGATGGATACCGGAACGGGCCGGCTCGCGATCTACGACGAAGCGCGCGGCGGCCGGTGGGCCCGTCCCCCGGTCGTCCCGTCCGGGGGCTCGTTTCGACGGCCGACGACTACCTCGCCTTCGCACGCATGATGCTGAGCCGCGGCCGGTACGGGAAGGAGCGCATGCTCGCGCGTCCGACCGTCGAGCTCATGACGATCGATCAGCTGACTCCAGAGCAGAAGGCGGCCTCGCCCTTCTTTCCCGGTTTCTGGGACGGCCACGGCTGGGGCTTCGGCCTCGCCGTGGCCACTCGACGCGATGGCGTGGGTCCGTCGCCCGGCAGCTTCGGCTGGGACGGCGGATTCAACACGTCATGCTATACCGATCCCAGGAGGACGTGGTCGCCATCCTGCTCGTCCAGCGCCTCATGAACAGTCCGACTCCCTCCGATTTCTACTCGGACTTCTGGACTCTCGCCTACCAGGCGATCGACGACTGAAGAGAGAGCTCGGCGCGGGCTCAGCGCCCCACGGTGGCCCGGATGCTCTCGAGGTGCTCGGCGACATGGTTGATCAGGACCCCCTCGATCATCTGCTGCACCGTCATCTTGTCCATGCCGGTCAGCAATACACCGGTCCGATCCAGCTCGGCGTCTGACACGCCCCGCACGATCGCCGCCGCGCTGGCCACCCCTTTCTGATGGAGGGCGAGCGTCTCGGCCTTCGTGCAGCCTGCGAACTCCTTGGCGTGCTTGGCATTCATCTCGTCGAGCTGGGCCATGGTGAACGGAGGCAGGGCCTGTCCGCTCGCCACCGTCTTGACCATTCCGGAGATAGGTTCGTGGGCGCCGGCCGCATGGTGAGCGGTCACGCCGACCGGCCATTTCTCCGCCGTGGTGACCTTCTTCCAGTCTGCATCCGAGAGCTTCTCGATGGTGCCGGTCAGCTCGCTCGCCTTGGTCTCGAACTGCTTCGCCAGCATGTCGGCTCGTGCGCCCATGGTGTCCTCCGCGGTGACGGGTGAAGGTGATTGCCGATGCGGTCACCGTAACACCCGGCTCGGCACCTCGCAATTACTCGCGAGGTAAAGGATGGGTGGGCGGGGTCACTTCTTGCCGGCCTGGGCCCTCTTCTCGACTTTCTCCTGATCGGCGGCGCGCTTCGTCACCTTCACCGGAGGCTTCTTCGCCATCGGCGCGCCCGCGGGCGCGACCTCGGCCTTCCTCGCGGGCGCCTCGGCTTGCGATCCCGCCCGCTTGGCCAGGCTCTGCTTGAGCGCGTCCATGAGGTCGATGACCTGCGCCCGATGTGTTTCCGGCGCGACCGTGGTGACTTCCTTGCCTTCCACCTTGGAGTTGACGAGATCGAGCACCCGTTGACGGTAGTCGTCCTGATACTGCTCCGGCTTGAACTCCTCGTGCGAGAGGTCGTCGATCAGCCGGAGGGCCAGCCCCAGCTCGCCCTCCTTGAGGGTGGCGGACCCGCCCTTGCCGACCTCGCCGAAGTCCCGCACCTCGTCCGCGAAGTACATGGTGTGGAGCATCAGCCCGTGCTGGGAGGGACGGATCAGCACGAGGCTCTCTTTCCCACGCATGACGAACTTGGCGAGGGCCACCCGCTCCGTCTTGGCCATGGCATCGGTGAGGAGCCGGTACGCCTTCTCGCCGCCCTTGTCCGGGCCCAGGTAGTATGTCTTCTCGAAGTAGATCGGATCTACCGTGGACAGCGGCACGAACTCGGTGATGTCGATCACTTTGGAGGCCTCACCCTCGAGCGACTTGATCTCCTCGTCCGTGAAGCGGACGTACTGGTCCTTCTGGAATTCGTACCCCTTGACGATCTGGCTCCGGTCCACGACCTCGTTGTCCACCGGGCAGAACATCTGCTGGCGGAGGCGATTGCCGCACTTGGTGTGAAGCTGGTTGAAGCTCACCCCACCCGACGAGGCGGCCGTGTACATCTTGACGGGTATGGAGACGAGCCCGAAAGAGATCGTCCCCGATCCGAGTGAATGCGGAGCCATAGCCGGTCCCTCCCAACTGGTGAAATTCTATGAGACTTGGCACGGTAGCACGGCTCCGGTTATGCTCCAAGGCTCTCGGAGATGCCGCACACCGGTTGTGGTGACCGACGGGGAAAGGGGCGACAGATTGTGATCGACGAAGGGGCACCGCAGCTCGAAGCGTACCGGAAGAAGCGCGATCCGGAGCGGACACCCGAGCCCTTCGGGGGCCGCCGGCTCACGGCCGGCCGAGGCTTCGTGGTTCAGAAACATGCCGCGCGACGGCTTCACTATGACCTCAGGCTCGAGATGGACGGCGTCCTCAAGAGTTGGGCGGTGCCAAAGGGCCCCTCGGTGCATGCGGAAGAGAAGCGCCTGGCCGTGCACGTGGAGGACCACCCCGTCGAGTACGCGGATTTCGAAGGGGTGATCGCCCATGGCAACTACGGCGCGGGCTCGGTCATCGTGGAGGACCGCGGATGGTACCGATCGGTGAAGCCCGAGGATCCTCTGGAGCAGCTCCGGCGAGGGAAGCTCGAATTCGAGCTCTTCGGCTACAAGCTGCGCGGGCGCTGGACGCTCGCCCGCATGTCGGGGAAGGACAAGGAGTGGCTGCTCCTCAAGAAGGCGGACGGCGCGGCGGCGAGCGAAGAGCTGACCGAGCGATATCCGCAGTCCGTCCTCTCCGGCCTCACCGTGGAGGAGATGGCCGACGTGCCGGGACACCTGGCGGCCATTCGGCGCCGGTTGGCCGCGCTCGATGCGCCACGCCACGAGGTGACGGCGAGCCGTCAGGCCTTCATGCTCGCCACCCTCGGTGAGCGGGCGCCTTCCGGCAAGGGATGGCTCTTCGAGATCAAGTTCGACGGCGTGCGGGTGCTCGCGGCGCGCCGTGGCGACCGGGTCGAGCTCTACGGGCGGAGCGGGCAACTCATCACCGGACGTTATCCCGACCTCGTGCGAACTCTTCTCGCCCTGCCCGTCGAGCACTTCGTGGTCGACGGGGAGATCGTGGCCCTCGACCCGAGAGGCCGGCCGAGCTTCCAGCGGCTTCAACCGCGCATGGCCTTGACCGATCCCCGAGAGATCGAGAGCGCGGTCGCCCGGATTCCCGTGGAGGGAGTTTTCTTCGACTGTGTGGAGCTCGACGGTCACGACCTGCGCCGTTTGCCCCTGACCCAACGAAAGGAATGCCTCCAGCTCTTCATGCCTCCGCTCGGCCCCGTGCACTATGTCGATCACGTGGTGGAGCACGGGGACGCCTTCCTGGAGGCGGCCGCCGAAGCGCGTCTCGAGGGGATCGTGGCCAAGAAGGCGAGCAGCGTCTACATGGCCGGCCGCTCTCCGGACTGGATCAAGATCAAGTGCCAGCGCCGACAGGAGTTCGTCATCGGCGGCTACACCGATCCCCAGGGCGCGCGGGGCTACTTCGGTGCGCTGCACATCGGTCTGTACGACGGCGCGCGCCTCGTCTACGTCTCCAAGGTCGGCACCGGCTTCGACCAGGCGGGGCTCAAGAGTCTGTGGGAAAAGCTCCAGCCCCTCACGCGCGCCACTCCGCCCTTCGACTCCGGGGCGACCCCGGCGGGCAGGGGGCATCACTGGGTGGAGCCCAGGCTCGTCTGCGAAGTCCGGTTCACCGATTGGACGGACGACGGCGGGATCCGGCACCCCACCTTTCTCGGCCTGAGGAGCGACACGCGCCCGGAGGACTGCCGGCGCGAGGAGCTTCCCCCCGCCCCTCACGACGACCCTCGGGAGGAGATAGCGGTCCCCCTGGTTGCCACGTCTCCGGGACCAGGGGAGAGTGTGGCGAAGGAGGTCAGGCTGACCAATCTCAAGAAAGTGTTCTGGCCCGCCGAGGGCTATACGAAGGGAGACCTGGTCGCCTACTACGAGAGGGTGGCGCTCCTTCTCCTTCCCTACCTCAGGAACCGGCCGCTCGTGCTCACGCGCTATCCCGACGGGATCGCCGGCAAGTCCTTCTATCAAAAAGACGCACCGGAGTTCGCTCCGGCCTGGGTCCGCACGGAACGGGTCTACTCGAAGGATGCCGAACGCGAGATCGACTACTTCGTGGTGGACGACATCGAGTCCCTGCGGTACGTGGCCAACTCCGGGTCGATCCCCCTGCACGTGTGGGCGTCGCGGCTGGGCTCACTCGAGCGGCCGGACTGGCTGGTGCTTGATCTGGATCCCAAGGGCGCTCCCTTCACCGACGTGGTGAAGGTGGCGCAGGCCCTCCACCGCATTCTGGACGACCTAGCGCTGCCCAGCTACCCGAAGACTTCAGGGGCGACGGGGCTCCACATCCTGATCCCCCTCGGCGCCCGCTACGTCGACGACGAGGTGCGGACTTTCGCGCGCCTCCTCGCCGTGCTCGGCGTGGAGGCGGAGCCTGACATCTCCACCATCGCCCGACCCCTTCGCTCCCGTGGAGGGAAGGTCTACATCGACTTCGGTCAGAACGGTCACGGCCAGACCATCGTGGCGCCATATTCCCTCCGCCCGCTTCCCGGCGCTCCCGCCTCGTGCCCCCTTCGATGGAGTGAGGTGACGGGCCGCCTGGACCCCGCGCGTTTCACCATGGTCACGGTCCCCAAGCGATTCGACACGATGGCCGATCCGCTGCTCCCCGTCCTGACCGGAGAGATCGACATGGCCGCCGCCCTCGCCCGCATGGAGCAGCGGTTCGGCGGGGAGGGTGACGAGGGGGCGGGCGAGGTCAGGAGTCCAGGAAAGCCTGGAGCTGACGCGCGAAAGCGGGGCCGGTTCCGGCCTCCTCGTGCTTGAAGTAGACGAAGGTATCGCGCCAGCTGCTCCCGAGTCGCCGGATGGTGCCGCTCCACTCCTCGAGGTCGGCCGCGGTGTAGCCCTGATCGCGGAGGCGGAAGTAGCCCCAGTCCGCGGTGGCTTCGAGGGGGGTGGTGGCGTCCTCCGTGTCGGCCACGCAGAGCGCGGCATTGGCGGCACGCAGGCGCTCGTAGACGTCGTCCGCGAGCCAGCTCTCGTGGCGGAACTCGAAGGCGCAGCGGATCCCCGCGGGGATTTGGGCGAGGAGGCCGCCCAGGCGGTCCAGGTCCTTCTTGAAGTTGGGCGGCAGCTGGAAGAGCACGGGACCGAGCTTCGGGCCCAGTCCCGCCGCCGTGTCAAGAAAGTAACGCAGCGGATCGTCGATCTCGCGCAGCCGGGCGAAGTGCGTGATGCGCTGGGGCGCCTTGAGGGTGAAGGAGAACCCGGCGGGCGTCTCCGCGCCCCAGCCGGCAATCGTCTTGGCATTGGGCATGCGGTAGAAGGTGTAGTTGATCTCCACCGTGGAGAAGCGCTCCGCATAGTAGGGGAGCATCTTCGCGGTGGGAAACTTCTCTGGGTAGAAGGTCCCGCGCCACTCAGGATAGTTGTAGCCGGATGTGCCGATGCGGATCAACGGAGCACCTGATGCACGAGGGCGACCGCGCCCGTGCCGAAGGGCCGGTGGACGTCGAGGCGGCCTTCCTTGACGACGAAGAAATGCGCGTTCACGGCTCCGACCTCGGCGACCACCTCGCCACGCTGCACCTGGCGCACGCGGCCGTGGAGAGCCACCCGGGCCATTTGCTCCGCGGTCAGGGCGGGGAAGACACGCTCCATGCTCGCGGCGGGCGGGATCGGGACAGGGGGTGTCGCCTCACTCATGACATGTCATGCTACCCGGCACTACGGGAGCCGGCAAGGAGAGGGCCGGACGGTCTGGGGGCTGTGAGGTAGTATGGCGACCAGCATGGGGATCCACCGCATCAGCGGAGCGATGGCGTGGCGCGGATCGATCTGATCGACGTCTGCAAGACACTCAAGGACCGGGACACCGCGGGCTTCGAGGTGATCATGAACGCGGCCACGGCCTCCTCCGAGAGAGGCCGGCCGTCCACCTTCGCCATTCAGAATCTCAACTTGAGGGTTCCCGACGGCCAGACCCTGGTCATTCTTGGCCCGAGCGGATGCGGGAAGACCACGTTGCTCAAGATCATCGCCGGCCTGATCGTGCCGGATTCGGGAGAGGTCCGCTACGACGGCGTGGACGTGAAGGACGTGCCGCCCGGCGACCGACGCATCGGGATGGTCTTTCAGAACTATGCGCTCTATCCCCACTTCAGCTCGCGCACGAACGTCTTGTCGTATTTCCTGTTCCGGAAGAAGACGGCGGACCTGGACGAGATGGCCAAGGCCAAGTACCGCCGAACGAGCGAGCTCATGGGTGTGGAGCTGGAGTATCTCCTCGATCGCAAGCCGAGCCGGCTGTCCGGAGGCGAGAAGCAGCGGGTGGCCTTGGGTCGGTGCATCACCCGGGACGCCGCGCTCTTCCTCGTCGACGAGCCCTTCGCCAATCTCGATCAGGCGCTCAGGGAGAAGTATCGCGTCAATCTCAAGATCCTGTTGAAGCAGTTCAGTATCACCACGGTGTACGTGACCCACGATCACAACGAGGCGCTGATCCTCGGGGACCTCCTCGCCATCATGGATGGAGGGCGAATCGCCCAGCTGGGAACCTACGAGAAGATCTACCAGCGCCCGGCGAGCGTGTTCGTGGCGGGATTCCTGAATCTTCACATGGGCACGTCTCCCATCAACCTCATCGACGCGCTCCTGCTTCCCCACCTGGAGGCGCCGCCCAATGCCTGGATCGGCGTGCGACCTGAGGATCTCGAGGTGTCCGGGGAGAGGCGAGAGGGGGCCAGCGGCGGCGTGATCGCCGGCAAGGCCATCCTCCCCATGATGAACGCCACCATCCTCACTATTCGGCTGGGGGAGCAGGAGGTTCACGCGTACACGCCCGACGCTCCGAGCCTTGGGACAGGCGCCCACGTCTGGCTCACCTTCAGGCGGTACCACGTGTTCGACAAAGATTCAGGCCTGAGAGTAGCCAGTCATCCGGAGAATGTCACGAGATAGACCTGCCGCTGTCCCCTCGTCGTCCGTTGGCTCACCAGCTCGAATCGACTACGCAGGCGTTCTACCCGCCACGGCTCAGATCATGATCAGGCAGTTTTCCCTTCCGCGGGCCGCGGAGCCTTCTCCGTCAATAGGGACACGAACCTGGACAATAGGGGCATGAAATTGGAGCAGGGAATGCAATCCCGCCAAGCGAGGAGCCAGTGAGCTTGGCGGAGGGGGCCGGTCTCCTCCGCAGAGGAGGATCGACATGGTCAACTACGTGGAGATCGCTCTCAGCGCCCTCGTCATCGTGGTGTTCGCGGTGGAACGATTCAAGACGCCGCCGTCGGACCCCAAGGACGGCGTGGTCCCCTACCGCATCAGCCGGTCGACGACCACGGCCGCGTCCTACTACACCGCCTTGTCGCTCTACGGGGCCATCGCGCTTGGAGTGTTCGCGTTCCTCCTCCTCTCCCCCCAGGCCCTGGACCGCCTCGTTGCCACCGCGCCCGAGATCGGCGAGGGCATCCCGCCCTGGGCACGGCAATCGCCGCCCCTGCTCGTCGCCCTGATCCTGACCGTCCTCCTCCCGAAGATCCCGATCCTCTCGAGCATGGACGAGTGGTTCCGGACCAGGCTGCAGCGCATGGCGGCCATTCCTCACGAGGTGCGGCGGCTCAGCGCCGAGCTCCGGCGGGCGCCGTTTCGGGTGACCGCCGAGCGCCAGCAGGAGCTGACGGATGCCATGGTCGCCAAGGGCCTCGAGACGGTCGACATCCGATTCGAAGAAGGGTCGGCCCCCCAGCATCTGTGGACGAAGCTGTCGACGCTCATGCGCGAGCTCGACGGCTGGGACGCCGACGCGCACTTCACGAGCTATGTCCTCACCTATCCGAACGAGTTCACCGCGCTCCGGCTTCGCTACGAGGCCCTCGTTCCCAAAGCGACGAGATGCTTCAGCCTGCTGCGCGAGCTGACGGCGGATCCTGAGCCCACGAAGAAAGGGGGAGCCATCTATGCCTATCGCGACGATGTCGTGCATGAGATCGAGGCTCTGCTCAAGGACGTCTACGAGGCGGTCAGCCACGCCGTGCTCTTGTGCCGCTTCACCCAGCGGGCGAGGGTCAGCCAGCTCATCCGGCTGGGCTTTGGCCTGGACCCGGAGCCTCCTCGGCGCCTCACCCTCAACGAGCTGCTCGGTCTCTTCACGGGCTTGACCATCGTCTACGCGTTCGGGTTCGTCCTCATGCGGCACGGTGGGGGGCCGAGGGTCGATCCGAAGCTCTTCGTGCTCGCCCTCATGATCGCCGCCATCTACTGCGTCGCGGTATGGTGCGCGATCGCTCCCAAGGCCCGGTGGCGCCTCGCCCGGCGCAGCGCGGCGCACGGCCGGCCGTGGGGATGGTATCTCCTGTCGGGTTTGCTGGCGGCGGGCTCCGGGGCGCTCATCAGCTATCTGGTGAGGGTCGTGACCTATCGGGGGGACGTGGTGACGGCCTGGCAGCTCTACTGGCAGACCAGTCCATGGGCCATCATGACTTTCGCCACGGCCTACGGGCTGGCCTTCCTGGCCGATGACGAGCCCGGGCCCGGATTCGCCGGAGTGCTGACGCCCGCGCGGCTGCGCTGGGCGGAGGCCGTCGCCCTCACGGCCGTCATGTGCATCGCCGCCTGGCTCGTGCACGAGCTCCTCCTCGGCACGCGCGAAGCCGCCCTCGCGCTCCGCGCGACCGATCCCGACATGCCCGTGCAGGCCGTCCGGCCGCTCCGCGACATCGAGCTGCTCACCATGGTCATCGGATTCGCCATCGGCTCCCTGGTGCCCTCGTGGTACCGAACCGCGCCGAGCGAGGCGCCGTCCCCGATCCCGGTTCGCCACGCGCCGGGTATGAGGGCGGGGCACGAGCAGGAGGCCGGTGGATGATCATGGGGGAACGTCACATCGCCGCGGTCGCCCCGCGCATTTGTCGGGCGCGGGGCGACCGCGGCGAGGCGTGGGCCGAGCGGGCCTAGGTGTTCAGCGCCTCGTGGACCTTCCCGACCATTTTGGCCCCGGGGTTCACGAGGGTCTTGTCGCCCTCGTCCTTCCACTTCGACGGGCAGACCTCGTTGGTCTTCTTAGAGGCTGAGCTTCGTCTTCCCGTCTATGTCGACCAGCATCGAGTCCGGGACGTACCCGACGCTGATCGTCTTCATGAAGGCGAGCTGGGACGCGAAGGCCTCCCGGGCGAGCGGGTCCTTCCTGGCCCACTTGAACCACATGGGGATGGCGTACCGCCGGAATTTCTGGATGTCCTCGTCGGAGAGCCGGATGACCTGCACCCCCTTGGCCCTGTACTTGTCCCAGGCGGCGATATTGGATTTCTGAATATAGGCGTACTGGTCCCACGAGTGCTGGCGCGTCGCCGCGATCAGGAGGTCCTGCAAATGCTTCGGCAGCGCGTTCCACTTTGCCAGGTTGACCGTGAGGTCCATGAGGTCCACAGGCTGGTGGAGGCACGGCGTCGACGGCGGCCCCATGATGATGTAGTTCGCCACATCGGCGAACTTGAGGTCGTAGTTCACCGCGGGGCCGACGAAGTCCGCGCCGTCGATGACCCCCTTGTCGAGCGCTGCGTACACCTCGGCGCCAGGGAGGATCACGGTGGAGACGCCGGCATATGAGAAGACCTCGGCGATCATTCCGCCGGGGAAGCGGATCTTCTTCCCCTTGAACTCCTCGAAGGAGCGGATGGGGATCTTGGAGTGAATCAGGTTCAGGTCATGCTGGATCGGGCCCACGTAGAACAGGTTGTGAGGTTGGTAGGCCTTCCGCGCGATCTGCAATCCCCCGAGCTCGTAGAACCACGTCTCCCACTGGTCTGGTCGGTCCAGCCCCAGAGGATACGAGGAGAGGAAGGCCGTGACGGGCATGTTTCCCGCCCAGTAGGTGGTGAAGACGTGCATGGCATCGAGCGTGCCCGCCTTCACGGCATTGAACATCTCGAAGGTGCCGACGATTGCGCCGGCCGGGAAGGGCTGGAGCTGTAGCTTCCCCTCCGAGATCTCCTTCACGCTCGCGCAGTACTTCTGGAACGCCGTGTAGCCCGCCGTCTTCGCGTCCCAGGCCGTCTGGATGCGCCACTTGACGGGGGTCTGGGCACGGAGGACAGCGGGGAATCCCAAGACGGCGGCTCCGCTTGCGACCGCCGCGGCCTTGATGGCTCCACGCCGCGAGGTGTCGCTCTGTTCCTTCGTGGCCGCAGTCGTCATGGCGTGTTCCTCATCTCGGCGGTGAGAGAGCGCGGAGGGCCCACGGGAAACGCGGGGATTATGGGTGCTCACCGCCGGCCTGTCAAGAAAGAGGACGGCCGAGGTTGTCGCATTGACCTGCGGGGGGACGCCCTGATAGCATGACCCGCCGCGCCCGAGCACCACGCCGAATGTGCGCACAAGAGATCGAGCGACCTGATGGGCCCACTGTTCCGGCCCCGGAATCAGACCCGGGCCTGACCGAGAAGATCCCGCGCCTGCTCCTGGCGCACGGACCCCTGGGCCCGCTCGTGCGGTGGGTCGCTCGCCTCCGCGCGTCGGTCCACGCGAAGCTGCTCGGCGCCTTCCTCTTGATCGCCATGCTTCTCATCGCGATGGGGGCCATGAGCCTCCAGGCGATCGCGACCGTGTCTCGCCACAGCCGTCTCCTGGATCAGGCGCGCGAGCGGGTCGACGCCACCCGCCAGATCGAGCACGCCCTGGGTCTGCAGATGGACTCGACGCGCAATGCCCTGGCGCTCCGGGATGACGCCACCATAGAGAGTATCCTCCGTGAGAAGAATCGCTTCGAGGACACGCTCGGCCGCTTGGAGCGGCTGGGCCCGCCCGGTCAACGCGAGACCATCCAGCGCATTCGCGCGACCCAGGATCAGGTCATGGTCACGGTCGCCCGCATCGCCGCCCTCATCCGGGAAGGCAAGGGCGACGAGGCGATGGCGCTCCACCTTGACGAGGGCTATCCGCTGTACCGGGAGATCGCTACCCTCGTCACCCGGGCCGTCCGGACGGAGGAGGCCGGCATGGGCCGGCTACGGCAGAGCCTCGAGGCCACGGAGCGTCACGCCCTCCTGCTCATGGGTGGCTTCGCGGCCGCCTCGATCTTCCTAGCCCTCGGCCTCGGGTTCGTCATCTCCTGGTCCTTCATCCTGCCCGTCCGGAAGGCCGAGGCATTCCTCGGCCAGGTCGCCAAGGGAGACTTCTCATCCAGCATCGACGTGCCGAACCGGGACGAGTTCGGTTCTCTGGCCGGTCGGATGAACCACATGAGCGGCGAGCTCCATCAGCTCTACGAGGCGCAGCGGAAGGCGGCCTATGAGCTCAGCGCGCGGAACAGCGAGCTGCGGGTGGCCCTGGAGCAGCAGACGGCCACCGCCGAGATCCTGCGCGTGATCAGCAGCTCGCCCACCGACATCCAGCCGGTTCTCGACACCGTGGCGGAGAGCGCCTCCCGCCTGTGCGAGGCGTATGACGCCACCATCTTCCGTCGTGAGGGCGACCGGCTCCTTCTCGTCGCCCATCATGGCCCCATCCCCTTTGGGCCCGTGGGCGACTTCTCCCTCGCGCTCGTTCCCGGAACGGCCAATGGTCGTGCCGTGCTCGACGCGCGGCCCATCCATGTGGCCGACCTCCAGGCCGAAGTCGACGAGTACCCGGAGGGCAGCGAGACTGCTCGGCAGTTCGGTCACCGGGCGGCGCTGAACGTTCCCTTGATGCGGGAAGGCGTGGCCATCGGCTCGATCAGCCTCCGCCGCACCGAGGCCCAGCTCTTCACTGAGCGGCAGGTTGCCTTGCTCCAGACCTTCGCCGACCAGGCCGTCATCGCGATCGAGAACGTCCGCCTCTTCACCGAGCTAGCGGCGCGCAATCGAGACCTGACCGACGCCCTCGATCGGGAGACCGCCACCGCCGAAATCCTCCGCGCGATCAGCCAGGCGCAATCGGACGTCCAACCGGTCTTCGAGGTCATTGCCGACAGTGCCATGCGGCTGTTCGGGGCCTGGTCGGCCTCGGTGTTCCGATACGACGACGACCTCATCCGCCTGGCCGCGGCACGGGGCGGCCTGCCGGGAAGCGGCGGGGCTTTCATCGAGCAACTGCAGGTGCCGCGCCATCCGACGGAGGACGCTCCTCGAGATCGCGCGGTGCTGACTCGGGCGGTGCAGCACGTCCTCGACGTGGACACCGACCCGTTCTGCGGCCCGCGGTTCCGCGAGCAAGCCAGGTTGCGTGGCTTCCGTTCGTCTCTCGCGGTGCCGATGCTGCGCGGAGAGGACGTCGTCGGGGCCATCGCGATCACCAGAAGCCGGGTTGGCGGCTTCGCTCCCGCCGAGATCGCGTTGCTCGAGACCTTCGCCGACCAGGCAGTGATTGCGGTGGAGAATGCGCGGCTGCTTACCGAGCTCCAGACGAAGAACGCAGATCTCACCGAAGCCCTGGAGCAACAGACGGCGACCGCGGAGATCCTGCGTGTCATCAGCCGGTCGCCGACCGACGTTCAGCCGGTCTTCGAGGCGATCGCTGAGTGCGCGGTGCGTCTGTGCAGCGCTGACTACGGCAGTGCCGTCAGGCTCGAGGGCGACATGATGCACCTCGTCGCGCAGCACGGCCAGACGGATGAGTGGCTGGAGAGGGCGAGTCAGGTCTTCCCGCGCCCACTGACGAGGGACTTGATCGGCGGCGCGACGATGCTGGATCGCGAAGTCGTGCATCTGGAGGACGTGCAGAGCGATGCGCGGTTCCCGGCGAGCCAGGCTCTGGCGCGCATCATGGGATATCACGCGGCGCTGAGCGTCCCCATGCTTCGGGACAACGGGCCGGTGGGAGCCATAGTGGTGTTTCGCCAGGAGGGCCGGCCGTTCACCGAGGCGGAGATCGCTTTGCTCCACACGTTCGCCGACCAGGCCGTCATTGCCATTGAAAACGTTCGCCTCTTCACCGAGCTGGAGTCCCGGAACAGCGAGCTGCGGGTGGCGCTGGAGCAGCAGACGGCGACCAGCGAGCTCCTCAAGGTAATCGGAGGGTCCACGTTCGATCTGGAGCCGGTCTTCGTGACCCTGGCCGAGAACGCGGTGAGGCTGTGCGAGGCGCACCTCGCCTTCATCTTCCGCTACGACGGCGAGCTGTTGCGAGTGGTGGCCGCCCACAACGCCTCCCCCGACCTCAGAGCGTTCGTCGAGCAGAATCCCATTCCACCCGGACGTCATAGCGGCGCGGCCCGCGCCGCCCTCGAGCGGCGCACGATCCACATCCACGACGTGCGCGACGATCCTGAGTACACGTATGGGGTGAAGGAGGTGGACCCCATCCGGACGGTGCTGGGCATCCCCATGCTCAGGGCGGGGGAGCTGCTCGGGGTGATCATGATCTGGCGGCACGAGGTCCGGCCATTTTCCGCCAATCAGATCGCGCTGCTGGAGACCTTCGCCGACCAGGCGGCCATCGCCATCGAGAACGCGCGCCTGCTCAACGAGCTCCAGACCAAGAACGCCGATCTCACGGAGGCGCTGGAGCAGCAGACGGCGACTGCGGAGATCCTGCGTGTGATCAGCAGCTCGCCGACCGACGTTCAGCCGGTCTTCAGCGCGATCGTGGCCAGCGCCGTGCGCCTGTGCGGAGGCCAACACGG
>Ga0137369_10004677_pt1 | contig 13938 bp, 11 predicted proteins | sample SagtaG_12_FD_104918 | JGI IMG/M metagenome (GOLD analysis project Ga0137369, IMG submission 104918) | Vadose zone soil microbial communities from Sagehorn Ranch, Mendocino, California, USA - Sage1_L_113_16 metaG | ecosystem: Environmental > Terrestrial > Soil > Vadose zone | place: USA... | reverse complement strand
GGTCCAGGGGACGAACTCCGCCCACGCCTCGGCCGTCCGTGCCTGGAATCCCTCCTGGCCCCAGTCGCGGGTGCGCCGCTTGACGTGGTCGGGCGCGAAGAACATCTGCGGCGCCGGGCCGGGCAGCTCGCCGGGATCCTCGCCCACCTGGTCCCAGTGGGCGCCTCCGACCGCGGAGCTGTGGGCGAGGTCGGCGCCGAAGTGGCGGTGCACCGCGCCGCGCACCGAGCCGCTGCCCGAGACGTCGACGTAGACGGCCCTGCCGTCGGGCAGCGCGTCGATCTCGTCGTAGGTGGCGACGCTGTCGTAGACGTCGAGCCCCGCGACGAAGTCGCGGTTGGCGGTCGAGGTCAGGCCGATCGTCTCGACCTCCTCGCGGTCGCGGATCTGGAACGCGGTGCCGATCGAGGTCTTGCTCGACGCGCTCGACACGACGACGGTGGAGGCGCCGAAGAAGTCGTTTTCCTCGAGCCAGTCGTCGATCAGAAACGAGGTCAGAAACAGCGGCCGCAGCAGCATCTGGCGGTCCTCGTAGCGCGGCTCGTGTCGCGGGTCGTTGTCGACCCTGAGGTACTGGTTGTAGACGGGCGCCATCGCGGCGCGATGCGGCGCGGCGTCGACGAACCCGTGCTCGCCGATCTCGCCCGGCGTCACAACCAGCTCGGTCGACATCGGCAGGTAGCCGAACAGCCGCGCGCCGGCGGGCAGCGCGTGGTCGGGGCCGGCCACCACGTCGGCGAACCCGAACGCGGGGATCCGACCCCAGCCCTCGGGGGCGGGGAAGAAGTTCCAGTACGACAGCGCGTCGCCGAACACGCCGTAGGTGACGTTGTTGGCGGTCAGCGCGAAGGCGTCGATCTCCAGCAGCACCTGGCCGGGCTCGAGCTGGGGGTCGCCCGAGTCCTCGACGCCACACTGGCTGAGGTCGTCGCGCCTTACGAGGAAGTCGATGCTCACGCGGCGCCTGCGGCTATTCGGTGTTGTCCTGGATGTACTGCTCCAGCTTGTCGATCTGGGTGTCGACCTGGTCCTGGAGCAGGTCGCCGACGTCGGTGCTCTGGCCCGCGTTGGTGGACAGGATCACGATCCCGGCGACGATCGCGGCGACGAGCGCCAGCAGAAGGATGAGGAAGATTCCGCGCGCGATGCTGCTCGCGGAGCGCTTGCGCTTCGCGCTCGCCGGCTGGATCACGGGCCGCCGCGGGGAGGGCTCCGGGCGGCGCGGCGCCGGCGCTGGGACGACGGGCGTGTCCTGCTCGGTGCGCGGCAGGGCGCGCGTCGCCGACGTGACCGGGGCGCCGGAGTCGAAGTCGGTCGGGTCCATGCCCGCGATCCCGCGGCGCAGGCCCTCCGAGAGCGCGCGCGCCGAGCCGTAGCGCTGGGCGGGGTCGCCCTCCAGCGCCTTGAGCACGGCGGTCGACAGCTCCTCGGAGACCGAGTCGTCGTAGGACGACGGCGGCAGCGGGCGCTCGTTCTCGCGCCTGATCGCCAGCTCGGCGAGCGTCGAGCCCTCGTAGGGAAGCCGCCCGGTGAGCAGCTGGTAGATCACGACGCCGAGCGCGTATACGTCCGAGACCGGCGCCGCCTCCTCGCCGCGCGCCTGCTCGGGCGCCAGGTAGGCCGCCGTGCCCACCACCGAGCCGACCTGGGTGATGCGCGTCTGCTCGGCGGCGCGGGCGATCCCGAAGTCTGCGAGCTTGACGCCCATCTCGCCTTCGGCCGCGCCGGCTCCGTCGCCCGCGGGGCCGCCGATCACCATCAGGTTCCCGGGCTTTACGTCGCGGTGGATGATCCCCTGACGGTGGGCGTAGTCGAGCCCCGCGCAGGCCTGGACGCCGATTCCCACAGCGGCCGCCGGTCCGAGCGAGCCCTTGGTCTGCAGCAACTGGGCGCCGGAGCGGCCCTCGACGTACTCCATGACGATGTAGTGGCGGTGCGCGTCGACCCCGGTGTCGTAGACCTGGACGATGTTGGGGTGGATGAGCTTGGCGACCGCGAGCGCCTCGCGGCGAAAGCGAGCCACGAACTTCTCGTCGTCGGAGAGGTGCTCGGCGAGCACCTTGACCGCGACGGTGCGCTCGAGCACGCGGTCGGTCGCCTTGTAGACGCTCGACATCCCGCCCGACCCGAGGCGGTCGCCAAGCTCGTAGCGCTCCGATATCAGTGCGCCCGTCGCCATCGCCTACTGACCGTCCCCGGTGCCGCCGGTACCAGGTTCTCCGCCGGTGCCGCCGGTGTCCGGAGGCCCGGGCGGCTGGCTCGGGCCGGGGCCCCCTCCGCCGTCCGCGGGCTCGGTCTCCTCGGCCGTGGTGGTCGTGGTCTCCTCCTCCTCGGTCGTCGTGGTCGTCGGCGTGGCGGTCGTGGTCGGCTCCTTCTCCTTGGTTGTGGTGGAGGAGGTAGTCGAAGACGTCTCCTGACAAGCCGACGGGTCACTGGCGAGCTCCGCCAGGTGCTGCGCTCCCTGATCCACCCCCGCCTTGACCTCGGGGTCGATGGGATCGTCGATCGCGTCGATGTTCGCCTGGATCTTGGATGCGGACTCCGCTACCGCCGCGCAGTCGCCCGCCGCCTCGGCGGCCCGCGCGCGCTCGAGCTCGGCGACGATCTGGTCCGCGTTGGTCGAAGGGATGCCGGGACCCGAGTCGCCGCCGCACGACACGAGCACGGCGCAGCCCGCGCCGAGCGTCAGAGAGAGAAGAAGAACCGCCAATCTCGGCATGCGCGGCGAGTCTAGCGACGCGTCCCCGGTGCCTACGGCACGCGAATCGCGCCTCATTGGCCGACGTACAGGCGCCGCGCGAGCTGGTCGGGGAGATGGGCGTCGTTGATCGCCGCCGCGGCGCGGTCGATCTCGTAGTCGAGGCGGTGATAGGTGGCCGTCCACTCGTTCGTGTCGAGCTCCAGCCACGCGGCGCGCGGGTCGCCGTCGCGTGGCTGGCCGACGCTGCCGGGGTTGACCAGCCAGCGACCCGTCGAGAGGTCGAGCTTCGTGCCCGCCTCGGCGTGCGAGCCGCGCACGGAGCTCTCCCCCTCCATTCCGTCGGGCGAGACGAAGAACAGCGCCACGTGGGAGTGGCCGATCAGGCTGACGCGTGCGGATTGAAGCTCGATGCACTCGGCGGCCTGATCGATCCACAGCACGTACTCCCACACGGGGTCGCGCGGCGAGGCGTGGTAGAGGCCGACCTCGCGGGTCTCGTCGGAGGGCTCGAGCCGGCGCAGGAAGTCGAGCGTCTCGGAGGTGCTGTTGGACTGCGTCCACTCGACCGCCGCGGCGGCGGCGGGAGAGAACGCGCTGATCTCCAGCTCGCCGAGCACGGCGAGGTCGTGGTTTCCGACCAGCGACAGCTCGCAGCGCTCCGACACCACCCGCGCGCACTCGTCGGGCTGCGCGCCGTAGCCGACCACGTCGCCGAGGCACCAGATCTGCTCGACGTCCGCGTTGTCACACGCTTCGAGCACCGTCTCGAGGGCGGGGAGGTTGGAGTGGATGTCGCTGATGATCGCGAGGCGCACTGCGGGGGCGGCGGTGGGGGCGGTCTATCGTAGGCGGCGATGTCGCCGAGCGACCGGCACGCGGGGCTGTGGCGCGTCGGGGCGGCGGCGGTCGCCGCCGTGCTCGTCGCGGAGGCCGCGGCGTGGCTGCTGCGACCGCGCGACGAGGCGATCGATCCCGCTCCGGTCTCCGAGCGCGACTACTTCAGCGAGGCCCAGATCGAGCGCGCCGATGACTACCGCGGCGGCCAGCGGCTGCTCTTCATCGGCACGCTGGCGATCGAGGGCGGCGTACTGGTCGTGCTCGCCGTCGGCCGGCCACGATTCGTGCGCCGGCGCCTCGACGGGCTGGCCCGCCGACCGCTGCTCGGGGCCGCCGCGGCGGGTGCTGCGCTCTCGCTCACCCTGACCGCGGCCACGCTGCCGACCGCTGCGATCGCGCACGATCGCTCGGTGGACTTCGGGATCTCGACCCAGGGCTTCGGGGGATGGCTGGGGGACCAGGCCAAGACGGCGGCGATCGGAGCCGTGTTCGCGGCCGGCGGCGCGGCGCTTCTGATCGGCATGCTGCGGCGCTTCGGGCGCCTATGGTGGATTCCCGGCACCGTCGCGGTGGTCGCGCTCGGGGCGTTGTTCTCGTGGCTGGCCCCCGTCGTGCTGGCGCCGATCTTCAATCGCTTCGACCCCCTGCCGCCGGGTGAGGCGCGCTCCGACGTGCTGGAGCTGGGGCGCCGCGCCGGGGTCGACATCGGCGAGGTCTACGAGGTCGACGCGAGCCGCCGCTCGCGCGCCCTGAACGCCTACGTGAGCGGGCTGGGCTCGACCAAGCGCGTGGTGCTCTACGACACCCTGCTCGACAAGGCGCGCGAGCCCGAGCTGCGCTCGGTGGTCGCGCACGAGCTGGGCCACGTCGAGCACCGCGACATCCTGCGCGGGATGGCGTGGGTCGCGCTCGCCGCCCCGTTCGCGCTGATCTTCGCCGGTGAGCTGGGCCGCCGGCTGGCGGAGCGAAGCGGCGCCGACCCCGCGACCCCCGCGGCGCTGCCCGCGCTCGCGCTGTCCCTGGCCCTGGCCGTCTTCGCCCTCAACGTCGTCGGAAACCAGCTCTCCCGCGACGTCGAGGCCTCGGCCGATACGTTCGCGCTCGAGCTGACCGGCGACCCCGAGGGCCTGATCCGGCTTCAGACGCAGCTCACCCGCACCAACCTCGGCGACCCCGACCCGCCGGGCTGGGTCAGCTTCCTGTTCGGCACCCACCCCACCACCGTCGAGCGGATCGGCGCCGCGGTCGCCTACGAGCGCGGCGAAGGGTCTTAGCCCGCGTCGGCCGTACGTTCCGCCTGGACTGGCGCTCGGCGCGGCGTTACGCTCGCTTGCGGGTATGCGGAGACGGGTGCTTCGGTCGACACTGGCGGTCATGGCCGCCGTGCTCGCGTGGCCGGCCGTGGGTCACGCTCAGGTCAGCGCCGGCGTCGCGGCAGTCGACGCTTCGTGGCACGTCGGAGCCTCGGCGGGACAGTACGCGTCCGACGGCACGCCGATCAGCCCCGAGGAGGGCAACTACGACCCGACGACGCACTCCTTCCGACGCGCGCCCTCGTATGGGATCCAGTCGAGGCTCAGCGTCCGCGCGCTGGTCGTCCAGGGTCCGGGCGGCGCGCGCGTGGCCGTCGTCAAGACCGACTTCTACATCCCCCAGGACCTCGTCTACCGCCGCGCCGCGCAGCTGCTCGAGGCCGGCAGCGAGAACGAGCAGGGAGCACCGTGCGGGATCACGCGCGAGACGTTCACGATGGCGGCGAGCCACGACCACTCCTCGCCGATGTACTCGTCGACGTCGTGGGGCGTGTGGACGTTCCAGGACGTCTTCGACATCCGCTTCTACACCTACATGGCGGAGCGCATGGCCGAGGCGGTCGAGCGGGCGTGCGACGACCTCGTCCCGGTGCGGGTCGGCGCCGCCGTCGGGGAGTTCGACAAGACGCACCGCCACTCTTTCGGGCCGGCGACCGCCGACGACGGCACCCCCGCCGGCTACCCGCAGAGCAACACGGACCACGAGCTGACGGTGATCCGGTTCGACGACGTCTCGGATCCCGATCACCCCGAGCCGCTCGCCAACCTCGTCAACTTCAGCCTTCATCCGGAGTTCCTCGAGGGCAACGACCTGATCAGCGCCGACTACATCGGCCCGCTCGAGCGGATGGTCGACCGCGGCACGGACGCGACGATGGTCTGGACCCAGGGCGCCGTCGGGACGTCGGAGCCCGAGCGCAGCACCTACCACTCGATCCACGAGCGGCTCGAGTTCAGCCATCGTGACTACGCGCAGGCGGAGTACGGGGCGCACCTGATGGCCGGCGCGATCCTCGACACCTGGAACGAGGCCGGCCAGCCGGGCTCGGAGATCCCCTTCGACACCGACTTCCCCGTCGCGATGATCGACCGCTGGTATCCGGGCCCGCTGTCGCATCCCTACCCGGGTGTGTCGAACTGCCGCGTCGACGAGGGGCTCGGGAGCGCCGATCCGCTGTTACCCGTCGTCGGGCTGCCCGACTGCAAGGACGCCGAGGGAGGACTCGCCGACCTCTCAGACCTGCTCGGGCTCCCGGACCCGCCGGACGTCCCGCCGCCGCCGATCGACCCGGGCCTGACCACCGACGACTTCGAGACGGTCTGCGTGCCGCTGCCGCCGGGGCCGTGCGGCGACCTGCCCGAGAACTACTCGGCGCCGTCGTACACCGGGCTCGAGGAGGACATCGACGTCCACCTCCAGGCGATCCGCTTCGGCGACATCCTGCTTCCGATCTGCTCCTGCGAGCAATGGTTCGACCAGAGCGAGAACATCGAGAGCCGGACCGACACGGTGGTCGGCGACGAGCATCTCGGCTACGACTGGCAGTGCACCCCCAACGGCGACGGGACGCACGAGCCCGACGGCAGCGGGACCGGCACCTGGTCGTGCCCCAACGCCGACCCCTCCGACCCGGTCACGGACTTCGAGTACCAGCGCATGCGAGCGCAGGTCAACAACCCGGCCAACGGCTGGAACCAGATCGGCTACACCTTCCAGGCCGAGGGCGAGCCCAACCCGGTCGACGAGATCAAGGGCAACTACACGCACGACGATCGCTGCGGCCCGACCGCGCTGACTCCCGGCGATCAGCCCTGTGATCCCGGCACGACCCCGGTGTCGGCCGATCTCGGCTACGCGCTGACCGTCCCGATCTCGATGGCGAACGACTACAACGGCTACATCGCGACCTATCGCGAGTACCAGCGCGGCGATCACTACCGCAAGGCGCTGACCGGGTGGGGCCCCCACTCGAGCGATTACATGGCGACCCGGCTCGTGTACATGGGCCGCCAGCTCAAGGACCCGGGCGTCGTGCTGCCGCTCGACCAGGTCGAGGAGCAGCCCCTCATCGCCAAGGCGACCGCCGACACCCAGTTCAACGACGCGCGGGCGGCTGCGCTCGGCACGGTCGGCGGTGGCGCAATCGCGGCCTACGAGGCGGGGCTTCCCGACGATGGCGGGCAGTCCGCCGCGGTCTCGCAGCCCACCGACGTCGAGCGCTTCGGGGCCGCGTTCTTCACCTGGAACGGAGGCTCGAACTTCACCGACAACCCGCAGGTTCGGGTCGAACGGCTCACGGGCGCGCAGTGGGAGCCCTACGCCGACCAGTCGGGCGAGATCCCGGTGACGCTCGAGTTTCCCGAAGGCCCCGACACCGCGAGCTATGCGACGGGCAGCCACGAGTGGCATTGGACGGCGCACTTCGAGGCCTTCGTGTCCCCGTTCCCGACCGGGGCTCCCTCCGACAGCGGCACCGGGCCGCAGGCGACGCCCGCCGGGACCTACCGCTTCGTCGTCGACGGGATGCGCCGCCAGGGGGGCCAGCCGGTCCCGTATCACCTCGAGTCGCAGCAGTTCGAGGTCCGCCCGTGGAGCGGCATCCTCGTCGAGGACTTCCGGCTCGAGCCCGACAACACGATGAGCTTCACGATCGGCCCGCGCCACGTCTACCAGGTGACGGGGGGCGATCTCGGAGTCGGGGGCCCCGACATCTCGGCCGAGATCGGCCCGATCGACTATCCCGACAGCTACGACTCGCCGATCCCCTTCATTCGCGAGCGTCGCAGCTTCCGCCGCGATCCCGCCGCCCCCGGCGATCCGGCGCAGCTCGAGTGGTACTGCTTCACGTGCAGCTTCCGCCCCTGGATCGACGCGGGCGATGCGGATGCGGCGGAGGTGAGGATCCTCGACGTGAGCGACGGCTCGATCGACGTCGTCCCGGCCACCGAGCAGCCGAACGGCCGCTGGTCGACCCAGCGCCGGCTCGGAGAGACCGAGATCGCATCGGTCGCGGTGGGCGGCGTCGAGGACGAGTGGGCGAATTACAACGGAGCCGCGGCCGGCCCGCTGTTCCTCGGCTCCGAGCCGCCCCAGCCGCCCACCGTGGAGCCGCCCGTCGTGCCGCCGATCGAGCAGCCCGAGCCGCCCACGCCCGTGCCGCCGGGAAACCCGCCCCAGGAGTGCGGGGAGACTCAGACGGGGACCGACGCGCCCGACACGATCCTCGGTGCCCTGGGAAGCCAGCTCATCCTCGGGCTCGGCGGCAACGACCAGGTCGAGGGCGGGGAGGGCGACGACTGCCTGTTCGGCGGGGCGGGCGACGACCAGCTCAGCGGCGAGGGCGGGGACGACCTGCTGGAGGGAGAGGACGGCAGCGACGTGCTGCGCGGCGGCGACGACGGCGATCGACTGAACGGCGGCGCGGCAAGCGACGTCGTGCTCGGCGGAGCCGGGGACGACTTCGTCGAGTCGCGCGCCAACGGCCGCGACCTCGTCCGCTGCGGGCCGGGCCACGATCGCGCCTTGGTCGGCAAGATCGACCGCGTGAGCGGTTGCGAGGTGGTCCGGCGCGGGCCCTGACGATCCGCGGGACCCGCCAGGAGGGGTCACCGTGCCGGCCGACGATGGCGCGGATCGGCGCCGCGGTCGAGCGCGAGCGCTGAGCGCCTGCGGCAGGTCCAGGCGCGACAATCCGGCCCGCATGGAACCGTTGCGCCTGATCACCCCGCGACGGTCGACCTCGCGGCGCTTCCACACCCCGCCGGACACATGGAGCCGGGAGCGGATCGTCCAAGCGTTCCGTGACTGGGCCGAGGAGACCGGGTCCCCGCCGCTGTCGCACGAGTGGTGTCCGTCCGCGGCCCGCTCTGCGGGCCTGATGGGACGCGCTCCCTGCAAGTGGGAGCGTGAGCATCCGCGCTGGCCCGGAAACACGACGGTCTATCGCTTCTTCGACTCGTGGTCCGACGCCCGCGAGGCCGCCGGGCTGCCGCCTGGGTTGCGCATGCCGCGCGGGCCGCTCGCGGAGCGAGTGGAAGCTGCTCAAAGGATGCGGGCGAGCGGCCACAGCGTCCGCTCGATCGCCGACCACCTCGAGCTCAGCCTTACGACGGTCTACGGATACCTCAAAGCGCATCCCTGCCGCGAGTGCGGCGGGCCGGTTGTCCGTAGCGCAGAGCTGTGTCATCGCTGCAGCACCCGGCGCGGCAACCCGCGGCGCTGGAGCGACGACGAAGTGCTCGACGCGATCCGTGAATGGACGAGGCTCGAGGGGCGACCGCCGACACAGATTGATTGGCGGCCGCGCCGCCACGGCGGGTCGGAGCGCTGGCAGCGCGAGTTCCCGCGCTGGCCGCCCGCGGGCGTCGCGCAGTTCATGTTCGGCGGGTGGGGACCCATGCTGGAGGCCGCCGGTGAGACCCCCAACCACCCGAGCTGGGAACCGGCGGAGATCCTCGATGCGTTGCGCCGCTACGCGCAGGAGTTCGGCCGGGCGCCGTCCAAGACGGATCTCGAGCGACCGCCAGGGGGATACCCGTCGGCGCGCACGGTGCGGCGGCATTTCGGCTCGTTCACCGCGGGCAGGCGAAAGGCGGGCCTGACGAGCTTCGCGCCGCGCGTCCGCCGGCCGTACTGGACCCGGGAGCGGATCGCGGAGGCGATGGCCGCCTTTCACGATCGCCACGGTCGCTTTCCGACCTCCGTGGAGTGGGCGCGGGCGGGAAGCGCCCATCCGGGGGCAGCGACGGTCTTCGCCCGATTCGAAAGCTGGGAGTCCGCAAAGGACGATGCAGGCGCGTTCGCCGGCGAGCGCAGGCGGTGAGCCGTTACCAGATGAGCTGCACCTCGAGCCCGAGGTCCAGCTCTGCCCAGGCTCGATGCAGGCCATCGCCCTTCTCGGCTGGTTGTACGACACGGTGCTACGGTGTCTTACACAATGGCACGCGCTAGACGATCGACGAAGACGTTCTCGGCCCGCTGGGGTGTGGACGTCGTAGAGCGCCTTGACCGGCGAAGCGAGTCGGCGAGGACGAGCAAGTCCGAGCTTGCCGAGCGCTATGTCGACGAGGGCATTCGCATGGAAGCGCACCCGGGGATCGTCTTTCGGGGCGGACCCGCCGGTCGTCGAGCGGCCCTGGTTGGCGGTCCTGACGTTTGGGAGCTGATCTCGTTCGTCAAGGGCCTCGACGAGCGTGGGCAGGCTGCGATCGAGAAGGCTGCCGAGTTGCTCAATCTCCGGCCCCACCAGGTCAGAGCCGCCACTGGCTACTACGCCGAGTTTCGCGACGAGATCGACGAGCGAATCAAGCGAAATGCCGAGCAAGCCGAAGCGGCTGAGGCGGCCTGGCGTCGGGAGCAGGCCGCCTTGGCGTGAAGCTTCTGCTCGACGAGATGATCTCCGACCAGGTTGCGAAGCGTCTGGCCGATCGCGGTCGGGACGCCGTCGCGGTTACCGCCGAACTGGAGCTTCGATCGCTCGACGACCACAACCTCTTCTCCTCGGCGCAGTCAATGGGTCGCGTCGTCGTCACCTACAACGTCGTCGACTTCCAGCCGATCGTCTCCGATTGGGCCGCCGATGACCGCGAGCATCACGGCGTTGTCTTCGTCAGCAATACGACCATTCCCCAAAGCGATCTGGCTCGCCTCACCGATGCCCTCGAGCGTTTCCTCGACAGCTTCGCGCCCTGGCCCAGTTTCGTCCACTGGCTGTCGGAAGACGGCTGAGCCGGCGCTTCTAGGGTCAGAAGACCAAGGTCCGCGGGCCGTCGACGATCACGCGGTCCTCGATGTGAGCGCGTACCGCGCGTGCCAGGACGACCCGCTCGAGGTCGCGGCCGAGCCGGATCAGGTCGCCGACCTCGTCGCGGTGGCTCACCCGGGCCGTGTCCTGCTCGATGATCGGCCCGGCGTCGAGCTCCTCGGTCACGTAGTGGGCGGTGGCCCCGATCAGCTTGACCCCCCGCTGCCAGGCCTGTTCGTAGGGCTCCGCCCCGTCAAAGGCCTGCAGGAAGCTGTGGTGGATGTTGATCGCCGGCACCGCGAGGCGCTCCAGGAAGCTCCCGGATAGGACCTGCATGTAGCGCGCGAGCACCAGCAGGTCGACCTCGCCGGCGAGCAGCTCGAGCGCCTGCTCCTCGGCCTGGCCCCTGTCATCCGGCGCGACGGGGATGTGGTGATAGGGGACCTCGAAGCTCTCGACCGCCTCGCGGTGGTCGGGGTGGTTGCTGATCACCAGCAGCGGCTCGGCCTCCAGCTCGCCGCTGCTGCATCGCCACAGCAGGTCGAGCAGGCAATGGTCCTCGCGCGAGGCCATCACCGCTAGGCGCTGGCCCCGCTGCGTCTCGGCGAATCGAAACTCCATCTCCAGCGGCTCGGCCACCTCGGCCGCGAAGCGTCGGTACAGCTCGGCGCGCTCGGCGGCCGGCGCGGCCTCGAAGACGAGCCGCATGAACAGCCGTCCCTCCGCGTTGGAGTGCTGGTCGGCGTCGAGGATGTTGCGCTCCGCGGCAGCCAGAAAGCCCGCGACGCGGGCGATGATCCCCGGCCGGTCGGGACAGCTCAAGAGCAACCGAGTGGTTTCGGCGGAGATGCTCATGCCGGGCCGCGTCGGCCGCTCAGGGCGCGGCGGCCTCGGGGGCAAACGACTCGGCGGTCCGCCTCAGGCCCTCGTCGAGGTCGACCTCCGCCCTCCATCCGAGGACGTCCGCGGCGCGCTCGCTGGCGATCGAGATGCGCTGGATCTCGCCGGGGCGAGCGGGCTCGGTGCGAGGCTCGAAGCTCGCGCCGCACAATGGCGCGAGGCGCTCTCCCAGCTCCAGCACGCTCGTCTCCTTTCCGGTGCCGATGTTGTAGGCGCCCTCGGCGTCGGAGCCCGCGGCGGTGACGAAGGCGCGCACCACGTCGCCGACGTAGATCAGGTCGCGAGTCTGGCGGCCGTTGCCGAACACGATCGGCTGGTCGCCGTTGTGGAGAACAAGCGAGTAGATCGCCACCACCCCGGCTTCCCCCTTGGGGTCCTGGCGCGGGCCGTACACGTTGGCCAGGCGCAGCGCGATCGACGAGATCCCGTGTAGGCGACCGTACAGCGAGAGGTAGAGCTCGGCCGCCATCTTGCTCTGGCCGTACTGACAGTACGGCAGGCATTCCGCGTCCTCGTCGAGCGGCAGCTCGCGGCCCTCGCCCTCGCCGTAGATCGCTCCCCCGGTCGAGGCGAAGACGATCCGCCGCGGCTCGAACCTGCGGGCCAGCTCGAGCAGCTTCACGGTCCCCTCGACGTTGGAGCGCAGGTCGAACACGGGGTCGGTGACCGAGCGCTGCACGTGCGGCTGGGCGGCGAGGTGGAAGATCACCTCGGGCCTTGCCTCCTCGAGCACGCGCGCCATCGCTCGCTCGTCGGTGACGTCCTCGACGAGGAGCTCGGCCCCGTCGTCGATCGCGCCGGCGAGGTTCTCCTGCCTGCCGGTCGTGAGGTTGTCGACCACCAGCACCTCATCGCCGCGCGCCAGCAGCGCGTCGGTCAGGTGCGAGCCGACGAACCCGCTCCCGCCGGTGACGAGGATCCTCATTCGTCCGTTGCGGGCTTGGTTTCCTTCTCGTCCTCGCCCGACCACTCGGGCAAGCTCTTGATCCCCTCGCGCGTCTGCCACTTCGAGTAGTTGTCCTCCATCGCGTCGATCAGCTCGCGCAGAAAGCGCGGAGAGAGAGCGACGCGCGCGACGACCACGCCCGGGACCTCGTCGTCCTCGACCTCGTGGTCGACGCGGGCGAAGGTGATCGTGAACTCGTAGTCGGAGTGGCTGACGTTGGCGAAGTTCGCGTAGACGCCGGCCATCGCCTCCGGGGAGGTGTGGATGTTGATGTGGCGCTCGGGTTGCTCCTCGGGCATCTGACCTCCCCCCGGTTCGCGATTGCGCCGCCTAGTATCGCAGCATGAGCGATCCGCTCAGCGAGCTGCGCGCCGCGGTTGAGGACTCGGTTGCGGCGTTGCGCGACGGCGAGGGTGAGACGCGCCCCACGCTGGAGCGGCCGCCCCGCCCCGAGCTGGGCGATTACTCGACCAACGCGGCGATGCTGCTGGCGCCGATCCGAGGCGAGCAGCCGCGCGTCGTCGCCGAGGCGCTGCGCGACGAGCTCGGCGGGCGGCTCGAGGGAACGGCGGAGCGCATCGAGGTCGCGGGGCCGGGATTCATCAACCTCTTTCTCGCCGACCGCTGGCATCGCGAGGGGGTCGAGGCGGTCCTCGCCGCCGGCGACGAGCTGGGCGCGAGCCCGGACGGTGGGGGCGAGCGCGTCAACGTCGAGTTCGTGTCCGCGAACCCGACGGGGCCGCTGACCGCGGCCGGAGGCCGCCACGCCGCCTACGGCGACTCGATCGCCCGCACGCTGGAGCTGGCGGGCAGCGAGGTCGAGCGCGAGTACTACCTCAACGACGTCGGCGGTCAGATGCGTCGCTTCGCGGAGTCGATCGCGGCGCGGATGCGGGGCGAGGCGCCGCCCGAGGACGGCTACGAGGGCGCCTACGTCGAGGAGCTGGCGCGCGATCTGGCCGCGCAGGGCGCCAAGCCCGAGGACCTGGACGGGCTCGAGCAGCTCGGCGCGGCGAGGATGCGCGACGCGATCCGCGAGACGCTGGAGCGCTTCGGCGTCCACTTCGACACGTGGTCGTCGGAGCGCTCGCTCTATGAGGCGGAGCGCGTCGAGGCGGCGCTCGCCGAGCTGCGCGAGCGCGGCCACGTCTACGAGAGCGAGGGCGCGACGTGGCTGCGAACGACCGATTTCGGCGATGACAAGGACCGCGTGCTCTTGCGCTCCGGCGGCGAGCCGACCTACCTCGCCGCCGACATCGCCTACCACCGCGACAAGCTCGACCGCGGCGCCGAGCGGCTGATCGACGTCCTCGGCGCCGACCACCACGGCTACGTGCCGCGGATGCGCGCCGCGCTCGCCGCCGTCGGCGCCGACCCCGACCGCTTCGAGGCGCTGATCATGCAGCTCGTCCACGTCGTCGAGCGCGGCGAGCGCGCCCAGATGTCCAAGCGCCGCGGCGAGTTCGTCACCCTCGATGAGCTGATCGACGACATCGG
>Ga0137369_10004675_pt1 | contig 13943 bp, 10 predicted proteins | sample SagtaG_12_FD_104918 | JGI IMG/M metagenome (GOLD analysis project Ga0137369, IMG submission 104918) | Vadose zone soil microbial communities from Sagehorn Ranch, Mendocino, California, USA - Sage1_L_113_16 metaG | ecosystem: Environmental > Terrestrial > Soil > Vadose zone | place: USA... | reverse complement strand
CCCCGAGACGTACGCCGAGATGCTGGACCGGGCCAAGGCGGGCGGGTTCGCCTACCCCGCGGTCAACGTGACCTCGTCGGAGACGCTCAACGCGGCGCTGCGCGGCTTCGCCGAGGCCTCCAGTGACGGCATCGTGCAGGTGTCGACCGGCGGGGCGGCATTCCTGTCCGGCCAACGGCTCAAGGACATGGTCGCTGGCGCGGTCGCGCTGGCCGAGTTCGCCCACGTGGTCGCTGCCAAGCACCCGGTGCAGGTGGCCTTGCACACCGACCATTGCCCCAAGGACAAGCTCGACGGCTACATGCGCCCGCTGGTCAGGCTGTCGCGGGAGCGGGTGGCGGCCGGGCAGGCGCCGCTGTTCCAGTCGCACATGTGGGACGGCTCGGCCGTGCCGCTGGAGGACAACCTCCAGATCGCCCGCGAGCTGCTGGCCGCGTGTGCCCAGGCCAGGGTGGTCATGGAGCTGGAGATCGGCGTGGTCGGCGGCGAGGAGGACGACGTCGTCGGCGAGATGAGCGAGAAGCTGTACTCCACACCCGAGGACGCGCTACGGGTCGCCGAGATGCTCGGGACGGGTGAGCAGGGCCGCTACCTGCTGGCGGCCACGTTCGGCAACGTCCACGGCGTCTACCAGCCGGGCCACGTCAAGCTCCGCCCCGAGCTGCTGGCCGAGATCCAGCAGGCCGTCGGTGCCCGTGTCGGCACCGACCGGCCGTTCGACCTGGTGTTCCACGGCGGCTCCGGGTCGCTGCTGACCGAGATCCGCGAGGCGATCTCGTACGGGGTGGTGAAGATGAACATCGACACCGACACGCAGTATGCGTTCACCCGGCCCATCGCCGACCACATGCTCAGGCACTACGACGGGGTGCTGCGGATCGACGGCGCGGTCGGCGACAAGAAGGCCTACGATCCGCGCAGCTTCATGGCCAAGGCCGAGGGGTCGATGGCGGCCCGGGTCACGCAGGCCTGTGAGGACCTCAAGTCAGCCGGCACGGCGATGAGCGGCTGACCTGCCGTCCTCCCAACCCAGAGGAGTGGTAGCGACCATGGCGTTCCGGGGTGCGATCTTCGACGTGGACGGCGTCCTGGTCGACTCGCCTCACGAGCTGGCCTGGCGCGAGGCGTTCAGGGTGCTGATGGAGGGCGAGTGGCGCGACATCCGCGACCAGACGAGCTGGACCGCCGAGCGGTTCACCCCCGCGGTGTACCAGCGGGTGATGGCCGGCATGCCTCGGATGGCCGGCGCCCGAGCGGCGATGGAGCACTTTGGTGTGCCCGACATCGACGCCCGCGTCGAGCAGTACGCGGCCGGTAAGCAGAAGCGCGTCGTCGAGCTCATCGAGGAGGGCCGGTTCATGGCCTTCCCCGACGCGCTGCGGTTCATCCTGGCCGTCAAGGCCATGGGTATCCGGGTCGCGGCGGCGTCCTCGTCCAAGAACGCCAAGCTGTTCCTGGAGCGGATCCGCCTGGACGCCTTCGCCGCCGAGCAGCGGCTGGACTACGACTTCATCCGCCCTGGGATGACGCTGCAGGAGCTGTTCGACGCCGACATCTCCGGACGGGACTTCCCGAGGGGCAAGCCCGACCCGGCGATCTTCCTCACCGCGGCCGAGGAGCTCGGCGTCCCCCCGGGCGCCTGCTTCGTCACCGAGGACGCTTCCAGCGGGGTCCAGGCGGCCAAGGCGGCCGGGATGGCCGCGCTCGGGGTGGCCCGCCTGGACGACCGGGACACGCTGCTCGAGGCGGGCGCCGACCTGGTCGTGACCACCCTCGACGACGTCTCTGTGCGGGCCCTGGCCGAGGGTCGCCTGGAGGAGCGGCGGGCGACCGCGGAGCGGCGGCGCCGGCTCGTGGAGCGGCCGCCGAGCGTCTGGACGCTGGCCTACGACAGCTTCGACCCCGCCCGCCAGGGGCTGCGCGAGGCGCTGTGCGCAGTCGGCAACGGCTACTTCGTGACCCGCGGCGCCCTGCCCGAGGCCGACGCCGACGGGATCAACTACCCGGGAACCTACGTCGCCGGCCTCTACAACCGGCTGGTCACCGATATCGCCGGGCGTAAGGTCGTGAACGAGGACCTGGTCAACGTCCCCAACTGGCTGCCGCTGCGGTTCCGCATCGCCGGCGGGGCGTGGTTCGACCTCCAGCAAGCCGATGTCCTCGATCACCGCTTCGAGCTGGACATGCGCCACGGCACGCTCATGCGGCGGCTGAAATGGCAGGACGCCGAGGGCCGGCGCACCAGCGTCGTCCAGCGCCGGTTCGTGAGCATGAAGGACGAGCATCTCGCCGGGCTGGAGACCACCTTCACGGCGGAGAACTGGTCGGGGACCTTGGAGGTCCGTTCCGGGCTGGACGGCCGGGTGGTCAACGCGGGGGTCAAGCGCTACCGCGACCTGAATCCCCGGCATCTCGCGGTGCTGGGCCAGGCCGAGGTCAACGAGGAGACGGTCGACCTCCAGGTCGAGACGACCCAGTCGCACGTCCGGGTCGCCCTCGCCGCGCGCACCAGGCTCCTGCGCGACGACCGGCCGGCCGAGGCCGGCCGGCGGCTGGTCTCCGAGCCCGGCTTCGTCGCCCAAGATCTCACCTTCGAGCTGGAGCAGGGGCGTCCGGCGACCGTCGAGAAGATCGTCGCCCTCTACACCTCTCGCGACCGTGCGGTCTCGGAGAGCCGCGCCGACGCGCGGCTGACGCTGGCGGGTGCCGAGGGCTTCGCAGGGCTGTTCGCCCGCCACGAGCGCACCTGGAACAGCCTGTGGAACCGGTTCAACATCGAGCTGGACAGCGCCAACGAGTGGACCGAGACGGTCCTGCACCTGCACATCTTCCACCTGCTACAGACCGTCTCGCCCCACACGGTCCACCTCGACGTCGGGGTTCCGGCACGCGGGTGGCACGGGGAGGCCTACCGGGGCCACATCTTCTGGGACGAGATGTTCATCTTCCCGTTCCTGAACTTCCAGCGGCCGATCCTGGCCAGCGCGCTGCTCGACTACCGCCACGCCCGCCTCAACGCGGCCCGCTCGGCGGCGCGGCTGGACGGCTACCAGGGCGCCATGTTCCCGTGGCAGAGCGGCTCCAACGGGCAAGAGGAGACCCAGGAGCTCCACCTCAACCCGAAATCAGGACGCTGGCTGCCCGACCACTCCCGCCTCCAGCGCCACGTCAACATCGCGATCGCCTACAACGTCTGGCAGCACTACATGGTCACCGGGAGTACCGCGTTCCTGCGCTTCACCGGCGCCGAGCTGCTGATCGAGATCGCCCGCTTCTGGGCCAGCATCGCCACCTACGACGGCGAGCAGGACCGCTACGAGATCCTCGGCATCATGGGCCCGGACGAGTACCACGAGGGCTACCCGGACTCCGACGAGCAGGGTCTGCGCAACAACACCTACACCAACGTCATGGTGGTCTGGGTGCTGCAGCGGGCGTTGGAGGCATTGGAGGTCCTGCCGCCGCACTACCGTCAGGAGCTGGTCGAGGAGCTCGCGATCCGCGACGACGAGCTGGACCGTTGGCGCGACATGACCCGCAAGATGAAGGTCGTCTTCCACGCCGACGGCGTGCTGACCCAGTTCGAGGGCTACGAGCAGCTGCTCGAGTTCGACTGGGAGGGCTACCGGCACAAGTACGGCAACATCCAGCGGCTGGACCGGGTGCTGGAGGCCGAAGGCGACAGCACCGGCCGCTACAAGCTGGCCAAGCAGGCCGATGTCCTGATGCTGCTGTTCCTGCTCTCCCGGCAGGAGCTGTGCGAGCTGCTGGCCAGCCTTGGCTACGAGGTCAGCGAGGAGCAGCTCGCCCGGACCGTCACCTACCACCTGGAGCGGACCTCCCACGGGTCCACCCTCAGCGGCGTGGTCAGCGCCTGGGTCCTGGCCCGCTACGAGCCCGCGCAGGCGTGGCAGTTCCTGATGCGGGCGCTGGAGAGCGACATCGCCGACGTCCAGGGCGGGACCACCGCCGAGGGTATCCACCTGGGGGCGATGGCCGGCACGGTCGACATCGTGCTGCGCTGCCTGACTGGCATGCGGGCGCGTGGGCCGGTGCTCCGGTTCGAGCCGGCGCTGCCGCCTGAGGTCAAGCAGCTCAAGTTCAGCGTCCACTACCGGGGACACCGCGTCGACGTCGAGCTGGCCGAGGACCGCATGAAGGTCAGCTCGCGCCCCGGCGCGGCCCGACCCATCAAGGTCCTCGTCCACGACCAGACCGTCGAGCTCGGCCCCGGCGCCAGGCACGAGTTCCCGCTGGGACACCGGCCCTGACCGCCGACACCTCGGTCGCCGTCGCCATCACGGCCGGGGCAGGTTGCGGAGGTTGCTGCGGGCCATGTTCACCACCTCGTCGGCGTCTCCGGACAGCACCAGCCTGCTCATCGCCAGGGCGAATCCTTTGACCTGCTCGCCGGTGATCTTCGGCGGCATCGACAGCGCGTTGGGGTCGGTGACCACGTCGACGAGCACCGGCCCATCGGTTGCCAGTGCCTCGCGCAGCCCGTCGTGGACGTCGTCAGGGTCCTCGATGCGGATCCCGGTCATGCCGGCGGCGCGGGCCACGGCGGCGAAGTCCGGGTTCTTGAGGGCGGTCTGGTAGGGCGGGTAGCCGGCGACGAGCATCTCCAGGGCCACCATGCCCAGCGAGCCGTTGTCGAAGATGACGACCTTCACCGGCAGGTCGTATTGGAGCAGGGTGAGGAAGTCGCCCATGAGCATGGCGAAGCCGCCGTCGCCGCACATGGCGATCACCTGCCGGCCGCGGTCGGGCAGCTGTGCGCCGATCGCCTGCGGCAGCGCGTTGGCCATCGACCCGTGAACGAAGGAGCCCAGCATGCGACGTTGGGCGGTGGCGCGGATCAACCGCGCTGCCCACACGGTGCACATTCCCGTGTCCACCGTGAAGACGGCGTCGGCGGCAGCCAGCTCGTCGATGGTGGCGGCGACGTGCTCGGGGTGGATGGGTCGGCGTCCGCGAACCTCGCCGGCGTACGCTCGGATCCGCGTCACCAGCTCGCGGTGCCGACGCAGCGTCTGATCCAGGAAGGCGCGGTCCGGCTTTTCGGCGACGCGGGGTAGCAGCGCGCGCACCGTCTCCTTGACGTCGCCCCAGACTCCCAGGTCCAGCCGGGACCGGCTGCCGAGTCGCTCGCGGCGGATGTCGACCTGCACGATCTTCGGCCGGGTCGGCATGAACTGCACGTACGGAAAATCCGTGCCGAGCAGCACCAGCAGGTCGCACTCGTGCATCGCCTCGTAGCAGGCGCCGTAGCCGAGCAGCCCGGACATGCCGACATCGTAGAGGTTGTCGTACTGGATCCACTCCTTGCCGCGCAGGGCATGTCCGACCGGGGCCTTGAGCCGCTCGGCTAGAGCCAGGACCTCCTGGTGCGCGCCGGCGGCACCACGGCCGCAGAACAGCGTGATCCGCCGCGCCCCGTCGACCAGGCCGACGAGCTCGTCGAGCACCTGGTCGGATGGTCGCGCGTTGGGGCGTTGGTCCAGCCGGTAGGTGTGTTCCAGGTAGGCGCCGCTGGCCTCCTGGTCGGCGACGTCCCCGGGTAGGGCGACGACCCCCACCCCGCCGCGGCCCAGCGCCTGCTGGATCGCGATCTGGGCGACCCGCGGCAGCTGCTCGGGGCGGGACACGAGTTCGCAGTAGTGGCTGCACTCCTGGAACGACAGGGTGGGGTGGGTTTCTTGGAAGTAGCCGGTGCCGATCTCGGTGCTCGGGATCTGGGCGGCCAGCGCCAGCACCGGCGCCATGCTGCGATGCGCGTCGTACAGGCCGTTGATCAAGTGCAGGTTGCCGGGGCCGCAGCTGCCCGCGCAGGCCACCAGCCGGCCGGTCAGCTGCGCCTCCGCGCCAGCCGCGAACGCGCCAGCCTCCTCGTGCCGCACATGCACCCAGTCGATGCCGTCGTGGCGGCGGACGGCGTCCACCACGGGGTTGAGGCTGTCTCTCACCACCCCGTACATGCGCTGCACCCCGGCGGCGAGCAGGATCTCGACGAACTGGTCGGCGACGGTGCGCTTTGCCATGGCGACCTCCACGGTCGAAGCTACGCTGCTCTTTCCACCGGGTCAGCGCGCTCGACCGTCGAAGGCCCGCCACCGGCGCAGCCACCGGGTCAGGTCCGAAGGGGTGATGATCCCCACCACCTCGTCATCCTGGACCACGAGCACCCGCCCTGCCTCGCCATCCTCGAGTTTGCCCAGCACGCCGTCCATCCGGGCATCCGGCGCCACCACGACCTGACCGCCGAGCGGGACCATGAGGTCGCGCACCCGGCTGCTGGACCACTGCTCCCTCGGAACCCGCCGGACCCCCCGCAGCGTCAGCAGGCCAACCGTCCGCCCCTGCTCCTCGACCGGGAACGCGCCGTGGTCGTAGCGCATGAAGTAGTCGTCAACGGCGTCCTGCAGCGACAGGTCCGGCGGGATCCGCAACAGGTTGCCGGCCATCACGTCCTCGGCTTCCACGCCGCGGAGCAGGTGCCGCAGCTGCAGCTCCTGGTAGGAGGCCCGAGCGGCCTGGACCAGGAACCATCCGATGAAAGCGAACCAGATCGCGCCGGCGAGGTTCCCAGCCAACAGGTAGGCAACCCCCGCGGCCACCAGCAGCCAGCCCACGGCCTGGCCGGCCAGGGAGGCGATCCGGGTGGCCCGGCTGAAGCTGCCGGTGGCCTTCCAGATGGCCGAGCGCAGCAGCCGACCGCCGTCCAGCGGGAATCCCGGGACCAGGTTGAACCCGGCCAACAGAAGATTCACCCAGGCAAGGTAGCCGAACGTCCCGGCCAGCGGTCTGGGCAGGACGTCGCGGCCGAAGCCCGCAACGATCCCGAACAGCACCGCCAGGATCCCGCTGGTGAGCGGCCCCACGACGGCGATCAGGAACTCGTCGTTCGGTCCGCGGGACTCCACCTTGGCCCGTGTCGCCCCGCCGAACAGGAACAGCGTGATGTCCTGGACCCGGATCCCCCGGGCCTGGGAGACCAGCGCGTGGGCCAGCTCGTGGACGAGGACCGAGCCGAAGAACAGCACCGCCGACAGGATGGCAAGCGCGACCGCTGCTCCGGTCGAGGTGTCCTCGTACACCAGGGTGACCCGCAGGTACATGCTGTAGGTGACGAGCAGGGCGATCACCGCCCAGGAGCTGTCGATCCGAATCTCGATGCCGGCGATCCTGCCCACGCGCCATGATGTTCCGAACATCGCCGTCAGCTCCCTTCACCCCGGTCCTCCCCGAAGGCTACCTGAGGGCTCCAGCTCACCCGGCTTGGCGGCCGCCGGGTGGAATCGCGACCGCGTGGGAGTTGGGCCAGGGACGGCCGCCGCGGCGGCGTCCGCGGGGCCGGCCTCCAAGCGCCGATGGAGCGCGACCCGTGAGGGCCAACGCCGGTGCGGCGTCATCGGCGCACCGCACCCGGATGGCGGCCAGGCGTTCAGGGCCGGGGCTGGCGGTCGCCTGCCTGCCCGCTCGGCCGGTCCGTGCTCGCCGCTCCCGCGGCCTCGGTGGCGGCCGGGCGCGGGCTACCTGCGGTGGCGGGCTGGGACGCCAGCCGGGTTCGCCGCCACCACAGGTAGCAGCCGACGCCGACCAGGATCGGCAGGAACCAGGTCAGCGCCCGGTACACCAGGACCGCGGCGGTCACCTGCTCCCGGTCGCCACCGGCAGCGGTCATCCCGCCGATCAGGGTCGCCTCCACCAACCCCAGGCCGGCGGGCGTGAACGGCACCGCGGTCAGCAGCCGCGCGAAGGCGAAGAAGGCCAGCACCTGCACCCAGGAGACCTCGGCGTCGCTGACGCCGACGTGGCGCAGGCTGACCAGCAGCACCGCGTACAGCGACAGGTGGCTGACCAGCGTCGCCGCGGTGATCGGCACCCAGCCGTGCTCGAGCAGGTCCAGGGTGCGGGCGCGGAACCTGACCGTGGCCAGCTCCCAACCGCGCACCGACGGCCGCCGCACCAGGCCGAGCAGCCGCGAGGCGACCCGGCCGGCCCACAGCCCGAACCGACGCGCCAGGTCCTCGCTGCGCAGCAGCAGCGCGAACACCACGACCGCGCCCAGCAGCCCGGCGATCCCCGCCACCCCGGCGACCACCCGCGCCCCACTGGCGCCGCCCTGCAGGGCCAGCAGGGCCAGGGCCAGCACCGGCAGGCCGAGCTTGGCGAAGGCGTTCCAGACCCCGGAGACCAGCACCGCGGTGGTGGTCTGCGCCCCCGAGTAGCCCCACTGCCCGAACATGGTGTAGGTCATGCCGGTGCCGATCACCGGCCCGGCCCAGGGCACGGTGTTGGCCACTGCGGCGGTCGACTGGGCCATCACCGTCGCCCGCCAGAACCCAAGGCCGGGCGTGACCGTCATCCACACCAGCCCGTAGGTGGCCAGGTTCCAGACCGCGACCGCCAGCAGCGTGGCGTCCTCCAGCCAGGTCATCGCCCGGATGTTGGCCCACACCTGGCCCAGGTCGATGCCCTTGAGCAGGTAGTAGAAGATCGCCACCACCAGCACCAGCGACACCACCACCTGGACGGCCAGACGGGTCGGCGAGCGCGGCTTGGTGGCGGCTGGCTGCTGGTCGGCCCTCTCAACGCCCGTCCCGCTCATCGTGCCTCCCCAGGGTCGAGCCGGAGTCGTCCGTCGGAGCGCGCGTCGAGCGCCTGGCGGAGCGCGTCACGGGTGGTGAACCCCAGCAGCGACGGCGCCTCGTTGGCGAACTGGCCCGTCGGGTCGGTGGTGGAGTGCAGCCGGTAGGTCAGGCAGCCGCCCGGGAACCGGTCGTACCAGGTCGCGGAGAACGCGCCGGCGAGGCGTTCGACTTGTACGAAGCGGCGCGTGCCTGGCTCCTGGGACGGCACCTCGACCGCGCCGGCCGGGTCGCAGGCGGCCGCCAGGCGCAGCACGACCGCCTTCTTGCCGGCGCGGTCGTGGTCCAGAATGACCACCGAGCGGCCGTCGTTGACCGCCACCTCGGCGACCTTCCAGCCGACCAGCCGGGACTCCACGCACGGCAGCAGCGACGCTGAGGGCACCGACTGGGCCTCGAGCCACAGCGGCTCCGGCTGGGTGCAGTCCAGGCTGTTGATGTTGAGCGGAGTCTGGACGAGGTCCTCGCTGTTGAAGATCTGCCCCGTATTCAGGGCGGCCAGGACCAACAGCCCCACGATCGCCGCCCACAGCCCGACCCGGCGGGCGCTCCACCGCTGGATCGGTATCGTCTGGGGCGGGCTGGGCAGGAGCTTGACGAACTCCGGGTACGGGTCCCGGCTCTCGGCGCGGAGCAGATTACGCAGCTGGGACGGCAGGGCCAGCCCCAGGGCGACCCAGGGGGGGCGGATGCCACCGGGCAGCGTGAGCCGCGCGAACGCCTCGGTGATCTCCTCGACGGTGAACTGGCGCAGTGCCCGCTGGTAGACCTGTTGGGGGCTGGACCGCAAGGCCAGGCACAGCATCATGTTGGACAGGTCCACCGCCTGCCGCCACGGGCTCGGGCGGGCCTCGGCGAACGCCACGTCGATCAGCAGCAGGTGGCCGTCGCGGACCAGCAGGTTGGCCGGCTTGACGTCGCGGTGGGCCAGGCCCGCGTCCCACATCTTGCGGACGATCGCAAGGCCGTCGTCGATCACGCCGTCGTCGACCTCGGCCTCCCCCAGCTCGACCGCGCCGGCGAAGAACTCGGTGACCAGCAGGTACTCCCGCTCCGGGGTCAGCTCCACGAACCCGTAGGGGATAGGGCTGGGCAGCCCGGCGCGCTGCATCAGCGACAGCGCGTAGTCCTCCTGCTGCACCAGCCGCCGCACGGCGTTGAACGGCTTCTCGTCCTCGAGGCGGCCGTAGAGCAGCTCGCGGCCGAGCTTGTACCAGCGGTCGGCGCGCAGGTGGCTCTGGGCGTACAGCTTGCCGAACAGCTGCCTGGGCGGGTCGCCGGCGACGGTGATCCGCAGCGGGGTGGAGCCGGCCGAACCGGCCAGGCCGAACGGCTTGACGTCCTGGACGACCAGGCCGAGCTGCTCGGACAGCGCGCGCCGGATCGCCGCCCCGCGGGCCCCGCCAATATCCAGGTGGGCGCTGCGGCCCCGCCGGTAGGCGACCGGGAACACCTCGCTGGGAACGAACCGGCGGAACAGCAGCAGCGGGATCGCCACCCCGATCCCGGCACCGACCAGCACGTCACTGGGGGCGTCGACGCCTACTGCGACCCGAGCGAGCCCGAGCAGCGCCACCAGCGCGACCGCCAGCCACTTGCCGGCGTTGCGCCAGCGGCCCTCCGGCACCAGCGTGTACAAGATCCCGACCAGCATGGCCGCGAGGAAGTCGACCTGCAACGACGGCAGCGCCCAGCCGCCCCAGGCCGCCTGGATGTCCACCCCGAACGGCCGCGGCCGCCGGGCCGTCCTCGCCACCCCGCCCAGGACGGTGCTCGCGAGGTTCGTGGCGACGAACCACACGATCAGGTGGCGCCAGCGCCGCAGGACCACCAAGGCCAGGAACAGCCCGAAGTACAGCGCGAGCAGCACCCACCAGGAGCCGAGGTGGGCCAGGCCCTGCCAGAGCACCTCCAGCCCGGGCGCGCGCAGCCCGCCAAGCCAGCGCACCACCGCGTCGTCGGCGACCGTGACCGCCACGGCAGGGCCGCGCAGCCCGCGGCCGAACACCGCCAGCGCCAGCCCCACCAGCACCACCGCGGCCACCAGCCAGCCAACCCCGCTGGTCTGCAGGTGGTAGGGCAACGGCGGCGGTGCCCCGGTCGGCCGCCGCCGACGCGGCGACCGCACCGCTTCCCGCAGGGTGGGGTGGATCGGCGGGGCGCTGGTCGGCGTCGGCTGGTGTGCGGGCACGTCCATGGCCCCTCCCACCGGGACGGCGCAAACCCGGCATCAGGACCTTCGGCGCTGGGTTTCGCCTTGTCAAGGCCCCAAACGCGCGCAAGCAGCCGCTCGCAGGCGGACGCAGTCAGGGCGGCTGACCAGCAAGCCGCATCTGCGAGGTCGAGGGCGGCGGCCAGCCGCAGGTGATCCTTGCACCTCCGGCCAGCGCCATCGGGTAGAGCGCTCCATGGAGCGGCGATAGCAGCTCCGCCGAGTGGCGACCCGAACACACCGCGGCAGGGTCAAGCAGAGGCCATGTGCGGCTCATCCCGCCGACAAGGTGGCGCGCAGCACGCCGAGGAAGTACGCCCATCCCCGCTGGTGGTCCTCCATGGTCTCGGGAGGCAGACCACGGTGGACCAACCGCAGTGTCGTCGCACCTTCCTCCTCGACCAGGTCGATTTCGACGGTGGTGCTCCCGGGCGGCACTCCCATGCGGCTGTCCTCCCAGCCGTAGGTGAACACCAGCCGCCGGTGCGGGACGAGCTCCACGAACCGGCCGACGACGATCGCGCCGTTGGGGTGGGTCCAGCGCAGGACCCCGCCGGCGCCGGTGGTTCGACGAAGCCGAGCACCCCCTCGACGCGGTGATGCGGCACGCCCGGGAGGTCATCCTCGGGGCAGACGGCCGCGTCACCGAGTCCATCAAGTGGAAAACGCCCACCTTCGCGTACAAGGGCAACATCGCCAGCTTCAACCCCTCCAAGACCCTCGTCAGCATCATGTTCCACCGAGGGGCCGAGATCCCGGGTGACCACCCTCGCCTGGAGGGCGACGGCAAGCTCGTGCGGACCATGCGCTTCGGCGACCTGGACCAGCTCGAGGCGGGCAGTGCCGACCTCGAGGCCGTCATCCGCTCCTGGTGCGACTGGAAGGCGGGCTCCTGACCGCACCACCGGTCGGCTCAGCGTGAGGCTCGGCCGCCCAGCCTGAGGAACTCCCGCTCGGCGTCGGTCGGCGCCATGGCGGCTGCGCGCTCGTAGGCGGCCGCGGCCTCGCGGTTGCGGCCCAGCCTTCGGAGCAGGTCGGCTCGCGTGGCGTGGAACGGGTGGTAGTTGTCCAGGTCCAGCTCGTCCACCAGGGCCAGTGCGGCCGCGGGACCCTGCACCTCGCCGACGGCGATGGCGCGGTTGAGGGCCACGACCGGCGTGGGGGCGAGCGCGAGCAACTGGTCGTACAGGGCGACGACCTGCGACCAGTCGGTCTGCTCGACCGTCGCGGCGTCGGCATGCACGGCGTTGATGGCGGCCTGGAGCTGATAGGCACCGGGTTGGTCGCGGCGAAGGCAGCGGCGGACGATCGCCTGACCCTCCTGGATCAAGGTCCGGTCCCAGCGCCTGCGGTCCTGCTCGCCGAGCAGGACCAAAGAGCCGTCGGGCCGGGTTCGCGACACGCGACGGGACTCGGTCAGCAGCAGCAGCGCCAGCAGGCCCGCCACCTCTGGCTCGTCGGGCATGAGCGTCGCCAGGATGCGTGCCAGCCGGATCGCCTCCGCGCACAGCCCCGGTTCGGCTGGGCTGGCCATCCCGGCGTTGTAGACGAGGTAGACGACGGCCAGCACGGGACGCAGGCGGTCGGGCAGCTCGTGCGCCTCCGGCACGCGGTAGGGGATCCGCGCCGCCTTGATCTTGCGCTTGGCACGCACCAGACGGTGCGCCATCGTGTCCTCGGCCACCAGGAATGACCGTGCGACCTGCTTGGTCGACAGGCCGCCGAGCAGCCGCAGGGTAAGCGCCACCTGCGCCTCGGTGGACAGTGCGGGGTGGCAGCAGGTGAAGATGAGGCGAAGCCGGTCGTCCTGCACGAGCCCCACCTCCTCGGGCGTGCCGGGATCGTCGCTGCCGGGCGAGAGCACCGCCACCTCGCCGAGCAGCTGCCGTCCCCGCGCCTCGCGGCGCAGGCGGTCCAGGGCACGGTTGCGGGCGGTCGTGGTGATCCAGCCGCCCGGGTTGGGCGGCAGGCCCTCACCCGGCCACCTGCGCAGGGCGACGGCGAACGCCTCCTGCACCGCGTCCTCGGCGGCGTCGATGTCACCGAAGACGCGGATCAGGGCGGCCACCGCCCGGCCGGACTCCTCGCGGAAGATCCGGCCGACCTCGGCCGCGTCGACGTTGGCTGTGGCGTCGCCGTCGCGCACGCTGTCAGGCGCGGGGTTCGTCCGCGAAATCCGCGAACGGACGGACCTCGATCGGGATCCGGATGGCGGCGGTGGCCTTCGACGCCCAGGCGAGCGCGGCGTCGAGGTCGGCGGCCTCGATGATGTAGAAGCCGCCGAGGTGTTCCTTGGACTCCACGAAGGGGCCGTCGGTGGTCACCACCTCGCCGTCGGAGATGCGCACCACGGTGGCGGTGTCGGGCTCGTGGAGGCGGCCGGAGAAGACCCAGGCGCCCGCCGACTTCATCTCCCCTTCGAGGACGCCGAGTTGCTTGTGGGACTGCTGCATCTCCTCGTCGGTCATCGGCTCGCGAACTTCGCCCTCGACGCTGTGGACGGACAGCAGGTACCGCGCCATGGTGGTCCTCCCCGCGATGGGCGGGCATCTCCCGCCGCTCACCCCACTACGAACGGGCCTCGCCCAGATTGACACGCGGACCCAGAAACCCGTCAGCGGCGGACGAGGTCGACCTCGACCATCACTCGTCGGCGTGGACGACGCCCTTCATGCGGGGATCGCGCCGAGCTGTTGGAGGTTGCCGGGCATGTCGAACACGCCCCAGTGCTCGGCGGTGCGTCCGCCGGCGCAGCGGAAGACGTGGACTTCCTTCCACGTCATCGACGTGCCGGTGGCGGGGATGCCGGGCGGGAACGGCGCACCCGTGTGGGTGCCGCGCGCCTCGACGCGGACGGCGACGAGGTCGCATTCGGCGATCATCGGACCGAGGGATCCAGGCCCTGCACCTGGATCTCCTGCGGGCGCGGTGAGCTTGCCCGTGGGCCGCCTGCGTAGTTGCGTATTCACTTAATTGCAACTATGCTGAATCGATGGCGGTGGACGACACGCTCCGGGCCCTGGCCAACCCGACCAGGCGCGCGATGCTCGAGCTGGTGTGGGACGCCGAACGGTCGTCCT
>Ga0137369_10004670_pt1 | contig 13956 bp, 11 predicted proteins | sample SagtaG_12_FD_104918 | JGI IMG/M metagenome (GOLD analysis project Ga0137369, IMG submission 104918) | Vadose zone soil microbial communities from Sagehorn Ranch, Mendocino, California, USA - Sage1_L_113_16 metaG | ecosystem: Environmental > Terrestrial > Soil > Vadose zone | place: USA... | reverse complement strand
GCGATGATGAAGCCGTCCTGCTTTTCGTATTCGCAATTCATGCGCAACAGGCACGCTTTGTTCCACTCGTCCTTCAGCAGTGGAGATATCCCTATGGTGCTGCGGTCCATCGCATAGACGTAAATATGCCGGCCAAATCCTTTGGCGCCGATTTCATCGGCCGGAATCCTGACGTGGATATCCGACGGGACGTTGGCAACATAAGCGACGCGTCGCCCGCCGCTCGACTCGGTTCTCATGGTCAAAAAGACCACATCCCGCTCGGTCGTATTGGTAAACCCGTAGTGAACTCCCGCCGGGATCAAGACGCCCTGGTTGGCTTTAAGCACAAATTTTCCCGAAAGCCCTTCCACGGTGAGCTCGCCGTCGAGGATATAAAGAATCTGATCGGAATCCGGGTGCTGATGGATATGCGTTTCGCCGCCCCGGGGCCGCGTCTGAAACACCGCGATGAAGCTGTTGGGCGACCTGGCCATATCCACTCGACCACTTAGATGGTCGCGCTGCTTCATCGCCTCAGCGACATCGAAGATCTGCACCTCGTCGACTTGACTGCTATTGACTGTTGCCATTTTGTTCTCCTTTCCGTTGCACCGCAGTTAATTCTTTCCACTTTTTTCAGCGCCTCATCCACCGCGCTTTGAATCAGTTCATCTCCATCGATTCTGAGATTCGGGTTTAAAGATGCTTGATCTCTTCTAACTAATATCTGTTGCGTCAAACCGCACGCCTATTGAATCACCTTGTCCGCCCGGTACAGCACGGATTGTGGTTAGTTCTTCCCCGCTGCCTTCAGCGCCTCATTCACCACGTCGAGGATCGGTTTCATCTCGATCCACTCCGGCCTTCCGGTATCCAGGTATTTGATGCCTTCGAGCCGTCGATTGAGCAACGGCACATCGTCCTTTGGAATATCGACGCGCAACGAGTCCGCCGGACTCTCGGCGCCGGCTTGGGTTTTTTGCAACGAAAGCTGCCCTCGCCGCGAGAGCAGCCAGTTTATGAAAACTTTTGCCGCGTTGGGATGCGGCGCGCGGTTAAGCAGTGCCAGGGTGCCGAATTGCTGCACCAGTCCGCCGCCTTCTTTGAACACCCGCGGTCCGAAAGTGTCGACCGGCAATCCTTGCTGCTTGAGCACGTCCACGTCGCAGAAAAAGCAAATCGCGTATTTCCCCGTCGCCAACCAATCCGGCCCCTGGCGAAAATCCCGAAATAGCGTTAGTTCCATCTCGCCGAAAAGTTTTCGGATGAACGCCTGACCGAGATCCTGATGATAATAAAAGAACCGGGTATTGCCCGCGCCGGGGCCCGCCTCGCGGATATCACGCGCGGCAATTTTCCCTCTCCACTTTGGGGCCAAGAGATCCCAGTAAGATTTGAAGTCTTTAACGTCGACCAGCTTGGTGTTGTAGTTGACCGCGCCGTAAGTCGCCGAGCCGACGTAGTTGAAAACGAACTGAGCTTCGGGATCGGAGTATTGATGTCTTTTGAGATACCAATTCGATGGATCGGTCACTTCCGGCAAGATCAGCGCCGGCTTGATCGGATCGAGCGCTTTAGCGAGATAATACTGCTGGTAATTCGGATTTGCTCCCGTGCTCGAAACATCGGCGAGATATTTTTCCGCGCGGCGTTCCGCGAGCAAGCGCGGACCGAGCTGGTTGCCGCGGCCGGTTACGGCAGTAACTTTAATCTCAGGAAATTCCTTCTCGAAGTCGGGAAGAACCGCCTCATAACCGCTGATGTAAACGACAACTTGCCCTTCCTTCTTTGCCGCCTCGATCGTCCTTTCCCATTCCTGCTGCCAGGAAGGCTTCGCCTGCGCGGCAATTGCCTGGGCGGAGCACAAAAAAATGAGAATTACGGCGACAGCAGCGGGTTCAACGAAGCGTGGCCATCGGTTCAACCTGGCGATGATCGAGAATGGAAGATCGAAAATCGCCATCCTCTATCCTCGATCTTCGATCCTCGACGGCATTTAATTCTTCCCCGCGGCCTTGAGCGCTTCATTCATCACATCGAGGATCGGCTTCATCTCCTGCCACTCCGGGCGGCTGGTGTCTAGATACTTCACGCCGTCGAAGCGCCGTTGGAGCACCGGAACATCGTCTTTGGGGATATCGATCCATAAGGAGTCGACGGGACTCTCCGTGGGCGCCATGATTTTTTGCAGGGTGATCTGACCCTTTCGTGACAAGAGCCAGTTGATGAAAACCTTTGCAGCGTTAGGGTGAGGCGCGCGGTTGACCAAGCCCAGGGTACCGTACTGGCTTACCAACCCCGCGCCTTCTTTAAAGACGCCAGGACCAATGGTATCCACGGGCAACCCTTGCTGTTTCGACACATCGACCTCTCAAAAGAAACAAAGAGCCGCCTTGCCCACAGCGAGCCAGTCGCTGCCTTGGCGGTAGTCGCGAAACAAAGTCACGTCCATCTCTCCGTACAATTTCCGAATGAACGTCGGTCCAACGTCCGGCAGGTGGTAAAACAACCGCGCGTTGCCCGAGCCGGGGCCCGACACGCGAATGTCGCGCGAAATGATTTTTCCCTTCCACTTAGGCGCGAGCAGATCCCAGTAGGATTTGAAATCCTTCACGTTGACTAACTTGGTGTTGTAACCGATCGAGCCATAGGTCGCCGTAGCAATGTAATCGAAAATAAACTGATTCTCGGGATCGGAGTAATGATGCTTGCCTTGGTACCACTTCGAAGTGTCGTTGATTTCGGGCAACAGCAGCGCCGGCTTGATCGGCTCGAAGACCTTGGCGGGAAACAGTTGCTGAAAGGTTGTCACGCCGCCGGCGCTGACCACGTCGGCAAGATATTTTTCCGCGCGCCGCTCGGCAAGCAAGCGTTGACCGATCTGCGAGCCCCGGCCAGTTACCGCGTTGACCTTTATTTCGGGATATTCCTTCTGAAAATCCGGCAGAATCTCTTCGTACCCGCTGATATACACCGCAACCTGACCTTCCTTCTTCGCCGCTTCGAGCGTCTTTTCCCACTCCTGTTGCCACGTCGACTTCGCCTGCGCCGCCAGCGCGAAATTGACGCTGCATGACAGAATAAGGCACGCGCCCTCAGTACAGATTACAAATAAACGAGATAGTCTCGTCAACATGACTTCAGCCTTCTTTTTTTGGAACTTGGCGTGCTTTGCGTCTTTGCGGGATAGACCCCCTCCTTTATCCTCCCCCGCGTGCGGGGGAGGAAAGAGGTGGGGGTGTGTAACTCCATTCATAGTCCCGGTTTCTGTAAGCCTCATCCGGCATAAGCGATTGCAATCCCTTGCGCGCCAGCTCGGACTCGAACTTCTGGCGAATCATCGGGTCCTCTTCGGTATACTCGATCTGGTCGCGCGCGCGGTCTTCGACTTTTTGGCTGATGCCGCTGAGCCCACGCGGCGGATGAATCGCCAGGTAGCGGGCCGGCGCGCCGCCGATGTTGAAGTGCTGATGAAACCATCGATTGGGCGGAACGAAGAGACTCGCCTCGTGCCACGGAATAATAATTTTTTCGCCGCCTTCCGGCCACATGATCGAATAACCCTCCCCGGCAGGGATGACGATCAAAAAGCCCGGCCCATGACGATGGCCCTTTTTATAAGTCCGCGCGGGAAAGACCGACATATGGGCCGAAAGCGGCGAGCTCGGAAAGCCGACCCAAACCACGTGGCCGCCGGCCCCTCGCCTTTCAAAATGATCGAACCGGTCCCACGCTCTCATGTCGGCGAAGAAATTGCCGAACCAAATATTCCGCCCATCGCGCGAGCTGCCTGGCTCATCGAGGGTTACCACTTTAGCTTCTGAATAGATCTCGCGAGCGCCCTGCCCGTAAAGCAGGTTGAAATCGACCAGCGGATTCTTGAAGAAGATTTCCGGATCGGGAAGCACCGACATGGCCAATGGCAAGTAGCTACAGTGGAGCAGCCGCACAGCTTGGTCTCCTTGCATATTGCTTAACTGGCAATGGTAGTTTCCCGGAATAAGAAACATGCTGTGGCTTTGCCACTCGAAGATCTTCTTCGCGCGATCACCCGCCCACACGCTCGCCACTCCTCTGCCCTGGAGAACGTAAACGGCTTCGTCCACCGCCATTCTAAAAGACGGCAAAGTTTTCCCCGGTGAAATCTCCGTAACGTAGGCGCCTGTGACGCCTTCTTGACCGACCAGCTGGATGAAAGCGGCGTCGCACTCGCGCTCGGGCCAATAGCCCAGCTCCACCGTGCGGCAGTCTTCGATGAAATAGCCGCGATGAATCGGCACGCCGAGCGACTCGATCCAATCTTCATAGGGAGTTTTTTTGTCCCAAAAATTTGCCGTCGCTCGCGCCATCTTCGCCTCCGTCTTCCTTAACCCTCACTCTTCACTACTCACACCTCACCTCTTCTTCGCCTGCACCAGCGCCTTCTCGACGATGTCATAGATCGGCGCCATGTCGATATATTCAGGTTTATCCACCAGCAAATACTTTACGCCGTCGACGCGCCGCAAGTCGCTACGCACGATGTCCTTCGGGACATCGATGCGCAACGACTCTTCGGAATTGTACGGCGTGTTAGCCGTACGCTGTAACGCGATCTGACCTTCGCGCGAAAGCAACCAGTTGACGAACACCCGCGCGGCATTCGGATGAGGCGATTGGCTCGGTAAGGCCACGGAACCCATGTTGCCCGAGGAAATCGCCCGGCTTTCTTTCCACCGCGCGGTGCGAAATTCGTCGACGGCCAACCCCTGCGCCTTGGCGCGCGGAATATCAGAGCAAAAAAAGCAGATGGCGAATTTTCCGTTCGCCAGCCAATCCGTCGTTTGCCGGATTTCTTGAGTTATCGTCACATCCATCTCTCCGTAGAGGCGCCGGATGAACTCAGCGCCCAGCTCCGTTGTGTGATAAAACCCTCGGAGACCGATGCGCTGACTACCGGAAATTTTCGGATCGCGCGAGAGAATTTTTCCTTTCCACTTGGGTCGGAGAAAATCCCAGTAGGAACGAATCTCACCCGGCTCCACCGACTTGGTGTGGTAGGAAACATACTCGCCGACATTGCCGAGATAAACGAGGATAAATTTGCTCTCTGGGTCGATATAGTGGTGCTGCCCTTGCCACCACTTGGACTCATCGATGACCTCCGGAAGGATCAGCGTCGCGCGCACGCTGTCCAAGATTTTCGCGCGATAAAACACTTCATAGGCGGTCGTCGCCCCGGCGATGTAGGCATCGACGAGATACTTGCCTGCGCGCCGCTCCGCCATGATCTTGGGCGCAAATGTATTACCTCGCCCGGGGGTCACCACCACGTTGATCTCGGGATATTTTTTCTGAAACAGCTGCGCCATCGCGCTCAGCTCGCCGTCGCCTTGAAAGAGATAAAGCGACAGCGCGCCTTCCTTCTTGGCGGCTTGAACGGTCCGCTCCCATTCGGCTTGCCAGTTGGATTTGGACTCGGCGGCGTGAGCCGTCGTCGCGGCGAAGCCAATGACAAGAAGAATGAAAACGGTACTGCGGATTTTCACGCAACGCTCAACGGCTCTACTGATTCTTTTAGAACGATTTGAACGGCTTGAACGACTTGAACGTTTTGAACAATCTACCCCTTCGGCGGCATGTGATAACGCACCGATCCCGCTTTCCCAACTTCCAGAGACTTGTCCATGTCGGTATTGATGATCGCGTGATTGGGGTCGCGAAAAACGTTCATTGGATCGATTCCCTGCTGTGTTTTCTTGATCTCCCGCGCAAGCATCTCGCGGTACATAACGACGCCGCGATCCGACCCCGCCAACCTTTCACGCGTGCGGTCAAGGATCGGCCCCTGAGTTTCCCATGCCATGAAATCTTGAGCATCCACTTCATCGAGGCGATATTTGGTGAATGGGTGAAGCGCGCCCTGGGGATTCTTGAAGGGTCTGCGATAATTGATCGGCACCTCGCCGTTGGCGGGGCGCGTCTCGGCGGAGTCCGGCACGAAGTGAACGTAAACGATGTAGGTGTGAGTGTCGTCGATCGGCACGCGGATCTGCGTGCGGTTGGCCTGACGCAGCACGGTTGGAAAAAGTAGCGGATGCTCCTCAACCTTGCCGTCTCTGAAATAGCGCCGCTTGATTATGCCGTAGGTAAACTCTTCCATTTCATACTTGACCAGATTGTCGATCGTGCCGCGCGTCGTGCTTGTGACTTTGAATCCGTCGGTGACCAGCTCTTGATGAAGCACGTGCAGATGCGTCGTATCGACGGAGTTTTCCATCGCTTGCAGCCAATTGCAGTCGAGCTGCGGCAGCGCGCGGATCCAGTGCCAGCCATCGGTGCGCGCCCACACATCGTACTTCGGAATCGCCGGCACCGGCTGCGGACCAAGGTAGGCCCAGTAAAGCCCGGCCAACTTTTGCACCGGATAAGCCTTGTGCTTCACCGTCCGGCAAAAATTGCTTCCGGCCGGCTCGGCCGGTGTTTCAAGGCAATTACCCTGAACATCGTAGAGCCAGCCGTGATAGGCGCAGGCAATGCCGCGCTCCTCGACTCGGCCGTAGGAAAGCGAAGCGCCGCGATGCGAGCAGTGATCTTCCAACAGACCCACCTCGCCCTTGGTACTTTGGAACAGCACCAAGTCTTCACCGAGAATCCTTACAAACTTTGTCGGATTCTCGGGGGAAAGATCGTTCGCGATAGCGACAGGATGCCAATAGCGGCGCAGCAATTCTCCGGCGGGCGTTCCAGCACCGACGCGAGTTAGCATCTCGTTTTCTTCCGCGGTCAACATCTTTGCTTCCCTTTCTAAAGAACCGAACCGCTGTCCTGACGGCGCGATCCTTTATCGTCACTCTTCCTATTCCGGACTCGGCACCAAAAAAATACTTCCTGACGTCTTTCCCCCGACTCGATCATGGCCAAACACACTTCCAAGGTCGCCGCGCCCCAGCGGCCATCGCGAAATACAGGTCTGCCATTGACTACTGCATTATAAAGCTCCTCGACTTCGGCTTCACGCCCGACGCATTGACGCGCCATACTCGATTTTCAATCCTCGATTCGTGAAGCGCCCGTCATTTCTTACCGGCAAAAATCTCATCCATCAACTTGGTCACCGGGGTAATATCCCTAGAATTTAGGTCGTCGCCGTCAAAATACTTTACCCCATCGCTGCGCCGTTCGGACGCTGGAATGTGGTCCTTCGGCACGTCGATGCGGCGCGAGTTCTTCGCTTCTCCCGGTGTGCTGATAATTCGCTGGAAGGCGCTTTGCCCTTCGCGCGATAGCAGCCAATTGACAAACACCTTGGCAGCGTTGGGGTGGGGCGCGCGGTTCATCAACGCAAGTTGGCCAAACGCCACGGAGAGGCTGGCGCCTTCTTTGAAGTGATGCGGATCGAATTCATCCACAGGCAACCCCTGCATCTTGGCTTTGGCCGTGTAAGAACCTTGCGTCGGCATCGACAATGCAAACTTGCCGACCGCGAGCCAATCCAACGCCTGGCGCAGGTCAGCGGTCAAAGTCACGTCCATTTCCCCGTAAAAACGCCGCAAGAACTCAGGACCGAGGTCCGCTTGATAATAAAGATATTGCATCGATGGTCCGAAACCGCGCACGCGTCTAATGTCGGGGGAAACGATCTTGCCTTTGAGCTTGGGATTCAGAAAATCCCAGAAGGATCTGTAGTCTTTAGGATTGATCAGATTCGTGTTGTAAGCCGGACTCGCTCCCGCCGCCACGTTGCCTTCGTAAACAAAAATGTAACGCGCCTCGCGGTCGACGTATTTTTGCTTGCCCTCCCACCACTTGGTCGGATCGATAACTTCCGGCAAGATCAGCGCCGGCTTGATCGGATCAAGCATCTTGCCGAGATATAGGTTTTGATAGAGCGACGTGCCACCTCCACTATAAACGTCAACAAGATATTTTTCGCCGCGCCGCTCGGCGACGATGCGCGGCGCGAGCTGCGTGCCCGAGCCGGTGACGCTGGTAACCTTGATTTTCGGGTAAGCCTTCTGAAACACCCCCGAATCGATCAACGCGCCATAGCCGGCGATGTAGACCGTCAACTGCCCTTCTTCCTCCGCGGCCTTAACCGTCCGCTCCCATTCGGCTTGCCACGTTGGCTTGGACTCGGCCGCGTCAGAAAAGCCGCTCGACCACAAACACAGAATGAGCCCATACAACGCTAACCGATGCCGCATGTCGAATCTCTCCGATTCCGACCTTGAACTTTCAACCCGCAAACTTGAAAGGCTGCCATTCTATTCCGGACTCGGCACCTGATGCGACAGCATTATTTCTTTACGCTGTTTAGCCGACTCGAGCATCGCCAGGCAGACTTCCAACGTCGCGGTGCCCCAGCGGCCGCCGTGAAATACGGGTCTACCATTAGTAACCGCGTTGTACAGTTCTTCGACTTCGGCTTCGCGGCCGCGGCTGCCCGCCGGTAACGTAATTTCGCGCTGTTCGGTCTCGCCATATATTTTTAAACCGTCAGGCGTTTGGCGAATATCGCCTTTCTGGCAACTCACCACGGTGTGACCGAAGAACGGCTGCTTGCGCTCGCCGCGCCAGACATGGCTGTACTCGCCTTCGCGCTTGCCGCCGAAACGCATGCCTTCCTTCAACTGCTCTTCTTCTTCTGTCGTGCGCACTTCGCGCAATTTTGCTCGCACCGTCAAATTGGTCTCCGGCGCGCGATGCTGCCCGCCTTCGCCGACCCAGTTGAATAACTCCGCCGTGTCGAAAAAACCATAACCACTGTAAACCAATGTCGCTGGCGTGCCGTCGGCAAATTCCAAATAGCAGGTGTAGCTGCCCTCCCACTGGCGCGCCTTGTCCCAGATGCCGGTCATGGCGCGCACGCTGCGTACCATGCCGCCGCCGATCAAGCGCACGATATCGACATGGTGCGGCCCCTGGTTGAGAACGACGCCGCGGCTCATCGCCAATTCATGCTTCATGCGCGGACGGTACATGAATTCGTTGAAGTTCCAGGTGTTGATCATGCAAAGCTTGCCCAGCTCGCCGCCTTTAACGATCTCGCGGATTTTTCGGATCGGCGGATCAAAACTGTGCGTATGGCCACAGAGTAACTTCACGCCATTTTTCTCCGCCGCCTCGTTCATGGCGTCGCATTCAGCCAGCGTCATCGCCATGGGTTTTTCGACGATGATATGTTTTCCAGATTGCGCCGCCGTGATCGCGTGTTCGGCATGGAGCGGATTGGGCGTAGCAATATACACCGCGTCGACGTCGGGACTGCGGCACAGCTCCGCCACGCTGGTGTAGCCCTCGCCTTTGTAGATTTCGCGGAACTTGGTCAGCGCGTCGGCGCGGGTGTCGGCGGCTGCGGTAATTTTGATGTACGGCAATGCCGCAATCGGCGGCAGGATCTGCGTGCTTGCTACCCCCAAGCCGGCAATGCCCAGACGGAGGATCTGAGTCAGTTTTTTGCCCTCGCTTCCGTTTCGAGTTTCTTAGCGTATTGCTTCCAATCGCTGCTGCTTGGAATCATATCTGAGAGCACGAGAAAAAGCGGCGCGCGATTTTCGCTCTCGGTTCTGATCACATGAGGCGGCTCTCTTCCTTCCTGAATGTCGTGAATCGCCTTTTCCATCAGCTTGCGCGCCGCGACGATCGCCCGGTCCGACGAAACCAGACGCTCTTCCGTGCGGTCTTGAATCGCGCCTTGGCTCGCAGTGGCGAAAGCGTCGTGAGCTTGGAATCCCGAACCCATACCGGCATAGGTTTTGTTCTTCATTGCCTCGCGGTCTTGCAAAAACCGATTGCTCTCGCTGCGGCGCAATCGGTAGTCGGGACCCAATTCCGAGCGTTCGCGGCTGACTAATTCCTTTTGCAACGGCGCGCCGGCGCTGTAAACAAATGTGTACTTCCAGTGATGCGTGTCATCGATCGGGACATGCCAATTGACCGAGTAGCCCTCGCCGCCGGTTTGCCCGGGGAAAGCGCTCAGGTTAGGCAGAATAAAATACGAAACACGCAGATAGGACTTGTCATTCTCCAACTGGCGCACGGTATAGATGCGCACGCCAAAATCAGTCAGCTCCACGTCGAGAGTCGGCGTCGAGTTTCTCGCGACGAGATTATAATGGGACTCGTTGGCGCCGCGCACGCCTCGGTAACTCTCGTTACGCTGCTCGAGAAAGCGATGCAGATACGAAAGATGAACCGGATCAATGTTGCCTTCGTTCGCCTGCAGATAATTGCATTCGTGAAAGATCTTAGAGACGTAGAGATGATCAGGAGAAGCGTTGAGAAAATCATAGTTGGGTAACAGCGGCGGCTCACCCGGTCCCATATACGTAAAGATCGCTCCGGCAACTTCTTTGCAAGGATAGGCGAGATGGCGAATCTCGTTCCGATGTTCGCCGCCGCCGGGTTCGCCCGGCTGCTCGAGACACTCTCCTTCGATGTTATAGAGCCAGCCATGATAGAGGCAGCGCAGTCCGCCGTCTTCAATCCGTCCGTAGCTGAGATTCGTACCGCGGTGCGAGCAGTGAATCCCCAAGAGCCCTACTCGTCCATGGTCATCGCGAAATAACACCAGGTCTTCACCCAAAATTCTCATGCTCAAAGGCGCGCCGCCGAGAGGCAACTCTTCTGAAAGCGCCACCGGCTGCCAGTAGCGCCGCAAGAGCTCGCCTGCCGGCGTGCCGCGACTGGTTTGGGTGAGAAGATTGTTTTCCTCTGTGGTGATCATGTGACTACTCCACTAACATGAGTTCCCTCGCCCGCTTGCGGGAGAGGGCAAGGGTGAGGGTTTTTAACTCGCGACCCTCATCCTAACCTTCTCCCAGAGGGAGAAGGAAGAGACTTTTGGCGACATGTCTTCGCTCCGATCAACTCCCCGGAAACGGAATAATATTTTTGAACTTCGCGATCGTTTTCTCGCGCAGCTCGCGACTCGAGCGACTGACCTTCGGAAACTTATCTTTCCAAGCAAAAGGCCGCACCGCATAAAAGACCGCGCGGCCATTGGTATGATCCTTATTATCTCTTTTCTCCGGCGGCATGCGCGGATCGAGCGGTGTGCTCCAGCAACCGTCGACGATATCGATATTAGTCGGCGGATCGACGCGCGTCATCATCGCCCAAAGAACTTCTTTCACATTGGTCACATCGATGTCTTCATCGACAACCACGACGTAGCGGCCGTTGCGATTGGCCGCCGCGCAACTCAGCGCCGCCATGCCGGCCTGCTTGGCATGACCGGCGTATTTTTGCTTGATCGATACGACAGTAAGATACGAAGTGTGATTGTAAACGCCGGCAATGTCCTGTATGCCCGCGCTTTCTAATTGATCCCAAAGCACCCCCGCTGAAATATGTAAATCCATTTTGACTGCGCCCGGCCAGAGCGGCGCCTCGTCTTCAAGAATCGGATCGTCGCGATGATAGATTGCCTTGACGCGAATAATCGGCTGATTTTCTCCGGTTCCAGTTGTCCCCCCGGAGTAATACCCTGGCCATTCGCCGAAAGGTCCTTCCGGACGCGCTTCTTCACCAGGCGGCGGAATCTCGCCTTCGATTGCGATCTCGGACGAGGCGGGAATCGGCAGGCCGGTAATCGGCCCACGCAAAACCTCCAACGGTTTGCCGATCAGCCCGCCGGAAATGTCCAGCTCCGATCGGCCAAATGGAAATTTCGTGTACGCCGGCATGAACACTAGCGGATGCTGGCCGTAACTCGCGACGACGGGACAACTCTTTCCCTGCTCCCAGTATTTCATGCAAATCTGCCGGCCGTTCTGTCCCGGGCTCATCCAGATTCCCAGCGTGTTTTTATCGTGCAATTGCATGCGGTAAGTGCCGGTGTTGACGTAGCCCGATTCAGGATCCCGATTGATCAGTCCGCCGCCCGGCCCGAAGTAGCGGCCACCGTCATTTTCGTGAAAGCGCAGCGCAGGAAACTTGAGGAGATTGACGTCGCTGCCCGTCAGCTTGTTCTCGAATAGCGGCGAGGTCGAGACTTCTTTTGGTGCTATCGGTTCGGCGCTTCTAACTTTGCGAGCCGCTAAACGGAGAATTTCTAACTTCGGCTTGTCGGTCGGCAAACCCAAAGCGAGCGCGACCCGTCGATACGCGGCGTACGGCAAGCTGCACACGCGATAGCCAGCTGGATAGCCTTTGACCTTATCGAAGATCAGCATCGGCGGCTGCGGCACCAGCTCTGCCGTCGACTCCACTAACGCGCCGATCTCGCCGTCCCAGTCGGCGCCCTCGATAATCCGATAATCGCCGATTTTTTTCGCTTCGTCGACGAAGCTGCGAAAATCATGATAGGCAAGCTCAGACATTTTGTTCTCCCAACCTTGAACCTTAAACTTTGAACCTTGAACGATATCTATTCCTCGACCAACGAAACTTGCGACTTTACACCTTTTCGTTTCAATTCTTCCAAAAACATTGGATGAACGTCCGGCGGCTCTTCATCAAACGGAATCATTTCGTGCAGTTTCGTCCGGAAGCGATCCTGGCTGTGTTTGGGACTTCTACCGCGCATGGCGAAGTGGCGCAGGGATGTGTGTCCGGTGTTGAAGTGGCCGTGGTACATCAGATCGCCGGGAGAATAAATTGAGCCGGCCTTGATTTCGAAGCGCGTGCGCTCTTCGCCTTCGCGCCAAACCATGGCGAAGCCTTCGCCTTGGGTCACACATACGATCGCGCCTGGGCCGTGGCGGTGAAAGGTGCTCCGGCTCCCCGCCGGAAATTCCTGAATGTGACAACCGTAGGTGGTACCGGCAATTCCGAAGCGCATAATCTTCACACCCTTACCCTTCATCGGGTAATCGTCGAGGGCGAATTCGTTGACGTCAGGGACTAAATTACTCTCCCACGAGCGGATCGTCAGCTTCTTGTTCTCATTGAAAAACTCGCGGTCGGGACGAAAGCGATCGCGAAACTGGAATGGATTACGGAAAATAAAATCGTCGTTGTGAAACAGATTGATCACGTGCGGCGCATTGGTGCCGGCGAGAAAACGCACCGGCTCGGTGGAAGCATTGAAATGCTGGTAGGAAACATTGAGCGGTATTGCGAAAATCGCCCCCGCGCTCCACTCAAACGTTTGCTTGGCATCTCCTTCGAACCAAACCGTCGTCGCGCCGCGTCCTTTGTGAATGTACACGAGGGTTTCGAACATATGGTGCTGCGGTTCGGTCTGTTTTCCCGCAGAGATCTCGCAAATGTAAGCGTCGGTCTCTTGTTGCTCTCCGAGATTGAGAAACGCGCCGAGCACGCCCATGCGCGCCCACGGCTTCACCTCCACGTCCATCAAATCTTCAACGAAAAACCCCGTGACGGATGGAATTCCTTCTTTCTCCTGGAACACTTCGTACGGTGTCGGTCCCAAACGTATCGGGTCGCGGTGCGGCAGTCTCACGGATTGAACTCTCCTTATCTGGGCGAAACGCTTCGGCTACGTTATGTTCGCAAGACGATTCTATAGTCTCCGTATGTCAAAACTTCAAGGCAAGTAGTTAAAGTATCAACGGATTTGAACGTCGTGCAGGATGCTCCGGATCACCGGAGCGAAAACATTGCCGCACTGCGTCTCATCTCTGGTCGATGGCGCTTCGGATGTTCTCGAGCGTCGCCGCTGGGGTTTTTAATTCCAGAAGGCTGCGATTGAGCGGATGATCGGGAGTGAACACGGGCGTCCCGGCGCGCACTGCTTCCCTGGCCAGCGCCAAGGAAGAGCTTTCGTCCGGCGCGGACAAAACCACTAGCGCCTTCGCTAATCCTATGACCAATTGATTGCGCCGAAGGGAGGCTTCCCGGCTGATGCGTTTTGCTTTCGGACTACAGTGGGTCAGCAGTAAACTCCGCCCTTCGTTCAATCGCATCTTGATCTCTTCGGAGGGAGCAACGCGCTGAAGGCTCTTCGCAACGCAGATGACTAGGCTAGCCGGTAGTCTCATCACAACCCGAAAAGCCTCCTTCTCCAAGGGAGAATGCCATCCGCTT